>Ga0209783_1000077_pt1 | contig 50472 bp, 49 predicted proteins | sample WorMetfiPIANOSA1_FD_187395 | JGI IMG/M metagenome (GOLD analysis project Ga0209783, IMG submission 187395) | Marine gutless worms symbiont microbial communities from Max Planck institute for Marine Microbiology, Germany - Olavius filocauda... | ecosystem: Host-associated > Annelida > Digestive... | reverse complement strand
ATGATCCCGGGGCAGAGACACTGAAGTCTCGGGTACGCCAAATCTTCAAGCTGAGCAAAAGCAGCTATGGTTCCCGCCGGATGGCCAAACAGCTTAAGGCCGAAGGCCATGAAGTCGGCCGATTCAGAGCAAACAAGTACGAAGGGAGTTTTGTCGGTCCTTCAACCTTTCTATAGCGGTTCCACCAGTTTTAATGGTAGCCGGGCCCTGCTGGAACAAAATTCGAACCATGGAAAACTAAAGGGTGTATTCAGAGAGTCACTGGGGAATTTTGATGACCCCATGAAACTCTTCAGTGATTTTAAATCTGAACGAAAGAAAGCCGGGGTGCAGCTGAACTACGCCACTGGTGCCCTTGACACAAGCTGCCTGTTCTTTGGGACTGAGGGTGATGTTGATAGTGAGGAACAGGGTGCTGCAGTAAGAATCAAGTTAGAGGACAACAAACTGTGGCAGCTAGGGAGCAGCTACACTTATCGCGAAGGTCTGGCTGCAGAAAAAAATGGTACTTTGTCGGAAAATCATGCCATAGCGCTGGATCTGCGTGTGCCCTTTACTGGTGAATTGGCCCTTATAGCTGAAACGGCGCATACCAGCGACTCAGAAAAGAAAGAAGACGATGGGTATATTACAGCGATCCGGTATGATACCGGGAACTTTAGGTTTTCAGGTGGATATATTGATCTTGGTCAAGCATTTGACGCTCCATTTGCAGATCCCGTTTATCAAATTAGTACGGATGCCAGAGGAATAGACACAAGTTTGGATTTCACAAGGTCTGCTCCGATGTATTTTATTCAAAATCTGGCGATGACTTTGGGATTTGTTGACTTGAAACGCCATAGCGATGATCAGAAAGTAAGAGAGGTAGATACATCTTTGAGATTTAACATCGGAAAACGGAATACCTTCTTCCTCAGTTGGTTCGGCCAGGAAGAAGGTCGTGACAGAACCGATACTTTTCGAGGGAGTGCCGAGTACAAATGGAATGATCTGTGGTCATCGCGACTTCAAGCGAATCATGCTACGTCAAATTTTTCTCGGTCATGGCGGTTTACTTTGGATACTGCCTGGCGGCAATTTAGCCATTCAGCCCGCCTTGCGGCTGAATGGTTAAAGCGGGAAATAGACACCTCCCGGTTGTCCCCGATCAAGGAGACCAACCTGCGTTTTGATTATACCCGTGAGCTTTGGGGGCTACAGATGCAGGCCAAGCACAGTCAAAATCGGTCCGAGTCAGGACAAAACTTCTTTGGACGATTTGAATACAAGCCGGTTTTCTATCACCGGTACCGATTTGTTACCTATCTTGCGGTTGGCAATCGTGCCGCTTTTTCGTTTGAGGAGCAATTGGAATTCGGTATGGAGGTTCGATTTTGAATCTTTCCTTCTTATTGATTTATTTCAAGGCAGCCTTCCTATTTCTGATTTTGTGTGGCTGCGGTAGCTTGCGCACAGAATTCTATCGAAGTGAAACTAGGTACAGGTATAATTATGCATGCCAGTTATATAAACAAGGAGACTATAGGAAAGCTCGACATGCTTTCGAGGATGTTTTGACCATTGACCCTGATTACGGTCAGGCCCATAGTGCAATCGCCAATATCGAATTTGTAGAAGGAAATTATCAACAGGCATTGGCGAGGTATAGTACAGCCACCAAGGTAGCTCCCGAACTCGAAAGAAGCCTACGACCGTATATCCAGGCTGCCGTTTTAAAGGTCGTCCGAGCACCCCTCGAGAGTGCAGGTGTGGGTATGCTGCAAGTCTATCAGCTAATGGTTGCAGGCGAAATAACCGAAGTGGAAAACTTGCTCTCAAAAGATTTTCCTCTCCACATGCTGGCTAAAGACACTGCTATTCTTACGCTTCCTCAAATCAACGAATTGTGCCGTCGTGTCCTAAATGAGGATTCGCTTATAAATGGTTCCGTACGGTATCAACTTTTTTGGGCTTATTTTCTATTTTTTAACCACGAGCGACCTGACCATGTAATCTATTTGATCGAATCGACAGTTCGTAGCGCTGAGATATATGATCAGGTCAGGGCCTATGAAATACTGGGGAAGAGCCGTGAACGAATGGGCGATTTGAATTTGGCGGTAGATGCATACATACTGGCCTTTAAATCCGGACTGCCATCGAGTACCGCAAATAAACACCTGCGCCGGATTTATAATGACGATACGGTTTCCATTGCGCTAATTTCAGAGGAACAAAAAGAATACAACCATACAGTACTCGGTCCTTCGGTCGAGTTTCAATTACCTACAATTAACTACAATGAGACAATAGGAAAGATTATTGGTGCGGTGCCTATGAGGTCAGCCCATGTTAAATATGAGAGAGCACAGTAATTGCTCAAGTATGATGTTTTTTGAGGTAACAAATTCCCTGTCGAAGTTCTATATTTCTTCGCCACATATTATCGTTAGCGTGGCCCGATGCCATGCCCCGCCGCCAAGTGCAGATCTCATAACTAATAGCAGCTCTTAGCACTGTGGTAGGTATATATGAATTTTGCGCAATAATTCCCCTTCCAGCGTGTATATTTTATTATGCCCCTGGCGTTGGTAATAAATACAGCTTTGCAGTTTAGATTGATAGTGTGACCCGGAACAATTTGTGTTTCATAATCCGTAGCCGCCCCTTTAAAGTGGCCCCCTCCATATGTTTTGCGGGTGGTAGACGCATACCCCGGAAAAACACATCTTTAGATCCGATATATTCAAGGATTTTTCCACCGCTATCCAGAGTCTCCTGATTGGTTGGCGGCCCCCAGGATGAAATCAAGCTGTCGGAATACTTTCCTATCTATTTTCGCACATGATTACAGGGCATAGGCGTGACCCGACGTCTCTTAGAAAATGTATCTTGACATAAATATAACTTAGTTATATTTGTAAAGCATGCAGACCGTCAGAAAGACCCATAAAACGAAATTTTCGGCCAATCAAATCATTGACGCTGCTTTCAGGATAATGCGCGAAAAGGGGCCGGAGGCGGTTGTGGCCCGCGCCGTGGCCAACGAGCTCGGCTCTTCCACCATGCCGATCTACAGCTACATCAAGTCGAAGGAGCTGCTGATCGAGGCCCTGCTCAAGAGAGCGCTTGCGGTGCTCTACGTTTACATGACCCAAAAGCGCACCGGCGACATGTGGATAGACTGGGGCGTGGGGCACGTTATTTTCGCTCTTGAAGAACCACAGTTGTTCAAACTGGTAATCCGGGAGCATTCTCCGGCGGATGAATCGAGACCCCACTTCAAGCTTTGGGACACCATCCTCGCAGCCGCCGAAAAATACCCGCCGTTTGACGGTTTGTCGGCCGAGCAGGTGGAGATGGTGATGCTGCGCCGGTACATTTTTGCCAAGGGTCTGGCTACCCATCTGTCCAAGGCGCCGAAAGGGTTTCTGTCTGAGGCGCAGATTATTGAAATGATCCGGGGGACGAGTCAGGCGCTGCTGGAAGGTGCCAGAAGCGGTACGATGACGGTCGTATAACTGGCTGTCCGGAATTCCAGACACTGAATACTATCAACCGTGAAGGAGCTTTCCCATGAACGTGATGAATAGGTTCTTGGTAGTCCCAATTCTACTGATAGGGCTCTTGTTTGCAACTACCTGTGGCAGCTCGGTTGATTATACTCCACCTGCGGGCAGTACCGATACAGCCATCACCCACTATTTCTTCGGGAAAATGACAATTGACGGGAAAGATTACGACGGGGACCTGACCTTGCTGCCGGGTGGAGAGGTGAAAGGCTGGCCGATAGACCTCGGGACGCACATGCTGCAGCCCGACGACCTGGCACCGCTGCTAAACGATCAGGTTAAAACGGTGATCATAGGAACCGGGAATGCGGCAGCCGTCGAACTGGGGGACGAGATGCAAAAGCTGCTCGACGACCTGCGCCAAAAGAGTGTCCGCGTATTCATTGACAATACAGTGGAAGCCGTCAAACAGTTCAACGCGACCCCCAAGGAGGGCTTGTTGGCCTGTTTTCATCTAAACTGCTGAGAAACAGCCACCTACCCCTTGATTGCGGCTGGTGGCTGACCGGTTAAAGTCTGTATCAACTGCCTGTATATCTATTTTTCCATCAATTCAGATAGTATAGTCCCATTAGCCGCTATACTTTTCATGCCGCTGGCTTGACAGCCAACTTTCGAGGAAATAGTTTTCGTATAGAACACAAGCCCGGCAGGGCGTGACCTGCCCGGCCGATTCCCTACGCATTTCACAATTTTGGTATCAGGTTGACGACCATGAACCCTATCAGTGAATTAAATGCTTTTATTGCGATTAATCCCGGGGAGACTTGACCGCCGGAGACGATCATAGTTCCCGTGATTGGAATTATTCTTTTATTTGTCGGTGGGTGGCTTGTGTCCAAATTTCTGGCCAAGCGGCGGGTTTCGGAATAGCTCGACAGCAACACGCGCGGACGTCTTTAGATGTTTGGATGGACATTCAGGGGCGAGCCGCTGTTACTGGTGATTATAAAATTCTTTCACCAGCAGTTCAATACCTTGTTGCACCCCTCTTGAAACGTTATCCCAATGAACTGCCAGATCAAGCTTAGAGTACATCTTGTTTTGCTTCAAATCGTATAGAAAAATGTCTGCCATATTGTCTCCCGACAACATTCTAAGCGAGACTAAAATAGTTATATCAGCTCCATATTCGGCACTTAAATTTTGGATCTTTCCCATGCTGGGCCTGAAATCAGAAAAGAACGATTCTTTTTCCCATATTTGGTCCCTTATCTCATCGGAATTGGCTGAGAGGATTTTCACATTTTCTGAGAGGCCCTTTACGTCTCGATAGGTGAGTTCAAATTTCAATCTAGCATCATTATCAATTACAGACGCTGTCGTAGTAACAACACTATCAATATAAAAATCGTGATAAATGCTGAAGTCAGAGATCAACTTTACTGGTAACAACGCTATTCTATACCGTTCTTTCAATTGCAGTATCTTAAGTTTTGCCGCTGGGCTAAACTCACCATTGGGATACTGGTCAAGAAACATAGTGTAGTGTTCTACGGAGTCTGTTTGTTTAACAATTTCCCAGGCTTCAGCCTCAGCGTTAATCGCTTTCTTTTCGGCCACCTTGCCCGTTTTCTCTCTCAGTTTCTCAATTTTTTGAGCGGCAATTGAGCGATATTCGCTATGGGGGTATTTCTTTAAAAACATAGCATAGCCATCGGCTGTAGAAAGTTCGTTGACAATCTTCCAGGCCTCTTCTTCAGGCTTTTGCGCCCTCATTTTTGGTTGGGCATTGTCAGGTATAAAATAAAAATCGCCTGTAAGAGATGATAGTTCCCATGGTATTTGCTTGTTGTTGGATGTCTGCATTACATCCGTGCGAACTTTGCGGAATATTCGGCCTATTTCAAGACCGGGGGTGGTCATATGTTTCAACAGCATGGATGTATACAACCCATTTCTGCCAGATCCGTCTGACGCCACATCCCCAGGTTCGGTCGAAAAAGACAGAATAGAGCCCTGTGGGGCTTCCATTATAGCCAACCCCTTGGTCATTGATCTAAAACTCCTTGTAAATGGATTGTCACGGCAGGCATCCAGGATATTGATGTTTAAACTATTTCCGGCATCCTCCATTTTTGCAAGAACAAGGCCGGCATCGATGGCTTCAAATTCTACGTCACCCTCGGACTCAATAGTTGCATGAATGGGGATAAGGTAGTTTCTTCCTTTTACCTGAACACCATGCCCAGAATAATAGAACAGACCAACCCCACCTTTTTTGAGTTCCTTACCCAAATCGCGGATGGCCCTCTTCATTGCCCTGAGATCGGCATTTGTTTTTAAAGTTACCTTGAATCCCAGTTTTTTGAGGGCAGAGGCTATATCTGTTGCATCGTTGACTGGGTTTTTTAAAGGAGCTGTCATGTAATTGCTATTCCCAATTACCAAGGCAACTCTTTGTTCCGCGGCTGATAAGAAGGAGGGCGACAAGAAAACGAAAGCACAGAGAGAAAAGGTTATCAGCCTGCTATGTAGTCTCCTCATAACAAGCTCCTCCAATAAAAACGTATAGTTATGACTATGATGGTGTGAGGATGCACAAATAATACTGGATAAACAAGGATCTGTCAAAATTTTATAGACAACAATGTATGAGGGAGCTATGGGACAGTCCTCGCTCAGCAATAGGAAACACTGCAATTGTTCAAAGATTGAATTTTTATTGGCTGGGTCAAACTTTAAGGGCAACATCGTCTCTGTTGCCATGCGGATTTTTATTTACTAATCTGGTGCATAGCTCAACCCCTGCAATCATAACGGTTATCTCGATAAGGAAATTGCTCTGATGAAAGTAAAGTCGGCTGCAGTTGTTGTTTCGGTATTCAGCTTGATACTGTTTATTACGTTCGTCTCCGTGGTCACCGGGAGTCAGGCAGACCGTTTCTCAGCGGACGCAAGCGGTATCGCGACGGATAGCCAGACCGGTTTTCAATGGGTGGCCGGACCGGATCAGGACATGGACTGGCCGACTGCCAAACAGTGGGTTGAAAATCTTAAGCTGGACGGTGGGGGTTGGCGCATGCCAAAAGTTCCTGAACTGCATAAACTGTTGGAATCCGGACAGCCGGATTTTATCCCCTACGAAGGCATGGCCTTCTGGTCCGGCGATCCGGTTGACGAAGGAGCGGAGGAAATCTGGGTGTATTCCCCGGAGATGGGATTTGAGGCGCCGGTACCACCCTTTGTGGCGCCCTTCAACCGGGTTCTGGCCGTGCGCGGTGACACACCGCAGAAAGGAACCATAAAGAAAGATCACCTGGCGGCCAGCGACTTTTACGATCAGGGCATGGCCCTGCGAACTGCCCCGGAAGACAAAATGGACATCATGCCGGCTAAATTTTCGGACCCCAAGGCAGCCATTGGCTATTTCAGTCAGGCCATCGCTGCGGATCCGACGTTTACAAAAGCCTATAATTACCGTGGTACGGCCTATGTCCAGATGATGAATTACGAAAAGGCGCTGGCGGATTTCATTCAGGCATTGCAAATCGATGATCAATATTACGTCGCCCGGATCTATCGCGCATGGTGCTTTATGAAGATGAGCAAACGTAACGAGGCCGCAACCCAATACAACCTGGCGCTCCAGCAAGACCCGGCTTTGCCCCAGGCGTACCTTGGGCGAGGCCTGGTCTCTTTGATCAACAATAATAAGGCTGCGGCATGTCAGGATATGAAAAAGGCCTGTGATCTTGGTGCCTGCGGATTTCATATTGCCCATTGCCGGTGATTATCAATGGAGTCAAATTACTAGTTGCCTGATATTCTATGGACACCCTCTATCCTTTTGTTTCGGCGCCGACATAGGCTGGTTGCCCGCATGGTTGCCACCCGGCCGGATGCAGACCGTCACATTCCGGCATAGTTGCTTTTTAAAATGGAAATGCTAAACTACTCCTTGTTATCATTGGCAATGCAGTGGTTTTTAGTCTGCAGGGGAAGGACCACGCGCCATAAGACGGCTTACGCGATTTACATAGACATTGGAGACTGGGCCATGCCGTGGCGAGTAGAGCACGATGCTGAGTTGGGTATTGTTCGCGCAATCTATTTCGGGCGGGTAACGGCCAATGAGTTCAAAGCCGGCACCCTGGAAACGATTGCCCTGATGGATGCGCACGGGATCAATCTGCTTCTCATCGATGATACCGAGGTGGAGCTTGCCGTTTCAACAAATGATATCTTCGAGATGCCCCAGTTCTACGAAAATGTGCGCGCCATGCGCAGCACCCGGTGGGCCCTGGTTCATCCTTCCGACCCGGCCGCAATCAAGCATTTCCGGTTTTACGAAAACGTATGTCGAAACCGCGGCTGGCTGGTCAAGCTTTTCAGTGATCGCCAGGCGGCCCTCGACTGGCTGCTAACCGAACCTGGTTAAGCGGCCGGCTGCCAGGACCCTTAAGGAACCTTACCCGACCATAACCACCACCCAGCGACACTGTCGGCCCACCCATTGCAGCAGGTAGAAAATGCGTCGATCCTGGTTGGCCGGTTAGAGGTGTTCGCTTGCCAGCGCTAAAAATGGGCTTACCTTGTACAAAATGCCATAGAACAGTATCGCTGCATCCCAAAGGGAGGGGTCATGGATAGACGTGGATTGATGGAACGCTTGGAAGCGGAAGGTATCGTCTGTGCCGAAGGTTACCTGTTTGAAATGGAAAGGCGCGGGTACCTGACGGCCGGCGAGTTTGTGCCAGAAGTGGCGCTGGAACACCCGGAAGCATTGGCAACTTTGCATCGGGATTTTCAGCATGCCGGATCAGATGTCGTGGTGGCGTTTACCTACAATGCGCACCGCGAAAAGATGCGGATTATCGGCAAGGAAGACCTGCTGGAACCGCTCAATCGCGCTGCGCTCCAGATTGCCAGACAAGTCGCGGATACGGTTCCCGAGGGCACTGAGCCGAACCTGGTGGCCGGCAACATTTCCAATTCCAACATATGGCATCCAACTGATGCCGCTGCCCAAACAGAGGTTCGCGCCATGTTCGACGAAATGGTATCCTGGGCGGCGGACGCGCAAGTCGATTTCATTATCGGCGAGACGTTCTATTATGCCGAGGAGGCTTTCTGTGCCCTGGAAGCCATCCAGGCAGCCGGAAATATCCCAGCCGTGATCACCCTGGCACCCATGGGTGAAAATAAAATGCGCGACGGCTGGGATGTTGCGGATACACTCAAGGCGCTGGAGGATCGCGGGGCGGATGTCGTCGGCCTGAATTGCTTCAGGGGCCCCGACACCATGATGCCTTTTTTAAAGGAGGCGCGGAAGCGATTGAACGGCCCCCTGGCGGCCTTGCCGGTGCCGTACCGGACGACAGAGAGTCAACCTACTTTTTTCAACCTGGATGATAATAACGGGTGCACCTGCTCCTCTCCCCATGGGCGCACTTTCCCGACCGCCCTGGATCCACTGCTGTGCAACCGTTACGAGATTCGCAAATTTGCAACCGATGCCTGGCAGCAGGGAGTCCGCTATCTGGGCGTTTGCTGCGGGGCCGCGCCGATCCACATCCGTGAAGTTGCCGAGGCAATGGGGCGCCGCCCCCCCGCCAGCCGCTATACTGAGAACATGGCGAAACACTTTATGTATGGTGATGATGAGAGCCTACCGGAGCATATCACTTCGTATGGTGACTCTGCTTGAAAAAAGGCGGTTTTTCGTTGACAAGTCCTACCTGAAGGTAGTTTTAACTGAAGCACACCTTTCCGATACGGCCAGCGAGTATGCTTGGTTGCTCACGTGTGGGGAGCGCGGCCGTAAGACCCTGGCAGTTTGCGGACACACTACATGCTCAAGAAGTTTTCAATGGCTTTCGGGCTCCTGCTTCTGGTTGTAGCCTGGACTTGCTTTTCTCTTTATAACAAAGCTACTCGGTTGCCGGAGAATAGGCCCGAGGTAGTTTTAAGCCAGGCGGTCGATACTGATAAGAAGGTTGTGGTTTGCCTGGGCGACAGCTTGACCCACGGTCGGGTCAGCCACAATTACGTGGATGAACTGGACGAGCGGTTCCCGGATGATTACCTGTTTGTCAATGCGGGCATCAACAGCGAACTGGCGTTTAATGTGCTGCAGCGCATCGAGACGGTCATCGCGCTCAAGCCCGATTATATCACCGTCCTGATCGGAACAAATGATGCCCTGGGGACTCTCGGTGAGCAGAGCGCCCAGAGATATATAAAAAAATGGAAACTTCCCCAGGCACCCGACCGAAAATGGTTCCGGCAAAGCCTTGTGCATATCGTCACGCGGTTGAAGCAGGAAACCCGGGCCAAAATTGCATTGCTGTCGCTGCCGCCGATAACTGAAAACCCTGACCATCCCGGCTACATTCAGGCCCGAACCTACTCACAGGACATCAGGTTGATAGCTCAGGAGCAGCAACTGGCGTACCTGCCGCTAAATGAAGTCCTGACGTTTGCGGTTGAGGGGGAAGCCCGGGAGAACCAATTGGTATTCAGGGGGCCGGAAAGAACCCTGATGTACAAGGCGCTGTTGGCTCATTTTGTATTGGGTCGTAATTGGGATACGATTTCTACCCAAAATGGCTTTACTTTCCTTACTGATTTTATCCATATGAATAAAAAGGGCGCCGACATTGCGGCGGACCTGATTGACGATTTCGTGCGGCACAATTGAAAGGAACAAACCCATGGCGAATGAAACCCACCCGGAAACGTTGCCCAGTGACCCATCAGAGCTTGACCGCCTTTTCGATCTGCAGTGCGAGGCTTATACCCGCAACCGGATGCCCACGGCTGAAGAACGCATCGGGCATTTGTTGAATCTCGAAAGGGCCTTGATCAACTACCAGGACCATCTGGCCATGGCTTTGAACGCTGACTTCGGCTGCCGGTCCGGGGACGAATCCCGCCTGGCGGAGATTTTTCCCAGCGTGGAAGGCATTCGCTACGCAGCCAAGCGCGTGAAAAGGTGGATGAAGCCCAGTCGCCGCCATGTCGGCCTGTTGTTTCAGCCGGCCCGGGCCCGGGTACTCTATCAACCCCTGGGTGTTGTGGGAATTATTACCCCCTGGAACTACCCGGTGTATCTTTCGATCGGTCCGCTTACCAGTGCCCTGGCCGCCGGCAACCGGGTGGTGATCAAGATGAGCAGATTCACGCCGCGCACGGCGGAAACATTGCGAACCGTATTGGCCAAGACCTTTGACGAGGACCATGTGACCGTGTTGGAGGGTGCGCCGGGGCTGGGGTCCGCTTTTTCAATGAAACCCTGGGATCACCTGTTTTTCACCGGATCCACCCAGGTGGGGCGCCACGTCATGCGGGCGGCAGCTGAAAACCTGACCCCGGTTACCCTGGAACTGGGGGGGAAATCGCCGGCCATCATCAGCCCGGCGGTGCCCATGCCGGATGCGGCCGAACGGATAGCTTTCGGGAAGGTCTTAAATGCCGGGCAGACGTGCATTGCGCCCGATTATGTGTTGTGTCCGGAAAATCGCCTGGATGAATTCGAAACAGCCTTTGCCGCGGCAGTGGCGCGCATGTATCCCACCATGCACAACAATCCCCAGTATACCAGTGTCATCAACGACGGCGAATATGCCCGGCTGGCGGCGCTGGTTCAGGATGCCGAAAAGAAAGGCGCCCGTATCGTCAAGGTCAATCCGGGTGGGGACGACTTTACGGATAGCCGGAAAATGCCGGTGCACCTGCTTTTCAATGTCAGCGATGACATGGACGTGATGACCGCGGAAATATTCGGTCCCCTCCTGCCGGTCGTTCCCTGCGGCAACACTGCGGCAGCCATCGACTATGTGAACGCGCGGCCCCGGCCCCTGGCCCTGTATTATTTCGACTACGACCAGGCAAAGGCCGACAAGGTCCTGGCCCAAACCCATTCAGGGGGTGCGGTAATCAACGACACCCTCGTGCACGTGGCCCAGGACGACCTGCCTTTTGGCGGGGTCGGCCCTTCGGGCATGGGGATGTACCACAGTCATGAAGGCTTTCTGGCCCTGTCCAAGGCCAAAAGCGTGCTGTACAAACCGCGCTTTAATAGCGGTAAATATGTCTATCCGCCGTATGGCCGATTTATCCACGGTTTGATTTACAGGCTGTTTTTAAGATAGGGCGCTGCGGATACCTTCCACTCCGGCAAGACGATTTCAATATTGAAGTGAAACCATGCCGTCTTAGCCTGGCCCCCGATTGGGAAAACTACTTACAAAAATCAGCTTTATGCCGTTGCAGGGTGCCCAGGTACATGGAAATGGTGCTCTTCTCGGTGTTGTCGACCTTGGCCCCTTTACTCTGCATCCACTCGATGGTTTTGCGCCACACCAGGGGGTTGCGCCGACCGATGTACCTGCAGATCCTTTCCGTGTTGTGGCAGTGGGTGCATTTTTTCAGAAACAGGGCTTTGCTTTCTGTTTTTCCTGAAATCGCGGGAACTTTAAGCAAAACGAAGATGACCAGAACAGGTATTAGAGCTACAAGGACTGAGCGCATAGGTATCCTCCAACTATTTGCCGGTGTGGGCAAAACATGAATGCTTTCCGAACTGCCTCAAGCGTGTCAAGCCTCGCCAGTTCCATAAAGATAAATATTTACAGACAATTATCTTAAAGGATAACCAGCCCGATTCCGCGGCACCCCCCACCATTGCCTTAATAGGTCTTAAGTTCGCGGAGATTCTGCCGATCTTATAAATGTTTACCCATATACACGATGGTCGTTATTACATCAATGCGATCTGGTCTGTCGCCAGTTAATGGCCGGGCTCTACCGACTGACTAAGTAACATGGAACGATGAAACCAAAAATCACTGACCCCTTGGATATCAGAACCTGAGAGGATCCCATGTACCGATGGCTTACCATTTTGATCGTGTTTGTCTTTATGGACATGCCGGTTTTAAGTTTTGCTGCACCGATGCAGAGAACGGCCCTGGTTATCGGCAACAGCTCTTACCAGAAGGCCCCCCTGCGCAATCCTGCCAATGACGCGGCTGATATGGCGGCCGCACTATTGAAACTGGGCTTTGATGTGACCTTTAAGACCGATGCGGACCAGCGCACAATGGAGCTGGCGATACGCGCGTTCGGCAAAAAGCTGCGTGATGGAGGTGTGGGCCTGTTTTATTACGCCGGTCATGGGTTGCAGCTTAATGGACGCAACTACCTCGTTCCCATTGGGGCGCAAATAGAAACCCAATCGGAAGTAAAATATGAAGCAGTCGATGCTGGTCGTGTTTTGGGGCAAATGGAAGATGCCGGCAACAATATGAATATCATTATCCTCGACGCCTGCCGAAACAACCCCTTTGCCCGGGCGTTTCGTTCAGCAGATCAGGGCTTGGCCAAGATGGATGCCCCGACAGGTTCCATCCTGGCGTATGCAACCGCCCCGGGGAGCGTGGCGGCGGACGGGGCTGGTAGAAACGGTCTGTATACTGAAAAACTCCTGGCCCATATGCAAAGACAGGGGATCACCATAGAGCGGGTGTTCAAACTCGTCCGGCGCGACGTCACCAAGGGGTCTCAGAGAAAGCAGGTCCCCTGGGAGTCCTCATCGCTCATTGGGGATTTTTACTTCAACCCCACCCAGATCGGCGTAAAAAAAACGGCCCGGGCAATTGCGGTGGTAAAGCGTCCTGATATCAACGCTTCAAATGCTGAATTAGAGGCCTGGGAGATTGTCAAGTCTTCCACCAATATGGAAGATTTCAATTTGTTTCTGGATCAATATCCGGTAGGTCGTTTCAACGGCGCTGCGAAGCTGAAGATCCAGCAGTTACAGCGCAAGCAAACCAGCCAGCGGTTGTCGGCGACCTTGCATCCGGCTGCCGTTACAAGTAGCAACGGAAAGCGGCGAGAACCCATTAATCAGTACCGTATGGCAATATTTTCCGTGAAACTGTTTGCTACTGGAATGCTCGAATCCCAAATCGTTTCGAATGAGCTGGCCAGCATCCAGGCAATCGCGTCGGTTGCGGCTTTTGATGAACGATTGTCGTTTAAATACTGTTATCGGGAGCTTGAGGGCATCACAGGCGGCGTTACGATCCTAAAGGACGGGTTTGAAAAGGACGCCGGTCGATTATGGAAAAAGCGTTCGTTATTTTCTGCTCTGGAACCGGACTGGAAAGCGGTCCAAAAAGCCGCACTAGCGCTCGATACGGACCTCATAGTGATGATAAATGGAAATCTGGAGACGAGCAGCAGCCATTTCTATCTATACGATCTGCAAAATGACAAGGTCTATTCCCAAAAGGCCAATTCCTACTGGCAGACCTTTGGGCATGACGTCCAGATAGCTGTTCGTGGCCTTGTAAAAGACTATTTCAGCCAATAAGATTCAATTCTGGAAGTATCCCCTGCCTTTGCCCCTGTAATTCACTCCGGCAAACTATCCAACCATCGGTCGGCCAAGGTGCCGGCATTGAAATTCCCCAACCCAGGCCCTTGATTATTCTCGCGGGAGCCGATATGGTACCGAGAATCCAAGTGCCGGATGTAATTTATGAAATTCAGCTTAGACAAATACCCGTATTCAAGCACCGCGTTAGTATTTCTGGCTGTTCTGACGATCGGCAATATTTGGCTTGGGTGGGGTCAGCTCGCCCTGGCCTATTTCGGGTTGCTTTTCTGCATCGTTATTATCGGCATCCGGTTGGATGAGATTGCCCGACAGGTCCGGGACCTGGGTGCCGTCCAGGCATCCCTGCTGAAAGAATCCGGCAATCCGGGGTCCTTCTCGCAAGCCGTCACCGAGATCCGTCAATTGAACGGGCAATTGGTCGAGATAAAAGCATTGCTGGCCAGCTTGAATGCCAACCTGGAAAAACCTCCACAACCTCCAGACAATTAGTCCTCACCCGTTACCGGTATTGAACGATATGACCCAGGTACGCCCCCATCCCAGCTATGTATCTATCCACGGCGGTCACAGTGGTGAATTTTGCAACCACGCGCTAGATTCTTTGGAAGACATCGTGCAGGCCTATATTCGTAAAGGTTTTGCCTGGGTCGGGCTGACGGAGCATGCGCCGCCGGTGACGGATGCCTTTATGTATCCCGATGAGCGCGATGCCGGTTTGGACGCCGGTCGTCTGTATGATCGCTTCGCGGCCTATATAAAGACGGCCCGCGAACTCCAGGCTCGTTTTGCCGGCACCCTGGACATTTACGTGGGCTTTGAAACCGAGCTGACATCCGGCGCCCTGCCTTTCACCCGTCGCCTGATTGAGACTTTTCAGCCGGATTATATCGTGGGATCGCTGCATCACGTGGATGATATCAGTTTTGATTTTTCCCGGGAGGACTATCTCAGCGCTGTGGCGTCCCTGGGCGGGCATGACAACCTTTACTGCCGCTATTTTGATCAGCAGTATGAGTTGATAGAAATGCTGAATCCGGCTGTTATCGGCCATTTCGACCTCATCCGGATTCATGATGAGCAGTATAGGCGCAGACTCGCGAAACCGGAGATCGCCGGCAGGATAGATCGAAACCTGACCCTGATTGCCGAGCGGGAACTGATCCTGGATTTCAACCTGGCGGCCCTGTCCAAGAAAATGGATGAACCGTATATATCCGCGAAAATCCTGAAAAAGGCACTGGAAATGGGCATTGCGGTGGTTCCGGGCGATGACAGCCATTCGGTGGACAGCGTCGGCCGCCACCTGGAGGCCGGTATCAACATACTCACAGGGATGGGGTTCAGCACAAACTGGCAGCGCCCGGCTTGAAGTCTTGGTAATAGGTCGGTGACAGGGCCATATTTCGTTTCATCTGCTGATTAAAAATGCTACGTTGAATTGGTTATGGACAATCGGGCGAACCATAAAATAGTTGCGCGCCAACCGAGCCGGCTGTGGGAATCACTCAAAAAAGCCTATGTGCGCTTTCTCAAGATCCGCGGGACTCCCCGGGAAATTGCCTTGGGGTTCGCCCTGGGTATCTTCGTGGCCATGTCGCCCACCATGGGCTTTCAGATGGCCATCGCGATCCCCATTGCCGCCATGCTGAAATGGAACAAGATCGCGGCAGCCATGGCTGTCTGGGTGTCCAACCCGTTTACGGCACCCTTTATTTATGGGCCGACCTATTTCGTCGGGGCCAAGATCATGGGCATGCCCATGGGGCTCAATGCCGCGAATGCTGCGGGCGGTTCCACCATGCTGGCCTTTGCCGAGAAGGCACCTAAAATATTCGGGGCCATGACCCTGGGCGGAATTGTGCTCGGGCTGCCGCTGGCGGTGATCAGTTACTATCTGGCCTATTATGCAATCGAGAAATACCGGACCGACATCAAGGCCAGGATTGTCGAAAAGAAAGAGCAGTTGGCTGAAAAGAAACGCAAACGCAGGGAAAACAAGGCCCGCAAGAAAAAGAAAAAGAAGAAAAACAAGGCCCGTCGCAGATAAATGCCAAGCCTCTCACTCATGTCGCCGAGCCGGCATCCTCCTCCGGATTAAACTCATTTTCCAGCTTATAGAGGTAGACCAGCACTTCCGCCACCACGCGGTATAATTCCTCGGGGATATCACTGTCTATTTCCAGAGCTTCCAACAGGTGGACCAGGTTGCGGTCCTCCCGAACCGGGACGTCGAAAGCCCGGGCCACTTCCAGGATCTTTTCCGCAATGAGCCCCCGGCCGGCGGCCACCAGCTGCGGGGCCCGGTCTTTGGCGGGATCATAGGAAATCGCGGCAGCCTTTTTCTGTTCTTCCATATCAGGCCTGTAAATCCACCAGTCGATCGCCCGCTAATTCCAGATCTTCGTATTCAAAGGCGGCGATGTTTTTTTCGTCGACGGCAGCACTAAGGTTGATGGTTTCAAAAGAGCCTTTGAGCAGGTCATCCAGGCGACTTAGATGGTCGTCTATGAAACGCTGTGCGGCTTCGGTTGCGGTGTTGAATTTGACTTCAAGATTTTGCTGGTACGCAAAAATGTCAGCCCGGATCGGGCCCATCCGCTCCATGGACAACAGCAGGGATATCCGGAACCCGGACCCGGTCGCAGCGTTTTTCTTCAAGGGATAGAACACTTTCAGGCGGGCTGGTTGCTGCCCCTCTTCCACCGGCAGGGTGAACGCGATGACTTGCAGCGGATCCGTCCCGCGGCCCCGATCAGGTGAGGGCCGATCGCCTGTATCGGGGTCTGCATCCGCCCGTCCCTGAAGGCCCCGCAATAGATCCAGAGTCTCGTTGAGCTCAGCTTTCTGAAAGGTGATAAAGTCACGCAATATTGCCAGGTCCGTCAGCCATTTTTCGGAAAGTGCGCCGGGTCTTAACGCTGCTGCCCCGGATAACTGCCCGGAGGATGCCAGAGAGGTGAGGGCCCGGTTGACGGTTTCGCCGGTCGGTATCTGGTTGCGCTCGATCAAGGCCTGCAGGGATTGCGCTGCTTTGGACAGCTTCTTGCCTGCCGGCGCGTCTTTACTATTTGCCGTACTTGCCACCACGGTCTTTTCAATGCGGTCGAGGTCAGTGCTCAGGGCCATTGCCTTGGGTTCTATCAGGTTGACAATCCGGGTGATTTCCCGGCCGGTTGTTCTTGACGCTGTTCGGTCGCGGCCGTTCGTTTGAGCCAGCCGCCCGCTATCACGCGGCACGTTCTTTGTCTCAACGGGCGCACGTTCTGCAGACCGGGACATTTTTCCCGGCACCCGCTGCGGCGCTGACGAGGCGCGCGACAGGTTTTGGGGCGGCGGGCTGTTGATGAAACGCGCCAAAATTTGCAGGTTCTGCCTGGCCGATACCACCGGCCGGCGCAATCCCGGTCCGGTTGGACCGGCGTGCGAAGTTGGCCTGCGGTAGAAAGCTTCCAGTCCAAACAAAGCCTTTTCCGTCTGCGTATCCAACCGGAGCTGGTTGGCCTGGATGTAGCCCCGATAGTCCGCCAGTACGGGCGCTAACACTTTTGAGCCCGGGGCCGGGACATTTTTAATCATCCCGGCCAAGGCCTGTTGCAGGGCGCCTTTGTTAGCGGTTATGGTATCGATGGGCCGCTGGCTGGCCAGCGGTCTGTCCATTTGTGCCGGTGCCGGCAGCAAATCGGTTAGCAACGCCCGGATTTGCGGATCCGACCGCAGGCCGGTTTTTACCAGGTGCCGTTGCAAGGCTTTAATGGCCGCCGCCGGGAGTCCGGCTGCGTGGGGTCCGGTCCTGCCGCCAGGCGATGAATTGGGAGCTGCGTTGGTACGCGTGTAAGCGGCAGCGGTCTTGCCGGATCCGGCCGGGACTGACCGGATAATCTGGGCCTGTGCGATCTCAATATGTTTGATGAAATTCCGGGTGGCAGTGCGCAGCGGAGCCAGCTTGGAATCCTTGTTCCGCCCGGTTTGTTCAAGGGCTGCGGCCAGTTTGAGCAGGTTGGGTTTTAAGTCGCTGTCAAAAATGTTGGTTACAAATGGGTGGGCCGCTGCCCGGTTGACTTCGATGCTCTCCGGAGATTTGAAGAGCTGGAGCAAGACGGTTTCCAGTTTTTTTTCGAAGAAAATGCCCGAATTGGTAAGCAGCGCTTTAATGAGGGGTGCCAGCTGGTCGGGTGCCCGGCCAGTCTGCAAGGATACCAGCAGTTGGCTTAGCCGCGCTGTGAGGGGACGCAGACTGTCCGCCTGGCTGCGGTCAACCCCGCGAGCACCGGGCATTTGAAAGGCCGTTTCAAGCTGCCGCCTGAATTGCTGTAAATTTTCGGGTTTGAAGGACTGTTCGCTAGGTGCTTTATTTGCGGTTGGGGGCGGATCCTGGATTTTCAGCTTGATCCGGTTGCCGGTTTCCAGCACTTCGAAGCGCAGGGTGTCGCCTTTGGCCACCGGGAACCGGACCCGGGTTTGGGTACGAAACTTGCCGAAATTGATCTGCAGCAGCCCGCTGGGCAGGATATCGGTAATCCGCCCATTGAGCATGGTTCCCGGCCGCAAGGCCGCCCGGCCGGGACGATCGGCTTTCAGGCCCGGTTCCATAAAAACCTTGATGATGGCTGCGATATCGGTCATAGTTTCAACTTTATTTTCGAACGTGCAAGACTTTGTCGATCTATTCTACTGTTATCGGTAGAAAGTTGTGTAAAGTTTAGTGTTACCTAATACCAGTTAGAGATAACATGCCGGAAATTCTTCTTATCCAGCCGCCTGTCCAGGATTTTTATCTGACCCGCAAGCGAACCATACCTTACGGACTGGCTTGCCTGGCCGGGTCGCTGGAAAGGGCCGGATTCTCGGTAGCGATCTTCGATGCCCTGGCCACCCCCAAATCGAAGCCCTTGCCCCGTCCAGACCAGATGGCCTATCTCGAGCCTTTTTACGGAGAGCAGGATGTGTCGCCATTTGGTCTTTTTCACCAATACCGGCATTTCGGGTACAGCTACCAGCATATTGAGCGCACCATAAGGGAATCAGGCGCCTTTCTGGTCGGCATCAGTTCCCTTTTTACCCCTTACAGCGGTGCGGCCGATAAAGTGGCCGCCATCGTAAAAGCGGTCGATCCCGGTATCACCGTCGTAATGGGCGGACACCACCCGACAGCCCTTCCGAAAGCAGCCATGCAGAGTGAATCCGTTGATTATGTGCTGCGCGGCGAGGCGGAAGAGAGCCTGCCCGCCCTGGCCGCGGCTATTAAAACCGGACGTTCACCCGCCGGGATTCCCGGTATCGTCTTGCGCCAGGCGGATGGTCGCCTGCAGATTAACGAACCAGCGTGGCTGCAGAATTTCGACGAGGTACCCTTTCCGGCCGCGCATCTGATTAAACACCGCTATTACCAAAGAGGCCCGCGGGGGGCGGCGGTGGTGGTCGCCAGCCGGGGGTGCCCCCTGCACTGCAGCTATTGCGCTTTTGGCGCGGACAGCGGCTACCCCTATCGCAAACGGTCTGTCGATTCAATCATCCAGGAATTAGACGAACAGGTGCGCGCGCATGACGCCGGATTTATCGATTTTGAAGATGAAAACCTCTCTATGGACCGACGCTGGTTCATGGACCTGATGTCAGCCGTAAAACACCACTTCGCCGAACGTCTTATTGAGTTGCGGGCCATGAATGGTCTTTATCCGCCGGCCCTGGATGATGCCATGGTGCAGGCCATGGGGGCGGCCGGTTTTAAAACCCTGAACCTTGCGCTGGGCGCGACGGCGGCCGACCAGTTGAAACGATTCAATCGCAAGGATGTCCGTCCATCTTTCGAGGCGGCCCTGCACGCCGCCGGGCGCCATAATTTGACCGCCGTGGGCTACATTATCGTTGGCGCTCCCGACCAGTCGGCCGACGATTCATTGGCCGACCTGCTCTATCTTGCCGGGCAGCGTGTTCTGGCCGGCGTGTCCGTCTTTTATCCGGCTCCGGGCAGCCGGGATTACCGGCGGTGCCAGCAGCGTGACATATTACCAGAGCATTTTGATCTGATGCGGGCCACCGCCTTGCCGCTGGACCAGAAAACGAGCCGCCTGGAAAGCGTTACCCTGCTGAGATTGGGTCGAATCCTGAACTTCATGAAATTGCTGAAGGACCAGGGTTCGTCCGTCTCCCCCAGCTTGATGGCCGCCTCGGGAGATATACCGGATACCGCTGACCGGACTGCCGTGGGCATCTGGTTGTTGCAGGATTTTTTCAGCAGCGGCATAATAAAGGGCCTGACGCCGGAAGGCCGCCTTCATGCGCATAAGACCGCACCGGAACTGGCCCGGATGTTCATTGACGGGATTCAGGAGATGGATGTTAAAGGCGTTTCATCTTAAGATTGAGACCGTGGGTGCGTTTGCATGATTTATTTTAAAACAAAATATGGATGGGAGTTGTGAATGGAGCTGGGCGAACACTTAAAATCGATTATTGATAAAGTGCAGGTTAATATTCCCTTCGGAATGTTTTTTGATGGTTACCTGGAATTGTTTGAAAATACCGGGCTCAATCCGGAAATCTGCATGGATGCCGATGCCCTGGAGCGCTACGCAAGGGATGATTTCAAAAAGATTGCCGCCATTTTCAAACGTAATGGGCGCCGGATTACCTTCCATGGCCCTTTCGCGGACATGGTGCCGGGCTCCCAGGACCCGGGTTTTTTGCAGTTGACCCGCAAAAGACTGGACCAGATGATAGCCTTGATCGATATATTCGAGCCGGTGACGATCGTCTGTCACCCGGGCTATGATTACCGGCGGCACAGTTATTACCGGGAAGCCTGGCTGGAGACCAGCTTGGAAACCTGGCGCGCCGTGGGTGAGAAGATCAGCCGGGCCGGCAGCCGGCTTATGCTGGAAAATGTTTACGAAACCGATCCCGGGCAGATGCTGCCCCTCATCAGTGAACTGGCCGGGCCGCATATTGGTTTCTGCTTCGATGTCGGCCACCATTTTGCCTTCGGCCAGGTGCCGATGGAAGCCTGGCTGGATACGCTGGGGCCTTACCTCGGGCAGTTTCATCTCCACGATAATTCCGGTGCGGATGATGAGCACCGGGCCCTCGGCCACGGCAACATCGGGCTGCAGCCGTTGTTTAAGTTTTTACAGAACCGGGCGGACAATCCTCCGGTGCTCACCATTGAACCGCACCGGGTCGAAGACCTATTGCCCAGTCTGGAATTTTTACAGGATGAGATTGGTTAGATAATAAATAGAATTACGCTCAAGGTGGACCTATGCTGAAAAGGCTTGGATTAATGCGGGGGTAATCCGCGGCTTCTTGGGTTCAAGATAATGGAGGACTAAAGGTAGGCGTGTGTGGTTTTGATTTGTTGGAGAAAACACAAGGTTTACAGTCTTATGCTATGGACAAGTTTTAGCCGGAAACACTATTATCACCAGGCTATTTTTGGTCTTTGGTGGGTCTGCAAACCCCAAAAACCGCATACGCGACGCCATCACCTGCTACAGATAGTACCGATTTGCCATTATTCTTAGAAATTACCAGACTCCACGCCACCCCATCTCTTACCCCTTCAATGCCTTCATCAACGCCCTGGATGACTAGCTTATCCTCAATTTGATCGACCCTATTAAAGGAAACACTTCTGCTGACTCTGCTGCCTTTGGAAGGAATCAGTTTTTTAGATTCAAAATCGATCAGGAATTGGGTGGGAAGGCCTACAGTTCGCGGTTCGATACCGTCTAGAATCCTGTACCTGTTGATTTCAACAATTCCACTGGCAACTCCGGACAGTTTTCGTGAGCAATGATAACCATCGGCAGATACATTGGGTGTCATTGTCAAAAGGAACATCATTACCGTAATAAGGGATCGATAGTTGAACATTTCCTAAGCCTCTGTGATTATTTACGGTTGGAAAAAGTAACTGGCCGGCCTGCTAACCTATAGATAACTTACCAATATCACAAATCCACTACAAATTCAGGTATGTTTAGGATATCTAAAGCGTGGACTATTGCCAATAGTGCCCAGGTTAGACAGGCCGGCATTCGCAACGTAATGTATCCAATATCACACCATATTACGGTGATTGAAAGCCTCATGTATTGTACCTGCCAGTCCAACCGCGAGGGAAAAACCTGGATAGCCAGCATGCCCGTTGCCGGATGCAATCAGGACGTGTGGGATTTTATAGCTTACCTCAAAAGGTTAATTTGGTTTTTTGCATTAGCGGCACTATGTGGGATTCAAGGGCTCGGGTGTTCAAATTCTCGTGCCCCGACCAAAGAATAAATAGAAAAAGCGGGTTAGCATAGAAGCTTTCCCGCCTTTATCTTTAACTAAAACGTTTTCCAACAGATGCCATCTAAGGGCCTCCGGCTTTTTGCAGTGCAGTCGCCAGTTCCAAAGCTAACGGCGGCGGATAAAAAAGCGCATCGATCGAAGTGCTTTTGCACGGTCGCTAAAAGCCTACCGCTTCAGGCCAAGTGGGCTGCGCAGCGGACCGTGTCGCGATCTCATCGGCTACCATCTGGTCGAAAGAGCATTTCAGACAGTTGTAATTGTGGGCGCACATTTTGCAATCCACCAGCCCGTTCACCATGTGCCGACATTTTCCCCCGTATTCTGCCATGCCCACAAGATAGGTACGTCTTGTTTCAATTCTGATTTTCTTGCCCATGACTTCCTCCTTTGTGTTTGTCGGTTCACTTGGCTTTTTCGGTTTGCCTCATTTTGCCCATCAACTGTTTTACTGTTTATATCGCATAATCCGGGCCAATCTCGCGATTTGACGCCAAGAATTCATAACTACCAGTAATAACTTACAAATATTTTATATTAAGGAAATCGCGGAAAGTAGGGTTGATAGAAAGGTTTGTCGCAAAATACAGCAGGCCTAATGGTTGAGACCGAAAAGTGCTTAAATATTAAGTTGTTATGAAAGTGATGCAAAACGCTAGACTTGTCGCATTTTTCTGCAGATGCAAAATGCGACACTTTTTCACGGAGGTTGTGAGTGGTAATCTGAACAGCTCTCTGAAACCTGAGGAATATAAGTATCTGGAATTGCTAAAAGTGTCCAAATAACGAAAACCAATGCCAAGCAGTCTGACCTGTGGACTTCGGCCAATAGCGCCTAGTTGCTGCAGGATGAACGTTACCTGGGAATGATTCTGATATTATGCGGTATTTTGATAGGGATTACTGCAAAGCCATCGCGGTAAGAGTTTATCCGCAGTGACCGCTATTTATTCAAGTCCAGACGTTTGTCCGTCTGGATTGACAGGTGGCGGGCCCCGAGAATATCCCCGAGGTCGATCTGCGGGTCCCGGCCCAGGGTGTTTTTCATGTATTCTACTACCAGGACCGATTCCATCTCTGCCTTTGTCAGCATCCGGACGTAGCGGTTGGATTTAAACCATTCCTGGAACCACTTTTGGGGGAAGCCCTTGTCGTTTTGATGGCGAGCCTCGAGAGTGTCGAGGTAGCTGTAGAATTTTTCCTGGAGCTCGGTCAGGCTGTAGCTGCGAATCTGTGAGTAGATTTCTGCAATTTTATCGACCCCCGGCAGGATGGGATCTTCGATAATTTCCTTGAATGCTTTGGCGTAACGCAGCATCCCGCTGTGAATATGCTCTTCTCTCACCATATTGATTTTGGACCAGCCGGCGTTTACCCATTTAAACGTACCGCACCGAACGCCGGGCCGGCCATTCTCAAGCTGGGCGTACACGGCCACCGAGTAACTGTCGTACATATAGGAACTGACCCACCCCAGCCCGGGGCGGTTGATGCCATTCTGGCCTGAGTACAGGTAGGTCCAGTTATCGTCCGTCCCCAGGATAACACCCTTTTTACCCACCTCCGAAACACTGGTTTGCTTGGAAATGGCCAGCAGTACGAACCGCCCGTCGTGCTTCCGCAGAATGAGCAGCTTGTTCAGGTCATAGGCGAAATAGGCGCCGGAATTCAGATCCGGCGTATTCTCAACAAACTCGATGCCGCGGATGGCAATCGGATCTTTCAGATCAGGCAAGGCCTGCCAGAGTTTTGGTAGCGGCGGCTGCTTGCCTTCTATGGATTTCCAGTGGGAGTGCCTTACCGATGCCGGCATCAACAGATAGGAAGGCACATCCGGGTTGAAAGCAAATTTCAAGAATTCGTCGAAGTGAGTATTGACGTCAAATTCACCGTAGGCCGAGTTGGAATTAAACTGGTCGCCGGTGGTATACATCATGTTGGCTGGTTTGGAGGCATATATAAATGCCATCAAGGCCGGAATGCGGCTGGTGTCAAAGCCTGCTTCGCCACCGGCGTCAAGCAGGGTCAACAGAGTGGTCAGGTCCTTGGAGACAGCAGGAGAGACCCCGGCTTTCATGGGGGCCGCCGCCTGGACGGACCCGGCCGGTGTCAGTAGGAATATGGTCGCAACTATCAGTATTGTTTTTAAAAAGCCAATTCGCATGCAATGTCCGATCAATATTTTTTATCTGCGCCGATCAACGACTTTTGAATATCCCCGCTAAAATAGGACGGATTCAACAGTTTTGCAAGTATTTTCACTGATTTTTACCGCGATTTCACTTTGAAGGTGTAGACTTTTGAGCAGTTGTCCTGGACGGCCACCGACAATTTGACGCCCGTGCCGGCCAGTGTCCGCTGAACTGCCTGCAGGGCTTTATCCGGCGTGTTGTTCTGCTCACTCAAGTGGGCCAAAATGACGTGGGTGAGCCCGTCATGCAGGACCGCTTGCAGCAATTTCGAGGTGTCATCGTTGGAAAGGTGTCCCGAACGGCTTTGAATCCTCTGCTTCAAGGGCCACGGATAAGGACCCTCTGCCAGCATGGTCCGATCGTGGTTGGCCTCGATGATCAAGGCCACACAATTTTGCAGATGCGTTTTTACCATCGTGGTGGCGATGCCCAGGTCCGTGGCAATTCCGATCCGGGTGCCGTTGGAAGTCACCGTGAAACCAGCCGGGTCCGTGGCATCATGGGAAATTGAAAACGGGTGCAATTCCAGGGTGCCGACTTGAAACGGGGTCCCGCAATTGAAGCGTTCAATGACGTCAATTTTCCCCAGTTGTTTCTGAGCGGCCGCATAGGTGTCTGTCGAGATATGCACCGGCAATTTGAAACGGCGGGCCAGGATGCCGACCGCCTGGATGTGGTCGCTGTGTTCGTGGGAGACCACAATGCCGTCGAGTTGTTGGGGGTCCAGGTCCCGGGCGGCCATGCGGCGTTGGATTTCGACCCCGGAAAGGCCGGCGTCAATGAGGATGCTGGACCGGCCATCGGTAATGTAGATGGCGTTGCCCTGGCTTCCGCTGGCGAGCAGGCAGACGGAAATGGCGTCATCGACCGGCATGGACTCAAACTCCCGTGTGGCCGAAACCGCCCGAATTACGATCGGTTTCATCCAGGCTGGCCACCACTTTGAGTCGGACCTGGCAGACCGCGTTAATGATCATCTGGGCGATGCGGTCGCCGCGGTGGATGGTCACCGGTTCTTTGCCCAGGTTGATCAGGGCAATCTTGATTTCCCCCCGGTAATCGGCATCGATGGTTCCCGGAGAATTTATGATGCCGATGCCGTGTTTGACGGCCAGGCCGCTGCGTGGCCGGATCTGGGCTTCATAGCCGGCGGGCAGCGCAATGGCCAGGCCGGTGGGGATCAATTCGATGGCACCCGGGGCAAGAACGGTGTCGGTGGCGACCGCAGCACAGATATCCATCCCGGCGGCCTCGGCCGTCATGTAGCGGGGGATGGGGATATCGGCGTCCTGATCGGAATTTAAGCGGGCAATGCGTACGCTTGGGTTGTTGTCCATGATTTCAACTCGGGTTGTCAAGGCTGCGGGCAGAAGACTTCAAGCCGGCGGAAAGCCTGCCGCAGCTTGCTGTTAAACACCCTTAAAATCCGGTCCCAGTTCCTTAAGAGGACCCAGCAGGGTCAATGAAAACCGTTGGTCGCCGAAAAGTTCGACGGCCAGGGTCTGGATATCGGCTGCTGTTACCGCCTCTATCTGGGCGACTACATCCGAGACCGGGATATATTTACCGAAATTGATTTCATTCTGGGCCAGTCTGACCATCTGGTTGTCGTTGCTCTCCGCGGCCAATAAAAGATTGCCCTTAATGAATTCCCTGGCATCCGCCAACTCATCGGTCCCCACCGGTTCAACTTGCAGCCGATCGAGCTGTTGGCGCATTAAATTCAGGGCCAGTTCGGTGTTTTCCGGTGAAACCCCGGCGTAGAGCCCGAACAACCCGCTATCCATGAAGGAAGAAGCGAATGAGTAGACCGAATAGGCCAGGCCGCGCTGTTCACGGATTTCCTGGAACAGACGGGAACTCATATTGCCGCCCAGGATGGTGTTTAAAACGGAAAACGCAAAGCGCCGGGGGTCGGAAATGGCGATGCCCGGCGTGTTGATGCACAGGTGTTCCTGCTCCAGCTCCCGGTGAAAGATACCTGTCACCGAACGAATCGGCGGAGCGGTCCGTTCCGGGAAACCATTGCCCGGACCAATTTTCTCAAACCCTTCGCGGATCAGGTTGACAAACTGTTGGTGATCGAGATTGCCGGCCGCCGAAATGAGGATGCGTTCGGGATGGTAGAGGCGCGTGAAAAAGTGCCGCACGTCCTGGGAGGTAAAACCGCTGACATTCTCACGGGTGCCCAGAATGGAACGCCCCAGAGGGGTGTCGCCCCAGACCGCTTGGCCCGCAAGGGTTTGCAGATAGTCTTCGGGATTGTCTTCCGACATACCGATCTCCTGCAGGATGACGGGCCGCTCTCTTTCGATTTCAGCCGGGTCGAAAACAGAGTTCAGGAAAATGTCCGACAGGATGTCCACCATCGATTCAAGGCGGGCATCCATTACCTTGGCGTGGTAGCAGGTGGTTTCGAAAGAGGTAAACGCGTTGGTATGACCGCCAATGGCATCGAATTCCTTGGCGATGTCATACGCGCTCCGGCGGCGGGTGCCTTTGAAGATCATATGTTCGATCAGGTGCGACAACCCGTTTTCGGAAGGGGATTCATCCCGGGCTCCTACGTCCACCCAGACCCCCATGGACACGGAGCGTACATAGGGCATGTGCTTGGTAAGAACCCGGATACCGTTATCGAGAACTGTCCTGTTAACGGCTGCTTTTGTCATTTTCCTCGTTCAGGACAGCCTTGCGGCTTAAACGGATTTTGCCGTCACGGTTGATTTCAAGGACTTTAACCCGTATCTGGTCGCCTTCTTTCACGATGTCGGTCACTTTGGATACCCGCTGCGGCGCCAGCTGGGAGATATGTACCAGGCCGTCGGTTCCCGGCATAATCTGTACGAATGCGCCGAAGTCCATGATCTTTACCACGGTGCCTTCATAGATGGCCCCGACTTCCGGTTCAGCGGTAATGTCCTTGATCATCTTTTTGGCCGCATCACCCTCTTCTTTGTTGACGGCCGCGATCTTGACGGTACCGCTGTCGTCCACTTCGATGCGGGTGTTGGTTTCGGACTGCATGGCCCGGATCACCTTGCCGCCGGGGCCGATGATATCCCTGATTTTATCCGGGTTAATCATGATGGTCGTAATGGCCGGTGCGTGCGGAGAGATCTCAGCTCGCGGCGATTCGATGGCTTCCAGCATTTTTCCGAGAATATGAATCCGGCCAGCCCGGGCCTGCTCCAGGGCTTTTTCCATGATATCCTTGGAGAGTTCGTGGATTTTAATATCCATCTGAAGCGCAGTCACCCCATCTCTGGTACCGGTGACCTTGAAGTCCATGTCGCCGGTGTGGTCTTCATCGCCCAGAATATCGGACAGGACAACCACGTTGTCGCCTTCCTTTACCAGGCCCATGGCAATCCCGGCTACCGGTTCCTTGATGGGAACCCCGCCGTCCATCATGGCCATGACGCCGGAACAAACCGTTCCCATGGAAGAGGAACCATTGGATTCGAGGACTTCGGATACGATCCGGATCGTGTAGTCAAAGTCTTCCTTATCAGGCAGAATCGGCTGGAGAGCCCTGAGCGACAGGCCGCCGTGGCCGATGTCGCGCCGGCTCGGTCCGCCCATCCGTTTCACTTCACCAACAGAGTAGGGCGGAAAATTATAGTGCAGCATGAACGCGCGGTTTTCCTCACCGCTGAGCGTTTCGATGCGCTGCTCATCCTGGCCGGAGCCCAGGGTCATGACACCCAGGACCTGGGTTTCACCCCGGGTAAACAGGGCGCTGCCGTGCGGCCGCGGAAGGATGCCTACCTCACAGGTGATCGGCCGGATTTCATCGAAGGCCCGGTTGTCGATCCGGCGGCCTTCATCGAGGATCAGGTTGCGGCAGGTTGCTTTTTGCAGGTCCGATAGGATTTCGTAAACTTCTTTGCGCCGTTCCGCATAGTCTTCACCGAGACCTTCAAAAATCTCCGCTTTGACCTTTCTAAGTGTGGCGTAGCGCTCCATCTTTTCTGGAATCAAGACAGCATCGCGAATAGGCGTAGCAGCCTTGCCTTCCACCAGTTGAACCAGTTCGGCGTCTTTTTCAGGCGGTGTGAAGTCGCGCTTTTCCTTGCCGCATGTTTCTTTCAGTTCAACTTGCATGTCGATGATGGGCTGCATGGCAGTGTGCCCGAAAAAGATCGCGTCCAACATGTCTTTTTCGCTGGCTTTCTGGCTGCCGCCTTCCACCATGACCACCCCGGTCCGGGAGCCGGCCACAATGATATTGATATCACAGTTTTCCAGCTCAGGGATCGTCGGGTTTACAACAAATTCGCCGTCCATACGGCCGACCCGCACACAGGCAATGGGGCCGGCAAACGGGATGTCTGATAACTCCAGGGCCGCGGAGGCGCCGATCATGGCCAGTGAATCCGCGTCATTTTCCCGGTCCATGGAAAGGACCGTGGCAATCACCTGGGTTTCATATTGATAACCCTTGGGAAAAAGCGGGCGGATCGGGCGGTCAATCAGGCGCGCGGTCAGGGTTTCCTTTTCACTCGGGCGTCCGATTTCACGACGGAAATAGTTGCCGGGAATCCGTCCGGCGGCGTAAATCTTTTCCTGGTATTCGACTGTCAGGGGTAAAAACCCCATGTCGCGTTCCTCGTTGGCCGATACAACCGACACCAGAACTACAGTCTCTCCGTAGCGCACTACAACCGAACCCGACGCCTGTTTGGCGACCTTGCCGGTTTCAATACTTAGAGGTTTGCCCCCTATGTCTGCTTCTAATACTTTCTTCATTTTCTTCTCCAATTTGTATCGCCATGCCCGGGCAGCTACCTGTGAGACCGTTGAAAGATACCCATTTTTGATTCGATTGCGGTCTGGTCGGATCTGTGGAAATCTGGTGCGGAATCTCCCCCGTGAGGGGTGAAACAAAAATGGACATGTTTCAAAGGTCTCAACCTGTCACCGGTCCCGGTGTGAACGATCTTACCGTTCCTGCGCGGGAAAACCGGTAGTCTACTGCAATACCTCGCTTTCCAGGCTGATCAATGGCCCGGATACAGTAATTGCCGGGGCGACCGTCTCGGTTCGTTTATACTACCAGAGCAAGGCCGGGTCCCAGCAAGCCTGTTACCATCGGGCCGGTGCTTTCCATGGGTATGGCGATGGTTAATTCCCCCAGCCTATCTGCGCAAGCCGAGGGTTTCGATGATTGTACGGTACCGATTGAAGTCTTTGCTTTTTACGTAGTTGAGCAGCCGGCGCCGTTTACCCACGAGCATCAGCAAGCCCCGCCGTGAGTGGTGGTCTTTTTTATGAACTTTGAGATGTTCGGTCAGGTATGAAATCCGGTGTGTCAAAAGACCGACCTGTACTTCCGGAGAACCGGTGTCACTTTCGTGCAGCTTGAACTTTTCAATCAGTTTTTGCTTGTCTTCAGTTGTGAAAACCACTGTTTTCTTGCCTCCTAATTAATATTTTTACACATACGTTTTAGACTATAGCCTTATCCGGTATGAACCACAATACCGAATTGAGTTGCCTGCGTCCAATTTCCAGGCGTCCCCCGGTGGCGCCGGGAACCTGTATCAGAGCGGGCGTTTGAAATCAAACCTTAAATGCCAGTTAACGGTTGAAAACACAACTATAATTCAGCCGCTGGCCGTCTTTGGGTGTCGTCATCACTGCCAAAAGCCGGCCTTCGGTATCCAGGACCTTGAAAGCTTTTTCCGGCGCAAGGTCCAACTTTTCAATCAGGTCCACCTGCATGACCGGCTGGCCCTGGCCGATCCGGTCGGCCATGCGGCGGCCTGCCGTAACCGCCGGCATATCCCGCAGGGCTTGGGCCATGGGGATCAGGCGATTTTCCAGGTTGCCGTCAGCCGCCAGCTGTTCCAGAACATCGAGGCTGACGGCTTCGTTCAGGGCGAAACCGCTGCTTTCCAGGCGCTGGAGGGCTTGCAGGTGGCCTCCACAGCCGAGCCGGCGGCCTGCATCGGCGCACAGGGTCCGGATATAGGTTCCCGCCGAGCAGGCTACCTCGAAGCGGACCAACGGAATCGCGACCTCCAGGATCACCAGGCGGTCAATCGTTACCGTGCGCGGCGGTTTTTGCACCGGGTGGCCGCTGCGCGCCAGGCGGTACAGGGGGGTCCCTTTATGTTTCAATGCCGAATACGCCGGCGGAATCTGCTCGATGATCCCCTGAAAGCGATCCATGACGGCCTGGACATCGGCAGCCTTGATTCCGGCCGTACTCTTTTCAGCCAATACCCGGCCGGTTAAGTCTTGGGTGTCGGTATCAATCCCCAGGCACAGTGTCCCCCGGTACTTTTTACGGTCATGCAAAAAAAAATGAGCCAGCCGTGTGGCCTGGTTCAGGCAGCAGACCAGAACACCCGTCGCAAACGGGTCGAGGGTTCCGGCATGCCCGGCCTTTTTAGCCCGGAACAGCTTTTTGACCCCGGCAAGCACTTTGGCGGAGGTGGCGCCGGCCGGCTTGTCGACAATGACAACACCGCTTGAGTCGGGCTGCATGATCAGAGCTTCTCGGCCAGGCGTACGATCTGGGCCCGAATGTCAGCGAGCGGCGAATCAATATTGAAGCCGGCGGCCTCTTTATGCCCGCCGCCACCGAAAGTAGCCGCAATCTCAGCCACATCAACGCCGCCATCCGATCTGAGGCTGACATGAAAGCGGGGTTTGCCATTGGCCGGCTGGCTGCCGTTTTCCAATTCCTGTAGAAGAACGGCCAGTTTCACATCCTCGATTCGACGGGCGTAATTGATCAGGCCGTCGATATCCTCGGGCTGCGTACGGGTTTCCGCCAGCATTTCGCGGGTCAGTGTCATGATGGAGACCTTGCCGTCGGCGGCCAGTTCGATGGAATCCAGGGCCAGGTTCAGCAGCTTGATGCGGCCCAGTGAGTAAGTGCCGTATACGTTCTGGGCTACGGCGTACGGATCCACGCCGCTGGCCACCATTTCCTCGCAGATGGCAAATGCCGCCCGATTGGTGTTTGAAAACCTAAAAGAGCCGGTATCCGTAAAAATTCCGGTATAGATCGAAGTGGCCATATCCGGCGTTATAGCGACATCCAATGCCTTGAAGAGCCGGTAGAGTATCTCGGCAGTGGCACTGGCCGCGGTATCCACTATCTGGTAGTCACCAAACCCGGCGTTGGTGTCGTGGTGGTCGATGTTGATTATCGTAGCCGTTTTCTGGATGTCTGAATATGCCGGCCCCACACGCTCGAAATCACCACAATCGAGAATGATGGCCGTATCACAGTCTTTAGACGCGCTGAATTGCCCTGTTATTCTGGTCGTGCCCGTTAAAAACCGGTAGACGGCCGGTATCGGGCTCGCGCAGTACAGCGTGGTTTCCTTGCCCAGAGCCTCGAGGGCCAGTCCCATGGCCGTCAGGCTGCCGATAGCGTCGCCATCCGGGTTGATATGGGTAGCCAGTACCAATCGACGGCTATTTTTCAGATGGTTGATTATCTGTTTCATCTTCTTTATGCAAAGATCTTATAAGGCTGTCCATCTTGGCCCCGTAATCAAACGAGTCGTCATAGTAAAACTTCAGATCGGGCATGTACCGCAGGCCCAGTTCACGCGCCAGGGTGCGCTTGACAAAACCGCTGGCGCTCTTGAATCCGGCCAGGGCGTCGTCCCGGGCCTTTTCCCGGTCGGGCAGCGTGTAATAGATTTTCGCGAGTTTCAAATCCGGAGACATTTTCACTTCGGAAATGGTGGCCTCCTTCAGCCGCGGATCGCGTATGCGTTTGTGCAGCAGCTCAGAAAGGGCTCTTTGCACCTGGCCGCTGACTCGGTCGGCTCTTTTGAAGGGTTTCATATATGTATAATCTCCATATCGGTATCCGTTATCTCGGCCAGTCCCAGGTCATCCACCATGTTTAAAATCTTGTCGATTTTCGAATTGATCAACAGCGCTGAGTTGCCGACCAGCGCAAACCCGATTTCGGCCCGCTGGTAGATGTCGTTCGCTCCGGTTTCAGCCGCGGAAACGTTGAAATGGCTGCGCATCTTTCCAATAACCGACTTGACGATCTTGCGTTTACTTTTCAAAGAGCGGCATTCATGTAGTCTGAATGTTATGATCCCAACGCCAACGACCATGGTTTGTCTCCCCGCTGCGCCGCAGCTGAGAACGCCCGGTATCGGGTGTTCCTTCTGTCCGGTCTGAGTTACAGCGTCGGTTTGACCTCCTCAAGGTAGTAGCACTCGATAACGTCACCTTCCTTGATGTCGTTGTAATTTTCAATGCCGATACCACATTCATAACCGTTTTGAACCTCTTTGACATCGTCCTTGAAACGTTTCAGCGACGAGTTGCGGCCTTCGTAAAGGATGATGCCTTCCCGGAGCAGCCGCATCATCTGGCTGCGCTGAATCTTGCCGTCGGTAACGTAGCTGCCGGCGATGGCGCCGACTTTCGGCACGTGAAACACCTGGCGGACTTCGGCCCGGCCCAGGACATGTTCTTCATAGGTTGACTCCATCATACCCAGGATGGCGCCTTCGACTTCCTTGATCACGTTGTAAATGATGTTGTAAAAGCGCATGTCGACCTGTTCTTCATTGGCCAGGGCCTGCACTTTTGTATTGGGCCGCACGTTGAAGCCGATGATAATGGCATCCGAAACAGCCGCCAGGGACACGTCCGTTTCCGTTATTGTCCCGGTGGCGGCTTGGACAATGTTGATTTTAACCTCTTCGTTGGACAGCTTAACCAAGGACTCCGTCAGAGCCTCAATGGAGCCTTGTACATCGGCTCTAATGATCAGGTTCAGATCCTTGACATCACCCTCCTGCATCTTTTCAAACAGGTTGTCAAGGCTCATCCGGCTGGATTTGGCCAGCTCCTTGGAGCGCTGTTTCTGGCTACGATGCATGCTGACCTGTTTGGCGGCCTTTTCATCCTTTACGGCCACGAACTCATCGCCGGCATTGGGCACGCCGGACAGGCCAATAATCTCCACCGGCATGGACGGCCCGGCGCTGTTCACGGTCTGGCCGGCGTCATTAATCATGCTCCTGAGTTTACCGTAATGGATGCCGCAGACAACGGGATCGCCGGTATTCAGGGTGCCCTGCTGGACCAGGACCGTGGCAACCGCCCCCCGCCCGGTGTCCAGCTTGGCTTCCACGACATGACCGGTGGCAAGTTTATCCGGATTGGCTTTGAGTTCCAGCATTTCGGCCTGCAGCAGCACCATGTCCAGCAGGTTCTCAATGCCGGTCTTGGCTTTGGCGGACACCTGGACAAAGATTGTATCACCGCCCCAGTCTTCCGGGCTCAAGCCTTGTTCGGACAACTCCCGCATGACCCGATCCAGATCAGCCCCAGCCTTGTCCATCTTGTTGACTGCGACGATGATCGGCACTTCCGCCGCCCTGGAGTGGTTGATGGCTTCGATGGTCTGGGGCATGACGCCGTCATCGGCGGCCACCACCAGGATGACGATATCGGTGATTTTGGCACCCCGCGAACGCATGGCGGTAAACGCCTCATGGCCTGGGGTATCGAGAAAAGCGATGCGGCCTTTGTCCGTGCCCACGCTGTAGGCGCCAATGTGCTGGGTAATTCCACCGGCTTCGTCGTCGGTGATGCTGGATTTGCGAATGACATCCAGCAAAGACGTTTTACCATGGTCGACGTGCCCCATGATAGTGACCACCGGCGCCCGCTCAACCATGGCCTCGGGGTTGTCTTCCTTTTCAACCTTCAGCAGGCTTTCCTCTTCGAAAGCGACCCGTTTGACTTCATAATCAAATTCCGCGGCCACCAGGGTGGCGGTATCAAAATCGATGGTTTGATTGACTGTAGCCATCACGCCCATTCCCATGAGCTTGGCAATCATCTCGTTGGCCTTGATGCTCATACGTTTGGCCAGTTCGGCCAACACGATGCTGTCTTCGATCTTGATGCGGCGCTTGATGGCCTTGGCCGTGGTAATCTGGGTTTTCTGGCCGGCAAAGGCCTGTTTGCCTTTGACCTTTTTGCGTCCCCGTCCGCGGCCGGAACGGGAATAAAGGGCGGCACCTTCCACAATCTCCCTTTTCCGGAAGGAAATTTTCTTTTTCTTGTAAGGCTTTTTGTCGCGGCGGTCTCCCGGGCCTTTTTTCCCCTTGCGTGCGTCATCAACCGGTGCAGCTCCGGCCGCCGGTTCGGCCGCCGGTTTCCGACGCGCAGCCGTGGCCGCCCGCGCTTTAAGGACCGCCTCCACTTCGGGGGCGGGGCCGAGCTTGATAATCTTGGCCGCGGCTTCCTTTTTGGCCTTTTTCTTGGGTGGTGCGGTTTTGGCTTCCGCCTCTGGAGCGGCTTTTTTCTTGGCCGTTTTTTTCGGCTTTTCGGCAGCAGGGCTCTCGTCCGGCTGGGCTTGATCGTCCCCTACCGCTTCCGCCTGGGCTTCTTCTGCCTCGGCTTGCGCGGCTTCTTCCTCGGGCGCAGCGACGACTTTGGCCGCCGGGGCCTTTTTCTTCTTCTTGGCCGCTGCTTTTTTGGTCGCTTTCGCTTCAGCCGCGGCTTCCACCGGCTCTACAGGGGTTTCCTCCAAGGCGGCTTCTTCGGCCGGAGCCTCCTCCTCCGGTTCTTCTTCAACCGGTTTGGGCTTGACGATTTTTTTGCGTCTGCGGATAACGGTCGGCTTAACGCGGACTTCCTCAATCTGGCTGGCCGGTTTGCCGCGCAGATTGTCCTTGACGCGGTCAACCGTCTCCTCGTCGAGGGAACTCATGTGGGACCCGACCTCGATTTCCATCTCCCTTAATTTTTCAAGGAGATCCTTATTGGTCATATTAAGGTCCCTGGCAAGTTCATACACTCTGGTGGTCTTAGCCATCCATTTCCTCCAAGCTCAAGTTTGCGGGCCAGTGTCTCAGCACCTTTGCGGCCCCGGTGTATCCGGTGTATACAGTGCCTGAATTACTTTTCAGGTTCAGGCTGATTGTCTTCCTTTGTCGCGGCTGATTCTTCGCTCTCGGCGTCTGCAGCCGTGGTGGTGTCTGCTTCCGAAGCCGCTTCCGACTGGGTATCCGCATCAGCTTCCTCATCTTCTGCGGCCGGTTCGGCGGCGGCTTCCTCGGCACCCTCTGTTTCCGGTGCGGATGCGTCTCCGTCTGCTTCTTCTTCGGCGGCCGCTGCTTCCAGGGCTGCCTGTTCAGCGGCGGCTTTTTCAGCTTCCGCCTCGGCCGCAGCGCGTTCCGCCTCGACCGCCTTTCTCTCGGTATCCTCGATCACCCACTGTTCCGCGGCCTCAACCAGGGCAGTGGCCTGTTCTTCATCCTCAATACCGTTGATTTGCAAAAGCTCATCGATGGGCGCCCGGGACAGGATTTCGGCCGAGTGAACGCCCCTTTCGAACAGATCCCCGGCCATACTGGTATCCACACCGGGCAATGCTTCCAGGGAGTTGTACCCGTCCTGCATGGCCTGGGTGTATTTTTCTTCACTGATGACATCCAGGTGCCACTCGGTGAGTTTGGATGCCAGGCGCACGTTCTGGCCTCTTTTACCGATGGCGATGGAGAGAAACTCATCGGGGACGATGACTTCCATCGTGCGATTTTCCTCATCGATGATCACCCGGGAGATTTCCGCCGGCGCCAGTGCATTGCATACAAATTTAGCCGGATCGACATGCCAGGTGATGATGTCGATTTTTTCACCCCGCAGTTCCTGGACCACATTTTGAACCCGGCTGCCTTTCATGCCCACACAGGCACCCACTGGGTCGATGTCGCTGTCGTTGGAAGCGACCGCAATCTTCGCCCGCCCGCCGGCCTCGCGGACAGCACCCATGATCGTGACGATGCCCTCGCTGATTTCCGGAACTTCCGTCCGAAAGAGGTGCACCAGGAATTCACTGTGGGTGCGGGAAAGCACGATTTGCGGTCCCCGGGATTCATAGAGTACATCCATGATGTAGGCCCGGATGCGATCGCCGCGGCGGTAATTTTCCCGGGGTACCTGTTCCCGAATCGGCAAAATAGCCTCGGTATTGCCCAGGTTGACGATAATATCCCGGCGGTCGATACGCTGGACGATGCCGTTGATGATCTCGCCCTTGCGATCGATGTAGTTCGAAAACACCACGTCGCGTTCGGCGTCTTTCATTTTCTGGATAATCACCTGTTTGGCCGACTGGGCCGCAATCCGGCCGAAAGTGGCGGTATCCATTTTTGTACCGAGGCTGTCGCCGACTTCGCACTCGGGATCCAGTTTCAAGCCCTGTTTCAGGGTGATCTGGATGTCGGGTTCGGTGATATCCTCCTTGGTGGCGACGACCTCCATGAACTGGAAGACCTCTATCTCCCCGGTGTCTTCATTGTACTGGACTTCGATGTCGATCGTATTGCCGTATTTCTTGCGGGCCGCAGATTTAAGGGCTTCTTCAAGTGCCTGGATCAGGACATGGCGATCGATACCCTTGTCACGGCTTATCTGTTCTACGACGCGTTTTATATCAGTGATCAACATATGTTTTCTCCGTTGTTCAAACCCTGCTTTATTAGGGGAAGCTAGGCAGTCAGCCGCCCCTTGGCTATCTGTGAAAAATCGAAAGAAACGGTACCGGCCTCGGTTTCGATCTGGACCGTTTCGTCGGTGGCCGTGGATATCACGCCCTTATATTTTTTCTGGCCGTTCACCGGTGCATGCAGCTGGATGCGGGCCGCCTTGCCTGTAAAACGCTGGTAATCAGCCGGCTTGACCAGGGGGCGCTCAATACCGGGCGAGGAGACCTCGAGATTGTAGGGCCCGATGTCTTCCAGGCTGACATCCAGGAGATCCGTTACCTGGCGACTGATGTCCGCGCAATCATCCAGTGTGACGCCGCCGTCGGGCCGGTCGATATACAAACGCAGAATCCGGCCGGATGATTCCCGCCGGAATTCCGCCAGGACCAGTTCCAGTCCGGCGGCTGTACAAACCGGTTCTACCAGGGCCGTGGCCGCAGTTTCCAATTTTTCAACCGGCACTGTGGGGGCAGACGCTGTCTGCGCCGAACCCTGACGGCGAGCTGATTTTTTCTTTTTTCCTTTCAACCGTTTCCCTGCCTGCTGCGGGATCGACTGCCGTATAAGCTCGCGATACCCCGCTCATAAAACAAAAAACGGGCAAAACAGCCCGTTTTTTTCATTCTGGTAGTTCTTTTGCTGGTCGCTTGTAAATATCAGTTCATCAAGTTAACCACCCAGTGTTAGCGCTACACCGCACAAGGTCAAAAGACCTACCCATGAAAAAAAACCTTTCATAGCTGAAAAGGCTGACAAATCTGGAGCGGGCAACGAGACTCGAACTCGCGACACCAAGCTTGGGAAGCTTGTACTCTACCAACTGAGCTATGCCCGCTTACCAAAGCGATTAATTAAGACAAATGTATAGAGATGTCAACTGTTTTAATGCGGGTATTCTTAAAAAAAGCGGCGGGCCCCATATCTGGCACGAACTGAAATTCGATCCACGAAGTACCCGCACCGCGCCGCTTTACAGGCAGGCGACTGGTCACCTCAAGACAGCATTTTCTGGATTGATTCGAGTTCCTGCCTGATTTCCGCCAGGGTGATGGCGGCGGGTGGTTCGCTTTCTTTTTGACGGCCGGACCTAAGGTGCTGCCGTGCGCCGGGAATCGTGAACTTGCGGTCGTACAAAAGATGTTTGATTTCCAGGATCAGCTCCACATCCTTTTTGCGGTACAAGCGTTGCCCTGCAGGGGTTCTTTTGGGCTTGATGCGGCTGAATTCCGTTTCCCAGAAACGCAGGACATAAGCCGGCACGTCGGCAATGTTGCTGACCTCGCCGACTTTGAAGTAGAGTTTATCGGGCAGTTTGCTGCTTGGCACGGCTCCTTCCGGCATGTTTACCCCCGGCAATCAACATTTTTAGGATGGCCTCTATCAATAGGTATGAAAATAGCGCACTTACCGGAGCGTGTCTACCAAAATAACAGCAGCCATCCAGCGCTTCAAAGGCTGGCTGCCGTCCGTTCAATATCAAGCCGGCAATGCGGCATCGAAAGCGTTTATCAACTTCTCGGAAATAGAGGTGTGCAGGTCGTTGACCGCATTATCCTCCAGGGTTTCCGTGGCGGAGCGGTAGGTAATCCGGATGGAAACGCTCTTTTTCCCGGCCTCGATCGGGGCGCCGGTGTACACATCGAATATCATAACCGACTCCGCCAGGGGCTCGTCCAATCTTTCAACAAAATCAGTCAGGTTGACGCTTTCCAGGGTGTCCGCGATGATCAGGGTGATATCCCGCGTGGTAGCCGGGTATTTCGGAATGGGCCGGGCATCGATGTCCTCGGTACCCACTTCCAGAAGGGTCGCCACAGAGAATTCCAGGATAAAGGCCCCCTGTTTCAAATCGTATTGTTTCAACACCGTGAGGGCGACCTCTCCCAGGAGACCGATGGTCTTGCCGGCCACCTGGACTCGGGCCGTAGCACCCGGGCGGGTGTAATCACACGCCGCATCCGGTACCCGGGTAAAAGTTGCCGCCTGGATGCCCAGGTTTGCCAACAGGGCTTCGGCCACACCTTTGATGTCAAAGAAGTCGCAGGCTGCGGCCTGGCCGTGCCATGAATACGGCGACCGCTGTCCGGTCCACAGGACGGTGAGCATCTCCTTTTCGACCGGCAGGCTGTCGGTTTCGTCTGTGGCCAGAAAGGTATTGCCGACCTCGTACAACCGCAGGGTCTTGTTCTGGACAGCCAGGTTGCGGCGCATGGCTTCAAGCAAACCGGGCACCAGGGTCGTGCGCATGACAGCCTGGTCCTCGGAAATCGGGTTCATGATGGGTACGCTGGCCCGGCGGGCATCATCTTCCGGCAGGCCGAGATGCTCGGCGAAGTCACTGCCGATGAAGCTGTAGTTGACGGTTTCGCTGAATCCATGGCCGGTCAAAAAGGCCCGGATGCGGTCGCGCAGGACCTGGACCGGTTCCGGGCGGCGCCCTTCGGCCGGGACCAGGGGGAACGTTGTGCTGATATTGTTGTAACCATACAGCCTGGCGATCTCTTCAGACAGGTCTTCCGGCCGGGTTACATCCACCCGATTGGAGGGCGGCTGCACATCAAGCATGTCGGCCGTGTCCGTCGTAGTGGCCGCAAACTCGATGGAAGCCAGGTAAGCTATCATCTGGTCCGCCGTAAGATCGGTTCCCAGCCGCCGGTTGGTCGCGGCCACCGAAAGTGCGATGGTCCTTTGTTCGTAGGGCTGCGGATTATCATCAATGGTGCCGTCGGCCAGCTGCCCGCCCCCGAGTTCGGCGATCAGGTATGCGGCGCGATTCAGCGCCCGGACCGTGCCGTCAGGGTCCACGCCGCGCTCAAAACGATGGGAGGCATCGGTATTCAGACCGGTCTGCTTGGCGGTCTTCCGGATGCTGATGGGGTTGAAGCAGGCACTTTCCAACAGGACCCGCCTGGTCGTATCCTCAATTTCCGAATTCAAACCACCCATGACGCCGCCGATACCCACGGCTTTTTCACCATCGCAGATCATCAGGGCGTTTTGCGGCATGGTCCGTTCTTTTTCATCCAGGGTGGTAAACTTTTCTCCGGCATTGGCCGCCCGTACGACAATCCGGTTTTCAACCAGCTGATCGAAGTCGAAGGCGTGCAGGGGCTGCCCGGTCTCCAGCATGACATAGTTGGTTATATCGACGATGTTGCTGATCGGTTTCAGACCCACCGAAAGTAAGCGGTCACGCAGCCAGAAGGGCGAGGGGGCGACCTCGATATCGACGATCAGCCGGGCGGTATACCGGGGGCAGAGTTCGGGGTTTTTTATCTGGACCGAGGTCTGCGCGGTGATCGAGCCGCTGGTCGCGGGTTCTGCGGGCTGGGGGTACTGCACCCGGGTTCCCTGAAAAGCGGCCACCTCCCGGGCCACCCCGATGACGCTCAGGCAGTCGGGGCGGTTGGGCGTGAGATCAATTTCAAATACCGGATCGCTGAGCTTCAGGGCCCGGTTCAGGGGTGTGCCCGGTTCAAGATCCGCCGCCAATTCCATGATCCCGGCGGCATCGTCTCCCAGGGCCAGTTCCAGGGCGCTGCACAGCATGCCGTCAGACGTTTCCCCCCGGATGATACCGGCCGATATGGTGCGGCCGTCCGGTAAGATGGTACCCGGCAGGGCACAGGGGCTGAGCATACCCGGCTGTACATTCGGGGCGCCGCAAACCACGGTGGTGGTCCGGTCGCCTATATCGATGTCACAACAGGTGAGCCGGTCGGCATTGGGGTGCGGATTGACGGCCGTAACACGGGCCACCAATACCGAATCCAGGTAGCCGTAGCGGTCTTCCACCGACTCGACCTCCAGACCGGCCATGGTCAGTGCCTCTGCCAGCGCATCGGTCGGCAGATTGACTTCAACATATTCTTTTAACCAGCTTAGACTGACTTTCATGTTCGAAATTGCCTTAAAAATCGTAAGTCGTTTTCAAAAAATTTGCGAATATCATCGACCCCGTATTTGAGCATGGCGATCCGCTCAACACCCATGCCGAATGCGAACCCGGTATATTTGCTCGTATCGTACCCGACATTTTCAAATACCGCCGGGTGGACCATACCGGATCCCAGCACCTCCAGCCAGCCGGTGCGTGAGCAGACGCGGCAGCCTTTGCCCCGGCACATGACGCAGAGGATATCGACCTCGGCACTGGGCTCCGTAAAGGGAAAAAAGCTCGGCCTGAAGCGCAGGCTGGTCTGTTTGTCGAACATCTGGTGCACAAAGGTCGTCAAAACGCCCTTTAGATCGCCGAACGATATGTTGCGGTCCACCAGCAGACCCTCCACCTGGTGGAACATGGGTGTATGGGTCAGATCGGAATCGCAGCGGTATACTTTCCCGGGCGCGACTATCCGTACGGGCGGCTGTTGTTTCTCCATGACCCGCGGCTGGGTCGGTGAGGTGTGGGTGCGCAGGACGACGTTGTCGGAAATGTAAAAGGTGTCCTGCATATCCCGCGCCGGGTGGTTCTTGGGTATGTTCAGGGCTTCGAAATTATAGTAGTCCGTCTCAATTTCAGGACCCTCGGCAACATCGAACCCCAGGCGGGCGAATATCCCACAGATTTCATTGGTAATCCGGGTGACGGGATGCAGGGTGCCCTGATTGAGGGGGCGGCCGGGCAGGGATACATCCAACTGGTCGACGGCCGCCGCCTCCAGTGCTGCGATGCGCTCCAAAGCCTGGGCGGCCGCTTCTTCAAGGGCCTTTTTTACCAGGTTGGCCTGCTTGCCGGCTGCGGGCCGCTCCTCCGGCGGGAGTTGGGAGATGTTGCGCAAAAACCGGGTCACGATTCCCTTGCGGCCGAGATACTTTACCGTGATTTCGCTGACAGCTTCGCCATCGGCAGCGGATTCCAGTTCCGCGAGCCCATCCTCTTGAATCTGTTCGATTGAATTTTCCACTTTGTTAACTCTGTCTGCTGGCGTGGTCAAAAAAAAAGCAGTGGTCGGGCTTGATCTGCCAACCACTGCTTTTGACGAGTCTCTTTTTTAGAGCTGTTCAGAAGCCAGGCTGACAACCTGGCTAAAGCCCGCGGGGTCGGAAACGGCAAGCTCCGCGAGGACTTTGCGGTCCAGTTCGATATTGGCCTTTTTCAGGCCGTGAATCAGGCGGCTGTAAGTCAGGTCGTTCATGCGGGCGCCGGCGTTAATGCGCGCGATCCACAATTTTCGAAAATCTCTCTTTTTAGCCCTGCGGTCCCGGTAGGCATACATCAAGGCCTTGTCTACGGCGTCGGCCGCGGTACGAAACAGCTTGCTCCGGCCGCCGCGGTAGCCTTTGGCCAGTTTGAGCACCTTTTTTCTTCTTTGTCTTGCTTTGAAACCTCTTTTTACACGCATTTCAACTCTCCTTCATCCCTGCGCCTGCGGTCGGCGGCTGCCCCATGCAGCCGTCCAGTTTAACCGTTCGGCAGCAGCAGTCTGAGTTCCTTCATATCCGTTCCGGCAATCATGTGGCCTTTGCGCAGATCGCGTTTTCTTTTGGTCGTCTTTTTGGTCATAATGTGTCCGGCGTTGGCCTTGGCAAACTTATATTTGCCGGATCCGGTCTTTTTGAATCTCTTGGCCGCGGCGCGGTTGGTTTTAATTTTAGGCATTGTTCGGTTCTCCTGTCCCTACTAACTATGTATTAAATTTAAAATGTCAAAATCGTTCGTTCAGTTCCAGCTGCGTAAATGCAGATGGCGCAGGCAGTCAACCTCACTGCTCGCGCCATTTGAATATGGACAATTGGCGCAGTCGCGCTGTCTTCCTTCAGCCGTGGTAAAAAAACGCCGGTCAGGTGGCTTTGGCCGCCAGGATCATGAACATCGTGCGGCCTTCAAACTTGGGATACTGCTCAACCACGGCAATATCTTCAACCTCCTCGGCCATCCTCTGCAGAACATCGCGGCCCAGATTGGACAGCGTGATTTCGCGGCCCCTGAAAATGACGGTCACTTTGACCTTGTCTTTCTTCTCAATGAATTTTCTGATGTGCCCGAGCTTCGTCTGCAGGTCGTGTTCGCCGGTTTTGGGGCGGACCTTGATCTCCTTGACCTGGAACGTCGTCTGCTTTTTCTTGGCTTCCTGCTTCTTTTTGGTCTGCTCGTACTTATAACGGCCGTAATCCATTATTTTGCAGACCGGCGGATTGGCATTGGGGGATATTTCCACCAGGTCCAGTCCGAAATCTCCGGCAGTTGCAAGTGCTTTATACGTCGGAAGAACACCAATCTGATTACCGTCTGGATCGATCACCCTTACTTCTTTGGCCCGGATGTCGCGATTGATATTGGTTCGATTGGCTCTGTGCGGTCTTCGGGCTCTTCTCGAAATGGCTATGCCGGCACCTCCTTCAGAAACATTGGTTAATACCAATTGCCCATCCGCGCAGGGGTGGGCAATCCTTTCCAGGGCCGGTGGCACCGGTCCCGAAAAATGTGAAAACGCCATATCGGACAACCATAAGAAATGCAAGTAAAAAATGCAACATCAAAATAAATGCGGGCATTTTTGGTGCTTTACGCCGATTTGCCGCCGGCGGGGTCAGTCCCCGGCAACTCTAAATAGCCCCATACAGGTCGGTGCAGCTACTATATGTGGTGTTTTCCAGGCAGCTGGGCCAGGGTGTAGGCGGCCAGGCGGCTGTCGCGCCAGTATTTATTGTCCGGTGCCTGGAAAAAAGTCTTGAAAAGGGCCAGGCTTTCAGCGCGCATGATGCCCGGAACAATGGAAACCGGGTTGTCCCGGTACAGCGCGGGCAGTCCGCTCAGGTCACAGTGGGTCCCCCCGCCCATGACATCTTCATACGCGTAGACGATTTCACCGATTCCGGCGATCAGCAGCGCGCCAAAGCACATCAGGCAGGGCTCCATGGTACAAAAAGCAGTGATTTCATGGGGATCAGGTGCGCTCTCAAGGGCGTAGTAGGCCTGCAGGGCCATCATTTCAGCATGGTCCGTTTCATTGCGCCCGCCGGCCGCGGTGCCCCGGCGCTGGCCGGTAGCAATGACCCTGTATTGATGCACCAGAACACAACCAACCGGGAATTCACCGACCTCCAAAGCCTGGGCTGCCTGGTCCAGGGCGGCGGTCATGAAGTGCTGATAGTCAACTTCGTTTTCAAGAGGGCTCATATGTTTAACTCATCAAGACCATCGTGTTGAACGACCGAGTTTCATATGTTATTTAACACGGTTTTCGGGTTTTAGTCTAAATCGAAATCGCTATCGGTATCGAAATCGGTTCCGGAAATGTCATGCCGGCATCGATTTCGATAGCGATTGCGAACCCGATACCGATATCGATGGTTCGAAAGCTCCGCGCTGCATCTGCTTATATATGTTAGGCCCCAACACTATGGCAATCGACAGACATCCGTGTCACACGGACAGCTGTCGTCGACCTCAAAGGCATAAATAATTTTGTTAGCCATTTCAACCATTTTAATTGAAACAGGTTCAAAATCATATGCCTGCAGCCTGGCTGCCAGGGTTTCCCGGGACGGAATGTTCGCCAGGCCTTCGGCCTGCAGGTCTCCTGTTCGGCTGTCGAGGACATGGGCACCTTCGCCATTGGTAACGACGACAACGGGAATCTGATAAGGACCCACAACCCGGGCAACGGCCAGGGCCGGATTGTGACGTGTGACCAGCGAGCCCGGACCATATTTCATCACCATGCCGATTTTTCCGTCTACCGCGACAAGGAAATCTACCGGGATGATGGCGCGTTTATCACAGGCCGAAACCGTCAATTTGAACCGGGGTGTGATGGCCTGCTTATCAAATCCGCAGTACTCGACCAGGTGCCGGGCCAGTTTTTGCCGGTAGCGTTCATCGTGCGTGTCTTCCAGGCGCCGACCGGTCAGGTAATCGGTCAACTCTCCCATGATGAGATGGTGATCGTTCATGTTCTTATGATAGGAATTGGGGCCTGATGTGTAAAGCGCCAAAAAGAGCTTTACATATCTAAATTGTTTTGAGTAGGTTAGTCAGTTCTATCAGCAAATGCTGTTGTAAGGGGATGGCTACTGGCAGGTTGACGTATGACCATCAGAGAAGATTTTGAAGAGCGTGAACGCGGGTTTCTCTCACCGCACGGGTACCTGAGTGCCGAATCCAGAGGCCGGCTGAAGCCCGAGGCGCCCTCCCAGCTGCGGACCGCATTTCAGCGGGATCGGGATCGGATCATCTACTGCAATGCATTCCGGCGGTTGAAATATAAAACCCAGGTGTTCCTGTCTCCGCTCGGTGATGAATACCGGACCCGGCTGACCCATACCCTGGAAGTGGCCCAAATTGCCAGGACCATCGCGCGTTCTATGCGGCTAAACGAGGATCTTGCCGAGGCGATTGCCCTGGGGCACGACCTGGGCCACACACCCTTCGGTCACGGGGGCGAAACCTCGCTGCGCGAAATTTTTTCCGAGTCATTTACCCATAATGAGCAGAGCCTGCGGGTTGTGGACCGGCTGGAAAAAAATGGGGCGGGTTTGAACCTGACCCAGGAGGTGCGGGATGGCATTCTCAAGCACTCCAAAGGCTACGGAAAAATCATTTCCGCAAATCCCAAGTTGAAAGCGATTACCGTCGAGGGCCAGATTGTCAGGATCGCGGACATAATGGCTTACCTGAATCATGACCTGGAAGATGCCATCCGCAGCGGGGTCATCATTCCAAACCAGGTCCCGGAAGCATGTATGCGCTCACTGGGCCGGACCCACTCCGAACGGGCAACCACCATGGTGCATGACCTGGTGTTTTCCAGCAGTGTGGAAAATGGCGAACTGGTTCTGCGCATGAGCGATGAAGTCCACGATGCCATGACCATACTGCGGCGGTTTCTATATAAAAATGTTTACCGGTCCCAGAGGGTTCATCAGGAGTTTGTGAAAGCCAAAAAAATACTCTTGGAACTGTATACCTATTTTATAGACAACGAAAAGATGCTGACCAGGGAATTGGCGAGCCTGAACCTGCCGACCCCAGATCAATCAGGTGATTCCAAGGAGCGGGTCGTCTGTGATTTTATCGCCAGCATGACCGACCGATACGCGTTGGCCCTGTATGAGCGCCTGTTTTTCCCCTCGCCGATGGTGTAGGCGCGGTCAGGCAATGGTGATAAGTTTTTGTGTTAAGGGTAATGCCCGGGCCGGGATGATTGTGCCGGCAGAGCCTGCCGGTCTGACCCTTAGAACGATAATTGAAGCATGTATTGAATTGCATCGTATTGTGATTTTCGAGATATAATATTGGTTACGCCCGCTACCTATTTAAATGCCCATGCCGACAAGTTGGAACCTCATCTTGAAAAATTGGCCGATCTTTTCCAGCGGATGGAAGCTGCCTACGACAGGGTGGCTGCCGAATATGGGTTCCGATGTGAAGGGTGCGCGGACAACTGCTGCCTGACACTGTTTCATCACCACACGCTGCTGGAATATCTCTATTTATATCGGGGCTATGCACAGTTGGCGGCTGAAGAACGCGACCGTCTGCGCCAGGCGGCCTTGCAGGTCAACACTGCATTGGCGCACGCCCGGGAGAAGGGCGAGACGGTTCGTATCATGTGCCCTTTAAATCGTGACGGCCGTTGTATGCTCTATAACTACCGGCCGATGATATGCCGGCTGCACGGCATTCCCCATGAAATGCGGGGCCCCGGTTGTGGTGACTTCGACCGGCGAAGCGGTGACCATCCGTATATAGCCTTTGACCGGACCCCGCTTTATATGGAGATGGCCCGGGCGGAAAAAGCGCTGCGCGAGGCACTGAATTTCAAAGAGAAGACCCGGTTGACTGTAGCCCAGATGATTGCCGAATTCCCGGCCTGACCAGGCTGCGGTGAAACCGGTAAGGATAAGATGAAATACATTGACACCGACAAGATTGAGAAGCTGCCGGGGCGCCGGCTGCAAAAAGGGGACACTTTTGCTTTTCGTTGCCACCCGGAGGTGGCCTGTTTCAACCGCTGCTGCCGCAACCTCAATCTCTTTCTATACCCCTATGATGTCCTGCGGTTGAAGAACAATCTGGGCCTGACGTCCGGCCGGTTTCTCGACGAATATGTCGATGTGGTCCTGCGCCCGGGCGCCTTTTTTCCGGAAGTCCTGCTGCGCATGGCCGAGAACGAAGAGAAAACCTGCCCTTTTCTGACCACCCGGGGCTGCTCGGTTTATCCGGACCGGCCCGATACCTGCCGTACCTTCCCGGTGGAACAGGGCAGTCTGTATGATGCCGCAACCGGGAAATCGCGCCCCGTACATTTTTTTCGTCCGCCCGATTTCTGCCAGGGACAGCACGAAACTGATGCGTGGACCATCGAATCCTGGTGCAGTGATCAGGAAGCCCGGGACTACAACCGCATGACCCTGGCCTGGGCCGAGATCAAGCGGCTGTTCCAGACTGATCCCTGGCGGGGAGAAGGCCCGGATGGACCGCGGGCCAAAATGGCTTTCATGGCCACCTATAACCTCGACGATTTCAACAAATTTGTATTCGAAAGCAGCTTTTTCAAACGGTATAAAGTCAAGAAAGATGTACGCAAAAAAATTGCGGCCGATGAAAAGGCGCTGCTCAAATTTGGATTCGAGTGGGTTAAACTGTTTGTCTGGGGACTGAAATCGAAGCGGATTAGGAGTAGGTAGATAGATTGAAGACCGAAGGCTGAAGGTAGGCGCAAGTTTTTAGGGCTTTAGGTTTATACTTCAGTCTTCAGCCTTCCCCCTTCGCCTAATCATGTCGGCCAGCTTTTCGGCCTGTTTTTAAAAGACTTTTCCCGGTAGATTTTCCAGCGGCCGCTCTTTTTGCGGAATTCAAGAATTTTGTACCCGTCTGATTTAAACGCATCCGAGCGGTACTGCTGCTTGAACCAGGCGCGGGAAGTGGTGCCGGAAGTGCGGGTTTTGAGAGACGTAACCGTGACGGATATCCGCTTGTACTTCTTATTCAGGCGTTGCTTGTAACGCTTCCATTCCTGCAAATTGCGCCCGTTACCCACGAAACCGGGATGATAGTGGGCGATATACTTCTCCAAGTTTTTACTTGCCCAGGCCTTTTTCCAGGATAGGACCAAATCGGCGATATCATCCTTTTGGGGTTGGGCCGTTGCGGCCGGGGTCCGTTTGGCGACCGTGACCAAAGTCGGCTTTTTCTCCTGCCATTCCCGTTTGACCATGATCATGAGGCCCGCTGCGGGTTCAGCCAGGTAGAGTCGGGAAACGGCTTCGATCGGCGTTTTGGCTTTTACCCGGATCGCGCCAAAGGACACAAGCTTGTCCTGGTACCGCAAAATGGTGATGCCGGGGAAATCGAGTTTCTGCCCGGCGTACTTTTTGGGGATCATGGCCTGCCGGAAGTAGGCCGTCAGTTTGGTAAGCTCCTTTTGCGGGCCGGTGAACGTATAGGGCAGGCGCTCGCCAATGATAACCGGTGTTTTATCGAATTCGATCCGCTGGTCCAGGTCTTCCAGGTCATGGTTGTCCAGGGCTACGCAGCCGTTGGTCGAATAAGGTGTAACCTTGCGGTTCGATCCGTGAATATAGATACCGTACCCCCCGTGGCCGGCAATGTCGTCGAAGGCATTGGGATAATTGAGCTCGAAGGCCCGGTCGCCGAAAACCGTCACTTTCCGGTCACGGTAGATCTTGGTGTTGAAATAGATGCCCTCGGGTGTTTTCTCATCATTCTCCACCCGCTTGCGGCCGATCTGTTCACCCGTGGCGCAGCTGTAAGTCTTGATCCGCTGGTAGCGACCGTCGAACCGGTACAAATGCAGCTGCTGCAGTGCTTTTTCCACCAGGATCAGATGGATGGGGGCCTTACCCGGAGAATGGTAGAGCACCGGTCCTTCCCACTGGTTTGCGGGCAGGGCGGTCCGGTTGGATTTGACCGGAGCAGTTTCACGATTTACTTTTATAGCCTGAGGCACCGGAAAAGCTGTTTTCTCGACAGTGGCCGTGTGGCCGGAGCCTGTGGTGGTGGGGGTATCACCACCGGTAAAAAACAGTCCGACGGCCAGCAAGGCCACGACGATGACACCTGCCAGACCGTACATGACAATGGGTTTGAGACGACGCTGCTCGGCGGCTTTCTTGGTATTGGGCCTGACCCTGGAAGGTGAGTATGGAGTCGATTTACCGGATCTGATTTGCAAGGTAACCACGCATCGTTAAAAATGAAAAGGTCCGAAGATGATATATAAACCCACAGGGACCGTGTCAACCCTGGTTCACTGCGACAAACTTTGACCCGATCGGACCACTTATGAGCCGAGCCGACCACACCTATTCATTCACCTGGGTATCAACCATGGACGGCTTCGACCGCGACAGTTGGAATGCCCTGGCCCGGCCGGTACACTCGCCCTTTTTAGAGTGGGAGTGGTTGGAGTTAATGGAATCGTCCGGCAGCATCGGCGCCGAAACCGGCTGGTATCCGGCTCACCTGGCGGTCTGGTCTCGGGGCAACCTGGTGGCGGCGGCCCCGCTTTATCGGAAAATCCACAGCGAGGGTGAGTTCGTCGACGACTATGTCTGGGCCGATCTGGCCTATCGGATGGGGGTGGCTTACTACCCCAAGCTGGTCGGCATGAGCCCGGTCACCCCGGCCCAGGGGTACCGCTTTCTGATTGATCCCCGGGAAAATACCACCCGGCTGACAGTATTGATGCTGGCCGAGATAGAGCGCTATTGCCAGGCCAACAACCTGTCCGGTTACCATTTTCTGTATGCCGATCTGGACTGGGTAAACACACTGCCTTCCAATCGCTGCATACCCTGGCTGCACCCGGTCCTTATCTGGAAAAATCCCGGGCATCATGATTTCGACGATTACCTGGCCCGGTTTAAAGCCAACCAGCGACGCAACATTGTACGTGAACGGCGACGGGTGGCCCAGCAGGGCATTACCCTGCGGCCCCTGACGGGTGACCAGCTAACCGATGACCGCCTGGAATTGATGTACCGATATTATGTGGACACCAACAGCAAGTTCGGTTCCTGGGGCTGCCGGTACCTCACCCGGGATTTTTTTGCCGGGCTTGTCGGCCGGTTTCGCGACCGTTTGATGCTGATGGCTGCCTTTCAGGACCAGTCCCGCGATGATCCGATTGCCATGGGGATGTTTGTATACAAAGGAGACCTGCTGTACGGACGGTACTGGGGGTGCCGGGAGGAAGTGGACACCCTGCATTTCAACACCTGCTATTACAGCCCGATCGAATGGGCCATTTCCAAGGGTATCCGGAAATTCGATCCCGGTATCGGCGGCGGTCACAAAGTCCGCCGCGGGTTTCAATCGGTGCCCGGCTGCAGCCTGCATCGCTTCCTGGATCCGGAAATGGAAACGCTCATGCGGATGAATATTGACGCCATAAACGGCCAGGCGCATGATTACATCCGCAAGATCAACCAGCGGATTCCGTTTGCACAGAGGGGTTGAGGGGGGCGGTTTTACATTTTTTTGCTCTTAATTTGTAGTGGTCCAGTAAAAACGGACACGGTTTTAAGCAGCATTGTTTAATTGTTCTTTTTCATAATTAATCGGGCTGAGATATCCCAGCGTCGAATGTAGCCGCATCGCATTGTAGAAGCCGATGTAG
>Ga0209783_1000076_pt1 | contig 50741 bp, 56 predicted proteins | sample WorMetfiPIANOSA1_FD_187395 | JGI IMG/M metagenome (GOLD analysis project Ga0209783, IMG submission 187395) | Marine gutless worms symbiont microbial communities from Max Planck institute for Marine Microbiology, Germany - Olavius filocauda... | ecosystem: Host-associated > Annelida > Digestive... | reverse complement strand
GTGGGCATGGCGACCCTTGCTAAAGTACGGCCTTAGATGACCGAGGCACTCACGGCCTGCCATGCCCGGACTTATGTTAATTCTATACCCAGCTGCTTTTATTTGTCAGTTTTATTATACAAGGCACCAACAACAAAATTTCACGGCATAGCCAATTAACTCTGACCTGGCCCTTAGGTCCAGGTTTTAAAGGCAGAAAAAATGAAAACCGCCTATCCCAACCTGGACAAGTTTCTTAAAACCCTCAAAGCCTGCGGCGAACTTAAGACTATCACCGCGCCGGTCTCGCCTTACCTGGATATCAGTCGCTATACAGACGAAGAATCCAAACAGCCGGACGGCGGCCAGGCGCTTTATTTTCAGAATGTAACCGGGTATCGTTTTCCGGTCGCAACCAATATTTTTGGCAGCCCGCGACGTATCTGCCTGGCCCTGGGGGTGGATCACCTGGATGAATTGGCCGACCGGGTCCGGGAATACATCGATTTCAACCCCCCGGGCAGCCTGAAGGAAGCCTTGAATATTATCCCCATGGCCATCACGGCCACCAAGTTCATACCCCGGGCATTTAAGGGGAAGCAGGCCCCCTGCCAGGAGGTGGTGCATACGGGTCCGGATGTGGACTTGAGCCGGCTACCCGTCCTGCACTGCTGGCCAAAGGACGGCGGCCCCTTCGTCACCTTGCCCCTGGTGTTCACCCGGAGTCTGAAAACCGGCAAACGCAATGTCGGCATGTACCGGCTTCAGATCTTTGACCGGAACACCACCGGGATGCACTGGCACATTCACAAGGATGGCTCCCATTACTACAGCGAATACGTGGCCGCCAACCAGCGCATGCCTGTGTCCGTAGCAATTGGCGCCGATCCGGCCACCACCTATGCTGCGACAGCCCCCCTGCCCCGCGGCATCGATGAAATGCTCCTGGCCGGTTTCATCCGCAAAAAGCCGGTCCGCATGGTCAAGTGCCTGACCAACGATCTCGAGGTGCCGGCCGAAGCGGAATTTGTGCTGGAAGGCTACGTGGACCCCGGTGAGATGCGACTGGAAGGCCCTTTCGGTGACCACACCGGCTATTATTCCCTGGCGGACGATTATCCGGTATTCCACGTAACCGCCGTCACGCACCGCGCAAATCCGGTCTACAGTGCCACCCTGGTGGGCCCGCCGCCCATGGAAGACTGCTACCTGGCCAAAGCCACGGAACGCCTGTTTCTGCCCATGCTGCAGACGGTTTTTCCCGAAATCGTCGACTACTGGTTTCCCTGGGAGGGCGTTTTTCACAACATCGTCATCATTGCCCTGGACAAGGGCTACGCCTGTCATGCGCCGCGTGTCATGAGCGGGTTGTGGGGCCAGGGCCAGATGAGTTTCTGCAAAGCTATCGTTGTTGTCGATAAAACCGTCAATCCCCAGGATCCCGCGGCGGTGCTGGCAGAGCTGGTTTCCAAGCTGGACCTGGAGACGGATGTAACCCTCTCCAAAGGGGTTCTCGATGTCCTGGACCACTCTTCTCCCAACGTCAATTTCGGCAATAAAATCGGAATCGATCTGACGACGCGGAAAGGGGATGAACCGCCACGGCAATCGCAGCGCGCCGCTGGCCTGGTGCCGGGAGGCGACGACCTGCTGACAGCGGCCCATCAAGCCTGCCCGGCGGTGACCGGATGCCGCGTGCTTTTGGCTGACGGCCATGTTCCGCAGGGCGGTCACCGGGTGCTGGCGGTCAACATCGCTAAAGCCGCCCATGGCAGCGGACAGGAGATCGCCGCCGCTTTGCTGGCATCGCCGGCCTTTGAGGCCTTCTCGATAATTTTGATGTTCGACGCCGCGATAGACCTGGGCAATCCATCGCTGATGCTCTGGAAGCTGTTCAACAACACCGATCCCGGCCGCGACTTGCTGATACGCGACGGCCGGGCCGTTATCGATGCTTCCATAAAAGGCCCCACGGACGGCCATACCCGGGAATGGCCGGAAGAATTGACTCTAGATGTTTGAAGTCGAAATCGGGATCGGGATCGGGATCGGGATCAAAATCGAAATCGACGTCGTGATGCGCAACGGAAAATCTCTGCCTCTGATCGATTACGATCCCGATAGCGATTTCGATAGCGAATTGTTGGACGTTAATGTAAACACCGGAAGCATTGGATCTTAAGTCAAAGCGCCATGCCTCGAACGCACCGCATTCAGACCGCAAACGTGACCAAAAAGAAATCTTCAGATTGGGGAACCTCCATCCGGCAGATGTTCGGACAGATTGCCGAACGCTATGATTTGATGAATACCCTGATGACCTTCGGGCAGGACCGGGTATGGCGCCATTGTGTCGTCCGGGAAGCACGTTTGCCCCGCCAAGGGCGCCTATTGGATGCCGGCGCCGGCACCGGCAGTATCGCCCTGGAGGCCAGCGCCCAAACCCCCGCTGCGGATATTACCGCCACCGACTTTACCCTGGCCATGATGCGGGTAGGACGGCTGCGGGCCGGAGGCGACCGGATCAGGTGGTGTGCCGCGGATGCCCTGGACCTGCCGTTTGCCGCCAATCACTTCGATGCCGTCACTTTCGGATACCTCATCCGCAACGTCGCCGATACGCAGCGGGCCTTTACAGAGCAATACCGGGTTCTGAAGCCGGGCGGCCGGGTGGTTTGCCTGGACACCTCTCCCCCGGAGGCGGGTCCCCTGAAACCTTTGATTCTATTTTTCCTGAAAGCCGTGATTCCGTTTCTGGGCCAGATCATCTCCGGCAACCGATCTGCCTACACCTACCTGCCTGAATCCACAGAGACCTTCTTGACGCCGGATGAACTGGCCGTCGGCCTGACCGCAGCAGGGTTTCAAGATGTGCGCTACCGCCGGTTCATGCTCGGAACAATGGCGGTCCATGTGGGCACGAAGCCGGTACGTTAGCAGCCTATATTTCCCCCGCAGCCGAATTCAGATCGACTTAAGCGAGGTACCGGTGGGCTTGCACCGGGAATTTGCACTTTCCTGAAAAGTGTAATAAAAATGTAGTTAATTTAAGCAAAGGCAGGAACAAAGCGGTATGCCCGTCACTATTAAGTCTTCTGAAGTTAAAGAACTCACCCGGATCACCCTGACCGGCGCGGTTGCCTTCCCGGAATTCATTAAGGCCCTGGATGCCTATGGCGCCGGGGGTCCCACCCGTCTTGAACTGTATGATGTCCGTGAACTGGAAGGCGAACGTTTTTCAACGGCGGACATCGACCTGCTGATCGACTTTTTCCGCCGCCACCCAGGCCGGCGGCCGGACCAGGGAAAAACCGCCATTGTCATCTCGCAAACCGTGGACCTGGGCCTGACCCGCATGGTTTCCATTCTCTCCGAGGGCATTGTAAATTTTGAAATCGAGGCCTTCGTATCGATTGCGGAGGCTATGGACTGGCTGACAGAAAAGTAAAAACCGGTTCCTGATCCGGTCCAATCCGGCGTGGTTTATCTGCAGGGCCGGTGGAACTTTGGGCGAATGCTGAGGTAGCATGGAGGAAGGCCCTGCTTGGCGCGCGGATTGTATACCCGGATTCTGGAACCGGTTTGACAATACCGGGATGTCTTCAAGAAAGGGGGCTGAAGTTATCCCGGTATTGTTGTTCTAATTTACCTGCCTGTTTCTACCAGCAGCCGCCGCCGGAACCGGGGCCCCGACCCCAGCCGCGGCCACGTCCCATGCCGGACCCAGCCCGATAATTATCGGGCATCAGTTTCTGCATTTCGAGCCGATAATCCAACCGTTTCTGATCAAATTCCGCCTGAAGATTGGAAAGCTCCTTCCGGAGGTCGGACAATTTACCGCGATCGGCATCTTCCTTGACCATTTCCGCCTTCATCTCCAAACGCGTCTGGTAGATGGAGCGGCGCAAATCTTCGGTATCCTTGAAAAAAACTTCTCTTTGCGCTTCAAGTTTCTGGGCATTTTCTTCACTGAGGTTACCCCAGGTGCGAGAGCCACGACCATACCGGCCCGCGTCCTCATCCCCGTAGCCGGGACCCATGTGATAACCACCGCCCCTGTGGTGCCGTCCCCAACCCCAACTGCCGTCTGCAAATGCATACGTTGAAAACATGACCATTGCCACGACTGCTATGCCTGTAACGAAAAATCCTTTTCTCATCTTCTTTCTCCCTTTTATAAGAGTGGTTAATGTTTAGTACAATCTTTTCAAATTCTGGTTTCGATTAGAGCAAGGCATGTGCCAATTTTTCATGCACCCGCCTAACATATAGAATATGTTGTGTTTATTCACACTTTCGACCTTTACATCCTTCCTTCCGCAAAAAGCAGTTGCCATCCAGGTGAACCTGATGGATACTTTTTACCCAGATAAGCCTAAAGCAGGGTATCCAACCGGGTAATAACTACCCGCTTCAGCTTAAATGGCGATAGCCGAGATGTATCGATCGGGTAATAGTCGCTGGGAAGCCTTGATTTCAGCGGAATCGAAGAACATCATAACTTTCTTAAATAATTGGCATCTTCATTGCTAATGTAAGTTGGAATGAAAAAGAACGGCATCATAAAAAAAATTATAACTACCGTACCGCCCTGGGGCTTGATCGGGGCAGCCTTTATTCTGTTGCCGCTGCTGGCCTTTGTCACCTACGAGGACATCAACCGGCAGAACGCGGCCAGCCGGCGGCAGCTGCTGGCCAAAGGCGCGGCCCTGATCAGATCTTTTGAGGCGGGAACCCGGGCCGGGATGATGATGCGTCAGTGGGGCAATCGCCATCTGGAGCGCCTTTTGGTGGAGACCGCTCGGCAACCGGATATCATTTACCTGATGGTCATCGATACGAACGGTAAAATCATAGCCCACAGCAATCAGGCCATGATTGACGCACAGCATGGCCAAGATCTTGATCTCGGCCTGGTGATTGCGGCCACCACTGAATTATATCGCATTCTTGATGATGCCCGGGACCAGAAAAAAATCTTTGAAGTTTACCGCAAGTTCACACCGGCCCGCGGCCCCATGGGAATGATGGGCCGTCACCACATGATGATGAGGCCTTTCGAGGAAAATCACCCGGGTGACCTGATTATTTTTGTCGGCCTCGATATGACGGAAGTGGAAAAAGCCCTGTCCGCCGATACGCGGCATAGCCTGTTTATGGCCTTGATTCTGCTATTGGTTGGCTTTGCCGGTATTACCCTTTTGTTTATGACCCACACATACCGGGCTACTCGAGCCTCTTTGAAACGCATCGAATCATTCTCAGACAACCTTGTAGATAATTTGCCGGTGGGACTCATCTCGATCGGTGCGGATGATCGCATTGTCACGGTCAACCCGGAAGCAACCAAGATTCTACAGACGAACAGCCAGGATTCAGTCGGACACTCGGGGACAGCCACCTTGCCGCAAGAGCTTCGGGCCGTTATTCAAAACCTGGGTCCCCATGATCCGGCCGTGGAAACTGAATTGGAATGCTGCCTGGGACCCTCCGGTTCCATTCCCATTGGCTTGAATGCATCCGCCTGGCATGATCGCGACGGTACGTTTATGGGCACGATCTTACTGCTCAGGGATCTTTCTGAAATAAGGGCCCTGCGTAAAGAGATTGCCCGCAGCCAGCGACTGGCCTCGCTGGGCAGCCTGGCGGCAGGCGTAGCCCATGAAATCCGGAACCCGTTGAGTTCCATAAAGGGTTTTGCCACCTATTTTAAAGAACGCAATGGAGACAACGAAAAAGACCACGAAACAGCTGCCATCATGATCAGCGAGGTTGAACGGTTGAACCGGGTGGTCGGGCAACTGCTGGAACTGGCCCGACCCATCGAACTGACCCGTAAGCCGATCCCACTCGATGCCCTTTTGAAAAGCTCACTGGCTTTAATTGAATCCCGGGCAGCCGAAAAACAGATCCATATAGAAACCGATCTGGTCGTTGCAGGACAGACTATTTATGCCGATCCCGATAAGATCAGCCAGGTGCTGCTGAATTTATATCTCAATGCCATTGATGCCATGCAGCCCGGACACGGCCGGCTGATTGTATCCGCTCGTAATACAAGCAGCGCTGCAGGGGTCATCATTTCTGTGACAGATAACGGTTCCGGAATCGCAAAGATAGACCAACCCCATGTTTTTGATCCCTATTTCACCAGCAAATCCACCGGGACCGGGTTGGGCCTGGCTATTGTTCACAATATCATGGAAGCTCACGAAGGCACCGTTTCAGTGACCAGCGAGCCTGGTTCGGAAACGACCTTCACCCTGTTTTTCCCTGAAAAACCGGAAGGTGACGTCGATGAACAATCTACATACGATTTTGGTAGTCGATGACGACGATGCCCACCGCACGATGCTGAAAACGCTTATCGGCGGTTGGGGCTATGCCATCTCCCAGGCCAATGATGGCTCCGTGGCCATTGAAATGGCGGCACAGCAGCCCTTTGACCTGATCCTCATGGATATTCGCATGCTCAAGGTTTCGGGGCTGGAGGCCCTGGAACAGATCAAGCAGATCAACCCGGCCATTCCGGTCATTATCATGACGGCCTACTCTTCCATCGATACTGCTGTGGAAGCCATCAAGAAAGGCGCTTACGACTACCTGACCAAACCCCTGGATTTCGATCGGTTAAAATTGATCATTGAAAGGGCTATGGAACACGTCAGCCTGAAAGCTGAGAATCTGAAACTGAAGTTTGAAATTGACGCGCGTTTTGACCGGCAGCGGATCATCGGCAACGGGCCGGCCATGACTGCCCTGTTGGAAACCGTATCCCAGGTGGCGCCCTCCGAAGCGACCGTCCTGATTACGGGCCAATCAGGAACCGGCAAGGAACTCATCGCGGCTGCCATCCACCATAACAGTCCCCGAAGGAAAGGACCTTTCATAAAAATCAATTGTGCCGCAATTTCAGAGAACCTGCTGGAATCAGAAATGTTCGGCCATGAAAAGGGCGCTTTTACCGGTGCCGATCGGCGCAAGGAGGGCCGGTTTGTCCAGGCCGAAAATGGCAGCCTATTCCTTGATGAAATCAGCGAAATGCCCCTGGGGATGCAGGTCAAACTGCTCCGGGTCCTGCAGGAGAGGGAATTGAACCGGGTTGGCGGTGAAGCGGTTATCAGGGTCGATGTGCGGGTCATCGCTGCCACCAACCGGAATCTGGAGGAAATGGTTGCAGCGGGTGACTTTCGCGAGGATCTTTACTATCGGCTGAATGTGGTCGAGTTGAATGTCCCGCCGCTTGCCCATCGCCGGGAAGATATACCCCTGCTGGCCCAGGCCTTTTTAGAAAGTTTCTCCGATAAGAACCAGAAGCAAATCAAAGGTTTTACACCCCAGGCCATGGATGTCCTGGTGCGGTATGACTGGCCCGGCAATGTCCGGGAATTAATGAATGCAGTCGAACGGGCGGTGGTCCTCGCCCGGGAGGCCTACCTGGATACCGGCGACCTGCCGGTGAAAAGCCAGGCCTCGGGAGAAGCAGCCGCGGCAGCTTGCCCACCACCGTTCATACCTGAGAACATGCCCCTGGAAGAGGTTGAAAAGGTATCCATCCTGCAAACCCTCAAAGCCGTGGGCGGCAACAAGAGTGAAGCCGCGCGGCGGTTGGGCATCACCCGCAAGACCTTGCATAAAAAACTGAAAAAATACGGAGTCATGTGAAATAATGGAACCGCAATCCACCGCTTGCGCCCGGGCCCTCGCCCTCGAAATTGAACAGCGGCTGGCCGCCGGTATTTCCGTGGGTCCGGAAACCCTGCATTTTTTCTCTTCGACGTTCTCCATTGAAAGCCCCGTGGAACTGGGTGCCCTGCTGGCCGATGCGGAAGACAGCGACACCCAATCCCTGCTCGAATTACTTTTCACCCCGGATGAAGCGGTCCGGGCCGACCTGGAACCGGTTATAGAAAAACACTGCTGTGCGGATGGGGACCAACAGCGTATCGTGAATGCGCTTAACCGAAGGAACCTGACCGTACCCATCAAGTTTCCAAGCCCGGCCGGCAATCTGGCCGTGAAGCCTACGAAGGATCTTCTGGGAACCTACGTACATGGACTGAACATCACTCTGCAGTTGCCGCCCCCCCTGATAGAAGCCATTGACCGGCATGTGGCCGGCACTGAAGGTTCCCGGATCAAAGCTGTCCTGCGGCATGGGCCCCTGGCGCTGACCGACTCAATCTGTTCATTTTTCGTCAGACTGGTGGAACGTGCGGACCGATCCGGAGAGGACATCCGGCCGGATATCGAATATTGCCTGGCCATTTTTGCAGAGCAGCCGGCGGGCAAGCATATATTTGAGCTTTTGATGGTCAAGAAACTGCGTTTACTGCAGCAACTTCAACAGGCCGCGCTATTTGAAAAACAGCTGGCCGCGGACAATATGGAGACCTTGATGCTGAAAGGGGTCCGGATACCGCACATTGACAAGGATGCTGCCCGCCGGTCTACTGCCCGTATCGATGACATCTGTATGACTGTTTTCGAAAGAACGGACCCCCAGCTGCAAATCCCTACGGATGTAGACCTGGGTGATTTTAGCGACCGCGACGACCTCGATACGGCGTTTAGAATCCTGTCTTAGTTGCGCCTGACGCGGTGCTTTATAATCAGGCGACCTGGGCCAGCAGGACGACATAATTTTTGCCATAGCGGCGGGCACATTTGGGGCAGGTCGTGTAGTAATAATACTGCTTCTCGATCTGCTGACCCTGATCGCGAACATAGTTTTCCATTGCGATCATCCACTTGCGCATGTCCCGATAGGGCCCTTCAAACACCTTGGCCCGAAAGGTTCCGGAGATTTTGGCCATCTTGCCGTCGACCACATTGCCGGAGACATCTACAAAGACATTGGTGCCCCACAGCGAATCTTCATCGGTCAGGACCAGCATGTCCCGGCACTTCACGTTGGATGCGTCAATGCGCCGCATGATCCGTTTCGTCACCGCCCCGAAATTCAGGGGAATATGCAAGAAACTGCGTACGCGATCAACCGTAAATTTCTTATTCTCCCATTGGATCTCTTTCTCGTCCCAAAGTTCTGGATTGAACTGCGGGCAACAAGGTGCTGCGTTATCCATATTATCCTCACTGTCTGATTCAAGGACTCGCGGAACCATCTTAAAATGGGCCAAAAAATATTTTTGAGATAGGCTCTACAGACCGGTAGCCACGATAAAAAAGGCCACCGCACTTGTCACCGCAACCAGCACGGCCGAATCGAGTAGCACAACCGCGAGATGTTGTTTAAGCAACTGCATACCGCCTCCTTATCTTAGCGTGTCGATGTCGATTTTACGGCCACAACCAAAGCAGCGTTTGATATGCCGGCAATAGTGATCCTCCCTGGTCCAGAATATCGTCTGGCAAGCCTGGGACCCCAGGTTGTACTCCACCCAGATGGAACACCCACAAACACAAAATCTCTTCTGCATGATCCTCTCCTTTTCCTTTTATATTTAATAAACAGATACGTTTATATTTATAAACATAGCGGTCAAAAAAAAGTCCAGATATGTCAGCAGCTCTGCCTTATTGGTTATAACGCTTAGAAACGGCCTGGAAAGGTCAATTTTTATTCAAGGTCAAGGCGGACAGCGAATTTCAACCGGAGGAATACTGGCAGTATTTCGAGGATTGAAATTTGCTGGCCAACGCGGAGATTGATTAAAAAGGGGCCTTTCCAGGCCGTTTCTAATGGAGTTCACGGCAGGCCCAGATTACTTTCCCTATCACCCGCACACTGTCCATCTCCGCCCGCTCCAGGCTGATCGGCGCATACCGGGTATTGTCGCTGAGCAAAACCAGACTGTTCGGGTGCTTTTCGATTCGCTTGACCATGATGGTATCATCAATGCCCACGGCGTAGACCGCACCGGCTATTATATTGGTACGGGATTGGTCGATCAACACGGTGTCGCCGTCTTTCAATTCAGGTTCCATGCTGTTACCGAACACATCCAGCAGCACCATTTTATCCACGCTGCCTCTGCCCGCCAGCCAGGCCTGGCGAAACGAGTAATATCCTTCCACCCGGTCATCGACTTCAAAGGACCCGCCGCCGGCGCAGAGCCGGGCCTGGACTTTGGGGACGTATGTAAATGCTTCACCGTCGTCTCGGCCGCCTTTTAGAAAGATAGACCCGAGTCCATTTTCCAGCCAATCAGGATTCAAACCGAATTTTCGATACAATCCCAGAATCCACCTGTCCGGCACCGCACCCTTTTTCCGGGCCTGGGTTATGGCGGAGCGATTTATCCCCAGCGCTGCAGCCAATTCGATCTGGGACTCGATACCGGTGGCGGTGAATACCCTCTTTAGAAAATCGTCGAATTGCAGTGGCATGTGGACCTCACAGGTGTCGGGTGCTTCTGGTATTGAAAAGGTTTTACATTATATAAACGAAAAGTTTATATAATGCAACATATTTTTCAATCTTTCGTCTGCGGTCCAATTGGAGGGGCATATTAAGGCGCGTACTAGTCGGCAGAGCTGTACGCTGCCGGATCAAGTGGCGACCCGGCCGGATAAGCACGCCCGCCCAGTTCACGATCCAGCAATAGCAGTCCGGCCTTGGCATCCCCCACCATGTCGACATCTTCGGCGATTTTACTACTGGTGGCTTCCTCCTCGATCTGTTCCTCGGTAAACCAGGCCAGGATCGGCTCTGACTGGTAGTCCCTCTCCTCACGGGCAATGGTGGTTAAATCATTGATGCGGGAGGTAATGAGCTGTTCGTGGGCATAGGCATCCTGCCAGGCTTCCAGGGGGGAGGACCAGCGCGTCTTGATCATTTCCAGATCAACGAGCGTAACCTCGCCCCCGCGATCCAGGATATGATCCACGAACTTCATGGCATGGATGGTCTCCTCGTGCGCCTGGCAGCGCATCCAGTGGGCCATACCGTCCAGGTTGATGGAATGGAAATAGGCGGCCATTGAAAGGTACAGGTAGGATGACTCAAGTTCGTACTTGATCTGGTTGTTGATCGCCTGGCTCAATCTTTCGGGAATCATGGTGTACTCCTTTATTGCAGGGTTTGACATCTGGGGAACGGCTGTCTGCAAACAAACTAATGCCTATCCACATCAATTCAAGCGTATTTTGTTCTTTTTCGGCCACTTTCCCACCCGAATCAACACACTGGCGATTCAAGGCACCCCGCTACCGGCAACGATAAATTGACAGCCTGCCGGAAAGGTCCTAAATTTAATGCATAGAACTGCTAACAACTACATGGGGGGCGCCATGAAAACAGCCAAAGAGATGGTTCAGGAAAAGGGCGGCGATATTGTCTGCGTACCGGTCGGGACGACTATTTTCGAAGCGTTACAGAAGATGTGCCGCCACAAGGTCGGGGCCATCCTGGTCTTGCGCGATGACGAAGTGGACGGTATCTGGACGGAACGGGATTTACTGATCCATATCGTGAGTCCCGATTTTGATCCTAAAACAGCCCCCATCGAAGACTACATGACTGCAGACCTGGTCTACGCCCAGCATGATGATACCCTCTACAGCCTTATGGATAAATTCCTGGGGCTCCGTATTCGCCACCTGCCAATTAAAGAGGACGGCCGCTTTATCGGCCTGCTGTCGTCCGGAGACGTCATGAAAGCGGCCATCAGTGCCAAAAATGCCGAACTGGAAAAACTCAACGCCATGATCGGTTGGGAATACTACGAAAATTGGCGCTGGGACCCGGATCGCTCCCGTTAGATTCCAACCGCACAGGACCGGCAACCCTTGTATCCGTCACGGTTTTACGTTCTTCGCCCCGGATAGGCCCGGTTTGAAACATCGCAAAGAATTCTATGCTGAACCAACACTTGTCTTGACTGTTACGGGGGTATCCGCTATTTGAATTAGAAACCATCTCAAAAAAGTCTTCATGTCCGGCATAGCCGGAAGGCGACGACGGATTAGCCCAAACTCGGCGTTGGGCGCTCGGTTCAAGCCCTCGAAATACTCCACAGTATTTCTCCGGGTTGCGACCCACCTTCGAGGAATAGACCAAGCGGGAAGTCCCGCAACGCGGGGCACCTCGCGGCCGCCTTGATTTTGAACTAAAATCCGTTTTTGAGATAGCTTCTATTCAGGGATGCAAGCATCTTCACCATTGGCCGCCACGGCCATACCCAGTACCGTTCACACCAGCCGCCAGGCTACCCGACAATCCTGCTTTTGGCTAGATCCACGCTAGCCCTGTAAACCCTCGGGCGTTCTATAATCCAAAGCTGCAAAGGACCTGCTGAATGCCAGACCGACGGCCGCGCATTTTGCTTGTGGACGACGAAGATTTCATTCGGGAGGCTTTTGGCCAGCTGATTGAAGAGGCCGGGTTTTTTGTCGAAACCGCGATGAACGTGGCTACGGCCCAGCAGTCCCTCTCCTCGGCTGACTTCGATGCCGTCCTGCTCGATATACTTTTAAAAGGTGCCAGTGGCATCGAGGTGTTGAAACATAACCGGCGTATCCAACCGGATACGCCGGTTATCATGATGACCGGCGAACCTACCGTAAAAACGGCCTCCGAAGCCCTGCGTCTGGGAGCCTATGATTATCTGTGCAAACCGGTGGACCCCCGCGAACTCGTCGACCTGCTTGAAAGCGCGGTTGCCCTGAAGGCCCAGCGGACCCGGAAAAGGCGCAACAAGGCCAAAAACCTGTTCTATCGCAAAAAACTCGAGGCCCAGGCGGCGGATCGTGCCAAGCGCCTGCAGATCAGCGAAGATCGTTACCGCTCCCTTTTTGAGAGTTCCAAAGATGCGATCTACTTCAGTTCCGTGGAGGGGCGCTTCCTGGATTTTAATCAGGCGGCCGTAGACTTGTTCGGTTATCCGCGCGATCGCCTTATGGCTATGGATCTTGGCGCCCTGTATGTAGACTTGGCCGAAAGGGAACGCATGAAAAAAGCCATCGATAAGGATGGCTTTATCAAGGACTTTGAAATCCAATATCGCAGCCGCAGCGGAGCGATTATTGACTGTGTCGAGACGGCGACCCCCGTAATGGATGCTGCCGGCCGCATCGGTGGCTACCAGGGTATCATTCACGATGTTACCGCGTATAAGGAAGCCTCTCAAAAACTCTGGCAACAAATTGGGTTTCTCAGCCAGGTCCTGGAGTCGCTGGCCCACCCGTTTCTCGTGGTAGATGCGGTTACCTCCCGTATCATCATGGCCAATTCGGCCGCCGTTCTGGCCGGTGAACAATCCGAACTGCTCTGCCACCAGCTCTTTCACGGCCTGGACCAGCCGTGCAGTGTCACCGGCCTCACCTGCCCCATTGACGAGGTCGTACGCACCCGGCGCCCGGTACGGCTGGAACACGAGCACCGTTATCCCGAGGAAGGTTTACGCATATGTGAAATTCACGGGTTCCCCCTGATGGATGACGATGGTTCGGTAGACAAAGTGATTCTGTATCACCTGGATATCTCCGAACGTGTTAAGGCCAAGCAGGAATTGCAGCTCTTGGAAACGGCCATCCGGCAAACCGCCGACGGTGTGATTATCACCGATACCGAAGGGCAGATCCAGTATGTAAATCCCGGGTTTGAAGCACTATCCGGGTATGGCCGGCAGGCCATCGATGGCTTCAATGTCACCGACCTGCAAACGAAACTCGATGAGCAGCCGGCTATCTCCCAACTGCAAGCCATGGTGCGCCAGGGAGATGCCTGGAAGGGGCACATTAAAGGCGAAAAGAAAGACGGCGCGTTATTCAATGCCGAAGTATCCGTATCACCGGTGAAGGATACGCAGGGGCAAGTCCTCAACTTTGTCGGTATCTGCCGGGATGTCACCGAAAAACAAAGATTGGAGTCCATCGCCGAGGCCGCCAATCTGATGGACAATCTGGGATTTATCTTCGCGGGTATCCGCCATGAAATTGGCAATCCGCTCAACTCCATCAAGGTCGCGCTTACCGTCCTGTTGAAAAACCTGGACACCTACCCCAAACAACGGGTCGCCGAATTTCTCCAGCGCAGCCTGGCCGAAACCGCCCGGGTGGAATATTTGTTGAAAGCGCTGCGCAATTTCAGCATGTTCGAACATCCTGATATTCAAAAAATAGATATTAATACGTTTCTGGAGCAATTCCTGCCGCTGGTGACCCAGGATTTCGAGCGGCGCAGCATTCGTATAACCGCTGAAATCGACGCAGACAACGGATGGGCTTATACCGATACCCGCGCCCTGCACCAGGTCCTGCTCAATCTGCTGACCAATGCGGCCGACGCCCTGGAAGGTGTGGCCGATCCGCAAATTGCCGTCACCGTCAACCGGTCCGACGGCCTGGTACAACTGCAGGTCAAGGACAACGGCCAGGGGATGAGTTCCGAGCAATTGCAGAACCTCTTCAAACCGTTTTTCACCTCCAAGCAGCATGGCACCGGGTTGGGACTGGTAATCGTCAAAAAGATGCTGGCCGCCATGGGGTGTTCCATCAAGGTGGAGAGCGCCCAGGCCCGGGGCACGACCGTCACCATATTGATACCGGGAGAAGCGCATGCCTGAATCGAGCGCCCCGCGTACGGTTTTGATCATTGACGATGACCGGCTGTTCTGCGATGGGGTCCAGGCCTATCTGGAAGACCGGCACCTGAAAGTGCTGGCCGCCCATACCCGCGCCACGGGGCTGGATCTGTGCACGCGCCAGACGGTCGATGTGGTTTTTTTGGATCAGAAACTGCCGGACGGCGATGGCGCCAAACTCTGCCGGCCGCTGCTGGAGACAAACGGTCAACTGAAAATCATCTTCATTACCGCCTATCCAAGCCTGGAAACCGCCTTGCAGGCCATCCGGGGCGGCGCTTTTAACTACCTGTCCAAGCCCATTGAACTTGAGGCCCTCGGGGTGGCCCTGGATCAGGCCCTGCGGACCCTTGAACTGGAGCAGGTAGCCCAGGTGCAGCGCTATAAGACCCGGCGCCGCAACGAGGCCTCCGTCCTCATCGGCGAAGACGGCGGCCTGGCCCCCGTACGCCAGCACATCGTCCTGGCCGCTGAAAGCCGCGCTTCCGTCTTTTTACGCGGCGAAACCGGGACCGGGAAAGGTATTGTGGCCCGGGCGATTCATTCCCGGGGCGCAGCCCCGGAGTCAGCTTATATCAGCATCAACTGTGCCGCGCTGCCCGACCACCTGGTCGAGGCGGAATTGTTCGGGTACCAAAAGGGCGCCTTTACCGGCGCGCTGGCGGATAAAAAGGGGTTGTTCGAAGTTGCCGACGGCGGCACGCTCTTCCTCGACGAGATCGGCGAACTGCCGGCCGCCTTGCAGTCCAAACTCCTGGGGGTGCTGGACGATAAAATGATCCGGCGCCTGGGGGGGCACACACAGCGGGCGGTAGATGTACGCATTATTGCGGCCACCAATATCGATCTGTCGGAAGCCCTGGCAAAGAAAAGATTCCGGGATGATCTGTATTATCGTCTGGGCGTCATTGAAATTGTCTTGCCGCCCCTGCGGGACAGGTTGGCCGATCTACCCGCACTCTGCGACCACTTCTGCAAGACCATCGCCCCGGAAGCCAATCTGGCTTTATCCCGGGCAGAGCTCGACCGCCTGCAGCGTTACGCCTGGCCCGGCAATATCCGGGAACTGCGCAATGTCATCGAGCGGGCGATACTCCTGCGCACGGATGACCACATCCGGCCTTCCCGTCTGCTGCCGGACGGTCGGTTCAGCCCGGGGGCCCAGATGAACGCGCCGAACGGACTGCCTTTGAAAAAGTTAAAGACCGTGGAAAAGGAATATATCCGCTTCGCCTTGCAGCAACTGGCCCATAATCATTCCCAAACAGCCCGGGAACTGGGAATTGCGCGTTCGACGCTGATGCGTAAAATCAAAGTCTTCAACCTCGAGTAGAAAAACATCTGAAGACCAGGCCTTGGTTCCAGTCGCACTGCCCGGGGCTTATCAGGGAGTTTATACAGTCTTTGAAAGCCTGGTCCTTAGAGGCGGTGTCGTAATGAATGAAATAGCTCAAATTACCTCCGTCATGCCGGACCTGATCCGGCATCCAGCAATCTATATACCTGAAAATACCACTGGATAGCGCTACGCTTCACTGCGTGCCGGATACGTCATCCCGGACTCGATCCGGGCCTGGAATGACGAAAAGGCCGAACGTCCGGTTTTTGAAATTGTGACACAGCCTCTCCGGGCCGGGATTCTTTACAACCACACCCTGTCTTGAAATAGGTCACTGCCCTGAAATTGGTCACCTGTTTTGGGACTATCCCCTCTCCTAAAATGGCCATGGACGCTCAAGCCCCTTACCCCTGACCTGCTTTTCAAAACTCCCCGGGTAACGCCTCCGCACAGGCATAAAACACACCGCCCAGGCGATCATGTCCCTAAAGCCCCGTTGGACGTGTTCTCACCGGGATCAAGTCTGCGGCCAGGCATTTTCACTGCTGCCCGTCAAACGGTACGGGCAACGCCGGGTGGTTGGATGCCGGGACGGATGGCATGGTTGTTGCCCAACATCCGCTGCAACCACACGGAGGCATGGCGATGAAAACAATCCTGATTGTAGATGACGAGGCCTCTTTGATTCTCAGCCTGAAAGCCGGCTTCGAGGCCTATAGCGACCAGTTCAATGTCTGTACTGCGGAAAACGGCCGGGCGGCGGTGGCAATCCTGGAGTCGCAGCCGATTGACCTGGTGGTAACGGATCTGAAAATGCCGGAAATGGATGGTTTCGAATTGCTGGCCCACCTGAAAAACAACTTCCCGATGATACCGGCGATTGTCATGACCGCCTTTAATACGCCCGAAATTGAAAACCGGATAGACAAACTGATGTCGATCACGCTGCTGGACAAGCCGGTTGAGTTTGACAATCTCACCCAGCGCATCACCGATATTTTGAATATTCAGGATAAGGGCGGCACCGTTTCCGGAATATCCCTGCCGAATTTTCTACAACTGATCGAAATGGAAGAAAAAACCTGCTTGCTGGAGATCAAGGGTCCCGCCGACCAGTCGGGACTGTTTTACTTCAACAAGGGCGAACTTTGCGACGCCGTCTGCGGCCAGCTGATCGCCGAAAAAGCGGCCTACGCCATGCTGGCCTTCGACGATGTCCAGATCAGTTTTCGCAATCTGCCCCGCAAAAAAATCAAGAAGCGCATCGAAAACAATTTAATGTCACTCATCATGGAAAGCAGCCGGCAGCTCGATGAGTCCAGGGATCCGGCTGACGACCCACCGGAGGATGATGACACCGACACGGCGGATCTGCTTTTTCCGAAAGATCTTGAAAAGGAAGTAGACGCGGTTCTCGCCGACCAGAACGTAGCGACTGATGATGATCATAACCACAACCAAGGAGATAGTGACATGGCAGACATCAACGCGATTTTGGAAAAATTTGGAAACGTGGACGGCTTCCAGGCAGTGGGCGTATTTTCACCGCAGGGTGAACTGGTGGCGGCCTCCAACAAATCGGGACAAAAACTCGACGAGCTGGGCGCCCTGGCCAACGATGTGCTGCTAAAGGCCCAGAATACGACTGAAATTATGGGCGTCGGACGCGGCAACATGGTCCATATTCAAGCGCCGAAGGCCCAGGTCATTGCCCGGTGCCTAAACGAAGCAACCGACTTCTCGGCTTCCGAATCCGGCCGGGCCCACATCCACATGGTGCTCGTGCTGGATAACGAGGGAAACCTGGCCATGGGGAAAATGAAACTGGATGCCATTATCCAGGAACTGGCACCCGAATTCAGATAGGGGTTGTCTACCTGACGAGAGACAACCCCGGCCATCACCGGCCGGGGGATCTGCACGGCCTGTCGCAGTAAGGTATCGAATGACTGCGCAGTGGGGGGATAGATGCGGCGTAATGCACAGACCGCCGGTATCAGGATTGATCTGCACGTACACACGCGCCGCTATTCACCCTGTGCCGAACTGCTTGATCCGGCCGGCCTTGCTGCCGCCATGGAAAAAAAGCTGATCCAGGGGGTTGTAATTACCGAGCATGACAATCTCTGGCCGGCTGCGGAAATTCGCCGGCTGAATGCAGATTGTGCCCCGGGCAGCCGGATTTTCCGCGGGATCGAAGTGAGCTGTGACATAGGCCATTTTATCATTATTGGACTGCCGCACACACAGGACCTTTACCCCGGCATGCCGGTAACGGCCCTGGTAAAGCTGGCTGTACGAAACAATGCGGCCGTAATAGTGGTTCATCCTCAGAAGATCTATCGTAAAACCGGGCGACCGGTAGACGTGGCCGCTCTGCCCCAAGGCATTCATGCCATTGAGACCATGAGCACGTTCACGCGCGGCCCGGATTGCATTGCGGCCGCCCGGATAGCTGCTCTTAGGCAATGGGCGGCGGTGGCCGGCAGTGATGCGCATTGTCTGGAACAAATCGGTACGGCGGTAACCGTGTTTAGAACACTGCCGGATGATGAACAGGAACTGGCGGCTGCGATCCGCAAGGGCAGCGGAACACCGCAATGGTACACCGAACTCCAAGGACAGTCCCGATGCTGTTAAAGATCAACCTGCAGGCGTGTCGCCGCTATATAAAAGAAACGGCTGAATTGCTGGCTGAGGATATCGTCCCCTCCGCCTGCCCGGCCGTGGGGCATTCCCCCTATCGGCCCGGCTATGATTGGCTTTTTTACACTGAGCGGCGGATCGCCCGCATTCTTGATCCATGGTTAAAGCCCTATCGCCAAGAGCTGATCGGGCCTGGGGGCCTGATCAGTGAAGCATTATCCAACGCGTATTGTCACGGCAGCCGGCGGGATGCCTTGAAAATGATATCCATCAATGTGTGGTCGGGCGAGCGTGGTCTCATCGTGCGGATAGCCGACACCGGTGATGGATTCAGCCTGGCCGCCCTGCGCAATCATTTTGAGCAGGGCAAAGGGTATTTCTCGCAGGCCGGCCATGGATTTCGTCAGATGGTCACCAGCAGGCGTTTTGGTGTGTTTTTCAATTCTCGCGGCAATGCGTTTCACCTGGTGTACCTGCTCAGGACAGCCCTTTTGGAGTTTTCAATTGCGCTGGAATCCTTTGCCAACCGTGACCGTAAAAACCTCTAACCTCTAACGCCTTAATAAGCCTTCCAGCCATTACCACAAAGATCTTTTTATCCATCTATTGAACTCTGCGCAGGCGGCCTTACCTTGTAGAAGCTATCCAGGAGGCCTTTTGACATGCCCAGGCAATACCGGTAGCCGATGATCGGCTCAGCCCTGACGTTTACATCCGCCTGAACATGGGAGATTTAAAAATGCATCGGAATCTACCCGCCATTCCAACACGTACCAACCGCAGATTGCAGATCGTCCTTGTCTGCATTCTTTTACTGCTCTGCCTGGCGGGCGCCTTCACGATTCCGTTTTTATACGAATCACCCTCCATCAAGTATAAAATCGGTTTTGACAAAACCCTGCTGCGTACCGGCAAACTGCTGGGACTGGGCGCGGCGGTCCTGCTCTTTTGGCAATTACTGCTTGGGGTACGGTTGAAATTGTTGGACCGCATATTCGCCCTGCCTCGGGTTTGGAGGTGGCACCGGGTAAATGGATACCTCATTGCCTTGCTGGCACTGCTGCACCCGGTTTTCATCATGTGGCCGGAGGATTTTACCCTGCCTCCGCTGGAACTGGAATACTGGCCCCAGGCTGTCGGCCTGCTGCTGCTGATTCTGATCGGCTGCCAGGTGGCAATCTCCCGGTGGCGCCAAAAGCTGGGGATCGTATTTCAGCGCTGGCGGCAGGTACACGGCTACGTGGGTGGTCTGGTCATCCTGCTGCTGGTTTTGCACATCCTGTTTGTCAGTGAAACCTTCGCCGGCGGCCTGCCGCGCTACGCATTACTCACCGCCACCGGGGTCAGCCTGCTGGTTATGACAGCGGCAAAAGTGAAAAGGTGGCGGGAAACGAAAAAGCAATTTGCCGTTACCGCAGTAACACCCGAAAACAAAGACGTTACCACCCTTGAACTGGACACCGGGAACTCACACGGAGTCCATTTTCTGCCCGGCCAGTTCGCCTTTATCACGCCAACCTCCGAACAGATAACGCGTGAAGCGCATCCCTTTACAATCAGTTCGGATCCGACGCAGGCAGATCGGCTGACATTCACCATCAAGAACAGTGGGGACTGGACATTAAAAGTGAAAGATATGCGCCCCGGCGATGAGGTAGCCTTGAACGGCCCCTTCGGCCTTTTCAGCCATCTTCTCTGCCCCCCGCACCAGCAACTGGTCATGATTGCCGGGGGGATCGGCATTACCCCCATGCTGAGCATGCTGCGCTACATGCGCGCTACCGGTGACAATCGCCGGACGTGGCTGCTGTGGAGCAACCGGACCGCAGCAGATCTGGTCTGCCGGGAAGAACTGGAAAGCATCTCCCGGGATTTGACAGGCTTGACTATGGTTCATACCTTTACCGCAGAAAAAAACGAAGGGGCGGAATTCGGCCGCCTGGACCGACCCAAGTTGCAGGCCCTCCTCAGCGACGTCGACCGCTCGGCAGCGGTATTCATCTGCGGCCCGCCCCGCATGATGGCGCAGGTTGCCCATGATATACGGGCAATTGGGTTCCAGCGCCGGTGTATCCATACCGAGCGTTTCAGTGTCTGACACTGCAAACAAACAAAGAAACTGACCAAGCATACACCCTACAAGGGAGGTGGCAATATGAATAAGTATTTGAAAACAGCAGTCCTGTCGTTGGTCCTGCTCTTTACGGCCGGGCAACTCTATGCCATGGCGCCGCAATGGAAAATTGATCCGGCCCACTCCGGCATCTATTTCAGTGTTCAACACATTCTGTCCAAAACGCATGGATTTTTCGAAGATTTCGAAGGCACGACCTATTTCGATCCGAACAATCTGGGTGGCAGCAGCTTCAACTTCACCGTCCAGGTAAAAAGTGTAAACACCAACAACCGTAAACGTGACGGCCATCTGCGTTCCGGCGACTTCTTCAGTGTAAAGGAATATCCCGTGATGAGCTTCAAGAGCACCGGTATCATGCACAAGGGAGGCAACCAGTATGTCGTCGAGGGTACGATGACCGTCAAGGATGTAACCAAATCCGTATCGATCCCGTTTACCTTTTTCGGCACCCAGGACAACCCGTTCAATCCCAAGGAATCCGTAGCCGGCTTCGAAGCCCGGTTCACCATCGATCGCCTGGCTTACAACGTGGGCAATGGTAAGTTCCTGAAAATGGGGGTGGTGGGTAAAGATGTCGAGGTCGTCATCTCAACCGAGATGACCCGTGAAAAGTAAGCGAGGTCCAGCATGACGGCATCGGAACCTTATACCATCCAGCCGGAAACCCTGCAGGCGTGGATTTCAGCGGAAAAATCCTTTCACCTGATCCACACCCTGCCCGATGATCATTACCAGTGCGCCCATATCCCGGGCGCTGTCCAGGCCTGTGTCTACGAAGTCGCTTTCATGGACCAGGTGTACGCCGCCATCCGGGAGAAAACCATCCCGGTGGTGGTGTACGGCGACAGCGACGCTACCGAGGCGGCTGCAATGGCGGCCGGCAAGCTGCAGCGCGCCGGATTTACGAGCGTGCACATTCTCGCCGGCGGCCTGGAAGCCTGGCACGCCCAGGGATTCGAACTGGAGGGCAGCGATTCGGTCCTGCCGCAAGACAAAGGTTACCCGGACGACCTGCAAAACAGCAGCTACACCCTGGACGCGGACGATTCTATCATTGAGTGGACCGGTAGAAATCCCCATACCCGGCACCACGGGATTCTGAGTCTGGCGGAAGGCAGTCTGACAGTTGACGGCGGCAACATCACCGGGAAATTCAAGATCGACATGAACTCGATCCGCAATCTGAACCTGGAAGGGGATGAACTTCAGCCCGTACTGGAAGCCCACCTGAAATCGGATGACTTTTTCTTCGTCAAACTCTTCCCCTGGGCCTGGTTTCACCTCAAGATCGCCCACGCCGTGGATGAACCGACCTACACGCAGCCCAACTACCAGGTTGGCGGCGACCTGGAATTGCGCGGCATTTCGGCGCCACTTGCTTTTCCTGCCAGCATGTTCCAACTGGAAGACGGCAGCATCACCGCGGATGCGCACTTTGACTTTGACCGTACCCGCTGGGGTATTATCTGTGGATCGAGTCGCTTCTTCAGGCATTTGGGCATGCACGTGGTATACGATCTGATCAGCTTGCAGTTGAAGATCAAATTTCTTCCGGCGGGATGACCAAGTCACGTACGACAATCTTGACAAGGCCCCCGTGAAACCGGTTATAACCAGTGTATGCAAAGATCGACCAAGAGCCGGCTGACGGAAAAACAGCTGTATGCGTTCCCAAGCGACACGCTTTTCGACCGTCTGGGCCGCGCGGTTTGCCGCGCCGGTACGCTCCCCGGCAAGGAGCTGTTCGAAGCCTGGGAAGTAGCCCGCCGGGTGCGGCGCATATTCAGGGGCGGACGGGTCGTGGACCTGGCCTGCGGGCACGGATTGCTGGCCCACATCATGCTGTTGCTGGACGACAGCAGCCCGGAAGCTTTGGCGGTCGACCTGAACTTCAACAGCAATACCCGGCGGCTTTCCCAGGCCGTAATCGACCGCTGGCCACGCCTGGCCAACCGGATCCACTTCACCAGGGCCAAAATCGAAGAGGTAACACTTGGTCCGGAAGACCTGGTGGTTTCGGTCCATGCCTGCGGTTCCCTGACCGACACAATTATCGATCAGGCCGCCAGTGTCGGGGCACGCCTGGCTGTGCTGCCCTGTTGTCACGACACCAAAACCGGCGACTTGGGTGGGCTGGATGGTTGGTTGGATGGTCCCCTGGCTATCGATGTAAACCGGGTGAACCAATTGCAGGGCAGGGGCTACAAGGTCCTGACGCGCACTATTCCTGCGGAGATTACCCCTCAAAACAGGTTGTTGCTGGGTTCTCCAATCTTGACCTGAGCATGGTGTTCATCATCGGGACTATCAAGCTGCGCTCATTACTTGTGGCATTCCATCGATCGGTCGCAATGTACATCTTTCAGGCGGTCGACATGCCGGTCCCACCAGCCTTTCTTTTTCCCTGACTTTCCGCCTGCATATTTTGCAGGTGAAGACTCGAAGGTTTTCTTACACCCCTCCGCACAGAAATAATAGGTGTGGGATTTGTAGGTGGATGTAAAATCGGCATCATCTGCACGGACTTCCATGGCGCAGACCGGATCGATATGGACATCGGGTAAGGCATGTTGTTTCTGCATAGCGGCACCTCCATCACAAGGGTTGGCTTTGCTAACTTATAAAAGCAATTCATGTGCCACATTGTGGTACATATCAATATAGTTGCAACTTATTTGAAAAAATCAAGTTGATATGGCCTAAAAACTGTTTTTAAGCGTACAGGCGGGTATTTAGGATCCAACTAAATAGCCAGGCAGGGACTGGATGGTGGACGACAGTGTCCAAAATTTCTCGGAAATATTACCTTGGTGCCCGTGATGAGACATATTGGCAGACTATCAGAAACGTTGGTCTTGGGCCTCTACATGGAAACATCTTTTACATCCAAGTAAGTGCGGAAGCCAACATTTTTAAAGCCTTCCCATGGATAGCGAAGTTCAGATTTCGCATGATCTTTATTGGATTGTCGAAAAATAACCCGGCTGACCGTCCCATTCGCGTTGCTCGCTGAATCCGGCGGTCTGGCTGTGATCCACTCTCTGGATATCGGTCTCATTTCGGCCGCATTTGCTGTGCTTACAGATTCATCGATGCTGCTGCTCGGATGGTCCTTTCCAGGTGTGTCTCGGGCACTCGACATCATGTGGGTATGCTGGTTACTCGTTCCATTGGGCGACACATGTTTCGCGGGAGGAGGCGCAATATCATCCGGGTAGGCCTTAACTGCCGCCAACCAATGGGTTTCGGTCAGTAATTGTTTACCGAAATGACGGGCATATGCGCGCGCACCGAAAAAAGTCACCCGGGCGACCGGCTGGCCGCCGCGGGTCGGATCCTTGAGGTGAAATTTGTTATGCGCGAATACGATCTGTTCGAATTCTGCTTCGCCGCTTCCCAGGTATATCCAGATTTCATCCTTGCTTTTTACAATCCCGTCTGCGACCCGGATGTTTGCGCGCACTTCATTTAAGAACTCGGCAAAGTGGTGGTTGGTAACCCGGGTTTTATCCACATAGAACCCACGGGCTCTGCCTGCCGGTGTCACGGGCGTATCTTCCCGCACCAATAGCATCGTCATGCCGTCCTGACCCGTAATGGTAGCGGGCAGCCGGGCTGATACAGGTTGAGATTGTTGGGTGCCCTCACCTTGCGGGGCTGCTATTGGCAACTTCGTGCTGTTTACGTTATTGGCCGATGGCGGCTTTCCCGGTTCTCCCGCCAGGTGCCACAGGGTCATGGCCCCGACGGACAACATAGAAAGGATAATCCCGGCCCAGAGCCAGTTGATTTTAGAACGACCCGGTTCTGCGGGGGTTGTAACGGCAGCCTGAAGCTCTTCCGCTTTCAATATACGGAACGAATTCAGGATGGCCGATCTGAACTCGGGAACGGTTTGATATCTCTCTGTGGTGTCTTCCGCGGTAGCGGTCCGAATAATCGTATCGAGACATTTGGCAAATGGGGTTTCCGGGTTATCAAACCCGGCGGATTTGAACGGTAAAATCCGGCCTTCCATCATTCCGTTCATGGCCTCAAAGAGGATTTTGCCCAGTGCGTAGATGTCGGCCTGTGCTTCGGATTTCCTGAAATCGGAATATTGCTCCGGGGCCATGTACGCGACGGTACCTTTCACGTCAAAAGAGTCTGACAAACCTTTCATGCGCTTGGAACGTGCCAGTCCGAAATCGGCGATTTTGGGCACATCCCCGTCCATCAACACATTTTCCGGCTTGAGGTCGCGGTGCACGATATGGTTCTTGTGCATGACCTCCACACCGTCGAGGACTGGAATAAAATAGCGCTCCAACCATTCACGCGCCATTTCCGGCTCATCCTCAAAACCTTCTGCGGACATGGTATACCGCAGCGTGTCACCCGGGATGTACTCCATGACGATATACTCTACCGGCCGGCTGCGCCCCTTTTTGCTGGCCTGTACTGTTCCGTAATCGAAAATCTGTAAGATGTTTGTATGCCGCACCTGGGCCATTGTCTGGACTTCCCGCTGAAAACGGCCGAAAGCGGTTTCTATTTCCGCCGAGTTGTCCTCGAAATCTTCAAGCATTTCCGTGGAAATCACTTTGATCGCCACATCTCGTTTTAGGTTCAACTGGTGGGCACGATAGACTTCCCCCATGGCGCCTTTTCCGATCAGTTCGATGACGACCCATTTGTCGTCAAGGATTTTGCCGGTTGCAAAAAAGGGACTGGATGAGGATGACTGTTCCATTTGCATACCTGAAGCGTTGGGTTCGGTCATGCGACCGTATTCGGGTATTTTCGCTCTGCTATACATGAACAAGAATAGCGGCAATTTTGTACCGCCCTCCATTGTCCAGGGCCACCATTAGCGGCCGATTTACTTCCAGAGCAGGGCATGAACAGGAAGCCAGAGTGTCCGGAGCTATAGTAATGGATATCATAACGTGCCATCCTAATGAACACAACCGGAAACAATATCCAGTAAAAACGATTCAGCCCTGAATATTCGAATAGGCTTTTAGGCTAAATAGTTTAGACGGCATACCGGTTGGATTGAATGGTTCTATTTGGGTGTGCATAATTAATTTTCGCGGCTCCAAGCCTTAAACGGCACAATCGCTTTTCAACATTCACAACTATCCGGGGAGCAGCCCTCCCGGCCGTCTGGGATCTCCAACACCTCAACCCGGCGCCCCCCCGGTTGTACAACCTGCAAAGGGCCGAGGTCGAACCTGATTCGACCGGTCTGTTTATCAATTGAAAGCCGATTTATGAACTTGCCCTCTGTGTCCTTGATATTCACGGTGAAGGTGTACCCACTGTTGACAATATCAACCACCTGAAAAGGCTCATTTAACAAATCTCTCAATTTGGTTTTTACCAGCGCGATAGCCTCCTCGGCATCCATGCCATCCATCCAGCCGCACCCAAACCCGCAAGCGCACGCCTTTGCTAATACGTGTGATTTATTTGTAACCGGGTCCATATATACCTCCTTTTTTACAAGCACAAATTGATGATGTCTAAGTTTACAAATAGAAGCCGGAGTAGCGCCAGATCGTGTCCAGGGGTGGCATTATTCACTTCAGGCGTATACGAACAGCGAGTTGTTGGCCTATTTAACCGGCCAGGTAAACGTCCGGGCCGGGACATCGGCGATGTCACGTATCACCAGGGTAACCACACCCGGATTCGCCGCCAGCTCTGCAAACGAAAGCACGCCGCTGCGGTGATGCCCGCCCGGTTCAGTGCCATCCCACTTTTCAGTACGGTACTCACGCCCACGTGCGTCTTTCAAGGTACTTATATTGAGCAAGTTTTGATTGAGCTCCACCGAGTGGGTGTTCATCTTGATCTTGAATTTTGCCGGTTTGCCAGGCAAGAGCTGGACCGGCTGGACATCGACCCGGACACCATTGCCCCGACTCGATTGACGCTCAAAAGCAACGGCATTCACCGTCCAGAGCGTTGTCATAACGATGGCCAGAGCCACCAAAATTTCCGGTATATGTTTTTTCAAAGTTATGTTCATTTGCATGTCTCCTTTCAGTTTACCACCACAACAGATCGGCCAGTCAGACTGCTGTTGGCCGCTGTGCCGATATGATATTAAAAGGTAACGCCCTGGTGAGAAGTCCATTTCTATGCAGGATTCTCAACATTACCGCCATCCCTACCAGGTTGGATACAACCCCGAAAAAAAACAACCAGGTCTGGTACTCCGCCAAAGTAACGGCGGCAGCTGATAAAAAGGGCAGGCCCAGAACGGGTAGAATCGGAACCACAAAGTGGGCACAGCAGGCCGCCATGGACGCGGAAGACATGCCGCCCGAAGCAGCCAGGCTGGCCCCGGCACCTTTTATGGCCTGCTTCTGGAGGTGGCGTTTGAGAATCGTATAAAGGGCAGCCTGGATCCCCAAACCGACAGCCAGGGCCAGCACCCACCATTGCGAGTCCTCCAGCTGCATCAAAGCACTTTCCCAGTCAGAAACAAGCGTGAGCAGTCCAAGATAAAAGGCGACAAGTCCGGCCGCTGCGACGATGCCAACCAGCCAGGGCGGAACCACTGGTCGTTGTCTCGCTAGCCCGCTTAGGGAGGTGACCTTCGCTATGCCCGGCCTATCGGGCACATTGGGCACTACCTGGTACCCGGCCGCGGTAACGGCGGCGATTAATTTCGCAGAGGAAGTCTGCCGATCGTATATTTCGACCGTCAATCCCCGGGTGGACAAATCCACGACGGCTTTGAATACGCCGGGCTCGCCACTCAGGGCTGATTCAATCTTTGCTGCGCAGCTGCCGCAATGCATGCCCTCGACTGAGAACGATATCGTATGAAGCGTTTCCTTTTCCGCTCCCAATCGCGTCTTTGCATCCCGTTCGGACGCGTCTTTAGTCTTGGGGCCGCAACAATCTTTCTGCATGAGAACCTCCTCGCGAATCAAACGTTTCATGGGGTCACAAAGGGATATCGGAGGCTGATGCTTCAGCCTCCGATGTTATTAGGGTTAGTCCATATGGTGCCCACCAAAGCCGTGGCCGTAGCCCCTGCCGGCGTATCCGCGCCGGGACTCAGGAAGTAACTTATTGACTTCAAGCTCGTGATCCAGTCGCTTTTGATCCAGTTCGCTCTGCAGCCTGGAAAGGTCTTTCTGGATGCTCCTTAATTTGTTTGCATCCAGATTCTGTTTGGCCAGCTCACTGCTCAGATCCAGGCGCTTCTGGTACACTGCATTGCGAATTTGACGCGAAGCATTATAGAATTTTTCCCGCGCCTGGCCTAGCGCTTCAATCTTCTCTTTCGAGAGCCCCTGGCCGCGGCCATAATTACCATAGCCCATGTGGTCGCCATTTCCGTTATAGCCCATCATGTGGCCACTGCCACCCATACCCATGTGGTATCCGCCGCCACCGGATCCTCCGTGGGCAAATGCGAATCCGGATACGCCGATAACTGCCAGTACTGCGATTCCAGCGACAACTTTATTTGACTTCTTCATTTTCTATCTCCCTTTTCATTGTGGATGTGGTGATTAACTGCGACGACTTCTTTCCGCCCGGATCAACACAGCGTTGTTTTCCGGTTGGCATATATCAGAGCAAGCGTCGTGCCAACTTTGCAAAACATTGCATAGCGATACCAGCTTTCCGGTTTTTCAGCGGTATCAAGCAATTCTTCGGCAAAACCAGACAGAAACTTTCATGAAATTGGAAAGCTTTGAAATCTCGGCCGGGTAGAAACTACCCGCCGGCTTCAATTAACAGGTTCACCTTGGGTAATAAGTAAACACCAAGATAACGCATTCGCCATTCATTCAGTTCACTGGCTGAAGAAAACAGGTGTACTGGGCCTTAGAATTGGATGAATGACCTTGGCCCTTAAATATTCCCATGCAACGTGATCTAGTTTACGACAGGACTACATCCTAATTCTCCCCAACGCTGTAGGAAAGACACTTCCAGGGGTATCTTCACTATCTGGCATAGGTTTTGCTCCTATTATTACGCAATAGCGACACTTTGACTACATTCGGAGGTACCCGCATGGCAGAACATATTGGAATCGTTACAAACACCAGTTTCAATGGTTATGCCCAAGTTATCGCAGACCGTAAAGGCGCTTGTGGCGGGTGTCAGCCGACATCAACCGGCTGTCGAAGTTGTCTGGTAGGCGCAAAGATGACAAGCATTGCTGCGAACCCCGTGAACGCCAATACTGGCGACCTTGTTAAGATCCAATTATCGTCTGCTAGCTTGCTTACCGGCGCAGCTATTTTATATTTACTACCGATTTTCGGTCTGCTTCTCGGTGCATTTGGCGGGCTTTGGCTGGAAACGGCAGTCAGCCTGCCGGATATGGTTGGATCCATTGGCGGGACGATTACCGGACTGGGGATTGGATTTGGGATTGCTGTTGCGTTTGATCGTAGTTTGAAGTTTCGGGATACCATAACCCCGACTATTACCGAAATTGTGGTCCCAACAAACGGTCAGAAATAATTCCAGACTTCAATATTTCTATCGAAATTTTGAATCTATTCAATCTATAGCTTGGCGTCCGGACTTAATTCAGACGAAACCGCCCAAACCGATTTCAATCTTCACCGCCGAAAACTACATTCTTGCGGATACTTTTATATGACTTCAGTTTCTATGCATGCCGACCTTCCCAAAGATGTTTTCGGTGGTTAGAGTTAGTGGTGGAGCAGCCTTTATTACGATTTAGAATATGTCCCTTACTGAGACTTATAGTCGCTTATGATTTCTTTTCGCATCAATACTCTGCAACGTCGATTGGTCATATTTCTTATGGTTCCGGTAACGTTGATTCTTTTAGCAACCGGGTTCACTGGTTTCGTCTTTATCCGCAAAGCCCTGCTCGAGCAGTGGCAGGAAAAGGCGATTCTCCAGCTTGAACGCGCCGCACACCATATTGACATGCGCCTGGGATTTCCGATAGAGCTAATCTCCATGTTCAACCAAAACGGCTTACTGAATGACCGTCAGGTGTCACGCGAATGGGTCCTGCGCCATTTGAGTGCGGTAGAGGGTGTCAGCAGCGTTACCCTTCAGACCCTAACTCCAGATACCGAGGGCAGGCCAGGGCCTCGCCATAGAATGATGGGGCGTTCCGGGTTCCAGAATCAGGGTAGGGGCATGATGGGTTTCCATAGGGGTGTGTTTACCCAGATTACGCCTCCCCGCTTCGATACGGCATTAGGCTTTGAAACTGTGAATCTGGTTTCATCCCTGCTTGATCAGGCCGGGAAACCCATCGGACGGCTTGAAGTTGCCATTCGCTTCGACTACCTCATGTCCGGCATTATCTCCCTGGGATGGTGGCAAAGCCACAAAGCCGGCATAGTTAACGATGAGGGCCAGTATCTGGTACACACCGCGGCATCTTCCGACTCTCAGAAAAATCTCGCTGACAGCCGGGACCCTGTTGCGACCAGCTTGAAGGGGAGGCTGGGCGAAACATCCGGGACCTTGCTCGGCCCGGGCCACCCGGCAAAATCCGTGGCCGGTTTTTACCGACTGGCTCAGGCCCCCTGGACCATTGTAATGTTTGCCTCCGGGGAGAAGATACTGGCACCCATTATTCGTTTTCGCAACTACGTTATTATCGGCTGGGCTCTCGTATCCCTGTTAACCCTCGTTGTCATCCGCCGTAATGTTTCCCGGATTACCGGTCCCATCCGGCTCTTGTCGAAAGCAGCTGAAAAGGTTGCCGCCGGCCGATATGGTCCTGCTGTCCACATCAAATCGGATGACGAGATCGGGCAATTGACCAGAAGCTACAACCGCATGGTCGAAGGTCTGAAAGAGAAAGATGCTATCCAAAACACTTTCGGCCGTTATATGGATCCCAATGTGGCCCGCAAACTGCTCAGCCGTCCGGAGTTTACCCGCATCGGCGGCTTTAAGCGCGAGGTGGTAATCCTCATGGCGGACATCAGGGGATTTACAGCCATGGCTGAGAAAATGAACCCAGACAACGTTATTCGTATCTTGAATCACTATTTTTCGCACATGATCGAAACGACCCATGAACATGAAGGCATTATCGTTGATTTCATCGGAGATGGCCTGCTCGTCTTTTTTGACCCATTGAAGAAACTCTTCAGCAATTGGCTTGCCGGGCCTACGAGTGTGCCAGGAAGATGATGACCGGCATGCATAGCGTGAATGACATCCTGGCAAGCGAAGACCTTCCCCAACTGGGTGTCGGCATTGGCCTGAACGCCGGCGAAGTCGTAGTCGGCAATATTGGATCGGACAAGCGTACCAAATACGGTATTGTGGGTGCCGAGGTAAACCTCACCCAACGCGTGCAATCAAAAGCGCAGGCTGGAGAAATAATTGTTACCGCTCCACTCTATCAGAACCTGGATTGCGAAGCGCAAATTATCAGGCACTTCAACACGCAGGTAAAAGGGATCACGGATCCCGTACAACTGTATTCATTGAGCTGATGAAAGGCAAACTACTCACCGGCAGGGATCCATCTGCTATCGAACTTTCCACGTGAAAGTCAATGCAGTTCCGGGACCATCTCCCCAAAGTTAAAGCAATCGTCCACGCGACCTCAAACTAGCTACTGGTTAATTTAGAACGGATTCTCGGAAGCATCTTTAGCTGAATGGCCGCCAGAAGCGTTTATCTACAGCTTTACGAACCGCCAGAATATCCAAACCGTTTTGATGTTGGGCCACCGCGTAAAACGCCTCATCTCGGCATATATCACACCACACCGCATGCTGGTCGGCAAAACAGCTCAACAGGCTTTTATGGCCGATTGTCTTTTTGCAGTTGCAGTAACAATACATGCTGTCCAGTAAATCCCGGTTTTGCTCCGCAATTCTATAGGCCCTGGCGACCTTGCCGGTGAATCGGGCCGGAGAAAGCGTCGGGCGATTTTCGCCACCTCTCAAAAGAGAAGGGTTGAGTTCGGTTGGGGCCTGTCTGTCCAAGTTCACTATAGGCGTCGCGTCCCGGTTGATTAAATCATTGAGCAGGTAGCCACTGGCCATCAAAGCCAGGACGACCGCAAAGCTTATAACCGCTCTCCCCTTTTTGGCCTTGGGCCTACCGCTATCGTGATTGTGTTTTTTTCTTTTCTTTTTGCTCATGTCAAATCTCCGTGTAGTTACCTCAACTCCTGGTAACGAAATTGGTTAATGGATGTGTCGCGGTGCCATAGGCAGGTTCAACAAATATATGTTCATAGCCATTAAAAGCGCGGCAACGCAAACCATCGGCAGAAGCGCCCAAAAACCCTTCCGGCTTTCAGGATAACGATTCCGCGCAAGCCGGTAGCCGGCATATAGGGACACACTGAAAAAAGTTATAAAAAGGCTCATCTGCAGCCAGTAAACCAGTCCCGGGTCCGCAAGTGTGCGTGTGACCACCTGCCAATCGGGTTTGCCAACATTGATTGGCAGGTACTTATTAACAGCTCTTTGGAAGGCAGGCACAATCATCTGGGATTCATTCAGCAAATGACCGATGTTATGGGCCAGATGCATGGACAGTCCAATCGGGATAAACATATATCCAAAGGTAACAACCGTGCTGCCAAGACCTGAGAATGCATTATCTCCGGCCAGGTAATTGCTAAGGGATGCAAAGAGGAGCACCAGACCGGGGATTAAAAGCAGGGAGATGAAAAAATAGAGAAACGACTTGGTCAACACCTCGATTGAATATCTATAGTGAATGCCCAATAACTCAGCCGGAAATCTCTCCATGGCCGCTTCCATCCAAATGGCCCAGGGTTCAAGCATATCCCCGGTTACGAAAATGGTCACCCCGATCAATACCAAAGCGAAAAAGGCATTATCTGGAGAGCGATAACGGGTAGCCCAGGCATCCATAAAAAAGGGTCGGATCCGGATAGATATATTGTCCCGGGGACATGACTTGATGCACTCGCCGCAAAAATTACAGGCCATATTATTGTCCATATCCGGTACGCGCTCAAACATGGGACAACCACGGCCGCTCTTATTACCGAGGTAGCAGTCTTTCCGCTTATGGCTCGCGCATTTTTCCGGGTCCCGGGCTCTTAACTCTACGGGTGAAAACAGTGAATACAGCCCGATAAGACCGCCAATCGGGCACAAGTATCTGCAAAAGGCTCGCCGCTTATAAAAAAACCGATGACAGCTGCCCCTGCCAGCACGCCGGTTAACAATATTCCGGTAACCACAGGGTTGCGAACGACCCCGATTTGTATATCCAGCCAGGTCAGCAGCACAAACAGGCCATTTGCTATCCACATATTGCGCAGGTGCCCGGGATAGGACCGCTGCGGTTTGGACCATCGGGACACCCATTCGGAAACAGCTCCCACCGGGCAGCCATAACACCACAGGCGCCCGACCAGGACGAATGTAAAAATAATGCCGGCCCACCAGATCGTCCAGATCACTATTAGCGAGAGGTTTCGCCCGGAATCCTGGAGATCAAAAAATGCCAGAAAAATCAGGACACACAGTATAAGCAGGCAGAAAACTTGTATTAGTGGTTGAAATAAGCGCCCCTTGAAAAATCGCTTAATCACCGGACTGGCCAATAAATCAATCCGGGTATCAGCGGGTGCCCTTGTTTTATGTTTGATAAGAAAGACCCCCACAAGCGTTATCCCGGCCAGGATCACCAGCATCACGGCTAACTTGTACGAAGAATTGTTCGGGGGTTGAACACGTATGCTGAAACCCAGTTTCACCTTTTTAGCTGCGGTATCAGCTGTAATCGGGAGCAACGTTGCTTCCAGGCGGAAAAGGCCGCCTTTCGAAAAATTGGTTCTAAACCCAAAGTTGCCGAATTCATCAGTTTCACCACGCAACGCAAGGTCCGTTGCCGGGCGCCCGGAGAGGGGGTTGGGGTCGTTCCCAGCATTTTGTTGCGTGATACCCACTTCAACCGGGGCGCCTGTCACCGGGCTCTCGTCATCGGCATGCAACACCTTGAATGTTATCAGGTTCTCAATCCGGGCAACCACGGGGTCAGGCTCCGTAAACACTGTAACTCTATACCTGCCCGTCTCCATAACGTTGTAGGGTAAGGCGGGGCTTGCCCAGGCAGTTAAAAAAAATAGAGCCATCAACAGGACGGGCTTGATATGCAGACAGGCTTTTGGAGGATCCACCTTTTCACCGTTTCATTCTGAGGACTTTTGAAGCTGTTTTTGAAAAAACCGGACGACTTTGGGTGAAGACCAGTCTAGCGGACCGATTACTTTCTCAATAATGATACCCTTTCTATCAATGATAAAGCTCTCCGGTATCCCCTTCGTGTGATAGAGTTGCTGGATACCTCCCCGGGTGTCCAATAACGCCTTGAAGCTCAAATTGTAGCGGTCCATAAAGGGGGCGACAGCCGCTTTGCCCTGTGCATCAATGCTAACCGCCAGGATATTAAAGTTTTTGTGTTTGAATTTTTGGTATAGCTTTTCCATGGACGGCATTTCTTCCACACACGGGCGACACCAGGTTGCCCAAATATTCAATAGCACGATGTTATTTCGGTAATCGGACAGACTAACCTTATTTCCGGCCAAGTCTGGGTATGCAAAATCAGGAGCCGGTGACCCAACGGCTACACCTATCCAGTTTGTCAAACGAAAGGTTGCATCCTTTGTCAAAAGGAAAACGACCACCAGACCGCCGATACTAAACAAAGCCACCAATAGCCAGGTTTTACTCCTTGCTGATATTTCATCCATTATAATAAGGAGGCCTTTGGGTATCCTTTATTCTCTGTCGTCTAAAAGGTACTGGATGAGGTCCCGACTCTGCTTGGCATCCCAGTCTTTGGCACCCATCGCATAGGCAATTAAATTCCCATTTCTATCTATTAAGAGATGGGCCGGTGTGCCGCGAATACCATATGCCCGGGCAACACGCCCTTCTCTATCTAACAACACTGGAAAGGGGATTTTGGCGTCATGGGCGAATTGCTTCACTTTTTCGCGGGGCTCTCTGATATCGATGGCGAGAATCGAAAATTCAGAGCCCTTGAACCTGTGGAATAAACTGACCAGGGAAGGCATCTCCTTCCGGCACCACGTTCACCAGGTTGTCCAAAAGAACAACATGACGATCTTGCCACGCTGGTCACGAAGATCTACCTTGCGCCCTTCAAGATCGTCCAGGTTGAAAACCATCGCAGGGTATTGGTCTTTCAGCTTGATGAACCCCGCGTCCCGAAACGGATCCCCCCCGACGGCCACAGCCGGTACCATTGGAACGAAAATTGTGGATATCAACAGGAAAACAGTTGTCAGTCTCAATTTTTTCACATTCGGGCCTCATACTGGGAACAACTATATGCTGTTGGATTTTCGGATAAGAGGTTGACCGGCCAATGATCTAATCGATTACTACCACTGGCCGTACCTTGGCCCCCGCAGTCCTCAATTTACTTGAGGTCCGACACATGGGGTACAGACCTTTTACTAAGAAAGAAAGCCATCGCGACCGCTACTGTTATACCGACGACACCTATAGTCTGGGCGGCAGAGATATTGTTGAAATATGTCAATCTATCGGCTCGAAAATGTTCCACGATAATTCTGCCTATTGAATATAATATGACGTACAACAAAAACAGGTGCCCACTTGTTTTCAATTTGGTCCGGGCTTTCCAGAGTATTCCAAAAATTATTAAATTGAGCACCATCTCATACAATTGGGTGGGATGCAGCGGTTGGTCTGGAAACATTTGCCCGGCTGGACTCTCCGGGGCATAGATCATGCCCCAGGGCATGTCGGTCGGATAGCCATGGGCGTCACCATTGAAAAGACATCCGATTCTGCCGATGGCCTGGCCCAGGATAAGCGACGGTGCGAGTGTGTCAGCGAATCTCCAGAAAGACAGTTTATGGATCCGGGTAAATATGATGCTGACCAGCAGCCCCCCCAGGATCGCACCATGAATGGCGAGTCCGCCTCTCCAGATCGCCAGCGCGGAGAGCGGGTCACTCCAAAAAAGTTCCGGTTCTGTGAAGGCGACATAATACAGCCTGGCGCCAAGAACCGCGGCAATAATGGCGTATAGGAGAAACTCTTCTATCTTTTCGGCCGCTATGCTGTTGCGTTCCGCCTCACCTCTGGCGATCCAGTATCCAACCAGACAGGCCGTCGCGATCATGGCCCCATACCACCTTAGCGTGAAGGGGCCAATTTCAAATAGGATTGGATGCATCCCGCACCTCCCGCAGCTTCGGGCCTAGTGGCACTTCCTGCTGCTGTTTTCCGGCTCATTGCCGTGGTGGGAACGATTTCCGTGATTCTGATGCGGCATTAAAAGGTGCATCAATGGGCACAGCAGAAAAATGAGGTAATACCCCCAGGTCCCGATTATACCCGACCACAAGAGACCCAAGACCAGCACCATGGGTAGAATGCAGCAAAGGGCCATCCCCAGCGGGTGTTTCCAGACTGATTTAAGTGATACTGCCTTTTTCATCGGATCCTCCAGTTAGCTTTGCAGCGCAGAGTCAGGGCGAATCGGTCAACATTGCATCCAGTTGATGTTCCAGATTATTAAGTTCGGATATTTTTTGATTCATTAATTGCCGATCCGGTTTGTCCGCACGGTAGAGCTTTTCCAGATCAGCTCGTTTTTCCTGAATCCGGTGCCTCATGTTTTTAATATCGGTGTTTCGCGCTCGGTTGCGACGGGAATTGTCTGGCGTCTGGTAATACTGCCCCGAGCTATCACCGGGGCTATTACGGTAACCATCGTTCATCCCCTCACCCTGGTGCATCATACCGCCCTCCATCATGGCGAGGGCAGGCCCCCTGACAGGAACCACTTCCGAGACACCGGCATAGGCAAACGTCACGGAAAGTGTAAAGGTTATCACTATGATCAGGGCCTGCAGGTATCTCGTCTGCATGTCTCCCCCTTTCAAGCCTGTGCGTTCTCTCTGAATATCAGTGGCATTTCATCGACTTGCCACCAGTGGCCTTCTCAAGGCGGTCCAGGTACCGGCCCCACATGCCTTTCTTTTTCACCGGTTTCTGGGAAAGGAATTTTGCCGGGTTGGATTCAAAGGCCTTTTTGCACCCTTCCGCGCAAAAATGGTAGGTATGCGATTTGTAGGTGGAAGTAATATCGGTGCTTCCCGCACGGACTTCCATGGCACAGACCGGATCTACAAATACATGGTTTGCTTGCTCTTGGTTTTGCATGACGACACCTCCTATGCGTCGGTTGCTGTTACCAGATAAACAAAGCAAGGGATGTGCCACATTGTGGTACCTTTAGGTAAGTCGCCAGAATTGCACGAACTATTTATTTATCAGTTCTATGAGCCAAGAAAAAGTGGGAAAAAGCGGGTAATTATTACGCGCTTTTTTATCAGGCGGGTTGATTAGACGGGTACAAAATACCCAAGCACCAGGTCATAAGGCCGCGCAAGGGTTCAGGGCTGACATACAAGCACCGTTTTCGTATCTCACTGGATCTGGCTGACGGTGGTTCCACTCAGGACCTTCACGGCTCGTCATTCTCAGCTTGCATCCCTGCCGGTGATCCAAGCCACATCTGGCCAAGTATAAAGTAGGTATCCAGCGCAAATACAATCCCAAACAACAGCCCCCCGGGAATATGCAGCCAGAAAAAAGCCGGATGAATGAAAACTTTCAGCCAGACTGAGGCCAGATCGACGATGACGCCAACAAAAGGCAGAACGATCAACCAGGTTCGGGCCTGCGGACTTAAATACAGAAAAAAGACAATCGCCCCCATAAGGATAAAGATGGCACTCATCCCGAAAATATGGATATGCGTGAATTTGAGGGCAAAAATAAATTCATCGCTCTTATAAAAAGGCGACTTTTCCATCTTTGCCGTGGAACCGCCGAAAAGATCACCCCGCTCAGAGGCCGGTTCTTCCATTTTGTCGTGGCTGGACGACATCATGGCTTTACCGCTGAAGAACGTGGGTAGGATATCGTGCACGACAATCTGGCCACCGGCGAATAACAACCCCAGAGCCATCATCACCACTGCCATGGTAACCAGCGCTTTAGCCGGCACTGGCCAAGTGCCCGGATGGGGATGTTCGGTCCAAACGAAAGATTCCCTTGAGGTATTTTGGAGAACCATTTCAGCCTCCTTACTTTCCAGTATGATTCGAGCCGCTATAAGCCCCTTTGGCGTTGAAGAAAATGTAGACCGCCTGGGGTTCGCCGGCCTGGCGGCTGAACTTAACCACAAGCTCCTTCTTACCGGCATCCCGCCAGTACACATTCACCGCTTCGAGACCGGTCTCCCAGGATGCGTCGAGTTTCCCGGTCGCAACCAATTTGTCATACATCATGGTGCCTTTCTTGACTGCCTGCAACGGAGTAAAACCCTCGGTATGGCCCTTGGGGCCGTGGGCAAAGGTCAGCGGGACCAGAAGCATCACCGCAAAGGCCGCAACCGTTGTAAGGATCAGATAGGCCGATAAATGTTTGCTTTTGTTGATTGAATTCATGCTATCCTCCTTTTCTAACACTTTCACCACCCGAACTACAAGAACCTGCCAGTGATGCCCACAGCAAGTTCTTGTGGTTTGGGTATTGACTGTACGGGCCTTTTGGGGTCATGCCCGGGACACAGGCATGCAGCCGCCCTTGCAGTGTGCGGTGCGTGGAATAGTATATCGTTTCACTTCGGCCACCTCCTTTCATGTGAAGAAATTACAGTTCTAATCCCGGTTCCCGGCAACGAGATAGACCAGCAGTACAAACAAGCTGACAAAGTCAATGTATAAGATAAGTGCCCCGGTTAGCGCATGTCTGCGCCCGGAAGCGGTTTCCAGGTCATTTGATTGTGACAAGGCCAGTTTTGCGATTTTTTTGGTATCATAGACAGTAAGGGCGACAAATAGGATCACGCCCGCATAATTAATAATAGTGCTGATTTCAAATTTGCCAATAGTGAGATTCGCAAGCGAGGCGATGATGATGCCAATCAATCCCATCGCCCCGAAAGATCCCCAGGATGTCAGATCCTGGTGGGTCCGGAGGCTGTAAATACTGCAAGCGGCAAATGTGCCGGCCGCTACGATAAAGGCAGGTGCAATGGAAGTCCGGCTGAAAACCATCAGTAAGGTTGCAAAGGTGACCCCATTCAAAATCGCAAACAACACCAAAGATGCCGCGGCCGCAGACAACCGCAACTTTTGCACGCGCGCCATCAGGGTGAAAAGCACTACCACTTCGCTCAATATCAGAAGTGCCAGAATCAGGCTGTGCCCCTGGATAAATCGCAGCAAAATTGTGTTGCTCCAAACATAGTGTGCCGCGATACCGCTCAGTAACAATCCCAGGGCCAGCCAGTTACACACGGCCCTGATGTAACTATTCACGATAAGTTGGGTCGGTGTATGAGCGATTTCTATTAGATGCATGTCGCTCCCCTTCACAAACCATTTGGATTGGCGGCTTGATGGCAGTTGCATATATTTATCGTTTCCATATCCTGGCTGGACAACCTGCAGTTGTCCACCGGCCTCTTCAGCCAGGGTGACCGGGGGTATTGCTCTTTGCGCCATTTATACATGACATCAACGATGGTACCCGGTGCGGTTATCTGGTAGAGCGCCTCAAAGGCCTTTCCCAAAACAGCTGCCTGCTGGGCCACAACAAAGGGTTCCCCAAGCGGGTGCCCGTAGGGCCAGTAAAGATGAATGGACCGGGGCGGCTTTACTTTCTCCGTCAGACTGCGCACAATGGAAATTCCGATCGTGGGAATACCGCGGCGCTCGATTTCTCTTTGAATCAATCCCACGGATTGATTGCAGATCCCTCAGGCCGGCGTCAAGAGAACCGCATCTACTCTTTCGGCTTGCAGCATAGCGGCCACCTCGGGTGCCGTTACCTCAACCAGATCGCGAATAAGATGGCCGTCAATGTGCCCCATAAACCCATAGTGCCGCCGGGCAATGGCGCCAATGACGCCGGCTGATTGCATTTCGATCAAACGATCGAGGGGGAATACAACATTCAGGTCCCTGTCCGCGTCACGATGATCGTAATAATCATGGGTGATGGTATAATCCGACCCGATCGTCTCGCCGGCCAGCAATCGATAGGAGGGATCCCCGCACGGATCGGACATATCAAATGGGGCCTGGTGACTGTGATGGACGCCGGCTGTAGTGACAATGGCAATTTTGGAATCGGCCAATTTCTTCCGGACCGGCGTCCAGGGAATCTCCGCAGACTCCCAGGGTGTATAGGCGGCTGCCAACCGGTGTCCGATAGCCGGGAAAATGCCGGCTACCCTGGCGATCATCTTGTTTTTACGGCGCTGCATATTCGACAACATGTTCTCTTCCCTCAGCTGATCTGGGTGTTATAGAGGCGCAAACTATTGGTCACGACGGAGATGCTGCTCAAGGCCATGGCCAGCGCAGCCAGGATAGGATGAAGCTGGCCAAGAAAATCCGGCACAAAAGTCACCACCGCCAGCACGCCGGCGGCAACTGGAATCAATACTGTGTTATAGCAAAAAGCCAGAAACAGATTCTGCCTCACTGTTCGCATGGTCCGGCGACTGATTTCTATGGCCCGCGGTATACCGGTCAGGCTGCCGCTGGCCAGGATGAGGTCGCCGGTCTCAATGGCCACATCGGTACCGGTCCCAATCGCCATCCCGATGTCAGCCTGGGCCAGGGCCGGTGCATCGTTGATCCCGTCACCTACCATACCGACCTTTTCACCATTCTCCTGTAATGCTTTAATTTTGGAAGACTTGTCTTTGGGTCGCACTTCAGCGACAATTTCGTCGATCTGCAATTGCGCACCAATGGCATTGGCCGTTTTCAAGTTGTCGCCCGTGAGCATGACCACTTTCAGGCCGTGCGTGTGGAGTTTTTTAAGCGCCTCTTTAGAATCGGCCTTGATTTTGTCGGCCACGCCAACAAGACCGTACAACCTCTGGTCGGCGGCAACCACCATGACAGTCTTTCCATCCTGCTGGAGCGTATCGATTTGCTGCTGAACGCTTCCACTCTCCATGATTGGCCCGGTAAACCACTTGGGCTTGCCAACCCGGAACGACACACCGTCTGCGGTTGCCTCTACACCAAATCCACTGTAGGCTTTAAAGTTTGATATGGTCCCAAGCTCCAACTTGCGGGCCCGGGCCTCATTGACAATCGCCTTGCCAAGGGGGTGCTCCGAACCCTGTTCGATGGATGCGGCCAAGGAGAGTAACTGTTCCGGACTCGCTACCTCAGGATCCAGAGGAACAATATCTACCACCGCTGGTTTGCCCTCGGTAATGGTTCCGGTCTTATCAAGTACAATCGTGTCCAGGCGGGTGGCATTCTCGAGCGCCGCGGCATCCTTGAACAGGATCCCTTTTTCGGCGCCCTTTCCGGTACCGGCCATGATAGCCGTCGGTGTGGCCAGTCCCAGGGCGCAGGGGCAGGCAATAACCAACACGGCAACCAGCCTGATCAGGGCCGGGACGAATTCACCGGTAGCCGACCACCAGATGCCGAAGGTCGCCAGGGCGATGAGAATGACGCCGGGCACAAAAACTGCCGCCACTTTATCGGCCAGGGCCTGGATGGGTGCTTTACTGCCCTGGGCTTCCTGGACAAGCTTGATGATCTGAGCCAGCGCGGTTTCCTTGCCTACCCGTTGGGCCTCGAACCGTAACAGGCCCTGCCCGTTAATGGTTCCGCCTACAACCAGGTCGCCCACGCGCTTGTCTACGGGCAGCGACTCACCGCTGAGCATGGATTCATCTACCGCAGACTCACCCTCCAGGATCACTCCGTCCACCGGAATTTTTTCGCCGGGTCGCACCAGCAGGATATCCCCGACACGTACCCGGGTCAGCGGTATTTCCACCTCCTGGCCATCTTGCAATACAACCGCCGTCTTCGGTTGTAAGCCGATCAATTTGCGAATGGCGCCGCCCGTCTTCCCCTTGGTCCGGGCTTCCAGCAGTTTCCCGAGTTTAATAAGGGTAATGATGACCGCAGCAGTTTCAAAATAGACATGCTCGCCCCAGACCGGATTGAGCAATACCGCGGTTGAATAGACATAAGCCACGGTTGAACCCAGAGCAATCAGCACGTCCATGTTGGCGCTCTTGTTGCGCAGGCTCTTGAAGCCGCCGATATAGTAGTCCCACCCGGTATAAAACTGAACGGGTGTCGCCAGGGCAAAGAACACCCAGTTGACCCAGGCGGCATGGCTCCAGGCACCGACCAGGCCGAAATCCCGGGCCATGCTCCACGCGAAAAGGGGCAGCGTAAATATCAATCCGACGATAAATTTGTTGGTCTGGTCCCGGATCTCCGCATCACGTGCCGCCTGCTCGGCATCCTCGCCTGTTTCGGATTCGGCCGGCAGGATGGCGGTGTAGCCGGCCTTTCCAATTGCATCGGCAATATCCTCCAGGGTCACCACCCCGGGCAAATACTCGATAGAGGCCCGTTCAGATTCAAAATTGACAGCGGCTTTCACGATACCGGGGGTCCTTTTATTTAACGCGCGCTCGATGTTGGCCGCACAATTGGTGCAGGTCATACCGGTAACCGGAAGGTCGATTTTTGCAGCTGGAACCCCGTAGCCGGCTTTCTCGATACCGCCCACCAGGTCCTGGATGGTTAGTTGTCCCGGGTCAAAAGATACACTGGCCTGCTCTGCGGCAAAGTTAACACTGGATTCATTGACGCCCTGCAGTTTTTTAACGCTGCGTTCAATGTTCATGGCGCAATTGACACAGGTCATGCCTGAAAGGGGAAGCGTGATGGTTTGGGAATTCATTTTTCATGTCCTCTCTGTTGGCACCAGTGGTTCATCGGTCACGGGATTATGTCCTTGCGCATGGCACGATACGTTGCCTGGTCTATTTCCCCGCGGGCATATCGTTCGCGGAGCAGACTGGTCGCAGTGGACATCCTGCCTGCCGGATGGTCACCTCTACCCGGGTAGTAGGCCAGGGCCAGAAGAAGAAGCAGTAATAACAGCATTGTGCGCACCTCGTTAGATAGGTTAGAATTTATCAGTTTCCTTGATACCGAAAAGGCCGAAGCTCGGCAAAAATCGCGGGGTCTGCGCCATATAGCGAGCGTAGGCCTCACCAAAAGCCTCCAGAGATGCCTGTTCTTCCCGGCGGGCCAGGCGATAATACATCCAGGCTAAGAATGGAAACATTATCAGGGTCGGTAAGGTGGGCCACTGGATCAAGAAACCGATCATGATCGCCATAAAAGCCGTGTACTGTGGATGCCGGATCTTCGCGTAGGGACCGGATACGGCCATTACGCCAACTTTTTGGGCCCGATACAAGATCCGCCAGGCAACCGCCAGCAGTAAAAGCCCCCCCAGAATCAGGATGTTGCTGACAATGTGCATTGGGCCTGCATGGGCATTGCCTTCCCAGCCCAGCAGCGTCTGCAGGAGATGGCTCGCATCGTGGGAAAACCAATTGATCTCCGGAAAGCGACTTTCCAACCAGCCGGACAGGAGATAGATGGTGAGGGGAAACCCATACATTTCAGTGAACAACGCCACCACAAAAGCGGAAAAGGTACCAAATGTGCGCCAATCTCTGCGGGTATTGGGCTTGAAAAAGGTAAAAACGAAAAAGAGAATAAACAGGGAATGGAAAATCACCAGGTACCAATGTCCATATGCCGGTAGGTTACTCATCAGATTGTTCCTCCTGGGGTTTGCATGGTTTGGGAATAATCGCTTTCTTGCCGGATGAAATTCTCTGTGCCTGGGCCGTAGTCCCGCTATCAGCGGTATGCTTGCTTACCGGGATCAACGTCTCAGCAATCATTGCTCTCACATAGGTCTTCAAATCCGTTGCGGCAATATTCGCCATCCTGTCCTCCCTTTGTTTAATTCCCATTATTGAGTTGCTGGACAGCCTATAGAGCAAATGTTATACCACAATGTAGTACCCTGCCCGCAACAAGCCGTTATTCAATCAAATATTTTTATAGCCCGGCAACCCGTGGCTCGTTGCGCGACCGCCCGCCTTAAAGCCCCCGGGTAGAAAATACCCGGGAATGGTTCAGGCCGGGTCTAAATGGGTACTTATTAACCAGCGGCAGATTGTATGGAAGTAAATGGATAGAAAAGTTCGATCTGCAAATGCAAATAGTAAATGGTCTTTGTGGTAATGAAGAATACGTTGGCCGTTCTTCATCCCAGGATAGTAACGCACCGGCATCCCTCAATATCAGGGCTATACAGCTAGTTCTTCCGATCCGTGCGTGATTACCGCCCAATATGGAGAGTATCTGCACTTACCAACACAGACTGGAATGGGTTTTGCTTATGCATATCTTATGGCCCTGGCTTAGCGCTATTTATCTTTGACGGCAACAGGTACCGTTCAGACTGGATTGTAACCGGGTTGGTAAATGCAATCGAGGGGTCTGCGCACGCTTCGCCTAGAAGCTATCTCAAAAAACGGATTTTGGTTCAAAATCAAGGCGGCCGCGGGGTTCAACCCGGAGGTGCCAGCGAAGCCAATGCCTAACGTGGTGAATACTGGAGTATTTCGAGGACTTGAACCGAGCGCCCAACACCGAGTTTGGGCCCAAAGACTTTTTTGAGATTGCTTCTAATATCAAACAATGCGGTGCCGGTGCTGCTGTCATCAGGGCCGGCATACTTTGTAACGCCCCTTGCATGATTCGAGACGTCCGCGGCTAATTGACCGCACCTATACTAACTTTCACTTCGCCGAGGTTGAACATGATATCATACCGCCAGAAGATCACCCTTATCGTATTTTTGCTCACACTTGGGCTCGCAAGTTCTCCAGCCTGGGCCGGTACAGTTGAATACACCCTCACCATAGCGGAACAAGATCTCAACTTTACCGGCAAACCTGCCCGCGGCATGACCCTGAACGGGGCCATCCCGGGCCCAACGCTGAGATTTACCGAGGGCGACCTGGCCCGTATTCAGGTTCACAATAAAATGAGCGTGGAGACGTCCATTCACTGGCACGGCCTGCTGGTGCCGCCCGGCATGGATGGTGTTCCCAACATCAGCTTTCCCCCCATAGCCGCCGGTACCACCTTCACCTATGAATTTCCGCTCCGCCAAAGCGGCACTTACTGGTACCACTCCCACACAAGCTTGCAGGAACAGCGGGGCGTATATGGCGCTATCGTCATCGAGCCCCGGCAAAAGAAGATTCACGCGGACCGCGACCATGTGGTCCTCCTTTCCGACTGGACCGATGAAGACCCGCACGCGGTTCTCAGGACCCTCAAGCGCGGCAGTGAATGGTACTCTCTGGAAAAAGGCAGCGGTCAGAGTATCATCGGTGCCGCTCATATGGGCCTGCTGGGTGATTACTACAAGCGTGAGTTGCAGCGCATGCCGCCCATGGACATTGCCGACGTCGCTTATGACCGTTTGCTGGCCAACGGCAAGCCAGAGACAACCCTGGTTGCCCGGTCCGGTGAAACCGTGCGTCTTCGCATCATCAACGGCTCGGCGACCACCTATTTCCACCTGGAATTCTCCGGCAGCCCCATGCAGATTATCAGTGCCGACGGTTTGGATGTCGAGCCGATCGAAGAACAACGATTTCTCATCGGCGTGGCCGAGACCTACGATGTCCTGGTGCGGATTCCGGCCGACGGCACCTATGAATTTCGCGCCACCGCCCACGACGGTTCCGGCCGTGCCAGCGCCTAGCTGGGTGCGGGACCGCGCAAACCAGCGCCGGTCGTTCCGCGCCCGAACCTTTACCACTCCATGGGGCACTTCAACCCGCGCAATATCCTTGCGGCCACACCGGCCGGTGCCATGGGGATGCCCGACAGCATGGTGGCTGCCGGTATGTTCGACAAGCCGGGTATGATGGACATGGGGGCCATGCACGACATGCCGGAAATGTCGCATGGACCCGGCGATGCGTCCGGATCAAAAATGGACATGACGCATGCTGCCCCCGCGCATACGATGAAAAGCGCTGCCGAAGATCTTTCAGTGGGCATGCAACCCGGGGAGCATGGTTCCATGCCGATGTCATCCGGCGGCATGCCAACAAACATGCAGCACGGTCAACAGCCAACTCAGATGCCTGCAGGCGGTCCGTCATCCGGAAAAACCTTCGGCACCAATTTGGACTGCTGGCCGCCGACGTGGCATCTTCCCCATCCGTGGCTGTTGATGGATCTGCGGGTGACCGCCCCTGGCCGCCCTACGACCGCCTGCGGGCCAAAGAGCCCACTGCCTTTGCCAAGGACAAACCTGTACGGGATTCGTCTGACCCTCGACGGTGACATGGAGCGGTACGTCTGGCTGCTGAACAATAAACCCTTGTCCGCCAGCGACTCTATTCGCATCCGGGAAGGCGAAGTGGCCCGCTTCATCATAATCAATCGGACCATGATGCACCACCCGATGCACCTGCACGGCCATTTTTTCAGGGTGGTCAACGGCCAGGGGGATTACGCACCGCTGAAACACACCGTGGATGTCGCCCCCATGAGCACAACGGTCATAGAGTTTGATGCCAACGAAGTAGGCGACTGGTTCTTCCACTGCCACCTGCTTTACCACATGAAAAGCGGCATGGCCCGCATGGTGCATTACGAGAACTTCGACCCCGGACCGGCAGTTAACGCGGTAAGGCCCAACCTTTACAAGGATCCCTGGTACTTCTGGGGTCAGGCGGACATCTTCAGCAACATGACCGAGGGATACCTGACCACCTCCAATACCCGCAACATCCTGACCGCGGAATGGGAAGTGGGCTGGCAGAACGTGGATGAAACCGAACTGGAAGGCATCTTTACCTATAGCCGCTATATCAACCGGTTTGCATCTGTATTTGTCGGCGCCAACTCCATGGGCGAGAAAGACAGCCTCGACAAGACCCGCGGCGTATTGGGGATCCACTATCTGCTGCCGCTGAATATCGAGTCGCGGGCCTGGATCGATACGGACAGCGGGGCACGATTCTTTCTGGATAAAGAATTTGAATTGACGCCCCGCCTCATGCTCTTTGGCGAGGTTGAGTACGACACCCATGACTTCTGGGAGGGCGCCTCCGGGCTGGAATACATGGTCACCAGGAATGTATCGCTTACCGCCCGCTGGCATTCGGAGTTTCAATGGGGCGGTGGTTTGCAGGTCCGCTTCTAAGATGCTTCACCCTTGTCGCAACAGCAAATGCACAATTGAACTCAGGTATAAAATGGATGATAAAACCGACATATCACGGGCAACGCCCGCAACCGAAAAAAACAGCGCCAGCATCCGTAGAGTCCTGTTAAAGGGTATCTTCTGGCGTATCCTGATTATCGAAGGTATCCTGCTGGTATGGTCTCTTTTTTTCAGAATTCTGACGGACCACCATGCCGCCCCCATTGATTTGTTCTGGTATGCGGTCCGTTTGACGCTGCTTACCGCGGTCGTCATTCTCTTTATCACGATAACCTTCCAGCGCTTTCTAAAACGGAAAATCATCAAGCCCATGGAAGCCATCGCCGCCTCCAATCGGCAACTGCAAACCAACGATGCAGCCGAAGGTGACCTGGACATCCCGGAGGATACCCCAAACGAGATCAAGGATATCGTCACAACCCGCGCCGATCTATTATCTACCATCCTTAAAGTTTCAGACGAGCGTTTGCGGTTAAACAATTTCATCCGGGAAATGTTCGGTCGCTACCTTTCTGATAAAATCGTCGATAACATTCTCGAGTCACCGGAAGGCCACAAGATCGGCGGGCACCGGAAAACCGTAACAATCTTGCTTTCGGACATCCGCGGCTTCACTAGTCTTTCCGAAACCCTGGATCCCCAAAACATGGTCCTTGTATTAAATCGGTACCTTGAAAAAATGACCAAAATTATCATGCAGTACGATGGTGTTATCGATGAGATTGTCGGTGATTCGATCATGGCCGTTTTTGGTGTTCCAGAAGGTCGCGACACAGACGCGGAGCGGGCGGTGGCTTGCGCCATGGCCATGCAGATTGCGCTTACAGAACTCAATCGGGAATTTGCAGTGGATGGATACCCACCCTTCGAAATGGGCATCGGTATCAATACCGGCAAGGTGCAGTTAGGGCCGCCACCGGACAAACGCAGCGGAATTCCGATCAGGCTGGCATTCAGGTGCTGGAAAGTTGAAGATAAAAAAGTTAGTGGCGCACCGCTGGCCGGGGAGACCTCGAGGTTGGATACCAACGTCATCACCGCAGCGCTACCTGAAACCTTGGAACCTTTGACGGACCTTAAAATCTCCCTTGACTTCTGTGTTGAAGCCCACTGTTTTGACGATATATATGCCAAAGTCATCTCGAGCGGGGATAAATCCGAAAACGGTTTCCACCGGCTACAGATTACGTCCATCCATCCAAAGGATAGACAAATCCTCAACCGGTGGTCCCAGGAAGCCGTCTGAGCGGAACGGGGCAATGGTTGGCGCAACACCCTGAACGCATCTTCGTTTGACCAGGGGCAACTTAATTCTAGTCAACCTTGATGGATGTCATCATGCCCGCATCGGCATGGGACTGGATATGACAGTGGGCTACCCAGATCCCCTCGTGTTCCGGTATCAGTCCGATGATAATGGTTTCCCGGGGGCCCACGAGAACGGTATCCCGGGTAAATGGCTCAACGGACGACTTACCGTTGATCTCCAGGACCCGGAAAAAGGCGCCGTGGATGTGCATAGGATGCAGCCGGGTGCTGCTGTTAGCAAACCTGATCTTCACCGGTTTACCAATTTCGAAATCGGCTTTATCGGCCTCCGGCCACAGGCGCCGGTTCATGGACCAGCCAATGCCGTAACGGCCGCCGCGGATGGCATTCAGATCCCATGTCTTGGCTACCGGCAGTTTTTCAAAGATGCCGGCCGGGATGAACCCTTTAGCCTTGGGGGGTTTAAATTGAGGGGTTTTCTGCGGCTTTTCATCTTTGACTTTTATCTTCCCCAGCACATGTGGCCGGCGGGTGAATCTGTCTTCGAACTGATAAGTTCGACCGCCTGCATCCGGGGGAATGCTAATGTCCAGGTCCACCCGATTGCCCGGAGATAAGACAAAATGGTCAAAAGCAAAGAAGCTCGATGCCGGTCGGCCGTCAACAGCAATAACCCGAATCGGCAAGCCAGCCAGGGAACCGGCAAAAATGCGGGCATTGGCCCCGTTGATAATCCGGAGCCGAATGCGCTGCCCCGGCGATACGGTTAAGGTGGGTTTCACGATGCCGTTTATGGTGATGGCATTGCCCCAGCGCCCGTCGTGCATAAGGTCGTGGCGGGTATTGAAGTAGGGGAAGATGGTCCCGTCTTTTCTAAGCCGCCAGTCATCCAGCAGCCAGACGACATCCTGCGAAAAGGGCAGTCTCACCTGCTCTTCCACGATCAGCACGCCTTTCAGGCCCCGCTCCAACTGTTCGCCGGCATTGAGATGCGGGTGGTACCAGAAAGTTCCGGCCTCCTTAAGGCTCAAGCGATACGTGAATCGCCCCCCCGGTTCGATGGGGTCCTGGGTAACGCCGGGCACACCATCCATAGCATTGTCGATCCGCAATCCGTGCCAGTGGACGCTGGTGGCTTCTTTGAGTCGATTGATAACATCGATGGTCAGGGTGGTCCCCTCCCTGGCTTTGATAACCGGACCAGGGATCTGGTCGTTATAGTTCCAAACCGGGGTTAGGTAGTCGAAGAAAGGGAACTGGTGCCCCCCCACCTGGGGTGTAAGCTGCAGCCGCTGTTCAGCCCCCCAAACGGCGCTGATAGGGACGCTGAATAGAATAATACAGGACAGGATGATGGATTTCATGGCTAACTTCCTTGGCATGGTCTGCACTTAACCTTGTTGGGTAAAAGGCAACCGAGTAGTAAACTATCGCGTGCCCCAAAAAATAAGCAGTGAATCTGACATTTCCAGTCCCCTGGATAAAAACCGATGTAAATACCGCCAGCCCACGTGAAGAGTTAAAACCGGAGGGTCGGAATCCCAAACAGGGGGTAGTTCTGGTCGATATTGCCGATGCCCAGCCCCAGGGTTTCATTGCTGCAAAACATCTGGAGAGCATCGTAAAAATCATTAAAACCATGCGGGGCGATATCATAGTCACAAAACGCCATAAACGGTATCTTGCGCGCATTCATCAACCTGGGGAGGTGCGGATGCGTAATAGTCAGCATCTGGATACCCTCAGGCCCGCAACCGAAATCGTGTTTGCCCAGGGTCTTTAAAAACCGGCTTGTCTTCCAGGAAAGATACTGGTCTCCCGGTCTAAACTTTGTGTAATAGAAACCCCGTGGCCGAACGGGGGCGGCCGGCCGCAGGCGGATGTGGTCCGATTTATCAAAATCTATATAGCGGCACTGCCAGGTTTTAAGCAACCATCGCCGCCGGGCGTGTTGCCAGGCGATCTTTCCGGAAAGTACGGCATCGGAATTGTCATCGCCATCGTCGCCAAACCCGAATGACAGCAGCAGGCCGATAAATCCAGCGTCGATTTCGGCGCGGGTTAACGCTGGTGCCGGTGCCAAACGATCAAACGCTGACCTGGGAATATCCCATTTTCTAAGTCGGCATACCTTCCGCCAGTTACGGACTTGTTTGCATACCGGTAAGATCAGATCAGGCCAACGGGGCACTTTGTCCTTGGAGTAAATAATACCCATGATGCATCTCGATTGCAGATATCCCCAAGGCAGTTCCGATGTTCACGCTACCCCGGGTATAGTTTCAAGAAAACATTCACGATCGCAGGCGCAAAAAGGGTCGGCAGTACCATCGTCTTCGTTCTTGCCACCGGGCTGACGATCAACGGCTTCAAACCCCGACAACCGAAGACCAGGCCAAAATAGAGTCCGGCCAATAGAATAATACCCTGAATAGGGGGTATCCATTCCGGGATAAAGGAACTGAACGGCACATGCGCGGTACCAAACAGATCCCCCCCCCGAGCAGCCTTTTAAACCACATCAACCTTTCGGAAAGATCGCATTGATGTGGTTTAAAAGAAACGGACACTTTGCTAAGAACGAAATATCAGAAAGCGAGGTGTCCAATGAGTACTCAAAAAACCAGACGGAGTTTCACCCAAGGGTTCAAGGATGATGCTATCAGCCT
>Ga0209783_1000075_pt1 | contig 51131 bp, 51 predicted proteins | sample WorMetfiPIANOSA1_FD_187395 | JGI IMG/M metagenome (GOLD analysis project Ga0209783, IMG submission 187395) | Marine gutless worms symbiont microbial communities from Max Planck institute for Marine Microbiology, Germany - Olavius filocauda... | ecosystem: Host-associated > Annelida > Digestive... | reverse complement strand
GTCTTGCCCAAATCAATCCCGAGTGTGACGATCGTCATCGGTTCGCTCCCTTTGGGTTTGGGGTTTCGCAAACCGGTATCCTACCGGCTAAACCGATAGGGGGCGGACCATCCCATAACCATATGGCCGCCAACAGCAAAGCTTCCTTCGCTCTCAAGAACGCCCGATGACGCGAACAATCATGCTCTAGGCTTCCACCGTCGGATCGGTGTCCTCCCCGAAACAAATCACGTTGCCGTCGGGGTCGGTGACGTCGAATTCGCGCATGCCATAGACGGTCTCTTCGATGTGGCGCGATATATGGGCGCCGGCCGCTTCGTACTCCGCCTGCAGGTCGTCAAGGCCCGCCACGTGCACATAGGCGTCCCAAACGCCCGCCAGCGGTGTCGGCCCGCCGTGCCAGCCGTCAACGAACAGCGCGCTTTTTCCCCGTTTGAAGATGCCGAAGCGCGGCGGTTCGCCGCCTTCCTCGATCGTCTCAAAGCCCAGGCGGCCCTCGTAAAAGGCCCGGGCCCTCGGGTAGTCGGCGGTCTTCAACACGGGCGTGGAGCGCAGAAACCGAATGCCGTCTTCGCCGATCATGATCCGTTTCCCTCGCGTTGATAGATCGTCAGGTCCAGCCGGTTCATGTAGGGGCCGCCCGGGACCGGCTGAAAGCCAAGGCGGGCATAAAGCCCGTGTGCATCATCGGTCGCAAGCAGCATATGACGCAAATCCCGGTGCGCCGGGTGGGCCATCATCGCCTCCAGCAGAAACCGGCCCAGGCCGCGGTCACGCAGGGCCTCCACAACGAAGACGTCGGAAAAATAGGCGAACGTGGCCGCATCGGTGATGCTGCGCCCGAAGCCCGCCTGGCTGCCCCCGGGCCCGTAGAGCCCGAAACACAAGGATCCGTGCATGGCCCGTTCGACGACCTCCCGGGGCACACCGCGCGACCAGTAGGCGTCCTTCAGGACACCGTGGACGAGGTCGATATCGATTCCGGCACGGTCGTCCGAAACAACGAAGCCGTCTCGTTCGATCCGATAGGTCAATGCCGCCCCCTGCGTGCGCCGGCTTTGGCTCAGTCGAAGACCGCCGGCAAATTGGGGTCGCGGTGGTGGTCGAAGGCCAGCGTGACCCATTCCGGCAACATGCGAATTAACGAGAGTTCCGGCAGGGCGTTCTCGCTGAAGAAATCGACCGCGGTCGTCTCGAAGCCGGTCCGTGGTTCTCCGCCCGTCAACTCGCAGATGAACAACATCACATAGACATAGTAAGGAATAGTAAGGAGACGTCAGGTTCCGCACGTGCTTGTGCCTGTCGAAAACCGCGGCCAGCTTGACAACGCGGGCGTCGTATCCGCTTTCTTCCTTGATTTCACGCACCAGGCATTCCGCAGCGGACTCGTTGACATCGGCCCAACCGCCGGGCGGTGTCCACTTGCCGTCTGCTTCTTCGCGAACCATCAAAATGCGATCGTCGCGAAAGACCGCACCGCGCACCGTGAGCTTGGGCGTGGGATAGCCGGTTTCTTCGGCAAACAGGTTTTCGACCGCGCGCAGATCCGTTGCCGAGCCGACGGCCATCATCTCGGCGGCCAAAGCCCGCAGTTTCCGGTATCGCTCCAGGTCGTATTCGTTCTGACCGTAGGCCAGTCCCGCCTGCGCGATCGCCTGGGCCTCGCGCGCCCATCTCAGCCATGACGGCTCGTCCATGCCCCACCCCGGTCCCGGCGTTTCGATGCACGGGTTCTACCCCAAGGGTCGGGCTGAGAAAAGCGATGGCGGCGCGTGCCGGCGTGCGCGCCGCCTGCCGTGTCATTGCCCCGTCATTGCGTCCAGGCGGCCGACCTCCCGGAGCAGAACCAGGTCCTCGTATCCGCCCACATGGGTGCCGTCGATGAAAACCTGCGGCACCGCTTTTATCCGCGGCAATCGCCGCAGCAGTTCCGCACGGTTGCGGTCGTCCGACCCCACGTTCAGTTCGACATAGGCCAGTCCCGCCTCATCCAGCAGGCGCTTGGCGGCCGCGCAATAGCCGCAGTTCTCGCCGGAAAAGACCTCGATCAGCGGCCCTTGCCCCTCTTTCGGCATGTTTTTGTCCGGCCTGTCAGTGCGTGACATGCAGGATCGGATCGATCCCGGAGAAGACGGGCTCCAGCTCGACACCCAGCGCATCCCCGAACTTGCTGACGGGGATATAGATCGTGATCGTGAACACCGCCTTGACGATCTGGGGCTCAGTGAAGTGCCGGTGCAGCCGGTCCCAAAGGTCCTTCGACACCCGGTTGGCGTCGATCCCGATCTGCACGGTCAGGTCCATCAGCGCCTTTTCCGCCTCGGTGAAATGCGGGCTGTCCTTATGGCGGTCGTCACCGATATCCGCGATCTTCTCTTCGCCGATGCCCAGGCGCTTGGACAGGGTCTCGTGCTGGACAACGCAGTACTGGCAGTCGTTGCGGTGGGTCGCCTTCAGGATGATCAGCTCCTTCGTGACCCAGTCCAGCTCGCCGTCCTTCAGGATCGCCATGATCATGTGCGTGAAGACCGAGCCCAGCTCGGGCGTGTGGCCGAACACCTTGAAGATGTTCAGCAGCATCTGGAACCGATCCTCGGCAAGATCGTAAAAGGCCAGCGTTTCAGCGCTCGCCTGTTCGCGTTCCACGTATGAGACCGTCATCGCTTCCTCCTATTTTTTGAACGGACGTTCCAAACTCCGCAAAAAAACAACTACTCCAATAACGCCGCCGCCTGGCGCGCCATCGAGCGCAGCAAAGGCTTCTTGGGGCGGCTGCGGGAGAACACCCGCAATCCCACGAACAATCCAAGCAAGGCGCGCGCCGTCTCCACCGGGTCCACATGCCCCGGGATTTCGCCGGCTTCCTGGCCCTTCTCGATCATCTCGCGGAAAAAACCTTCCATCTGCGAAAGCCCGTGGCTGACGATGTCTGAGATCTCCGGGTCGTGCGGCGACAGTTCCAGCGCCGTGTTGACCAGCAGGCAGCCATCGCGCGAGCCGCCCTGCAGGACCGAGCTAATGACCGCGTCGAAGACGCCCAGGATCGCAGCGCGCGGCCCGGCATTCGAGGCCAGCGCGGCCGCCCAATCGGCCCGATGGTTCTTGTCGTACCGGCGCAGCGCCTGGATGAACAAACTGCGCTTGTCGCCGAACGTGGCGTAAAGGCTGCCGCGGTTGACGCCCATGCAGTCGACCAGATCCTGCATCGACGTGGCTTCGAACCCGCGCGCCCAGAAGGTCTGCATCGCCTTCTCAAGCGCCAGATCGACATCGAATTGCTTTTCCCACGGCATGGGCGAAGCCTAACTAGTCTGGAACGAACAGTCCAGACTGCGTCACGAATTACCCGCGACGCGGCAAATTCGCTATCCTGCCCGGAACGCCGGCGCCCGAAGATCGCCCGGCAAGGGGAGCAGCCTATGCATCTGGATGAGTTCCTGGTCGCAGCCGTTGTCGTCCTCGCCGTCGTTGCGGTCACCGTCACCGTCTCCAAACGTATCGGACTCGGATCGATCCTGGGTTATCTGGTCGCGGGGATCGTGTTGGGGCCTTCGGGCATCGAAGTCGCCGGCGCCGGGCAGGATCTGCTGCACTTCACCGAACTGGGCGTCGTCCTGCTGCTGTTCGTCATCGGGTTGGAGATGCGGCCGCTGAAACTGTGGTCCATGCGGCGGATGGTCTTCGGCCTTGGAACGCTGCAGGTGCTGGTGACCGGCGGCGTTCTGGCGGGCTATGGCATCCTGGCCGGCGATTCCGCCAAGGCCGCGATCATCATTGGATTGGGGCTGGCGCTGTCCTCAACCGCTTTCGTCCTGCAGCTTTTGAACGAGACCGGTGAAATGGGGACGCCGACGGGCACCGCCGGGTTCTCCATTCTGCTTCTGCAGGACATCGCCATCGTCCCATTGTTGATGCTGGTTCCGGTCCTGGCCGAAGTGGACATGCCGGGGACGGGGGGCGCCATTTGGTTGGAGCTTCTGTTTGTCATCGCGGCGGTGGCCGGTGTGTTGCTGATCGGCCGGTACCTGGTCCCCTTGGCGTTGGCCCGGGTCGCCGCGGCCCGCAATCGCGACGCCTTCACGGTGATTTCCATTCTTGCCACCTTGGGCGCCGCGCTGGCCATGGAGGCGATCGGCGCGTCGATGGCGCTGGGCGCCTTCCTGATGGGCATGATGTTGTCCGCCTCCCCTTTCAAGCACCAGATCGAAGCCGAGATCGAACCTTTCAAGGGCTTCCTGCTGGCTCTGTTCTTCGTTGCGGTCGGCATGTCGATCGATGTCGACACCGTCCTTGAGGCGGGCGTGCCGCTGTTCGTGAACGTGATCGCGCTGCTGGTGCTGAAGGGCCTGGTGCTCGCCGGACTGGCGCTGGCGTTCGGCTTGGGACGCGAGATCGCGATCAGAGTCGCCTTCCTGCTGCCCCAGTCCGGCGAGTTCGGTTTCGTGCTGTTCGGCGCGGCCATCGGAGCCGGGCTGATGTCGGACAAGGATTTCGCTCTGGTCGCGGTCGTGATCTCGGTTTCGATGGCGGCGACCCCGGTGTTAAACAAGCTCGGAATCCGTTTGGCGGCGTCGATCGGCGGCAAGTCAGCCGGATCGGCCTCTGCGGCGCCGGTGCCGGCGGTGCAGGAGAGCGAAGTCGTGGTGGCGGGATACGGCCGTGCCGGCAGGACCGTCTGCACCATGCTGCAGCGGGCGGGCGTGCCGTATGTTGCCTACGACATCGACCCCGGTGCCGTAGCGCAGGGAACGCGCCGCGGCCACAACGTCCACTACGGCAACCTGAATGACCCCAACATCATGCGGATTGCCGGCATCGGGCGGGCCGAGACGGTGGTCGTCGCGGTGGACGATCTGGATACGGCCAAACGGATCGTCACCGAGATCCGGAACTTCTCCACCGGCACCCACATCCTTGCCCGCGCGGAATCCACGGACGATTTGCGCAAGCTGCTGACCCATGGTGCCTCCCAGGCCACGCCGCCGCTCGCCGAAGGCAGCATTGCCCTGGGCGCAATGGCACTTCTGTCGTTGGACGTTCCGCAGGACAAGGTGGTCGAGATTTCCGGCACGTTGCGTCGCGACGACTATGCAGGCCTGGACGAAGACGCAGCCACCGGATGACGAGGCTGCCAAAGGCCCGCATGGATCTTCGGCCGGATTCACGGCTGTTTCCTTTGCAGGCGGGCATAGGCGTCCAGCGCCTCCACCACCATGTCGCGGGCGCGGCGCAAGCCCACATGGCGGGCCTTGCGAACCGCTTCCAGCGAAGACCCATGCGCGACCACATCCAGCACCAGGGCCAGGTCGATGTCGGCACGGGCCTGCATCGCTTGGACCCAGGGCAGATACCGCGTGCGCCGGCGATCGGCGATCTCGTCCGACATCGGATCAGTCGCGGCCTGCCTGCGGCTTCGGATTGCGGGGGTCGGCGTCAGGGTTGCCGCGCGTACGGCAATGGTCGAAGCCTCGTAGATGCGGGCGATCTCGTGGGCCGCGCGGAGCTGGGAGAAATCCAGTGCGCCGGCCTGAACCAGCCGCGTGACCCCGTCCGGCAACAGCCGCTTGACCATGCGCTCGGGCGTCGGGCCCAGATCCAGAGCACCCGGCAGCGCGCGGTTGTGCCGCCTGATCTGATCGTCGATCCTGCCGACCGCGGTCTCGTACCGCCCGGCCGCAGCCTCCAGGAACCGGGCGCGCCGCTCCTGTTGGGCGGCCAAACCTGTGGCGCCGTCGCGACGCGCCGATGCCGCCCGCGAACGCGCGAACGCCGCCGATTCCGAAATCCGCCCCACCGAAGCCAGCGCCCGGTCGCGCAGACGAACGGCGCGCTGACGCGCGTACGGCTTCGACAGCCTGAAGGCCTCCTCCAATGTTCTCAATTGATGCGCGAAGGCACGCTGTTGTCCTTCGGCAATACCAACCGCAACCGGGTCCCCGATCTCCGTGTCCTTGGCCATGTGTCCCCCGCCTATCGGTTCAGCGGCACAGGCACGCGCCGCCCGGTCTTCTTGCGGAATTCTTTCCGTTTTATCAACGGTAATTTTTCCGCATTCAGGCGGTCGGAAGGACGCGTTGTTTTTTAGAACTGGGCCTCGGAACGGTCTGTCCGGGAGTTATATTCGCGCAATGCGGCCGAGACGGCCGGGCTCGCCTGGCCCGTTTCCGGCCAGCCGATATGATGTTCGAAATCGGCGATTGCCTCGGCCACGATTTCCTCGCCGGAAAGATCGACCGATTCGCCGTAGAAACCCGCCCGGTCCAATTCCAGTTCGATACCGGACGACGTGTCGGAGTCGTGGCCAACTGCCAGCTCCAGATCCTGGGCCGAGGCGCTCCGCGGATCACCGCCTCGAGGTTCGATACAGGACGCCGAGGCCCGGCTCTTTCATGCAAGCACCGGGCCGGTTCTCAGAAGTCTTCACCTTCAGCGATCACCACCAGGTTGTAGCGCCTGAGCGCGATGACGAGGTCGGGCGTCGCCCGGCCGGATTCGGGCCAGCCGATACGATGCTCGAATTCCTCGATCGCCTCTTGGGTCTGGGCCGTCACGATACCGTCATAACGACCCTCATAGAGCCCGGCCCGGGCAAGCTCGATCTGGACATGCCAGACGATCGTCTCGCCCTGGGGAACGTTCATCGAATTCTCGGCCGGCTGCTGTTGCGCCATGGCCCCGCCGGCCAACACCGCGAAAACCATGAAGCCCGCAAAGACCATGCGTCGCATCCGTCTTGTCCTTGTTCTGTCGGTTCATTGCGTCGCGTCGTCCCGCGACCGCGTTGTACAACTCTGATTTGTTGGACATATGGACGGCACGGACTTGCTTCAACGGATTATCGATGAACCCTTCGGCGGCTGTGCTTTCCGCCGGTGCCCGCAGACGAAAAGACCGCCCGGCCGCCGTGCCTCCCTAAAACATATACGCCGTTACTCCGGCACAGCATGTGATCAGCCTCACAACCGGTCGCGCGTCGGTTCGCGCAACCCCGAAATCCTTGCCGCCCGAGACCTGGTGTTCTAGGTTGCCGGCTCGTGTTCCGCTAATCTGCGGAAATTACAAGGGCAATTAAGAATGAGGTTGCCCGATAAATATAAGGCGCACGATTAACACGGCCCCGAAAAAGGGTTCGCCACACCGAACGGGAGGTAGGTTTGAAATGAATCTCAGGAAAATCGTTGTGTCCGGCGTCATGGCCGGCGTGATCGGCGCCGGCATCGTGCTGGCCGGCACGGGCGATGCCACTGCCCAGGACAAACGTATTCGCTAGAAAATGGCAAGCTGGTTCCCCAGCAGCCCGACCCAGCTGGGCACATTGGGCAAAAGCATGACGGAGCGTCTGGATCGCGTTTCGGGCGGCAATATCCAGATCAAGATGTTCGAGCCGAATGCCCTGATCCCCGCGAAGGAATGCTTCGACGCGGTCGCGCAGGGTTCCGTCGATTCCTGCTGGTCTGCCACCGGGTACTGGTACGGCAAGGAGCCGGCCCTTGCGATGTTCGCGGCGGTCCCGTTCGGGCCCAGCGCAGGCGAATACCTCGGCTGGATCTATCATGGTGGCGGCAAAGAGCTTTGGGATGAAATCTACGCGCCGCACGGGCTGAAGTCGCTGCCTTGCGGGATCATTGCGCCGGAGGCGTCGGGCTGGTTCCGTAAGGAAATCAAGTCAGTCGACGACCTGAAAGGCCTGAAGATGCGGTTCTTCGGCCTGGGCGCGAAGGTGATGGAAAAGCTCGGCGTTTCCACCCAGTTGCTTGCCGGCGGGGACATCTTCCCGGCGCTGGAGCGCGGCTCCATCGATGCGACCGAGTTTTCGATGCCTGCAATCGACTTGAACCTGGGCTTCTACCAGGTCGCGAAGCACTACTACTTCCCGGGCTGGCATCAGCAGGCCACGATGTTCGAGCTGCTGATGAATCGCGAACGCTGGGATGCGCTCAGCGAGACGCAACAGGCCCAGATCGAAGTGGTCTGCGGCGACAACTTCCGCGAGGGACTGGCGGAAGGCGAGGCGATCCAGGCGAAAGCCCTTATCGAGCTGAAGGAAAAGGGCGTTCAGATCCACCGCTGGCCGCAGGAAATCCTCGACATTCTTGAGGAGAAGTGGAAGGAGGTCGCTGCGGAGGATGCGGCGCGCGACGCCAACTTCAAGAAGGTTTGGGAGTCCTACAGCAAGTTCCGCGAGGAATATGCGGTCTGGAAGGAACTGGGCTACCTCAACTAATGGGCTGTTGATGGCGCTACGCCATCAGAACCAGAACGGCGCCGGGTCCACATTCGAAGCGGATCCGGCGCCGCGCCTGTTACCGTCTTCGCCCGGGGGATCTCCGGCATGCGTCTACTGCTTCGTCTGCAAGAATTCCTGGACCAGGTTGTCATTTGGGTAGGCCGCATCGGGGCCTGGATGTCGGTTCCGTTGATGATCGTCATCGTGTTCGATGTGATCACGCGGCGCTTCTTTGTGCTCGGCTCGACCAAGTTGCAGGAAGGCGAATGGCATCTGCATGCGATCCTGTTTCTCCTGTGCATCGGTTTCACCTATATCAAGGATGCCCATGTGCGGATCGATCTGGTCCGCGAGCGGTTGAACGTGACCGCACAACGGTGGATCGAACTCCTGGGCTGTCTGCTGTTCTTGATCCCTTATTGCCTGATCGTGTTCTGGTTCTCACTGACATTCCTGGAAAGCTCCTGGAATGTCGGCGAAGCCTCTGACTCCGCGACCGGCCTGCCCTATCGCTGGGCAATAAAGGCGTTCCTGCCCGTCGGGTTCTTCGTGATGCTGTTGGCCGGAATAACGGTCGCCCTCAGAAAATTCATTGAGTTGTTCGGTCCTCCGGATCTCCGCCGCATCGTCGAGGCGGAGGAGGCAGAGGAAATCGAACATCTCGAGGACATTAAGCTCAAGTAGGGAACGCCGGGATGTACATCGAAGACTTCCTGCCGGCGTTCATGTTCGTTGCTTTGGCGGTCCTACTGTTTACAGGCTATCCCGTCGGATTCGTTCTGGGCGGGGTTGGGATCGCGTTTGGTTTCACCGGCATCTTCATGGATGTCTTGGTGGTACAGGAGCTGTTTAACCTGCCACTCAGGATCTGGGGCATTGCCGACAATCTGGTGCTGACCGCGATCCCCATGTTCATCTTCATGGGCACCATGCTGGAACGCAGCGGCGTGGCCGCCGATCTGCTGCATTGTCTCCAGGTTCTGCTCCGCCGCACGCCCGGCGGCCTGGCATTGGCGGTCACCATCATGGGCACAATCATGGCCGCAACGACCGGCATCATCGGCGCGTCGGTGGTGATGATCAGCCTGATGGCACTGCCGGTGATGATCGAACGCAAGTACAATATGGAACTGGCAACCGGGACGATCGCGTCTTCGGGCACCCTCGGCATCCTGATCCCGCCCAGCATCATGCTGGTCATTATGGCCGACCTGTTGAGCAGGTCGGTGGGGACCTTGTTTGTCGCCGCAGTGATTCCGGGGTTTATCCTGTCGGGACTTTACGCCGTCTACATTTTCGTCCTGTGCCGGCTGAAGCCGCACCTGGCGCCGCCGCTGCCGGCCGAAATCGGACCCCAGAACAGCCGGGAATACGTGATTCTTCTATGGCGCGGTTTTATCCCGCCGGTGTTCCTGATCGTCCTGGTGCTTGGCTCCATCATCGCCGGCTGGGCGACACCGACCGAGGCGGCAGGCGTCGGCGCCTGCGGTGCGCTTCTGCTGGCCATCTACAATCGGAAACTCAATCTGCGCGTCCTTTGGGACGTGGTCGAGCGGACAGCGCTGACCAACGGGATGCTGTTCTTCATCTTCATTGGGGCGACAGCGTTTTCCTACGTATTCCGTGCCCTGTACGGCGACGAGATGATCGAGGATTTCATCTTCTCGTTCGGTTTCGGAGCGTGGGGCATTCTCGCCATCATCATGCTGGTGGTCTTCCTGCTTGGGTTCTTCTTCGACTGGATCGAAATCACACTGATCGTGCTGCCGGTGTTCGCGCCGATCATCACAGCGCTCGATTTCGGCGACCACGTGCCCAAGCTGGAAGTCGTCTACTGGTTCGCGATCCTGATGGCCGTGAACCTGCAGACCTCGTTTCTGACGCCGCCTTTCGGATTTGCGCTGTTCTATATGAAGGGGGTGGCGCCGCCCGAGGTGAAGATCCAGCAGATCTACCGCGGCATCATCCCGTTCGTGCTGTTGCAGCTCGTCGGCCTGGCGCTGGTCATGAGCTTTCCGAACATCGCCATGTGGCTGCCCCGGACCTTGCTTGACTAGCGGTAGAAGGTGCGCGCCGGGCAGGACGCCCGGCGTGTGGGTTTAACCGTGGCTGGCGGTGGTGTCAGACAGCTTGTTCAGCTTGCCCAACAGGTAGTCGACGTTCTCGATGCCGTATTCGTCGACCAGATCCTCGATCTGGATCAGCACCCGCTCCAGCATCAGGCGCATGTGATAGTCCGGGTCGGCGTCGGACCGCTCGGCCTCGGCATCCATCGCCAGGTCCATGGCCGACCGGATCGCCGGGTACAGCGCAGGAGGCAGGCCCGCCTTCTCGTACAGTGACTTCAGGCCCAGTTCGCCGTCGTCATGCACCAGAACCCGCGCGTTCACCAGCGGCACTTCCGCCAGAACCGCCATTGCCGCTTCGAAGAACGAGACATCGACGACACACAAAGCGCGCAGGATAATGGACGGCGTCAGCCGGCCGTGGTCCCAGAGCTGGCGCGCCAGCTGTTCAACGTCCGCGTCCTCCGCCTCGCGGCTCAGAAGCCCGATCGTGGCGCGTTCGCGGCTCTGCAGGACCAGGTCCGTCGCCACTTCGGCCGGCAGTTCGTGATGCGTGACCAGATATTCCTTCAAGCTGTCGGAGACCTTGGCGACAAGACGTTCGGCAACCGTCACCGGAAGTTGTTCGCGATGAACCAGCGGATCCTTGACCCGGTCGCTGTCGCCGAATTTGTCGGCCACCTTGGACAGGGTCGCCTCGCTGATGTCGGCGCCGTCGTTCCCCACCAGCTTCGCAACCGCAGCTTCGTTGCCTGTGTCGATAATCGCGTCGGAAACGGCCTGGGACACGGTCGCCTGTTCCGCGATGGCCTCCTGCCGGGCCTCGCCGGCGGATCTGAGGATTTCGATCAGATCGGCATCGTCCAGCGCCGGAGAGAACTGAAGGACCGGCAGGGCGACCTTGTCACTGACATCCGCGGCCAGCGATTTCGCGACATCCGGCGGCAGATTGGGCGCGTCCTTGAGATTGCGGGCCAGCGCTTCGCGCACGCGCTCTTCGGCGTCATGAGCCATCATGCGGAAAATGTCCTCCGCAAGCTGGCGCTCCTTCTCGCTCAGGACGCCGGTATCAAACTGGCCCGAGATCTTCTCGGCCGTAATCGCCCGGTTTTCCGCCGAGGGATCGGTCAAGAGACGTTGGACGTCCTGGTCGCTCAGGTTCGATGCCATGGTGCCGCTGCGTTGCCTTTCAAGCGCAATAACCCCTGATTATCGGCCCAAGGTGACCCAATCTGGTAAACATACCCCTAATAATCCCCGCATTTTTGGGCCTTTCGAGGCCACGCAGGCGTGAATGTTCGTGCATTGTCCGCGGTGTGCGGCCGAACTAGTTTCGACGCCATGAGAGCTCTGATCCTGTTCGTGGCGCTGATTTGGCTTGCGCCGGCACTGGCCCCCTCCACGGCGGACGCGGCCGGCAAGAATGCCATCGTGGGTCCGGCCGAGGCCAATGCCTCCGCGGCCACCGGCGAGATCGTGCTGATCGACATCCGCCATCCCAGCGAATGGCGCGAAACCGGCGTCGCCTCGCCGGCGAAGACGATCACCATGCACGATCCGAAAGGCCCAAGCGCGTTTCTGGACGCCGTGGTCAAGGCGGTCGGCGGCGACATGTCGCGGCCGGTCGCGCTGATCTGCGCGTCGGGCGTCAGATCGACGTGGGCCCAGCGGTTCCTCGCGGCCCGAGGCTTCCGCCGCGTCTGCAATGTCAAGGAAGGCATGCTGGGGACCGGCTCCAGGCCCGGATGGATCCGCCGCGGCCTTCCGGTCCAGCCCTACCAGCCTTAGGCGGGCGCCTGGCCCGCTCCGTCAGCGGCCGCCGGCGCGGCCCTTTTCCACATACAGCCCGTAAAGGGTCGTCAGGACCGTCTCGACCTCCGATCCGGACAGGGAGTAGTAGATCGTTTGCGCCTCGCGGCGGGTCGTCACGAACTTGTCCCGGCGCAGCCGGGCCAAATGCTGGGACAGCGCAGACTGACTCAGCCCGATCAGCTTTTCCAAAGTGCCGACCGATTTCTCCCCTGCCATCAGATGACAGAGGATCATCAGGCGCCGTTCATTGCCGACCGCCTTGAGCAGTTTGCTCGCGCGCTTTGCCTGACGCTCCATTCTCTTAGGGTTGATCGGAGCCATATGCGCTCACCCCTTCTTGGTGTTATTGGTGTTCCCTCTCATACCCCCCAACACACATTAGAATGCTGCTATACGCTTCACAAGCGAACCGGGGTTTAATTGCGGACAACTAAATCAACCGCCTGGGAGACAGATCTGCGGTTGCAACGCCCGCCTGAATAAAGGCCTGGGGCGGTTCCATTTCTGTGATCAAGCTCTCAGTCATCGCCGCAAGCCCCGGTGCGGTCTTGATGCCGTAGCCGCCCTGACCGGCCAGCCAGAAGAAGCCCGGCCGCTCGGGATCGAAACCGCAGACCGGATTTCGGTCGGCGGAGAAAGTTCTCAGGCCGGCCAATTTGTGAGAGATCCGGTTCACTTTGAGACGGGTGGCGGTTTCGATCCGGTCGACGCAGACGGCCACGTCAAGGTCTTCGGGTTGTGCGTCGCATGGCGGGCTGGGCGTTTCATCCGCCGGCGATGCCAGAAGTTTCCCGGCGTCGGGCTTGAAGTACCAGGCCTCGTCGCTGGCAACCGCCATCGGCCAGCCGGCGATGTCCCCGTCTGCGCCGTCGAACAGGATGGCGGTCCGGCGTTTCGGCACCAGGCCCAGCGGCCGGGCGCCCGCCAGTTCCGCCACCGTGTCGGCCCAGGCGCCGGCGGCGTTGACGACGATGGGCGCCCGGAAGGTTCCGGCCCGGGTCTCGGCCTCCCACACACCATTCTTGCGAGACAGACCGACAACGCCCGCATCGGTTTCAAGTCTGCCACCCCGGGCCCGAAGTTGGCGCAGGAAGCCGGTCTGCAGGCCATCGATGTCGATGTCGAAAGTATCGACGCAAACAAAGGCATGGACCGCCGCCTCATCCCGCAGCACCGGCAGCAACCGCAGCGCCTCGGCGGTCGGAACCTCATGCACGTCGCCGCCGGCTGCACGGGTCGCCTTCAGGCCCTCGATATGGAACCGGTGCTTGTCCGCGGTGGAAACCATCAACAGCGTGCGCGGCGTCAACAGCGGCTGGCCATCGAACCCTTCGGGCGGATTGTCGAACAGCGGCCGGCTGCACCTGGCCAACGCGCCGATCGCGCTACTGCCATAGGCAAGGGTGAACAGTGCCGCCGAACGACCGGTGCTGTGGTAGGCAGGCTGCTCCTCCTGCTCCAACACCAGCACCTTTCCATGCGCTGCGAGCGCAGCAGCCGCCGACAGACCTGCCATCCCGGCGCCGACAACAACGAAATCGAACTGCATCGACTCCGACTACACTACTCTGCTACCCCCGGCAACTGTTCTTGGCCGGCCCGGCGCAGGCGGCGTCCTTCGATCGTCCCAACCAGAACGGACATCAAGGGCGGCACGGTGACCAGGGTCAGCAGCGCCGAAAGCGCAAGCCCGCCGACCACTACCGACCCCAGCCCGCGATAAATCTCCGACCCGGCGCCCGGCACGACCACCAGCGGCAGCATGCCGAAAACCGACGTCAGGGTGGACATGAAGATCGGGCGAATCCGGTTTCGCGTCGCCTCGATTATGGCGTCGCCCGGCGGCAGCCCCTCCTCGCGAATGTGATACAGGGTCTGATGCACCAGCAGGATCGCGTTGTTCACGACGATCCCGATCAGGATCACGAAACCCAGCATCGTCAGCATGTGCAGCGGTTCGAATTCCTTCAGATTGAGAATCGTCAATCCACCAACCCCACCGGCCGCCGCCAGAGGCACCGCCAGCAGGATGATCAGCGGATAAAGAAAACTCTCGAACAGCACCGCCATCACCAGATAGACGATCACCAGGGCCAACAGCAGATCGACCCGCATCTCGCTCCAGGTTGCCGACAGCTTCTCGGCCGTCCCCGACAGCCTGATGCGAATGCCGGGCGGCAGCCCGTCCGCCACCATCTTGTCGATCACCTCGCTCTGCAGGGTGTTCAAGGCGGCTTCCAGCGGCACCGTCGGCGCCGGCCGGATCTGCAGCGTCACCGTGCGCAGCCCTTCGATATGCCGGATCTCGGTCGGCCCGGCGGTGTAGGCCACCTTGGCCAGCGACTGGACGGGCAGGATGGTGCCGGATTCGGTGACCACCGGCAAGGTGCTGATGCCCTGCGTGGACGTGACGTTCCGATCCGGCCCTTGCAGCATGATGTCCATCAGCCTGCCGTCGACCGTATTCTCTGCGACACGGGCGCCGTCGTTGAAAACGTCGACCGTCAACGCCAGTTCCCGCGCACTGACCCCGTTGTCGGCAAGTTTGATGAGATCGGGCCGCACGGCCACTTCCGGCGCGCCCAGTTCCAACCCCGGACGCGGACGGATCTGATTGCCGTCAGCGCGCGGCATCACCGCATTCACCCGGCCGAATGCCTGCTGGGCCACGCCGATAATGCTTTCGAGATCGGGTCCGGTGATGTCCATGTCGACCGACCGCGCGCCGCCGACGCCGCGGCCGAAGATCGAGGGTTGGACCATCACGCCGAAGGTTCCCGGCTCGCGGAAGACCGGTCCGCTCAGGATCGGGATCAGTTCCTTCGCCCGCGCATGATCGACGCTGGAAGCGCCGATGAATGTCCGGCTGCGGGTCGCGACGAAGAAGAACGTCCCCATCTTCGGCGGGTCGCCCGGTGCGGATTCCGCGCCGGTCTCCGACGCCCAGTGCGGCCGTACGGCGGTTTCCACCGTCTGGGCGATGTCGGTCATGGTTTCAAGATTGTAGCCCGGCGGCGGGAACACGATCCCGAAGACGAAGTTTCGGTTTCCCTCCGGCAGATACTCCAGCTGCGGCAACAGCAGCCATGCGGTTCCCGCCGTGACCGCCATAACACCGGAGACGATCGCGATCGCCAGGGCTTTCGACGCCACCACGCGGCGCGTCAGTCCCTCCACCAGAACCATGAAACCGTGCGCGAACTGGTCGAAACCCGGTAGCCGAATGCTCTCGCCGGGCGGCTTGACCCCCTTGGCCAGCAACCGGTTGGACAGCGCCGGAATGACCGTGACCGACACCACCAGCGACAGCATCACCGCAACCGAGATTGCCACGGCGATGTCTCGGAAAAGCTGCCCCACCTCCAGTTCCATCACCAGGATCGGAATGAAGACCATCACCGTGGTCAGGGCCGACACCAGGATCGCGCCCCAGACCTGTCGCGCGCCTTCGTAGGCGGCCGCCTTAGTGGGCATGCCCTGCTGGCGAAGCCGATAGATGTTCTCCAGAACCACGATGGCCGCATCGACGACCATGCCGACGGCAAACGCGATCCCCGCCAGCGAAACCACGTTCAGCGACCGGCCCAGCGCGGCCATTGCGACGAAGGACGCCACCACGGAGACGGGGATCGCCAGCGCCACCACCAGCGTGGCCCTGACCGAGCGCAGGAAGATCAGCAGGATGATCACCGCCAGCGTCCCGCCCAGCCAGATGTTCTGGATCACCAGGTCGATGGCGGATTCGATATAGACGGTCTCGTCGTAGAGCTGTTCCAGATAGATGCCTTCGGCAGGCAGGATGTTCTCGTTCAGGTCGGCAACGGCCGCGCGAATGCCGACCATCGCCTCGATTACGTTGGCGCCCGTTTCGCGGGTCGCGTTCAGGGCCATCGCCTGCCGTCCGTTGGAGCGGATGGACGCGCCGGCCTCTTTGTAGCCGAACGTGACCGTGGCGATATCGCCCACGGTGACCCGGGCCACCCGGCCGGTCGCCGGATCGCGCTGGGTGCGCAGCACGACCGCCTCCACGTCCGCGGTGTTGGCGAACTCGTTGTCCGTGCGAACGATATAGCGCCGTTTGCCTTCCTCCACGTCGCCACCAGAGATCGAGGAGTTGGCGGCCCGCAGCCGGTCCAGCACGTGGCTGACGGTCAGGTTGTACTGCGCCATCAGGCTGGGCTCGATGATGACCTGCATTTCGCGCTCGGTGCCGCCGAAAACGTTGACCTCCGAGACGCCGGCCACCCGTTCGATGCGTTCGCGGATCACGTCCTCTGCAAAGTCGCCGTACTGGTGCACCGGCCGGGTGTTGCCCTCCCGGCGCAGCAGCCGGAACCAGGCGATGGGATTGTCTTCCGAACCCGCCGTGCTCAGCACCGGCTCCTCGGCTTCGTCCGGATAGGACGAGACCCGGTCCAGCCGGTTCGCCACCAGCAGCAGCGCCTTGTCCATGTCCTGGTCGACGTTGAATTCCAGCGTGATCGACCCCTGGCCGTCCCGCGCCGAGCCGACGATGCGCCGGAGGCCCTCCAGGCCCCTCAGCACGTCTTCCTGCTCGTTGATGATCTCGCGTTCCACGTCCTCCGGTGCGGCGCCGCGCCACTGGGTCTTGACCGTGATAACCGGGCGCTGCACGTCGGGCGCAAGCTGGATGGGAATGGTCTGCAGCGCCACCAGACCGAACAGAACCGCCATAAGGACCGCCGAGATCACGGCGGTCGGTCGCTCGATGGACATCCGAATCAGGTTCATGGCGCTCCGTTCGCCTCCCTATCCGCCCGCGGCCGGCGGCTTGGCGCCGCCCGGCTTGCCGCCGGGGCCGCCGCCCTGCGCGCCCGGCACCATCACCGGCTGGCCCGGCCGCAGACGTTCGTTGCCGCGAACCACCACCAGTTCGCCCGGCGCCAGGCCCGATATCACCTCGAACCGGTCGCCAACGGCCTCGCCCAACTGGACCTGGCGCGGCTGCGCCTTGCCGTCGGCCACCACGAACGCCACATGCCCGTTGCCGCGGGCGATGATGCCGTCCTTGGCCACCGACACCACGTCGCGCGGCTCGCCCACGGGGACCTCCACGATCACGCTCTGGTTCGCCGCCAGCGGCCGGCCCGCGCCGTCGATCGCCGGGGTCAGGCGCACGGGGCGGGTCCTTGTCATCGCGTTCTCTTCGGGCACGACGGCGCGCACCACAGCTTCGTGGCGACTGCCATCCACCAGGACGACGCCGATCACCCGGCCCGGTTGCAACCCGGAGATCCGGTCCGCCGGCACGTCGGCCTCGACCTCAAGATCCTGGTCGTTGATCAGCGTCACGACCGGATTGCCGATGCTCAGGTAGGTGCCGGCTTCGGTATGGCGCTCCGACACGATGCCGTCGAACGGCGCCCGGATCGCGCTGTATTCGAAGTCGATCTCCGCCAGTCGCAGATTGGACTGTGCGCGGGCCGCTGCGGCCTCGGCCTCGGCCACCTTGCTGATATAGATGTTCACGTTCTTGCGCTTGTCGTCGTAGTTGGCCTGGGAGAACGCGGCGGATTTCTTCAGCCGCTCCAGCCGTTGCAGCTCCTGCTCGGCCAGCGCCAGTTGGCCGCGCGCCGCCGTTGCAGCGGCCTCCTTCTCGCTCAGCGCCGCCCGCTCCAGGTCCAGGCTGGCCTGGATCCGCGCAGAATCCAGGCGGACCAGCACATCGCCTTTCTTGACCCGGTCGCCGACCTGGACCAGCACCTCGGAGACCGGTCCTCTGGACAGCGCCGAGACGACGCCGCGCTGGCGCGCGACGAACCGGCCGATCACGGGGACGGTCTGGACCAGCGGCCGCCTCACCACCTCGTCGACCTTGACCACGGCCGGACGGCCCTGTCCCCAGGCGCTGGAGGCAAGAGTCACCAGTCCGACGATCACGAACAACCGCACGCGGCTTTGCATCACTCCTCCCGGTGCCAGGATCTGCTTGTGTTTTGCGGGTGGCGCACTATACCACGCTGCGCCCGGCCAGATCGGCGAAACCGCACCCGCTCCCTCTCACGGGTTATACGATGGAAATCCGTCGCCGGTGCAGCGGGGTTTTCGAAAAAGTGACCGCGCGCGCCGCAGGCAGTGCGGCGCGCGCGGTCATGCTATTTCCCTTGAAATCGGCACACCGTGTGCTACCACGGCCTCAGCGGCGAAAACCGAGCGATTGATGAAGACCTTCCTGGATTTTGAACAACCGATCGCCGAGCTTGAAGGCAAGATCGAAGAACTGCGTCACCTCGCGGGCGACGGCGAGATAAACATCGCCGACGAGATCACCCGGCTGCAGTCGAAACATGACAGGCTGCTGCGCCAGACCTACGCGAAGCTGGACGCCTGGCAGAAGGTGCTGGTGGCACGTCACCCGGACCGGCCCCATTTCGGCGACTACGCCGCCGGCCTGTTCGAGGACTTCACGGCTCTGTCCGGCGACCGCGCTTTCGCCGACGACCGTGCCATCATCGGCGGCATCGGGCGGTTCCGGGGCTTCTCGTGCGTCCTGATCGGACACGAGAAGGGCGGCGACACCCAAACCCGGGTGGCGCACAATTTCGGGATGGCGCGGCCCGAGGGCTACCGCAAGGCACAGCGCCTGATGCACCTGGCCAACCGTTTCGGTCTGCCGGTGATCACCCTGGTCGACACCGCGGGTGCCTACCCCGGCGTCGGCGCGGAGGAACGCGGCCAGGCCGAGGCGATCGCGCAATCGATCGAAACCTGTCTGGACCTGCGCGTGCCGCTGATTTCGGTCATCATCGGCGAAGGCGGCTCGGGCGGTGCCATCGCGTTGGCCGTCGCCGACCGGGTCATTATGCTGGAGCATTCTATCTATTCCGTGATCTCGCCCGAGGGCTGCGCATCCATCCTGTGGCGCAGCGCAGACGAGGCCAAGGCCGCCGCCGAGGCGTTACGGCTGACCACCGAGGATCTGAAACAGCTCGGCGTGATCGATTCCACCGTGCCGGAACCTGTCGGCGGCGCACATCGTGACGTTCCCGGCATGATCGGCGTTGTGGGCAACGTCCTGGAGGCCGCGCTGCGCGAGTTGCTGTCGGTCGAGGGCGGCACCCTGAAGGCGCGCCGGCGCGAAAGGTTCCTGGACATGGGCCGCACCGCGGTGGCGTGAGCCGGCGTCGCTCGCACATGACGGAGGAAGGCGCGCCATGAACCTGTACAGCATGCTCGAACAGCGGGCACAGGACGGCAATCCCGTCAGGATCGGCCTGATCGGGGCCGGGAAGTTCGGCTCGATGTTCCTCGCCCAGGCCCGGCGCACCCCTGGGTTCCACGTCGTCGCAATCGCGGACCTTGCGGGCGACCGCGCGCACGCAACGCTGGCGCGGATCGGCTGGCCGGAGGAGGCCGCCCGGGCCGGCAGCCTGGATGCCGCGCTGTCCGGCGGCGGCACCTGGCTGACCGAAGATGCGGCGGCCCTGACCGGTGCGCCCGCCATCGATGTCGTGATCGACGCGACCGGCGTGCCCGAGGCAGGCCTCCGGCACGCCTCGGCGGCCATTGCGGCCGGCAAGCACGTGATCATGGTCAATGTGGAGGCCGACGTCTTGGCCGGCCCGCTGCTGGCCGAACAGGCCGCCGCGGCAGGCGTCGTTTACAGCATGGCCTATGGCGACCAGCCCGCGCTGATCGCGGAAATGGTCGATTGGGCACGGGCCGCAGGCTTCCGGGTCGTCTGCGCCGGCAAGGGCACCAAGTACCTGCCCGCCTACCATTCCCTGACCCCGGACACCGTCTGGGAACGCTACGGCATAGCGCCCGAGGAGGCCGCGGCCGGGGGCATGAACGCCCAGATGTTCAATTCCTTCATGGACGGCACCAAGTCGGCGATCGAGATGGCCGCCGTGGCCAATGCCTGCGGCCTGCAGCCGGCGGCCGACGGCCTGGCTTTCCCGCCCTGTGGGGTCGACGATCTTGCGCGGGTGCTGCGGCCCGCCGCCGACGGCGGCTGCCTTGCACGCAGCGGCACGGTCGAGGTGGTGTCCAGCCTGGAACGGGACGGTCGGCCCGTGTTTCGGGATCTGCGCTGGGGCGTCTATGCGGTGTTCGAAGCGCCCGACCCATACGTGGCCCGGTGTTTCGCGGAATACGGGCTGGCCACCGACCCGGCCGGCCGGTTCGCCGCGATGTACAAGCCATACCACCTGATCGGCCTGGAACTGGGCATCTCGGTTGCGAACGCGGCGCTGCGCGGCGAAGCCACCGGCAGCCCGCGCGCCTGGATCGGCGATGCGGTCGCGGTGGCCAAGCGCGACCTTGCGGCGGGCGATCGGCTGGACGGCGAAGGCGGCTATACGGTCTGGGGCAAGCTGATGCCCGCCGCCGCCTCGCTGGCCGGGCGGGCGTTGCCGATCGGGCTGGTGCACGGGATCGATCTGGTCCGTGACGTTGCCCAGGGTGCCGTCCTTTCCTGGGACGATGTGGCGGTCTCCGGCGACGCAGAGGCCTATCGGGTCCGGCGCGCGATGGAAGAACGCTTTGCCGGCCGGGTGTCCGCGGCGGCCGAGTAGCGCGGCTTGGATCGCCGACGCTTCCTGACCGGCCTGGCGGGATTCACCGCCGCCGGGCCCGCGACTGCCCAAACCAACCCCGACATCGTCGTCATCGGTGCCGGCATGGCCGGTCTTGCCGCCGCGGGCGCGCTGCTGGGATCGGGTCACCGCGTGCAGGTCGTCGAGGCCCGCGACCGTATCGGCGGCCGCGCCTTCACCGATACGGCGAGCCTGCCCTGGCCGCTGGACCGCGGCTGCACCTGGATCCATTCAGCCGACGTGAACCCACTGACCGGCATCGCCCGGTCTTTGGGCTTCGACACCGTGATCGACGACCACGACACCTGGCTCTACCTCAACGGCCGTGAAGCCTCCGACGCACAATACGACCGCGCCGAAGACGCGGTCGAGGCGTTGTGGGATGCCATCGATGCCGTTCCGCCAGCGACGGACCGTTCGGTTTATGATGCGCTTCCGCCTGACTCGTTGCTCGATCGTTTCGCGCACGACATTGTCGGTGCGGAACACGCGGTGGACACACGACGGCTCTCGGCGACGGACGCCAACAACCAGATCGGAACCGGCATCGACCGCCGGGTGCCACGCGGGTTCGGCAGTCTCGTCGCCGCGTTCGGGCGCGACGTGCCGGTCGCGCTGGCAACGGAGGTTCGCCGGATCCGCCTGACCCGGAACGGCGTTTCCGTGGAAACCGGCCGCGGAACCATCGACGCACGCGCTGCAGTCGTCACCGTGCCGGTCGCGATCCTGCAGGAGGGCAGGATCGCCTTCGATCCGCCCCTGCCCGGATGGAAACGAGATGCGGTCGAGGGCCTGGCGATGGGACTGCTGAACAAGGTCGCCTTGCGGATGAAACCCGGTTCCCTGCCCGCGGAGCCCGTATCCTGCCTGGTCGGCAGCGATGACAGAACCGCAGTCGAACTGACGCTGGGCGCGCTGGCCCGCGATCTGGCCGTCGGCTTCCTGGGCGGTTCGCTGGCCGACGCGCTGGAGGCGGAAGGCCCGGCCGCGGCCCGGGCCTTTGTCCTGGATGCACTGGCGGACGTCATGGGAAACCAGGCGCGGCAGCAGATCCGCCAAGCCGTGGTGACGGAGTGGCGGAAAGATCCCCACGCCCGAGGCGCCTATTCCGCCGCATTGCCCGGTTTCGCTGCGGCCCGCGCCATCTTGGCCAGGCCGGTCGACGACCGCCTGTTCTTTGCCGGCGAAGCCTGTCATACAGAATGGGCGACGCAGGTTTCCGGCGCCTACCTCAGCGGACGCCGGGCTGCCGAGCAGGTACGCGCCAGGTGACGATCGGGGTGTTGTTGGGGGCCGCATGACACGAAAGACGGTGCTGGTGACGGGTGCTGGCCGGGGGATCGGCGCGGCGTGCGCGACACTCCTGGCGGAACGCGGCTATGACGTGGTGATCAATTATCTGCGCAACCGGGACGCCGCCGCGGCCGTTGCCGACACCGTGCGTGCCGCCGGCGTCCAGGCGGTGCTGGCCAAGGCCGACATCGGGGTTCCGGCCGACATCGAAAGCCTGTTCGAAACGGTCGATGCTGAGCTAGGCGGGCTCGATGCGCTGGTCAACAATGCCGGCATCACCGGCGGATTCCATCGGGTGGACGAGGTCTCGGTGGAAACCCTGACACGGGTCAACGCCGTCAATGTCGTCGGGCTGCACCTGTGCTGCCAGCAAGCCGTACGGCGCATGTCGTCGCTTTATGGCGGCGCCGGCGGCGCCATCGTCAATATCTCCTCGATTGCGGCGGTCACCGGCAGCCCCGGCGAGTATGTCGACTATGCCGGAACCAAGGCGGCGGTGAACGCAATGACCGTGGGCCTTGCCCGCGAGGTTGCCAGGGAAGGCATCCGCGTCAATGCGGTGTCCCCCGGCCTTGCCGAGACGGAGATCCACGCGGCCGGCGGCCGGCCCGAGCGGCTGGCCGAGATGGCCGCGGCGGTGGCCTGGCTGTTGAGCGACGAGGCCTCCTGCGTGACGGGCTCGATCCTCAATGTCGCAGGGGGGCTGTAGGGCGGTCGGCCGATGGCGGACGGTCCTCTTTTCACCTATCGGGCGCTGGTCGCGGCGGGCAAGCTCAATGCCGACCCGGTGCAGATGCTGGGCGCGGAAAAGCTGCAAAGCGTGCACAACGCCCTGAAGGGATACGCCCTGGAAAGTGGGCTCCGCGGCTGGAAGGAAAGGCTCGGCCTCGCCCGCCGGCGGGCCGAGCCGCCGCAGGGTCTCTACCTGTATGGCGGCGTCGGGCGGGGCAAATCCATGCTGATGGACCTGTTCTTCGAAACCGCGCCAGTCGAGCGGCGCCGGCGGGTCCATTTCCACGAGTTCATGATCGAGATCCACGAAGCGATCCATGCCTGGCGCCAGGCCCAGAAGCAACGCAAGAAAAAGCAAACCGATCCGCTGCCCAAGCTGGCGCTGGAGATTGCCGCCGATGCGTGGCTATTGTGCTTCGACGAATTCCACGTCACCGACATCGCCGATGCGATGATCCTGGCGCGTTTGTTCGAGGCCCTGTTCGAAGCCGGTGTCGTTGTTGTCGCCACGTCGAACTGGCCGCCCGACGACCTTTACAAGGACGGGCTGCAGCGCGATTCGTTCCTGCCCTTCGTCGACCTGATGAAACAGCGCCTGGACATCCTGCATCTGGACTCGGACACCGACTATCGTCTGATCCACATGAAGAGCATCAAGGCCTACCATGCGCCCCTGGGGCCGGCCGCGACCCGCGCGCTTGACGCCGCGTTCGATGAGCTTGCCGGCGGCGTCGATGCCCAGACCGAAACGCTGCAGGTGAAGGGCCGGACGATTCCGGTGGCCCACGCCGCGCGCGGCGTCGCGCGCTTGACCTTCGACGAGTTATGCCGCCAGCCGCGCGGCGCAGAGGACTACATCGCGATCACCCGGCATTTCCACACCGTTCTGATGGACGGCGTGGTCCGTCTAAGTGAACAGAACCGTAACGAAGCCAAACGGTTCATGACGCTGATCGACGCACTGTACGAACATAAGGTCAAGCTGGTGATGGCGGCCGAAACCGCGCCGCACGATCTCTATCGGGGCGAGAGCCATGCGTTCGAGTTCGAACGCACGGTGTCGCGCCTGATGGAGATGCAGTCGAAACCCTATCTTGGCGAGCGGCACCGGGCGGAATCCGTCGGCAGCGACCCCGCCTGAAGCCCCGGGCGCAAGGCGATTGCCCTGCGGTCCGGCGCAATGCCACAATGCCGGACATGCACACGATTCTGTATTCGCACCCCGCCTGCCTGACCCACGATCCCGGACCGATGCACCCAGAATGCCCCGACCGGCTGCGCGCGGTCTTACAGGCATTGGAGCAGGAATCCTTCATGCTGTTGAACCGGCGCGAGGCGCCGCGTGCCGAGATCGACGCCATCGCGCGTGTCCACCCCCGGGACTATGTGGAGGGGCTGCTGAACGCGATTCCCAGCCACGGCGAGCGGGCACTGGACGCCGACACCCGTGTCTCGCCGGGATCCGGCGAGGCGGCGCTGCGGGCCGCCGGCGCTGCGGTGGGCGCGGTCGACTCGGTCATGGCGGGCGAGGCCCGCAACGCCTTTTGCGCCGTGCGCCCGCCCGGCCACCATGCCGAGCCTGCCCGGGCGATGGGGTTCTGCCTGTTCAACAACGTGGCCGTCGCGGCCGCCCATGCCCGCGCGGCACACGGCCTGAAGCGGGTCGCGGTGATGGATTTCGACGTCCACCACGGCAACGGGACCGAGGCCATGTTCAGGGCCGATCCCGATCTGTTTTACGCATCGACCCACCAGATGCCGCTCTACCCGGGAACCGGCTCGCCGGACGAAACCGGTGTCAGCGGCAACATCGTCAACGCGCCGCTGCCGCCGATGGCCGGGTCGGGCGAATTCCGGGCGGCCATGTCCCGGGTGGTCATCCCGGCGCTTCGGGAGTTCGAGCCCGAGTTCCTGATCGTCTCCGCCGGGTTCGACGCCCATATGGCCGATCCCCTCGCCCAATTGCGGCTGACCGAGGCGGATTTCGCCTGGGCGACGGCCGAACTGATGCGGGTGGCCGCCGAATTCTGCGACAGCCGCTTGATTTCCACCCTTGAGGGCGGGTACGACCTCACGGCGCTTGCGCGGTCGGCGGCGGCTCACGTCCGCACCCTGATGGAGGCCTGACCGCGACGCCCGGGCGCAGGCGACTGGGAAGCCCCGGCCGAAACGACGCCGCGAACCCGAAGGAGTGGACATTGGCCAAGACCGCGATCCCCGATGAGATCAAGGCGTTGAGCTTTGAAGACGCGCTGGGCGAGCTTGAGGACATCGTCCGCAGCCTTGAAAGCGGCGAGACCAAGCTGGACGGCGCGATCGCCGCCTACGAGCGCGGCGCGCTGTTGAAGCAGCACTGCGAAGACAAGCTCGCCCAGGCGAAGGAGCGCGTCGAGAAGATTGCCGTCGGCCCTGGCGGCGCCGTCAAGGCCGAACCGGCGGACATCACCTAACGGGGCGACGGGATCTGCAATGACGGGCATCGAAACAGCGCTGACGGCCACGGCGCGCAAGGTCGAGAACGAGCTGACGCGTCTGCTGGCTTCGGATGAGGCCCCGGAATCCAGGGTCTTCGAGGCGATGCGCTATGCCGCGCTGGAGGGCGGCAAACGTCTGCGGCCCTTTCTGCTAATCCAAAGCGCAAACCTGTTCTCGGTCTCGGAAACCTCCGCCTTGCGTGCGGCCTGTGCTCTTGAGTTGGTGCACTGCTATTCCCTGGTCCATGACGACCTTCCGGCGATGGACGACGACGATTTCCGGCGCGGCCGTCCCACGGTGCATCGCGCCTTCGACGAGGCGACCGCGATCCTGGCCGGCGACGGTCTTCTTGCCCTTGCATTCGAAGTCCTTGCCCACCGCGATACCCATGCCAACCCAGCGGTCCGGATCTCGCTGATCCGGACCCTTGCCCGTGCCGCCGGTGCGCATGGAATGGTCGGCGGCCAGATGATCGATCTGCTGGCCGACCCGGACGCGACCAGCATGGTCCAGGTCACCCGCCTGCAACAGATGAAGACGGGCGCCCTGTTTACCTACGCCTGCGAGGCCGGCGCGATCCTGGGCAATGCCCCGGATGCGGGTTTCGAGGCGTTGCGCGGCTATGCCCACGACCTGGGGCTGGCATTCCAGATCGCGGACGACCTGTTGGACGCCGAAGGTGACGAGGCCCAGGCGGGCAAGGCGCTGCGCAAGGACCAGGCCAACCGAAAGGCGACGTTCGTGGCCCTGATGGGGACGGAACAGGCGCGGTCGCAGGCACGGCTTCTTGCCGCACAGGCCATTGAACACCTTGCAATCTTCCAGGAAAAAGCCGACCTTTTGCGCGGCATAGCGCGGTTTGTGGTAGATCGGACGGGCTAATCTACCTGCCGGCCGAACACCTGCGGCCAACGATACGGAACAGGGACTTTTCAGTGACGATCGACACGCCCTTGCTGGACACGGTAACGACCCCTGCGGACCTGCGGAGGCTGGACGAAGACGACCTGCCGCAGCTTGCCGAGGAACTGCGGGCCGAGACCATCGACGCCGTTTCCAAGACCGGCGGCCATCTTGGCGCGGGGCTGGGCGTCGTCGAACTGACGGTTGCGCTGCACTATGTCTTCGACACGCCGGCGGATCGGATCGTCTGGGACGTCGGGCACCAGGCCTATCCCCACAAGATCATCACCGGACGGCGCGACCGCATCCGCACGATTCGCCAGGGCGGCGGCCTCAGCGGGTTTACCAAACGGTCGGAGAGCGAATACGACCCGTTCGGAACGGCGCACAGTTCCACGTCGATCTCCGCGGCATTGGGCATGGCCGTTGCGCGCGACCTTTCCGGCGGATCGAACCATGTCGTGGCGGTGATCGGCGACGGCGCGATGTCGGCCGGCATGGCCTACGAGGCGATGAACAATGCCGGTGCGATGGACGCGCCGCTGATCGTCATCCTGAACGACAACGACATGTCGATCGCACCGCCGGTCGGCGCGATGAGCGCCTATCTGTCGCGGCTGTTGTCGTCCAAGTCCTACCGGTCGCTGCGCGGGGTCGCCAAGAAGATGGCCTCGCGTTTCCCCAAGCATATGGAAACCGCCGCCCGGCGCGCCGAGGAATACGCCCGCGGCATGGTCACCGGGGGCACCCTGTTCGAAGAGTTCGGATTCTATTATGTGGGGCCGATCGATGGCCACAATCTGGACCACCTGCTGCCGGTGTTGCGCAACATCCGTGAATCCGACAATGACGGGCCGGTGCTGGTTCACGTCGTGACCCAGAAGGGCAAGGGCTACGGCCCGGCGGAGGAATCCGCGGACAAGTTCCACGGGGTATCCAAGTTCGACGTCATCACCGGCGCGCAGGCGAAAGCCTCCGGCAAGGCGCCGACCTACACCAAGGTCTTCGCCGACGCGCTGGTCCGCGATGCCGAAGCGGACGACAAGATCGTCGCAATCACCGCAGCCATGCCGTCGGGCACGGGTCTCAGCGCCTTTGCGCACCGGTTCCCCGATCGGTTCTTCGATGTCGGGATCGCCGAACAGCATGCGGTGACGTTCGCCGCAGGCCTGGCGACGGAAGGCTACAAGCCGTTCGCCGCAATCTATTCCACCTTCCTGCAGCGCGCCTACGACCAGATCGTGCACGATGTCGCCATCCAGTCGTTGCCGGTTCGCTTCGCGATCGACCGGGCCGGCCTGGTCGGCGCCGACGGGCAGACGCACGCCGGCTCGTTCGATGTCGCCTATCTGTGTTGCCTGCCAAACTTCGTGGTCATGGCCGCCGGCGATGAGGACGAGCTCAGCCGCATGGTGGCGACCGCCGCCCTCCTGGACGATCGTCCCTCGGCCTTCCGCTATCCGCGCGGCGAGGCCACCGGCCTTCCGGCGCCCTATTCGGCGGAACCGCTGGAGATCGGCCGCGGCCGGATCCTGCGTGAAGGCAGCACGGTGGCGCTGTTGTCTTTCGGCACCCGCCTTGGCGAGACCCTGAAGGCGGCGCACATGCTGTCGGCGCAGGGATTTTCCACGACGGTTGCCGATGCGCGGTTCGCCAAGCCGCTGGACGAGGCACTGGTGCGGCAGCTGGCGCTGGAACACCAGATCCTGGTCACCGTGGAAGAAGGCGCGCGTGGCGGCTTTGCGACGCAGGTTCTCGACTACCTGGCCCGCGCGGACCTGCGGGACGGGTTGGTGGTTCGGCCGCTTTACCTGCCGGACCGGTTCCAGGACCACGACACGCCCGACCGGCAGTACGAAGAGGCGGGCCTGAATGCAACGGGGATCGCCGCCGCCGTGCTCGAGGCGCTGGGCGAGCGGCCGGCGTCGGCGGCAATCGACACGCCGGTTCGGGCCTGACATTGCAGACGCCACTGCGTCGACTGGTTCCAGGCAACGGCTTTCTTTAAGCGCGATGCCCCTTCACCCAGGCGGCCTTTCTGCCCATAGTGCCACGCCATGACGCAGGGCATCGGCATACAGGCGCAGGGTGAAGACAGCATACCGCTGCGTTGGATCGACGAATTCAAGGCAACGCTGGGACTGGCGATTCCGCTGGTCATCACCCAGGTCGGGCAGATCGCGATTCAGACGACCGATGTCCTGATGCTCGGACGTCTGGGCGAAACCGCGCTGGCGGCCTCGTCCCTGGACGCCACCATGGGGACCTTTCTGTGGCTGTTCGGCGTCGGCATCGTCACCGCCGTCGCGCCGCTGCCTCCCAGGCCTACGGCGCACGCAACCCCCGGGAACTGCGCCGTGTCGTGCGCCAGGGCATGTGGGTCGCCATCGCCATTGGAATTCCGTTCTCCCTGATCATGGTCGCGGGCGACCCGATCCTGCAGTTTTTCGGACAGGATCCGGCCTTGGCCCGGGGTGCCGGCGTTTATCTTTCCGCCTTCTTGTGGGGCCTGACCCCGGCGCTGTTGCTGGTGGTGCTCAGGTGCTTCGTGTCAGCCGTCGGGCGGGCCGCGCCGGTGGTGTGGGTGATGCTGATGGGCGTGATCTTGAACATCATCCTGGACTACGCCCTGATCTTCGGAAAGCTCGGGCTGCCGCGGCTGGAGCTGTTCGGCGCCGGGCTGGCCAGCGCGATCGTCAACACCGCGATGTTCCTCGGCCTGCTGGGGATCTCGGTCGGCGCCTACCCGTTCCGGCGCTATGCGATGCTCGGGCGGTTCTGGCGCCCCGACTGGGCGCGTTTCGGCCAGATCATGCGGCTGGGCACGCCGATCGGCGCGACGCTGTTGCTGGAGGTCGGGCTGTTCTCCGCGTCGACCTTGCTGATGGGGCTGATCGGGACGACGGAACTCGCCGGCCACGCAATCGCCCTGCAGCTCGCCGCGGTCACGTTCATGGTGCCGCTGGGCATCGGCCACGCCGCCACGGTCCGGGTCGGACAGCATATGGGCGCCGGCCGGCTGTTGGACCTGCCGCGGGCCGGTTGGGCCGCCCTGGTGCTGTCGGTCTGTTTCATGTCGATGACGGCAACGCTGTTCTGGCTCGCGCCGGAGTTTCTGATCAGCCTGTTCCTGGGCGCCGACGCGCCCGGCCGAGCCGCCGTCCTGGCCTTGGGCACCGGCTACCTGTTCGTCGCCGCGGTGTTCCAGCTTGTCGACGGCGCGCAGGTTGTGGGCGTGGCCTGCCTGCGCGGCATCAGCGACACCAAGATCCCGATGTTTTTTGCCGCGTTCGGCTATTGGGGCGTCGGATTCGTCGCCAGCTATACGCTGGCCTTTCACACCGACCTTGCCGGTGTCGGCGTCTGGATCGGCCTGGCCCTGGGCCTCGCCACGGCCGCATCGCTGATGGTCTCCCGGTTCTATCTCCTGACCCGGTCGAACCGGCTGTGAGCGGGCGGGCGAAAAGCCGCGCCGACACCGCCCTGGTTGACCGCGGCCTGGTCGAAAGCCGGACCAAGGCGCAGGCCCTGATCATGGCGGGCCAGGTGTTTTCCGGCGAACGCCGGATCGACAAGGCCGGCGACGCGGTCGCGGAAGACCAGCCGCTGGAGGTGCGCGGCGCCGACCACCCCTGGGTCAGCCGCGGCGGGATCAAGCTGGCGCACGCTCTGGAGCACTTCGCCATCGCCTTGGACGGCCAGGTCGGCCTGGATCTTGGTGCGTCCACCGGCGGCTTCACGGATGTCCTTCTGCAGGGCGGCGCGGCCAAGGTCTATGCGGTTGATGTCGGCCGCGGCCAGCTCCACTGGAAACTGCGCAACGACCCCCGGGTTGTGGTGCGCGAAGGCGTCAATGCGCGCAACCTGGGCCCGGCAGAGGTTCCGGAATCGGTGGATATCGTCACCTCGGACGTGAGTTTCATCGGCCTGGAAAAGGTGTTGCCGCCGGCCATGGCACTGACCGCGCCGGGCGCGCGGCTGATCGCCCTGATCAAGCCTCAGTTCCAGGTCGGCAAGGGACAGGTCGGCAAGGGCGGCGTCGTGCGCGATCCCGCGCTGCACGACAAGGTCTGCCGGGAAATCGAGGCGCTGATCGCCGGCACGCCCGGCTGGCGGGTTCTGGGCATTACCGAAAGCCCGATCACCGGCCCGCAAGGAAACAAAGAATTCCTGATCGCGGCAGAACGGGAGAACTGAGAGTACACATGCAAATCATCGACATCAGAGAACAGACGGCCTCGCTCAAATCCGAGATCCGCAACGCCTGGATCGACTTCTCGGAAATGACCTGCAGCGTCGTGGCGGTTGTCACCGACGTGGTCCGGGATGGCAAGCCGGTTGTCGGCTACGGCTTCGGCTCGAATGGCCGCTATGCGGCGGGCGGGTTGCTGCGCGAACGGTTCCTGCCCCGCCTTCGCCGTGCCGACCCCGACAGCCTGCTGGGTGCGGACGGCTTCGTCGATCCGTTCAAGGCGTGGGACGCGATGATGCACAACGAGAAACCAGGCGGCCACGGCGAACGGTCGGTTGCGGTCGGCGTTGTCGACATGGCGCTGTGGGATGCCCTGGCAAAGGCGCACGGCGTGCCGCTGTGGCGACTGCTGGCCGACCGCTACAGTGACGGCAAGGCGGACGAGACGGTCTGGGTCTATGCCGCCGGCGGTTACTACTACGACCGCGACGACGAATCGCTTACGGCGGAGATCCGCGGTTATCTGGATCTCGGCTACGACACGGTCAAGATCAAGATCGGCGGCGGCGCTCTGGCGGAAGGCCGCCGCCGCATCGAACTGGTCCTCGGCCTGCTGGGCCCTGGACAGGATCTGTGCGTCGACGCCAACGGCCGGTTGGACCGCGACAAGGCGCTCGCCTATGCCGACATGCTGGGGGACTATCCCATCCGGTGGTACGAGGAAGCCGGCAACCCGCTGGACTTCGAACTGCAGCGGGAGCTCTGCGAAACCTACCCGGCCGCCCTGGCGACCGGAGAGAACCTGTTCTCCATGGTCGACGCCCGCAACCTGATCCGCTATCCGGGCATGCGGCCCGACCGCGACATCCTCCAGTTCGACTGCTCGCTCGCCTACGGCTTGGTGGAATACACCCGCATCCTGGACATGCTGGCCGAGCACGGCTGGTCAAACAGCCGCGTCGTGCCGCACGGCGGCCACCAGATGGCGCTCAACATCGCCGCCGGTATGGGGCTGGGCGGCAGCGAGTCCTATCCTGCGATCTTCAAGCCCTTCGGCGGTTTCGCCGACGACATCTCGGCCGTCCACGGCCGCGTTGCCTTGCCCGACGCGCCGGGCATCGGACTGGAGCTCAAGAACGAACTGTACAGATCGGTCCTGGCGCCGATGACGGAATAGCCGAACCCCCTCACCCCAACCCCTCTCCCCCCAAGGGGAGAGGGGCTTTTTGGTCCTTTCTCCCCTTGGGGGGGGGGAGAAGGTGGCCCGAAGTCCTGAGGAGGCCACGAAGTGGCCGTCGCGAAGGGCGGATGAGGGGTTACAGCACTATCGGCCCCACCCCATCAAACCGACATCTGCGTCGCCCCGCCATGCGCGGCGGACCAGTCCAAGGGATCGTTCAGAAAAGCCTCAACCTCGGCCAGCGTGGCGGCGTCGAAATACCGGTTCTCCTTGCACACCTCCAGCACGTCCCACCAGGTCGCCAGATAGTGCAGGCGCAGGCCATGTTCGCTCAGCTTCTGCCGGGTTTCCAGAAAGATGTCGTAGTAGAACACCACCAGGGTATCGCTGACCTCGGCGCCGGCCTGGCGCAGCGCCTCGCAAAACTTGATCTTGCTGCCGCCGTCGGTGGTCAGGTCTTCGACCAGCAGCACCCGCTGGCCTTCCGCCAGATCGCCTTCGATCTGCGCGTCGCGGCCGAATCCCTTGGGCTTCTTGCGCACATACTGCATCGGCAGGTCCAGCCGGTCGGCCAGCCAGGCGGCGAACGGGATGCCGGCGGTTTCGCCCCCGGCCACCGCGTCGAAACGTTCGAAGCCCGCCTCGCGCAGGATCAGAGAGGCGGCGAAATCCATCAGCGTCGAGCGGATATGCGGATAGGAGATCAGCTTGCGGCAGTCGATATAGACGGGGCTCGCCAGTCCCGATGTGAAGGTGAACGGCTCGTCCGCGCGGAAGTGCACGGCTTCGATCTCCAACAGCATCTTGGCCGTCATCTCGGCCATCAGCTTCTGGTCCGGGAAGGCGCTTGAAAACATGAAAAACGATCCTCGTGTGCCGTGGTTTGAGCGGGCCAGCTCCTAGAGCGGGGTCAATTCAGGCCGAACCACCGAGGCGGTTGCAGCCACATGGTTCGAGACGACGCGCTGGCGCGCGCCTCCTCACCATGAGGAGAATGGTAAGCCGTTGCAGTGCAAACCCTCATGCCTCAAGGAGCGCCCACAGGGCGCGTCTCGAAGGGTATGGCTGCAACCGGCGCGCTGCAACCCGCGCAGCGGTTTGCTCCAACGACTCGACTTCGAGTTATCATGCTCTAACACGTTCCTCGACATGCCAATAGAGCGGGAAGCCGGGATCGAAGACCGCGACCGGGCCTGCGCCGGTTTCGATCCGGTCGGGCAGCGAAATCGGGTCCTCTTGTCTGACCAGGCGCAGGCGGTCCGGATTGGCGGCGAGGCCGTAGAACGAAGGTCCGTTGAGCGAGGCAAAGCCTTCCAGACGGTCCAGCGCGCCTTCGTCCTCGAACACCTGCGCCAGGCAGGACAGCGCGCCCGGCGCGGTAAAGATGCCGGCACAGCCGCAGGCGGATTCCTTGGCCGCCACCGTATGCGGCGCCGAATCGGTACCCAGGAAAAAGCGGGGATCGCCCGCGGTGGCGACCCGGCGCAACGCCAGACGGTGGCGCTCGCGCTTGGCGACGGGCAGGCAGTAGTAATGCGGTCTCAGGCCGCCGGCGAACATGGCGTTCCGGTTGATGACCAGATGATGCACGGTGATCGTCGCCGCAATGAACCCCTCGGCGGCGTCGACATAATCGACCCCGTCTTCGGTGGTCACGTGTTCCAGCACCACCCGCAGCCCCGGCAGGCGGCGGCGCAGCGGGTCCAGCACCCGCTCGATGAAGACGGCCTCGCGATCGAAGACGTCGGTTTGCGGGTCCGTCACCTCGCCATGCACCAGCAACGGCATCCCGATCTCCTGCATGACTTCCAGAACCGGCATGATGCGCGCGACGTCGGTCACGCCGCTTTCCGAATTGGTCGTCGCCCCGGCCGGATACAGCTTGGCGGCGGTGAAAATGGCGTCGCGATGGCCGCGGCGCACATCGTCCGGGTCCGTCGTATCGGTCAGATAGCAGGTCATCAGGGGTTCGAACCGGTGCCCCGTCGGGACGCAGTCCAGCACCCGCCGGCGGTATTCGGCCGCCTCGTCCGCGGTCCTCACCGGCGGCTGCAGGTTCGGCATCACGATCGCCCGGCCGAAGACCTCTGACGTGAACGGCACCACCGCCTGCATGACCGCGCCGTCGCGCAGATGCAGGTGCCAGTCGTCGGGCCGGACGATATCCAGTTCGGTGGGGCCGGTCATCGACCGCTCTCATGCATATGGTTCATGGTCGCCTTCTATATCGGGTCGTGCCGTCTTGGGCCAGCCGTTCCGCGGTCCATGCGGCGAACGTGCCGGTCCGTCCGAAACCAGCTAGGATCACCGCCGACACCCATCTGTCGGGAGATCTGTGGTGTCCTTCCTTGAACTTGAAGAAGCGAACATCGGCAAGATCGACCGGCTGGCCGCAGGTCCCGCACGACTTCTCGCATATGGACGACGATGCGCTTCCGGTCTTTTTTCGCGGGATGCATGGCGGCAATCAGGCGAAGGGGCGCGAGCTTTTGACGACCGGTATCCCGCTCAACGACCGTCACCGCCTGTTGGATGTGGGCGGCGGTTCGGGCGGCATGACGCTGGCGTTGTGCGGAGGCTTGCCCGAACTCTCAGCCACAATCCTCGAACTGCCGCGTGTGACGCCGATCACGCGGCGGTTCGTGGCGGAGGCCGGCTTCGAGGGGCGCGTCAGCGTGATCGAAGGGGATGCGGTCGCCGCACCTCCGTCGGGGAAATACGACCTGGCCACCTTGAGTTCGGTCATCCAGGTGTTGGATCCCGATGCGGCCGCGTCGTTGCTGGTCAATGTGGGCCGGGCATTGGAACCCGGCGGCCGCATCGTCATCACCGGCCGGATCCTGAATGACGACCGGATATCGCCGCAGCACGTGGCGCTGTTCAACCTGGTTTTCCTGAACATTTACAACGGCGGCCTTGCCCACACCGAGGCCGAGTACCGCGGCTGGCTGCAGGCGGCGGGCTTCACGAACATCGAACGCCGGCCAATGAAGGAGGCCGAACTGATCACGGCAGTGCGGGCCGGCTAAAGCAGGTTCATAGGCGGCAGCTGCAGCAGCCCCTCGCGGCGCTCCAGCAGCGGCGACAGATCGCCCAAGACCGGACGCAGCCGCTCGGCGACCGCGCGCGCGATCTCGTCCGCCGCCGGCAAGGCCCCAACCCCGGCCGCCGGGTTGCCATCGGTGAACCACTCGGTCAACAGCTCGAACCGGGACTTGGGCGGCGGGAACTGCCGCAGGTTCAAGGCCGCTCCGGGCTCCAGGCCCAGCGCCAGGCGGATCTCCCGGCCGGCGGTGCGCAGTCCGCCCAATGCATCCACCAGGCCCACCTCCATGGCGTCGCTGCCCGTCCACACCCGTCCCCGGGCGGCGCGGTCGATCTCCTCGGGCGTCAGGCCGCGGTCCACGGCGGCCTTGCCGGTGAAATCGTCATAGACGAAATCGAAAAGCTGGCGGAACTTCTCCTGGCCGCCCGGCGGGAAGTCGCGCACCATGCTCCACATCGTGGCGTGCGCCCCGGCATGGACACCGTCCCAGGTGATGCCCAGCTTCTCCCAGAACCGCTCGGTCACCAGCTTGCCGCCATAGACGCCGATCGACCCCGTGACCGTTCCGGGCTGGGCAACGATCCTGTCCGCCGCCATGGCGACGAAATAGCCGCCGCTGGCCGCGGTGTCGCCCAACGAAGCGATGGCGGGCTTGCCCTTCTCGCGCACCCGATGCATGGCGCGCCAAACCACGTCGGAGGGGACGTAGGCGCCGCCGGGGCTGTCCACCCGCAGGATCACGCCGGCGATCTCGTCGCTGTCCGCGATGTCCTCCAGGATGTCGGCAATCTCTCCGGCGTCGAAGCCCCTGTTGCCGAACGGACCGCCGTCGTCGTCGGCGACGCCGATGGGCCCGACCCCATGGATCAGGGCGACCGTCGGCGCATCCTCGTCCTGGCCGGGCCGGCCCCGGTCCGACAGAATAGGTCAAGGCACCCAGCGGCTCGGCATCGGTCATGCCGTCGCGGCCGGTCAGGTCGTCGACGAACTCGTCCCAGTACCCCTTGCGGTCGACCAGCCCGGCCTGCGGCGCCTGGTCAGGCAGGTAGGGGCCGCGGTCGATCAGCCCGCGCGCGGCGTCGGCCGTCAGGTTGCGTTCGTCGGCGACCCCGGCGACGATCTGATCCAGCCAGCGGTCGACCAGCAGCTGCAGCGACTGGCGCGCCGGCGCCGACAGCGCGGCGCGTGCGACGGATTCCCCGGCGCTTTTGTATTCGTGGCGCTGTTCCAGCCGCGTTTCGATTTCCAGCTTGTCCAAGGTTCCCTTCAGAAACGGGATCTCCAGGGCAATGCCGGTCAACCCGACCGTCCCGGACGGCTGAAGCCAGATTTCGCCGAACGCGGAGGCCACGAAATACTCCAGGGTGCCGTTCCCGGTGGCGCCGATGCTTTCCGAATAGACCGCCGTCGGCTTGCCCGATTCGGCAAAGTCCCGCACCGCGTCCCTCAGCTCCTGGGCGCGTGCCATTCCGAACCGGGCGTTGCTCAGCCGCGCCACGACGGCGACCACGTCCGGATCGTCCTTTGCGCGTCCCAGGGCGTCGACCACGTCGCGCAGCGCGCGACCCGCGTCGTGCGCGCGAACGGGCCTTGCGGCCGGCGTTCCGGCACCCCCTCGTCCAGGTCGATGGACAGCACGATCCTGTCCGGCAGATCCGCCGCGCCGATCGCCAATGCCACCACGACCAGCGCGACCGCCGTGGTCAGCCCGCCGATGCCCGCCAGAACGTAAAGCAGGATCCGCCCTGTCAGCCGCAGCCACGAACGCCGCCGGCGCGGCGCACCCTGCGCCCAGGGACCGCCGTCGCTCATTGCGCAGCCGCCTTGCGTGGGTCGATGAAGGTTTGCAACATCCCCTGTTTGATACCCGGAAAACGGTGTGGTCGAATTTGCCTCGTGCCATCTTATAGTAGCGGCAAACCAGGACGAAGGAACAGCCGCCATGCATTTCGGTCTGACGCCAGAACAAGCCACCCTGCAAGACCGCGCCCGGGCACTGGCCCAGGGGCCCGTCGCCGGCCGCGCCGCCGAGGTCGACCGGTCGGAATCCTATCCCTGGGACAATGTGACGCTGATGAAGGAGGCCGGTTTTCTGGGCATGACCATCCCGGCCGCATGGGGCGGCGCCGGTCTGACCTATCTGGACGCCGTTCTGGTGATCGAACAGCTTGCCGCGGCCTGCGGGGTGACCGGACGGATCGCGGTGGAGACCAACATGGGCGCGATCGGCGCGATCATGGAATACGGCAGCGATGCCCAGAAAGAGCTGGCCGCCGACCTGGTCCTGGAAGGCGACAAGCCGGCGATCTGCATCACCGAGCCCGAGGCCGGCTCGGTGGCCACCGAAATGACCACACGGGCGGACAAGCGCGGCGACGGCTACGTCATCAACGGCGGCAAGCACTGGATCACCGGCGGCGGCGTCTCGCGCCTGCACCTGGTCTTCGCCCGGGTGTTCGATGAACGGGGCGAGGAACAAGGGATCGGCGGCTTCATTGCCGTGCGCGGCGAGACGCAGGGCCTGGTCATCGGCAAGCGCGAGCCGACCATGGGTCTGCGCGGCATCCCCGAAACCGAGGTCTTTTTCCGTGACATGGAGGTCCCCGAGACCATGGCCCTGGTCCCGCCGGCGGGCCTGAAACGCGGCTTTGCCGCCCTGATGAACGCCTACAACGCCCAGCGGGTCGGCGCCGCCACCGTCGCCCACGGCATCGCCCGGGGCGCCTATGCCCATGCTTTGGACTATCTGGGCAAACGCGAGCAGTTCGGCCGCCCGATCGCGGAGTTCCAGGGCCTGCAGTGGATGCTGGCAGACATGGCGACCGGCCTGGAGGCGGCGCAGGGTCTGATCTACCGCGCCGCGGCCAGCGGCGATCCCTATCCCGACCCGCTGAGGGCGGCCCAGGCCAAGGTGTTCGCCGCGGAGAACGCCATCGCGGTCACCAACGACGCCCTGCAGATGTTCGGCGCGCGCGGCTATTCCCGCGACTGGCCGCTGGAACGCATGACCCGCGACGTGCGCATGTTCACCATCGGCGGCGGCACGGCCCAGGTGCTGCGCACGATGATCGCGTCAAGGCTGCTTGGCCGGAAGCTGCCGCAGACGCGGGACGGGTATATTAGTCTGATGGAGGAAAAGCCGGGCGAGAAACGCAGCGTGGCCCGCTGACCGCGGCACTCCGGTAGGCGCCGCCGCCGACTGGGTTATGGCCTAGCGGCGCCAATGTGCGTCAACTCACAGATCATTTCCCTTTTTTGGAGCAGGAATTGTCCTCCGCACAACTCCTGATGAGGGGAAAGATCATGCAACAGCCATCTCTCAGCCTTCGCGGCGGCACGGCAGCAGTTTTGCTTGCCGCATCGATGACCGCCTGCACCTTCACACAGACCGAAGTCGTCAACCCGACCGGTCCGACCGCAGCAGACAACTGCGCCAGACTGCAGGCCACCTTGGCCACCATCACGGACAATGCTGCTGACAAGCCCTACCTGATCAAGCTCGAGCCCGGCATCTACGATTGCGGTGCGACCGAGGTTGTCATGAAGGAGCATATCGACATCGAGGGCTCGGGACAGGGCATCACCGAAATAACGGGAACCGGGGCGTCGCCGACGGACGTGGTCCATATGGCCAGTCATACCGAGCTTCGCAATCTGTCCGTCACGAACCTCTCCACGCCTGGCGGCTCGGTCACGATCGCAGTCCACGCGCTCAACGTGAGCGATGCTCGAATTTCGGAGGTTACCGCCAGCGTTCTGAACGCAGGCGGCGGCACAGCCCAGGCGATTCGTTTCGTCGGATCCGGGCAGCTTGACATCGAGTCCGTTCATGCTTTCGTCGACAGCCCGGCGCAGACCAATTGCGGCGTTGCGGTTCAGGGCGTACCGACGCCCGGCGGAAACTTGCGGCTTTCCAATGTGGTCGCCGAAACGAAAAACGGCACCTTCCAAAGCAACGGCATTTGCGAACAAACCCCGTCTCAGCAACTCATGGACGTTGACGTTCGCAACTCGGTCTTGATTGGCAGCACCTTTAGCGTGAACGACCCGGGCGGCCATGTCCGAATCGCGCACAGCCAGCTGATCGGGCCGGCGGGCGGAGCGGCAGGCCCGAAGTGCATCAACGCCTATAACGAAACCTATGACGCACTGGGCGCCGACTGCAACTAAGCGGCGCCTTTTGCAGAGGGTGGTAAGCCCTCATCCGGCCCTACGGGCCACCTTCTCCCCCCGGGGAGGGGGGTTGGGGTGAGGGGGTTCCGGTCCTCAGACCTCCAAGCCCATCACGCGCAGCGGGTGACCCGCCGGCACCCAGGCCTTTATCGCCTCGCCCACGGGCACGGCACGGATGCCGGCGCGGGGGATCTGATGGGCGGAAACCTCCCTGGCGCGGTAATACCGTAAGCAAAGCTGGCGCTCGGGTTGATACAAGGCCTACCGCCTTAACAGGCCCTTAGACAGGCGCATTTATTATTGTAGACGGCGGTGCAGCCCTGTCGGCCGCGCCCAATTACGCCAAAGTGCGGGAAATCACAGAAAAGCCCGCGCCGTTGCAGCAGAGTGCGTGAAGCATCAAAGGGGTTTGCTACAGGGAGAAGGACCATGCAGCCAAGTGTCGGGTGTCGCGGCAATCTCCTCATATCCTTGCTGGCTGTTACCTTGACGGCCTGCACGTCTTCGCAGACTTTGGTCGTCAGCCCCACCGGCGCGAACTCCGTGGAAAACTGCGTCAACTTGCAGGCCAACCTGGCCGGCATCACCGACAACGCGCCCAACAACCGCTATCTGATCAGGCTGAAGCCCGGCATCTACGATTGCGGCGCAACCGAGATCGTCATGAAGGAACATGTCGACATCGAGGGTGCCGGGCGCGGCTTGAGTGAGATTCGGGGGACGGGGGCTTCACCGGTGGACGTGGTTCAAATGGCCAGCCACTCGGAGTTGCGCAACCTGACCGTGACCAACGCCGCGACACCAGGCGGCGCGGTTACGATCGCGATTCATGCACCGGACGTTACGGATGCGCGGATCACCGAGGTCGATGCCCGCGTCCTCAGCGCCAACGGCGACCACGCCCAGGCAATCCGTTTCGTCGGATCGGGGCAAATCGAGGCCACTTACGCCCTTGTCGAAGGCAGAGCGCAGACCAATTGTGGGGTTGCCGTGCAAGGCCATCCCACTTTGGGCGGGACGGCCCGGCTTTCGAACGTCATCACCGAGGCCTATGGGGGAATCAGAAACACCGCCTTCTGCGAGGAGACGCCCTCTCAGCAGGCAATGGAGGTTGAGATCCTCGACTCCGTCCTGAATGGCGGCACCGCCAGCGTTCGCGATCCGGGCGGCCACGTGCGCATTGCGCACAGCATGCTGATCGGTCCGGCGACCGGAACCGCCGGACCGAGATGCTTCGACACCTACGACGGCGACTACGCCCGGCTCGGCGCAAACTGCAGATAGGCAATCTACGCGACCGGGCGGGTGGGCATTGCGCGGGGTCAACCAATTAATCGTCCAGCGCGGCGCAGCAACCGCTTGGTCCTCCCAAGGGCAGTTTTATTTCCCGGCGGACGACCGTGCGACCACGAATTTCTCCAGGGCCGTCTCATCGACCGAGATTCCCAAACCCGGCCCGGTGGGGATCTCCACGGACCCGTCAACCAGCGAGAAGTTCTCATGCAGGATCTCGTCGCGAAGCGGGTTGAAGCTCCGGTCGAACTCCAGCATCGGCTCGTTCTGCAATGGCACTGGGGCCGCGGTGTGAGGCGTGGGCGGAATCGTCGCAATGGCCTGCAGCGCGGCCGCCACCGCAACGCCGGAGCCCCAGACATGCGGCACCGCTAGCACGCCGTGTTGCGATGCCGTGCCGGCGATCTTCGTCCATTCACTGATGCCGCCGCTGCTGCACAGGTCGGGCTGGACGATATCGACGCAACCGCCGCCGATCAGGTCGCGAAAGCCATACCGGGTGAATTCGCACTCGCCGCCCGCAATCGGCACGTCGAGGGCCGCACGCAGGCGGCGATAGCCGTCGCGATCTTCCGGCGGGACCGGTTCTTCGAACCACAGGCAGTCGTGCTTCTCCAGGACCCGCCCCATGCGCAACGCCGTTGCGGAGCTGTAGGCATGGTTGGCGTCGGCCATGAGCTTGACCCCTGGGCCCACGGTGTCCCGGATCAGTTCGATGCGCGCGCGATCCTGTTCGACGGACAGCAGGCCGATCTTGATCTTGATGGCGGTGACGCCGGCGTCGGCATATCCCGCGACTTCGGCCGCGAGCGCGTCCATCATTGCCGGCGTGTCGCGGAAATTCTCGGGGTAATAACAGCCGGTGCCGTAGGCCGGGACCGTCGTCCTGAACCCGCCGCCGAGCAGGCCGTGGATCGGCCGGTCCAGCGATTGACCCCAGATATCCCACAGCGCGATGTCGATCGCGCTCATCGCCTCGACATATGTGCCTTTCTGCCCGAAATCCCGGCTGAAGGCATAGTTTTCCTCCCATATCCTGACCGGTTCGTCGGCCGGTTGCCCGATAAGCCGGGGCGAGAGAACATCGACGATGGCGGAGGCGACCGGCTCGGGCGGGCCATATTGTCCACCCTCGCCCCAGCCCGTGAGTCCGTTATCCGTCGTGATCTTCACCAGAAGGCTGTTTCGTTCGGGAAAACGCGCCTGCGATGAGTAGAAGGCCTTCTCCCCGGTGGGCACTTTGAGGACCAGGGCCTCAATCCGCTCAATCCGCATTGGCTGTTCCTTCGGCAGTACGTGCCGTCAAGACGCCGTAGTCGGTGGCGCTGACGCGCTGATATTCGGCAATACTGCACGAATCGAACAGCCGTCAAAGGTTCGCGCCCCTCATCGCCGCCGCGCCCATGTGACTTAGTCACAGAAAAACCCGCGCGTTCGGCGTACACCTCGGATCACAACTCAGGACTCCGAGGAGGCAAGCCATGTCGTACAGAACCAATCTAGGCAGCGAATACAGCCCGCTGTACTTCCTGGCTGCCCTCGGAAGCGGGGGGCTGGTCGTCAGCTTCTTCATGTACCTGATGTTCATGCTGCCGCACCCCAACACCCCGATCCCCGCCTTTGACGACGTGGTTGTGGGCCTGACCCAGGCGGCGATGCCGATGCGGGTTCTGACCGCCGTGGCGCTGGCCGGCGTTTTGGCGTTCGCGTACCTTCACGTCCGGCTGCTGGTCTGGAACATCCGCGAATACGTGCGTTTCACAAAGACCGAGGCGTATGCGCAGCTCCGCAACAGCAACAACGAAGTCCAGCTGATGGCGATGCCGTTGACTTATGCGATGTCCGTCAACGTGGGTTTCATCCTGGGCAGCCTGTTCGTCCCGGGCCTTTGGACCGTCGTCGAATACCTGTTTCCGCTCGCCCTGTTGGCGTTCCTCGCCATTGCCGTCTATGGCCTGAAAATCTTCCTGGAGTTCTTTTCCCGGGTTCTGGTCGACGGCAATTTCGACTGCGCGCGCAACAACAATCTCGGCCAGATGCTGACCTTTGTTCGCCTTTTCCATGTTCGGCGTTGGCTTCGCCGCCCCGGCCGCGATGAGCCACGAAAAGGTCACGGTCACGATTGCCTTCATGCTGTCGCTGTTCTTCGTGTGTGCGGTGATCCTGTTGTCGACGATCAAGCTGGTCCTTGGGTTCCGCGCGATGATGGAGTACGGCGTGGCGCAGGAAACGACCGCAACGCTGTGGATCGTCATTCCTATACTGACCGTCGTCGGCATCGCTCTCTTCCGCCTGACCATGGCGCTGGACCACAATTTCGGCGCGCCCGCCACGCCCGCGGGGCTCTTCGTGATGACGACGTCGATCTTCTCGCTGCAGGTGCTGATGGGGCTGCTGGGATGGATGGTCATGAAGAAGGCCGGATATTTCGAGCGCTTCGTCACCGGCCCCGACAAGTCGGTGGGCTCCTATGCCCTGGTCTGCCCCGGCGTGGCGTTCTTCGTCTTCGCCAACTTCCTGATCCACAAGGGGCTGATCCCGGTCGGACTGTTCGACAAGTTCTCGGTGGTCTACTTCCTGCTGTACCTGCCTTTGATCTACCTGCAGGTGAAGACCATCCGCCTGATGTTCCTGTTGAACGGGAAACTGCTGCGGCAGGAACACCCGAAACTGGGCCGGCCGCTGGCCGCGGATGGCGGCTGACCTAATCGGCCCGGCCAATCGACGTCACGGGACCCGGTCAGGCGGAAGCCGGCCGGGTCCTATGATTCCGCAAGCGCCGTCAGGCTTCCGCGGTCCGTCAGCACGATCCTGCCGCGCGACAACGCCACCCAGCCGCGCCGCTCCAGCTCCTTGAGCTGGCGTCCGACGACCTCGCGCGCGGTCCCAAGCTCGGTCGCCAGCTCCTGGTGGGTCGTGGTCAGGGTGTCATCCGACGAGGCCAGCGCGAGAAGCCGTTGCGCAAGCCTTTTGTCCAGTCTCTCGAAGGCAACCTCCTCCACCACGTGCGTGACGTCCGAGAATCGGTTTGCGTACTCGGAAAACACCAGGCGGCGGAAGCCGGGCGGCCGTGCAAGCGCGTCTTCGAAGGCGGCCTTGGGGATCGCAACGGCCGCAACCGTGCTCTCGGCGACGCCTTCTGCGCTGTACAGCTCGTCCGCCAACAGGCAGGCGGTGGTCATGACGCAGGTCTCGCCGGCGCTCACGCGGTAGAGCACGATCTCGTGGCCGGAGGCGGAGGCCTGTTGCACGCGGACCGTTCCTTCCAGCAACAAGAGAAAACTCTCCGGCGGGCGGCCCGGTGCAAACACCGTGGTCCCCGCCGGCAGCGTCACCCGTTTCGCCCGTTCCGTCAGGATGGCCCGGTCCTCGGCCGGCAGCGCCGCCAGTGCAGGGAAGGCCTCCAACCAGTCCGTCATCGCCGCCTCCAGCAAGGAGCTTTTGGTCCCTTCTCCCCGCGGGGAGAAGGTGGCCCGAAGGGCCGGATGAGGGGGTTACGGTGTCTCGAAATCCGACGCTCTTGCCCTGAGCCAATGATCTGCCAGCACGCAGGCCATCATCGCCTCGCCCACCGGCACGGCGCGGATTCCCACGCAGGGGTCGTGCCGGCCCTTGGTCTGGATCTCGGTGTCCGCGCCGTCCTTGGTGACCGTGCGGCGCGGGGTCAGGATCGAGCTTGTGGGTTTCACCGCAAAGCGCACCACCACGTCCTGGCCTGACGAGATGCCACCCAGAACACCGCCGGCGGCGTTCGACAGGAACTCGACCGCGCCGTCCTTGCCCATCCGCATCTCGTCGGCGTTCTCCTCGCCCGACAGCGCCGCAGCCGCGAAGCCGGCGCCGATCTCGACGCCCTTGACCGCGTTGATCGACATCATCGCCGCCGCCAGGTCGGCGTCCAGCTTGCCGTAGATCGGCGCGCCCAGGCCGGCCGGAACGCCCGAGGCGACCACCTCGATCACCGCGCCGACGCTGGAGCCCGCCTTGCGGATCCGGTCCAGTTCCGCCGCCCAGCGGTGGGCGGTCTGCGCGTCCGGGCACCAGAACGGGTTCTTGTCGACCTCGTCCCAGTTCCAGTTGTCCCGGTCGATCGCATCGGCGCTCATCTGCACCATGGCGCCGCGGATCGTGATGCCCTGGCCAAGGATCTTCCGGGCGATGGCGCCGGCGGCGACCCGCATCGCGGTTTCGCGCGCCGACGACCGGCCGCCGCCGCGATAGTCGCGGATGCCGTATTTCTTCCAGTAGGTATAGTCCGCGTGGCCCGGCCGGAACTTGTCCTTGATGTCGCCGTAGTCCTTCGAACGCTGGTCCACGTTCTCGATCACCAGGCTGACCGGCGCGCCGGTGGCCCGGCCCTCGAACACGCCGGACTGGATCTTCACCGTATCCGGCTCCTTGCGCTGGGTCGTATAGCGCGACTGGCCCGGTTTGCGCTGGTCCAGCCAACCCTGGATGTCCGCCTCGGCAAGCGGGATCCGTGCCGGCACGCCGTCGACCACGCAGCCGATCGCCGGCCCGTGGCTTTCGCCCCAGGTGGTGAACCGGAACAGCGTCCCGAAAGTGTTGGAAGACATGGACCTACCCCACGGGCGGGTTCCGACGCCGCGCTCAGCCCTTCAGGCTGGCGAGCAGTTCGGAAACCTCGTCGGCCGCATCGACGGCGACCATGCCGACCGTGTGATAGCCGCTGTCCACGTGATGCACCTCGCCGGTGACGCCGGCGCCCAGGTCGGACAGCAGATAAAGACCGGCGCCGCCGACCTGGTCGATGGTGACATTGCGTTTCAGCGGCGAATTCAGCTCGTTCCACTTCAGGATATAGCGGAAATCGCCGATGCCGCTGGCCGCCAGGGTCTTGATCGGCCCGGCCGAAATGGCGTTGACCCGGATGCCCCGCGTGCCCATGTCGACCGCCAGGTACCGCACGCTGGCTTCCAGCGCGGCCTTGGCCACGCCCATGACGTTGTAGTGCGGCATCACCCGCTCGGCGCCGTAGTAGGTCAGCGTCAGGATTGCGCCGCCGCTGTCCATCAGACCGGCCGCCCGCTGGCACAGCGCGGTCAGCGAGTAGCACGAGATGTCCATCGTCTTCAGGAAGTTCTCCCGGGACGTATTGAGGTACTGCCCCTTCAGCTCTTCCTTGTCGGAAAACGCGATCGCGTGGACCAGGAAATCCAGCCCGCCCCATTCGGACTTCAGCGTCGCGAACACCGCATCCATGCTGGCCTCGTCGGTCACGTCGCAGGGCAGGACCAGCGAGGCGCCGACCGATTCGGCCAGCGGCCGGACGCGCTTTTCCAGGGCCTCGCCCTGAAGTGTGAAGGCGAGCTCAGCCCCGTGCCCCGCCACGGCACGCGCGATGCCCCAGGCGATCGACCGATCGTTGGCGACCCCCATCACAAGGCCGCGCTTGCCGGCCATCAGAGGCGCAGGTTCGCTCATCGAATCCCCTTCGTTTCGCCAAATTGACCACAGAGCGGCGCATCCTACACGAGTCGGGAATCGCGTCAAATGACCGTCTTTGCCCCGTCCTTACCATGGCGGCGCCGGTCGGGTAGACTGGCGCCGGATCCGCGCTGGACAAGACGGGATCGGATGCATGGCCAAGGATACCGGTGTGGTCGCTTGGGCGCGCGAGGCCTTCGCCCTGGTGCGCTATGTCGCGGCCCGTTTTCAGGCGGACGGCTGTCCGCGCCTGTCCTCGGGTCTGACATTCACCTCGCTTTTGGCGATCGTGCCGCTGTTGGCGGTCGGTTTTGCGATCTTTTCCGCGTTCCCCGCCTTCGATGCGATGATGGAGGAGGCGCGCGACTTCCTGTTCGAGAATATGGTGCCGGAGGTCGGGTCGGAGGTCCAGGAACAGCTCATGCAGTTCATGGAGCGGACCAACCAGCTTACCGCGGTCGGCGTGGTGTTTCTGCTGCTGACGACCGTGCTGCTGCTGTCCACCATCAGCCGCGCCTTCAACGATATCTGGCGCATTCGCGAGCGGCGCTCGGTGGTGTCGCGTTTTTTGGTTTTCTGGGCGGTGATCTCCCTGACGCCGATCCTGTTCGGGGCAGGCCTCGCCATATCGGGCTACCTCTTTGCGGCGGCCCGGGACATCGGGGTCGAAACCGTCACCGGTCCGTTGACGCGGCTGGCGCCGGTGCTGCCATTCGTGCTGCAGGTCGCCGGCTTCACCCTGATGTACCTCATCCTGCCGGACCACCCGGTCCGGCGCCGCGACGCGTTGACCGGCGGTCTGATCGCCGGCGTGCTGCTGGAGGGTTTGAAGCGCCTGTTCGGCTACTATCTGGTGTATTTCCCCGCCTACGAAACCATCTACGGCGCCCTTGCCACCATCCCGATATTCCTGATCTGGACCTATCTGGTGTGGATGGTTGTGCTGGCCGGGGCCGAGGTCACCGCCGCGTTGCCCGAATGGCGCGCCGGCATATCCCTGGACAGCCAGCAACCCGTAACCCGGGCGGGGATTCTGGTGGCCGCTTTGTCCATCCTGTACGACCTGCACCAGGCGGCAGATGCCGGCGGCGGGGTGCGGTTCCGGACGGTGCTGCATTCGGCCCCGGCGCACCCGCGCACACTGGTCATGGCCCGCAACATACTGGAAGACAAGCGCTATGTCGCCCGCAGCAAAAGCGGCGAGTGGCTTTTGACGCGGAACCTGGAAACCGTCACGCTGTGGGACCTTTACCGCGATCTGGGCCTGCACCCGGCGTCCCTGTCCGCACTCCCAGGGACCGGGGGCACCGGATGGCAGGCACGCCTGTCGGCCGTCTTCCACGTCGTGGCCGACGACGCCAGCGCGGCCATGGCTATCACCTTGAAGGACCTGCTGCAGACGCCGGCCGGACCGGTGCCTGTCCCCGAAACGCCGGTCCAGCACGAGACGCCCGCATCGTAACCACGCATTGGCCCGGCTCGGGGAAATGGCGGTTTGCCGGCGACGGCGTGCATGCTATTGACCCGTTTTCCGCCACCACCCAGGAGCCCCGCGCCGGTGATCACGCCCCTGCCCTTCGTCTATCTGCGCCATGGCGAGACCGACTGGAACCGCGAACGGCGGTGCCAGGGCCATACCGACATTCCCCTGAACGAAACCGGCATCGCCCAGGCCCGGGCCGCCCGGGACCGGCTCAACCGGGCGCGGCTGGAGATCGTCACCATCGTCTGCAGCCCGCTGGAACGGGCGCGACGGACCGCCGCGATCGTCAATGAAGCGCTGGATCTGCCGATCACCATCCTGGAGGGTCTGAAGGAAAGCGGTTTCGGCGCCCGTGAAGGCGCACTGACCGGGCAATGGCACCGCGACTGGCAGGGCAGCATCACGCCGGACGGCGGCGAGCCTTACGACAATTTCGTCCAGCGCTCGATCGACGCCATCAACGCCGCGTTGCGGCATCCCGGGCCGGTGCTGATCGTCGGCCATGGCGGCGTCTATCGTTCGATGGTGCGGCATGCCGGCGTCGGCCTGACAGACAGCCTACCCAACTGCCTGCCGGTCCGTCACGACCCGCCGGCGAACGGCGAGACTGTTTGGCAAACGGTGGAAATCGGCGCGCCGGCCTGACGCCTGCAGGCGGCCTCAGCCGTCCTGGTCCTTGCGCACCTCGTAGGCGTTGGTCTTGGACCACTCCTCGATGAATTGGCGCAGCTCCTTGTCGGGCTTCTGCGGCAACACCACGCGCAGCCGCGCATACTGGTCGCCGTGGCGCCGGCCGCCCTTGACCGCCATGCCCTTGCCCTTCAGCCGCAGCACCGTGCCCGTGTTGGATCCGGCCGGCACCTTCAGCGCCAGCGAGCCGCCCGTGACCGAGGGGATGGTGATGGTACCGCCCAGGATGGCCTCGTTCAGCGCGATCGGAACGTCCAGATAGACGTCCGACCCCTTGCGTTCGAAGGCCGGATGCGGCTCCACATTGACCGTTACGTAGGCATCTCCGGCGCCGCCGCCGCCCATCCCCGGCATGCCCTGGCCCTTCAGGCGCAGGGTCTGGCCGTCCTCGCATCCGGCCGGGATCTTCACCTCCAGCGACTTGCCGTCATACAGCGACACCCGAAGCTTGGTTCCGGCGGCAGCTTCTGCGAACGGAACCTGCACCGAATAGGTGACGTCCTTGCCCTTCATCTTCTGCGGCCCACGGCGGCGACCCTTGCGGCCGAACAGCTCGGAGAAGATGTCCTCGGCGTCGGCCTCGCTGAATCCGAAACCGCCGAAACCAGCGCCGGCGCCGCCGCCACCGGCCCCGGCCCGTGCGCGCCGGTAGGCGAAATCGTGCCGCTGCGAACCGTCGGCATTGATCTGGCCGCGGTCGTACTGAGCCCGCTTTTCCGCGTCCGACAACAGGTCGTAAGCCGCCGTGACCTCCTTGAACCGCTGCTCGACGATGGAATCGTCGGGGTTCAGGTCAGGGTGAAACTCCTTCGCCAGCCGGCGATAGGCCTTCTTGATGTCGTCCTTGCCGGCATCCCGGCTCACGCCGAGAACGGCGTAGGGGTCTTTCATGGAACTCCAGGTTCGTCTGGGGCGAATCGGGTCATGCGACCCTGTGCATTGCCAGGAATCATATAAGATTTCCTTTCCGAAACGAACAGAAGGTCTGACCTTGAAGGGCCGTCAGCGACCGCTTTGCACCGTCTCCCACGTGCCGTCTTTGCGCTGGCAGGCAACGCCGGTGGTCGTTTCGGTCACGCCGCCGGCCGTGACCGTGTGCTTGAACTTGCGGCAGGTCCGGCCGGTCCTGTCCTTCTTCTTGGCGGTGGCCTCGGCTTTTCGCTTGTTCTTCTCGTCCATCTTCTTGCCGATCCGGTCGCCCACATAGCCGCCGATCAGGGCGCCCGCGCCGATGGCGACCACCTTGCCGCCACCCTTTCCGAACATGGATCCGACGGCGCCGCCGATGGTCCACTTGTTCTGGTTCGAGCCAAATCCGGCGACCAGAAACGCCGCCAGCCCGACGGCGAGACGGCGTGCCAGCATAGACACCCCATACTGCCCCTGTCCGTAAGTGTCCTGTCAGCGCGCGGCGAACGATGGCGCGTTACGTCATTCGTCTTGTTGCACCGTCACCCATTTACCGTCGGGCCGCTTGCAGGCGACACCGGTGGCCGTCTCGGTTTCCCCGCCCGCCGTGACGGTGTGTTTGAACTCGCGGCAGTTGTTGCCGTCGGCGTCCATGCCCTCCCTGGTCACTTCGATCGTTCCGTTGTTGCCGGAATCAGGATTCGACCAGGCGATTTCTTCGCCAACGGGCGCGGTTTCCGCCTTCTTCGCGGCAGCCTGGGCCTCGCGCCTGTCCTTGTCGTCCATGTTCTTGCCGACCCGATTGCCAATGAAGCCGCCAACGATGGCGCCGCCGGCGATGGCCAGGACCCTGCCCTTGCCGCTGCCGAACAGCGAGCCGACCGCACCGCCGACCACGGCGCCGGCCACGGTCCCCTGTTGCTCCTTGGTTTCGCACGCCGCAACCGTCATCGCCGCCGCAAAAGCAGGCGCGACGATCAGTGCGGTGATCTTCCGTGACTGCCCCATTTCGATGCCTCCTTGGCTTGCTTGTGCAATCTTGCACGATGATGGGCGTTCATAGCATTGAACGCCCCCCCCCCCCCCGCCTTGGCGCAGATTAATCGTCTGAAGACGGCAGGACGTGTAATCTTGTCGGGCCGTCAGTCTTCCTCGTCGTACTCCACGGTCACCCATTTCCCTTCGGCGTTCTTGCAGATCACGCCGGTATCCGTCTGCGTTTCGCCGCCGGCCTCGACCGTGTGCTTCAGGTCGCGACAGCTGTTGCCGTCGGCGTCCGTGCCTTCCTGGACCACTTCGATGGAGCCGCTGTTGCCGGAATCGGGGTTGGACCACGCGACTTTCTCGCCCACGGGCGCGGTTTCCGCCTTCCTGGCCGCGGCCTGGGCCTCGCGCTTGTCCTTGTCGTCCATGCTCTTGCCGACCCGGTTGCCGACGAATCCGCCGGCCACCGCCCCGCCGGCAATCGCAAAGACCTTGCCGCTGCCCTTGCCGAAGAACGACCCCACGGCCGCACCGGCAACCGCGCCGGCAACCGTGCCCTGCTGTTCCTTGGTTTCGCATCCCGCCACCAGCAGCGAAGCCACCAGAACCGTTGCCGTGACCACCGCGGTGGTTTTCTTTGTCCGTCCCACGTCTTATGCCTCCTGGTTAAGAATCGCCGGGTGCCGGCGATGTCGTCTTCGCTATTCGTCGTAACTCACGGTTACCCACTTGCCGTCTTCTTCGCGTTTGCAGGCAACGCCGGTGTCTTCCCGCGTCTCGCCGTCGATCTGAACGGTGTGTTTGAATTCCCGGCACATGTTGCCGTCGGCGTCGGTGCCTTCCTGGGTCACCTCGACAGCGCCGCTATTGCCCGAATCGGGATTGTTCCAGGCGACTTTCTCGCCGACGGGCGCCGTTTCGGCCTTTTTCATGGCCTTTTGCGCTTCCGCCTTGTCTTTCTTGTCCAGCTCGCGGCCGATCAGGTTGCCCGTTATACCGCCCAGCACCGCGCCGCCGGCAATCGCCGCGACCTTGCCGCTGCCGCTGCCGAAAAAGGCGCCCACGCCGGCGCCGACCACCGCACCGGCAACAGTGCCCTGCTCCTGCTTTGTCTCACAGCCTGCCACCAACAGAGCGGCTGCCAGGACCGGCGCCAAGACTATCGCTGTTGCATTGCGTGATTGACCCATTTCCCCTGCCTCTCTCGTTCGATCCGGTACGCGCACACGACTGCGCCTTTAGTAGAACCGGTTCTGGTTCCGGGCGTTAACCTGGAACAAATGTATGGGGCTCCAACGGAGTCCGTCTATTCGATGGTTACCCACTTGCCGTCCGAGCGCTGACAGGCGACCCCCGTGTCCTCGCGGGTCTCTCCGCCGACCTGTGCGGTATGTTTGAATTCCCGGCATTTGTTGCCGACGCCGTCGGTGCCTTCGCGGGTGACCTCGATCGTCCCGCTGTTGCCGGAATCCGGATTGTTCCAGTTCACGCGGCTGCCCTTCGGCGCCGACTGCGCCTCGCGCATGGCCAGCGAGGCCTGCCGCTTGTCGCGTTCGTCCATCTTCTTGCCGATCTGGTTGCCGGCGATGCCGCCGATGACCGCCCCCCCCCCCCCCCCCCCCCCCCCCCCCCCCCCCCCCCCCCCCCCCCCCCCCCCCCCCCCCCCC
>Ga0209783_1000074_pt1 | contig 51507 bp, 51 predicted proteins | sample WorMetfiPIANOSA1_FD_187395 | JGI IMG/M metagenome (GOLD analysis project Ga0209783, IMG submission 187395) | Marine gutless worms symbiont microbial communities from Max Planck institute for Marine Microbiology, Germany - Olavius filocauda... | ecosystem: Host-associated > Annelida > Digestive... | reverse complement strand
AGTCCAACGGCATTCCGAAAAACCTGACGTCTCGAAAGGCCAATGCAGGTCGCGATGGTTTGAAGGATCGGAATGTGCGTCCTCCCATCAGGGCCCAGGGCAACGATGCCCAACACAGAGGCCGGATGCATTCACGCAGACTGCATCGAGCCATCCTAAAATCAAACTTGCAAACAGGGGGCGGACCATACATTCGAGACGTCGAAGTTGGCGGCGTGCGCGTAACCCAGCTCCAGCCGGTTGGCGAAGTCCGTCGCCGTGCCCGACAGGGGATCGTAGATGGCGACCAGGGTGGAGTCATAGGCGACGCCGACGACGCCGGTGCCGTTGCGTTCCGCGCCGATCAGGCCGGCCACCGCGGTGCCGTGGTTGTCGCCGGAACCGACGGGCCGGCCGTCGGTCGCCTGGGTTACGGTGCTGTACTGATTGGCAAAGTCGAAATTGCCGTCCAGGTCGCTGTGGCTGGAATCGACGCCCTGGTCGTAGACCGAAACCGTGACACCCTGGCCGGTATAGTCGTCCCAGACGTCGGTGACGTTGATGTCGTAGCCGGACGCCGTATCCAGGTGCCATTGGCTGGAGAACAGTGTGTCGGTCGGCAGGGCAAGGCTCAGCGGAACCGCGCTCAGGTCCAGGGCCGGGCCGTCCACGCGTACCGGCACGGCGGCCATGACCTGCGCGGGTGCGACCTTGGCATTCTCCGCCCGGTCACGCTCGGACCAGAACCCGTCCGCATCGTCGAAGCCGGTGGCCCGCTGGCGGCGGCGCGACGCGGACGCATCGACGCCCAGGCCGGTGCCTACACCGTCCTGGAACAATGGCGTCATGCCGTTCCTGCGCTGTTCGACCTCACTCATACCGGACCCGTTGCCTTCTCCCTGCGGCTCCCGCTTGTCCGCGGGATTGCTCGTTCATCGTTTTCGACCCCGGATTCCCGGGATTCCGACGGGGATTCTATTCATGGCGAACGGCGGCGCGTGCACAGACGCCGCCAGAATGCCGCTCTCCCTCTGTTTACGATGGTACTCAGGCTGTATGACCAGAACCTAAACGACGGGCGGTTTGCAGTGCGGGGATTGCCGGAAGATCGGTGTGGTTTACGGGCGTTAACCAAAAGCCCCTCTCCCTGGAGGGAGAGGGGTTGGGGTGAGGGTGATACCGGCCCGAAACACCCGAACCCCCTCATCCGGCCCTGCGGGCCACCTTCTCCCCGCAGGGGAGAAGGGTGTGCTTTCTAACGCTCCTGGATCGATTCGTCGCGGTAGCGTTTGAGCGGGGACAGCAGGAACTCGATGATGCGGCGCTTGCCGGTTTTGACCTCGACGGTGACGTTCATGCCGGAGGTCAGCGGGACACGCCTGCCTTCGACTATCATCTCGGTCTCGGCCAGGGCGACACGGATCGGATAGACCAGGCCGACATCCTCCTCTTCCACCGCATCCTCGGCAATGTCGAGGACCTGGCCGTCGATGGTGCCGTACTTGGTGAACAGGAAGGTCTCGATCTTGATCTCCGCGGCCTGGCCCGGCTCGACGAAGCCCTTGTCCTTGTTCAGCACCACGGCCTCGATCTCCAGCATCGCCGCGGCGGGCACGACGACCATCAGCGGCTCGGCGGGCGTGACCACGCCGCCTTCGGTCCGGACGGCGAGCTGCTGGACGACGCCGTCGACGGGCGCGGTCAGCCGGGTGAAGCGTTCGCGCTGCGCCGCCTTTTTCAAGGCCAGGGTGATTTCGTCGACCCGGCGGTTGGATTCCACCATCTCGGTCAGCACCTCTTGCTGGGCCTCGGCCTTGGCCCCCTCGAGCTCCTTGAAGGCGGCCTCCAGCCCGGACTCCGATTCACGCAGGCGGTGACGGGCGATGGTGATGTTCTCCTGGGTGTCGATGAGCTGTTCTTTCGCCTCCATCCAGCGCAACTGCTCGGTATTGCCCCTTTTCAGCAGCGTGTGGAGATCGGCCTCGCGTTCCTTGTTCAGGGGCAGGATCTGCTGGTATTTGCCGATTTCGGCCTTGATGGTGTCGATCTCGGCAAGCCGGCGGGAGATTTCGGCCTCGACGGTGGCGACACGGGACTGGAACGCCCTGAGGTCGGCCTCAAGCTGCGCCTGGTGCATGCGGACCAGCCGGGGTCGGTCCCCTCGCTGGGCTGGAAATCGGGCGGACGGCCGTCCAACCCCCGGAGATGGGCGCCCAGCCGGCGCAGAACCAGATCCAGCTCCAGCAATTCGCGGCGAAGCTGGTCCACATCCACCTCGCTGGCGGTTGGGTCCAGCTCGATCAGCACGTCGCCGGCCCGGACCCGGTCGCCGTCGCGCGCATGGATCGCGCGGACCTTGCCGATCTCCAGCGGCTGGATGGTCTTGACGCCGCCTTCAGGCACGATGCGCCCGTGGGCGACGGCCACGACGTCGACCTTTCCAAACACGGCCCAGATCACGGCGATGGCGAAGAAAGCGGACAGGGAAATGGCCACCACCCGGCCCAGCGGCGAGGCCGGCGTCTCGAGAATCTCCAGAGCGGCCGGCAGGAACGCGCGGGCCTGGGCCTCGGCGCTGCCCGGCTTGACCGGTTGGCTGCCGTCACTCGGCGGCATCGACGCCCCTTTCCGACTGCATGCGGAACAGCTTGGCATAGCGGCCGCCGCGGCTGACCAGCTCGGCATGGGTGCCGTCCTCGACGATCTCGCCGTTCTCAACGGTGATGATCCGGCTGGCGTCGCGCACCGCGGCCAGGCGGTGGGCGATGATCATCACGGTGCGGCCCTGGCAGATCTGGCGCATGTTGCGCTGGATCACCGCCTCGGACTCGTAGTCCAGCGCGCTGGTCGCCTCGTCGAAGATCAGGATCCGCGGGTTGGTGATCAGGGCGCGCGCGATCGCGATGCGCTGGCGCTGGCCGCCCGACAGGTTGCCGCCGCGCTCCTCGATGTGCGTGTCGTAGCCCTCGGGCAGTTCCAGGATGAACTCGTGTGCGCCGGCCAGCTAGGCCGCGGCGATCACCCGCTCCATCGGCATGCCCGGATCCGCCAGCGCGATGTTCTCGCGCACAGACCGATTGAACAGAACGTTCTCTTGCAGAACGACACCGACCTGCCGCCTGAGCCAGGTCGTGTCGACCATGGCCAGGTCGACCCCGTCGACCAGCACCCGGCCCCTTTCCGGGATGTACATGCGCTGGACCAGCTTCGCCAGCGTGCTCTTGCCCGAGCCCGTGCGCCCGACGATGCCGACCGTCTGCCCGGGCGGGATCTCCAGGCTGACCCGGCGCAGCACCTCCGGCCCGTCGGGGCGGTAACGGAAGGTGACGGCATCAAAGGTGATCCGTCCCTGGACCATGGGCAGCGAGGCACGGTTCGCAGACTGCGCCAGCTCGGTTGCGGTATTGAGGATGTCGCCCAGCCGGTCGACCGAGATCCGGGCCTGCTGGAAGTCCTGCCAGAGCTGGGCCAGGCGCAGGATCGGACCGCTGACCCGGCCCGCCAGCATGTTGAACGCGACGAGCTGGCCGACCGTCAGGTCGCCCTCCACCACCAGCCGCGCGCCGAGATAAAGCGTGACCGCATAGGTGATCTTGCTGATCAGCTGGGCCGTCTGGCTGGAGATATTGTTCAGGTTGTTCGAGCGGAAGCTGGCGGCCACATAGGCGGCGAGCTGCTCCTCCCAGCGGCGCTGCATCTGCGGCTCCACCGCCATCGCCTTCAGGGTTTCCACGCCCGTCACCGATTCCACCAGGAAGGCCTGGTTTTCGGCGCCGCGCCGGAACTTCTCGTCCAGCCTGGCCCGCAGCACCGGCGTGACCAGGACCGACAGCCCCACATAGAACGGGATCGCGGCCAGAACGACCAGCGTCAGCGTCGGGCTGAAATACCACATCACCACGAAGAAGACGGCGGTGAAGCCGACGTCGATCACCAGGGTCAGGGCCGACCCGGTCAGGAAGTTGCGGATGTTCTCCAGCTCGCGCACGCGCGCCACGCTGTCGCCGACCCGGCGGGCCTCGAAATAGGCCATCGGCAGCGCCAGCAGGTGGTGGAACAGCTTGGCGCCCAGCTCCACGTCGATCCGGTTGGTGGTGTGGGAGAAGATATAGGTCCTCAGCGTCCCCATCAGCACCTCGAACAGGGAGACCACGACCAGCCCGATGATCAGCACGTCCAGCGTCGTCAGCCCGCGGTGGACCAGAACTTTGTCGATGATGACCTGGAAGAACAGCGGCGTGATCAGCCCGAAGACCTGCAAGAAGAAGGAGGCGATCAGAACCTCGCCAAACAGCTTCCGGTAGCGCAGGACCGCGGGCACGAACCACGACACGTCGAACTTGCCGCCGCGCCCCAGCGGCGCGGCGCGGCGGGTCATCTGCAGCAGCCGGCCGGTCCATGCGGCGGCGAATTCCTCGACCGAGGGGGTCTCGGGCCGGCCCGCCGCAGGGTTCTGGATCAGGACCTTGTCGTCGGACGCCTTGGCCAGGATCACGAAGCCGCCGTCCTGCATCTCCGCGATTGCCGGCAAGGGTGCGGCGGCCAGCTTTGCCGGCGCCAGCCTGGCCAGCCGGGCCCGCAGGCCCAGGCGCTTGGCAGCACGCAACAGCGCGTCGGCGTCCATCGGCGTGCCCGGTTCGGCAAACTGGTGGCGGATCTGCCCGACCTCGCCAGGCATGCCGAAAAACGCAAAAGCATCACCAGGCAGGCCGCACCGGTGTCGACCTGCTTGTTGCCCGCCGTGGCAGGGGCGCCGGATCCGTCTGGCGGCGTGGCGCCGGGAGAGACTTTTGCTTTGTCCACCAAGGACAAACCAATAGTCGCACAGTGTTTAGATCGAATTTAACTGAGCCAAACTACCCACAGCCCAGGACCCGCCGATTCCCTGGGTTTTCAGCCGGTCAGCGGCGAATCTGGGCCAAAAGCCACGGTTGCATGCCCCTAATACGGGAAATACAGGTGAAATCCGCGGCCCACGCCCCATTTGAAGGAAACCAGCACAGGACACCGCAGCGCCGGTGCCGACGCCATCAGCGAGGAACTTTTCGATAAACCGTAGCTTCAGGTTTGCCTGGTGGCTGGGCGTCTGCGCCCTTGGCACCTATATCGTGGTCGCCAATCTGGGATAGGCGGCCACGCCTCGACCTTGCGCGAGCGTCCCGCGCCCGGTCACCCCGACCCCGATCCCGTCAGTGCGATACGACGTAGTCGCGCATGGCGCTGGTTTCCAGCTCGGCCTCGTCCAGCCGGCTCTTCACCACGTCGCCGATGCTGATCAGGCCGGCCAGCCGGCCGTCGCGCAACACAGGCAAATGACGCACACGGTGCCGCGTCATCGTCGCCATGACCTCCTTGACGGGCTCGTCCGGCCCGCAGGTCAGGGCCTCCCGGGTCATGATGTCGCCGACGGTCTTGTCGGCCAGGCGCGCGCCGTGCGTCGTGAACCCGTGCACCACGTCCCGCTCGGAGACGATGCCCACCACGGCACCGCCGTCCTCGGTGACCACCAGCGCGCCGATATTCTCCACTTTCAGGATCTGTGCGATTGTCTTGACCGACGAGAAGGGTTTGGTGGTGACCACCCTGTCGCCCTTTGCGGCCAGTATGTCCCGGACTCGCATCATGACGGTGTCCTCCTTCGCAAAGGTGTGAAAACAACCGTGCCAAGTCAGGAGGATACCACGTCGCGGCGGCTTTCGGACTCCCACGCCGCAAACTGTGATCGCCCGGCGCCCGTCAGGGGGGCGGACGTTCCGGCGACACCGCCGGCGGCCCGGCGGTGCAGCCACAAGGGCACGCTGATCGCCGCCAGCGCCGCAACCGCACAGCCACCCATCAATCCAACCATGGGATAAGGCGTGCCGTTGGTCATGGTCCCAATCGCCTGGGCCGCCAGCGCAGCCATGGTCAACTGCACCGATGTGCTGAGGCCGGACGCGGTTCCGGCCACGGTGGGATCGACGCTGACGGCACCGGCCTGTGCGTTCGGCATAGACAGCCCGTTGCCGATCGAGGCGATCCCGAACGGGCCGAACAGGGCCCAGGGCTCCCAATACCCGGCCAGGAACAGCGCCACGATGATCGCGATCGCCGCCAGCGCCAGCAGGGTCCCGACCACGATCATCCGGTCCAGCCCGACCCGCTGCGACAGCCGGGCGGCAGCGAAGTTGCCGAGCATGTAGCAGGCGGCAATGGGAATGAAATAGAGACCGAATTCGGTCGCCGGGCGTCCCATGACGTCCACCATCACGTAGGGGCCCCCGCCATGAAGGCGAAGAAAACCGACATCGAGAAGGCCGCCTGGAACGTGTAGCCGCTGAAGACCGGGATCGCCAGAAGCCTGACGCAGTCTCGCAGCATCGCGGCCGGCGAAACCGGCCGCGGCTTGACGGTCAGGGTTTCGGTCAGGAAGCGGTATACGATCAGCGCGACCACAACCCCCGCAAGCCCGGCGGTCCAGAAGATCCAGCGCCAGCCCAGCCAGTCCGTCAGGACGCCGCCGATCACCGGCGCGACCATGGGCGCCGACACCATTGCCATGGTGATATAGGCGATCGCCCGGGCCGCGCCGTCCCTGTCGTAGATGTCCCGAACGATGGCGCGCGACAGCACCATGCCCACCGCCCCGCCGACAGCCTGCAGGACCCGGCCGGCAATCAGGATCTCGACGGTGGGGGCCAGCGCGCAGACAAGGCTGCCCAGCAGGAACAGGGCGAAGCCCGCCAGCACCACGGGGCGCCGGCCAAGCCGGTCGGAAACCGGTCCGTAGACCAGCGTCGTCGCGGCCATCGACAGGATCGACAGACTGAAGGCCAGTTGCGCCACGCCGGCCGGCACGCCGAAATCGGCCGCGATCGCCGGCAGGCTGGGCACGAACATCTGCATCGCCAGCGGCTGGACCGCGGTGACCGCAACCAGGATCAACAGGAACAGACGGGTTTGCGGGGCGACCATGGGACGGAGTCTTCCTTCAGTGGCGGGGCCGCAAACACGCCGACCGGGCGGACCCGGCAGGGGCCACCAGTGCGGGAACGGACAGAGACGGGACGGAAGCGACCTGACATCCAGGGATATAACGCCCGTGGCAAGGCCGAACAAGGCGGGGAAGATCCGGCGGCCGGCCGAGTGCACCCCTATTACTTGTTTATTCTATAAATCTCTCTCTTTAAAGGTGTCAATCCGGTCAGAATCGATCAGGCGTGATCGTCCGCGTGGCGAATTGGCGGATTCAGGCAAGGTCTCCGGGTTGGGCAGCTAAAACCGTTAACCATCAGAACCTTGGGAATCCGCGCGATTCCAGGGCGGGCAAAATTAATCCGTGCAAAATGGACCGGCAACCCCCATATTATATGTTGCCGGGACATGTGGTCGCCCCCAACGGCCCGTTCCGGTTCACATAAGGGACTCATAAGGTTTTCCCTGACCCCGCGGGACCGGTCCCCCAACCGGTCCCGTTTTCTTTTGGCCCTAGCGCCCTTCGAACCTGGTCAGCCGTTTCTCGAAAAAAGCTTCGATCGCCTCGGCATGATCGGCCGAGTGGTGCAGCCGTGCGTTGGTGCGCGCGCAATCGTCCAGATGCGCGGCGAGGTTCTGTTCCTGGCCCGCCCGCAGCAGGCGTTTGGTCTCGCGGATCGCCAGCGGGGCGTTGGCGCAGATTCGTTCGGCCACGTCACGGGCCGCGGCCGACAGGGTGTCGCCGGTGAACAGGATCTCCGCCGCCCGCGACAGCCCGACCGCCCGGGGCAGGAACCAGGCCGCGCCGTCGCCGGGACCGATCCCGATCTTGACGAACCCGGCGGTGAAGGTGGCCGTCTCGGCGACCAGCCGGATGTCGGCCAGGCTGACCAGGTCCAGCGCCGCCCCGACGGTGGGACCGTTGACGGCGGCGATCAACGGCACTTCCAGGCCGTAGACGGCCACCGGCAGCCGGTGCATGCCGGACCGATAGGCCTGGGCGATCCGCTCGGGCGGGCCGGCGAACATGTCGGTGCGGTCGCGCATATGCTTGACGTTGCCGCCGGCCGAAAAGGCGCGCCCCGCCCCGGTCACGATCACCGCCCGGACCGTCTGGTCGGCATTGATCCGGTCGCAGGCCGCCACCAGCCCGTCGATCATGTCGGGATCGGACAACGGGTTCAGCTCGTCCGGCTTGTTCAGGGTCAGCGTGACCACATGGCCATGCCTGTCGAACAGGATGGGATCGGCCATGGTGGGTCACACGATCGCCAGCACGGCCTCGGGCGGACGGCCCAGTGCCGCACGGCCGTCATGGACGACGATCGGGCGTTCGATCAGGATCGGGTTGTCGACCATTGCCTGGACCAGACGGTCGTCGGCCAGCGACGGGTCGTTCAGGCCAAGTTCCTTGTAGACCGTCTCGCCCTTTCGCATCAGCGCGCGAGGCGCCATGTCCAGCATTTCCAACAGCTGCGTCAGCGTCGGTGCATCGGGCGGCGTCTTGAGGTATTCAACAACCGCCGGCTGCAACCCCCGTTCATGTAACAATTGCAAGGTCTGACGCGACTTCGAGCATCGGGGGTTGTGGTAGATGGTCAGGGCCATCGGGATCTCCTCGTGATTAGGGCGTTCGGGCGCGGCGCGCCGGAAGTGATAGTGCAGCGGACGAAATGGAAAAGCGGTCCCTCTGTCTGACGATCCTGCCTGCACCGGCACCGGCACCGGCCGCACGCCGTTTCGCCGAAGGACCGTTGTGACGGAACGCCAGGCCGCCGCGAGGCCCGATCTCTCCGGCAATCTCCGCGGCATGGCCTGGATGTTCCTCGCCACCATGCTGTTTGCATCGATGCATGCCTGCGTGCGGCAAGTCACCCAGGACCTGGATCCGCTGATCGTCGCTTTCTTCCGGAACTTCTTCGGGCTGGCGGTCATCCTGCCGATCCTGCTGAGGACGGGCATGGCGCCGCTGAAGACGAAGCGGCTGGGCCTGTTGATACTGCGCGCCGCGATCAACGTGGTTGCCATGCTGACTTTCTTCTATGCGCTGTCGATGACGCCGCTGGCCGACGTCGCGGCGCTGGGCTTCACCGCGCCGGTGTTCGCCACCCTGCTGGCGATGATCGTCCTGGGCGAACGGGTACACCTGCGCCGGTGGACGGCGATCCTGCTGGGCTTCGCCGGCACCTTCGTGATTCTGCGCCCGGGTTTCGAGACCGTCTCCATGGGCGAGCTCCTGGTGCTGATCTCGGCGCTGGCCTGGTCGATCGCACTGATCATCATCAAGGTGCTGGGCCGCACCGAAAGCGCTCTGATGATCACGATCTACATGGTGCTGCTGATGGCGCCCCTGTCGCTGGTCCCGGCCGCCTTCGTCTGGCGCTGGCCGGTGGGACTGGAGTGGCTGTGGCTGATCGCGATCGGCGCCTTGGGCAGCTTCGCCCAACTGACCATGACCCAGAGCCTGAAGGAGGGCGAGACCCAGGTGGTGATGCCGCTGGATTTCTTCAAGCTGATCTGGGCGGCGCTGATCGGCTATTTCGCCTTCGCCGAGGTGCCGGACATCTTCGTCTGGCTGGGCGGCGTGATGATCTTCGCCAGCGCCTTCTACATCGCCACCCGCGAGAGCCAGCTCAACCGCCAGGCCGTGAAGGACCTGGCGGGTCCGACGTGAGGCCGTCGGCGCACTCCCCTCACTCCCCCTGCTTCTGCCAGTCCTCCAGCAGCTTCAGCGCCGCTTCCCGCTCTTCCTCCGTCAATTGGGCGCCGACCAGGTCGCGCAGCTCGGCCGATTGCTTGTCGCCGGCGGCGGCACCCAAGGTCAGCCAGAAGAAGGCCTGGGCGCGGTCGGGTTCGAGCCCTTCGTCCTTCAGGTAGACCGAGCCCAGCGCGCGCAGCGCCGGGACCACGCCGTGGACCGCGGCGCGGCGGTACCAGTCGGCCGCCTGGGCATGGTCCTGCTCCACGCCCAGCCCCTGCTCGTAGAGAACGCCCATATTGTACTGGGCCTCGGGCAGTTCCTGCTCGGCGGCGGCGCGGTACATCTCCGCCGCCTTGGTCCAGTCCTGGGCCACGCCGCCGCCTTGGGCATAGGCCGTGCCCATCTTGTACTGGGCGCCGGGCCAGCCCTGGGCGACCGCTTTTTCGAACCAGAAGGCCGCCTTTTCAAGCTCCGGCGTGCCGGTGGGCCCGCGCTCGTAGAGCAGGCCCATGAAAAACTGCGCCTTGGGATCGCCGGCCCTGGCCTTGCCGCGATAGAAGCGGAACGCCTCGCGAAAGGTCAGACCGCGGTCGGATTCGGCAGACGAGGATTGGGCCGACACCGGCGCAACAGCGGGGTCGGGCACCATGAAGAAAAAGGCGACGAGAACGAAACCCGTTCGCCCCCACCTGGTAAATTGCACGAAATCCCACCCATTCTGACCGAAACATCAAGAACATAAGCAGATTCGCGCGGCGCTGTCGATTGTGGTGGTGGGGTGTGCGTAATTCCCCTCTCCCCGGCGGGGAAAGGGTGGACGGCGCGGCAGCGCCGGCCGGGTGAGGGAGTTCAGGTATCGGCCGTTCGTAACCCCCTCATCCGGCCCTGCGGGCCCCCTTCTCCCCGCGGGGAGAAGGGGATTGCGCTCACGCGTTGACGTCGACCACCAGGCGGCCGCGGACCTGGCCCTTGAGGATCGCCTTGGCGCGGTCCATGAGATCGGACAGACCGCACTCTTCGGTCATCGCCTCCAGCTTTTCCAGGGGCAGGTCCTTGACCGCCCGATCCCACAGGCGGATCCGGTTCTCGAAAGGCTGCATCACGGAATCGATGCCCAACAGGTTGACCCCGCGCAGCAGGAACGGCAGCACCGAGCAGGTCATCTCCGCTCCGCCGGCCAGCCCGCAGGCGGCGACCGAACCGCGGTATTTCATCTGGCCCAGGACGCGGGCCAGCGTGGCGCCGCCGACCGCGTCGACGCAGCCGGCCCATTCTTCGGATTCCAGGGGCCGCTGCGACGGTTCGGAAAGCGCGGCGCGCTCGACGATGCGCGAACAGCCCAGGTCCTTCAGATAGTCCGCCTGTTCCGGCCGGCCGGTGGAGCCCGCCACCTCGAACCCCATATTGGCCAGCATCGCGACCGCAACCGACCCCACGCCGCCGGCCGCACCGGTCACCAGGACCGGTCCGTCTTGTGGCCTGGCGCCATGGTCCTCCAGCGCCAGCACCGCCAGGATCGCCGCCACGCCCGCCGTGCCCACTGCCATCGCCTGGCGTGCGGTCAGGCCGTCGGGCAGCGGGACGAGCCAGTCGCCCTTCACCCGAGCCTTCTGGGCATAACCACCCCAATGCACCTCGCCGACGCGCCAGCCGGTCAGTACCACCTTGTCGCCGCGGCTATATCGCGGGTCGACGGAGTCCGACACGGTGCCGGCGAAATCGACCCCCGGCACGTGCGGCAGCGAACGCACCAGGCGGCCGATATTGCCGCCCAGGATCATGCCGTCCTTGTAGTTCAACGTGGAATACTCCACGTCCACGACCACATCGCCCGCGGGGAGCTGGTCTTCTTTCAGGTCGGTGACGGCATAGTCCGGGCCACCCTCGCCTTCGCTCATCAACATCGCCTTAAACGTCATTCTGGCCTCTCCCCGTTTGGTTCTTCGGCGCGGTCGTTGTGGCTAGACCGGCTCGCCCTTCTTTAGCACGCCTTCTTCGAAAAGCATGTCCCTGACCAGATGCTTCGGCACCTTGCCGTAGCCCGATTTGGGCAGGCTTTCCCAAAAGAAGAACCGCCGCGGCCATTTGTACCTGGACAGCCGCCCGTCCAGATGGGCGACCAGCATCCCCGCATCGACCAGCGCGCCCGGGACGGGCACCACCACCGCGACGCCGGCCTCGCCCCAGGTCGGATCCGGCACGCCCAACACCGCCACCTCAGAAACCGCCGGATGGGCCAGCAGGACCTCTTCGGCCTCGCGCGGATAGACGTTGGAGCCGCCGGAGATGTACATGTCCGAGGCCCGGCCGGTGATATAGACGAACCCCTGGGCGTCCATGCGGCCCAGGTCGCCGGTGTGGAACCAGCCGTCCTTCAGCGCCTTGGCGTTGGCTTGCGCGTCGTCGTAATAGCCGGCGAACACCGCCGGCCCGCGGGCGCAGATCTCGCCCTGCTCGTCGGGGCCCAGCAGCTTGCCGTCCGGGTCCTTGATCGCCACCTCCATGCCGGTGCGGGCGAAGCCGCAGGATCCCACCGGCATGCCGTCGTCTTCCAGGCTGTGCATGTGCGCCGGCAGGACCGTGATGCAGCCCGTCACCTCGCCCAGGCCGTAATACTGGACCAGGACGAAACCCAGCTTGCGCAGCGCGCGCAACTGGTCGATGCGGTACATCGGCGCGCCGGCATAGATCACGTGGCGCAACGAAGAATGGTCATGGGCGTCGACCGCCGGATGCTCGACCAGCCGTTTGAGGATGGTCGGCACGGTGAACATGTTGGTGACGCCGTAGTCCTCGACCAGACGCCAGACCTCGTCGATGTCCAGCCGGTCGGCGGTAGGCAGGATCGAGACCGCGCCGCGCGAGACCTGGGCCAGAAGATGCACGCCCGACCCATGGCTCAGCGGCGCCACCACCAGCGAGACGTCCCGGTGCGACAGGCCGCGCATCAGGTCGGCGACATGGTTTGTCACCACAAAGGCCATCTGACCGTGCGTCAGCACCGCCGCCTTGGGCCGGCCCGACGTTCCGGAGGTGAAGAAGAACCACAGCGGGTCGTCGCGGTCGACCTCGGCATGGAACGGCGCCGCCCAGGCCTGGGCGTCGATCAGCTCCTCGTAGCCCGTCTCGCCGCGCCGCGGTGCGTCGATGGCGATGACGCAGTCCAGCGCGGGCACTGCCGCGGCGACCGCATCGACATGGTCCGCGAAAGTCGCCTGATAGATAACCGCCTTGACGCCGGCGGACTCGGCCAGGCTGGCGACTTCCTGGGGCGTCAGCCGGTGGTTCACCGGCACCCAGACCGCACCGGCCTTGAAGCAGGCGAACGGGATTTCCACCATCTGGTTGCTGTTGCGCGCCTGGACCAGAACCCGGTCGCCGGGCGCCACCCCCAGCGACCTCAGTCCGGCGACCAGGGCGTCGACGCGGGCGTTGAGCGCCGCCCAGGTCCAGCTTTGGTCGCCCCAGACCAGCGCAGTGCGTTCGGGGTAGAGCGATGCCGCCTGGGTCAACAGACGGCCGAGATTCATGGCGTTGCCCACGGACGCACCCCCTTTCAACGGGTTCACTCAAGGGTTGTCTTGGCTGATAGAACGCCAACGGTCGGGCGTCAACCGGCTGTATACCGCTCGGCGATCCAGCGGTGGAAACAGTGTGTCGACACATCCATTTCGGGCGAGAACCGGCCGCCGTCGAATCGCACGCCATGGCGGCCGCGCTGCATCCCCTCGACGACGTCCACATCTTCCCGAAATACGCCATGCCACAGGCCGGCATTGCTGCCGCGGAGGTCGGAATATGCCTCCGATTTGATGCTTTCCGCCGCGTAGTAGATCTCCACCTGTTCGATCGTGCGGTCGGGCCCCAGAGGCTGAAGAACAATCGCATATGTATGGTCGCGGTGAACGCCGAACAGCACGTTCGGATAGAGCGCGATGTACTCCGCCGCCGATTCCCAGGCAGCCGGCAGTGCGGGAAAGTCGTCAAACCGCCGGCCACTGTCGTCCAGAACCGGTCGGTACGCCCGGGTGCCCTGACCGGAGAATTTGCCGGGCTGCACGATGCTGTAGTGATCCTCCAAGCGCGAGTACGTGTTGAGGGCGGGATGGACCCAGGGCAGGTGATAGCTCTCGCAGTAGTTCTCCACCGCCAGCTTCCAGTTTGCCGCCACTTCCAAGGAGAACGAGGAGTCCTGGCCGCTGTGGTAGAGCGGGCGATCGAAGTCCCGCCAGCGGCGATCAGCGGCGCGGCAGCCTCGGAAAACGGCGCCGCATCGCCGGCAATATTGACGAAGATGACGTCGCGCCAGACATGGCTCGGGAACTCGACCAGGCCCAACGCATTCTTGTCGACGTCGGGGTGGTCATTGACGCCGGCGTCGGCGCTTCAACAAGGATCATGCCGCGGTGCCGGCAGGTGTTCTGGAAGACCCGCACGGCGCCGTTCGCGTCGCGGACGCACAACAGGGGCACGCCGGCGAAGTTGACCGGCCACGCATCGCCGATGACGGGGATCTCCTTGGCAAATCCGATGCCGGACCAACCGGAGAACAGGACTGAGTCCTTCTCCCGCTCGAAGACCTCGGCCGAAATATAGGCGGCGTTTGGCAGACCGCGAGCCCGATCAACCGCCTTGCAAACGGCTGCCAAATCAGATGGATCGACCATCCCTCGCCTCCTGTGCGGTCGCTGCCAAAGCCTTTCACGGATCGACATCGCTGGGCAAGCACGGCAGATCGGCATCCGAACCATTCCTGCCGAACGTGGTAGCCAATGCCCCAGCCAGCAGGCCTTCAATGGTGCACGCCAATGTATACGCCCGTTCGAATCTGGTGTTCCATTACCGCGACTGACGGACACCTTGAGAAGGACGGCCCCATGTTCGAAGGCTTCGACCGGAAACGCATCGAAACCACCGGCGCTAGCATCAACCTGGTGGTCGGGGGCGACGGGCCGCCGTTGCTGCTGCACGGCTATCCGCAGACGCACGCGATGTGGCACAAGGTTGCGCCCGACCTTGCCCGGCGTTTCACCGTGGTGGCCAGCGACCTGCGCGGCTACGGCGATTCTTCCAAACCGCCGCCGGGGCCGGACCAGTTTGCCTATTCCAAGCGCGAGATGGCCCGCGACCAGGTCGAGGTGATGGCCGCCCTTGGCCACGAACGGTTCCATCTGGCCGGCCACGACCGGGGCGGCCGGGTGGCGCACCGCCTGGCCGCGGACTGGCCGGAGCAGGTGATCCGCCTGGCGGTTCTGGACATCGCGCCGACGCGCGAGATGTACCGCGCCACCGACGAAGCCTTCGCCCGCGCCTATTGGCACTGGTTCTTTCTGATCCGGCCGCATCCCGTGCCGGAGACGATGATCGGCGCAGACCCCGAGGCGTTCTGGCGGGCCAAGTGCGGATCCGGCAGCGCCGGCCTGCGGCCCTTCACGATGGAGGCGATGGCGGAATACCTGCGCTGCTTCCGCGATCCCGAGACGATCCGGGCAAGCTGCGACGACTACCGGGCCGCCGCCGGCATCGACCTGGTCCACGACGACGAGGACGGCGACAAGTAAGGTCGGCTGCCCGCTGCTGGCCCTGTGGGGCCGGGACAGTGTGATCGAGAAATGTTTCGACCCGTTGGCGGAATGGCGCAAGCGGGCCGCGGACGTCTCGGGCCGCGCGCTGCCGGGCGGGCACTATCTGGCCGAAGAGGTGCCGGAGGAAGTGACAGCGGAACTGCTGGAATTCTTCGGCACGAACTGACGTGCAGCCTCAGCGGGTGACCAGATCGCCCTGGGGCGGCCACAGCCGGCCCAGCGTCAGATAACGAAGGCCCGCCGCGGCACCGAGGAAGATCGCGCCGAGCGCCAAGGGCGCCGATACAGCCAGGGTCGACAGGCCGGTGATGCCTTGCCCGACGGTGCAGCCCATGGCGGTGAGGCCCCCGAACCCCATCAGAACGGCGCCGCCCAGGTGACGCACCATTTCGCGGTTTCCGTCGAAACTCTCCAGCATGAACTGGCCCTTGGCACGCGCCACCAGGAAGGCGCCGACGATCACGCCGCCGACCGTACCGATTCCGAAATTGATCGTCGCGCCGGTATAAGGTCATCAGATAGACCAGCGATTCGCCCAGCGGCGCGACGAAGGTGAAGGATTCCAGAGGCGTCGGGTCGAAGTCGTCCGCTCCAACCACGCCGGTGACGACCCAGCCGGTGAAGACCAGAGTGCCCATCAGGACACCGCTGACGATACCCTTGAACGAGGCGCGGAACGCCGCGCTTTGCAGGCATACCCATAAGACCGCGGCGGCGATCAGGGCAACCAGCCCCCAGCGAACGGTCTCGTAAGGAAGTTCCGTGGCGTGACTGACCAGACCGACCAGGCCCTGGCCGCCGGCGGCAGAGAGATCCAGGTTCGCGCGCTCGATCACGGTCTCGCGCAACAGGCCGGAAATCCCGCGCAGCGTCGCATAGGCGGTCAGGCCCAGGACCAGGAACACCACCAGCGAACGCAGGTCGCCGTTGCCCAGCCGCACGAGCGATCCGTAGCCGCAGATCCCGACCAGGGCCATGCCAAAGCCGAAGAGCAGCCCGCCGAGGATCGCGCCCAACCAGCCGAAATCCGGCGTCAGATAGATCGATTCGTCCAGATCGATCCAACCCGCCGCGTCGGCGGCCTGGGACAGCACCAGCGTCACGGCGATGGCCAGGAACCAGCTGCGCAGCTGCACCTTGTCGCCGCCGTAATAGGCATTGGCGATTGCGCCGAAAGTGCAGAACTCAGCCCAACGCGCCGTCGCGCCGAAGGCGATACCGATCAAAAAGCCCAGCGCCGCCATCAGGGTCGAGGTTTCGAGTTCAGGCATGTCGTCTCACTCCGGGCGCCGGGCTCAGGCCCCGCCGCCGGGATCCATCATACCGCCGTTAGACCGGTCATGGACTTGTTTCATGTCAAGTTTCAGCCGTCGGTGCCGACCGCCTCCGGCGCGGCGCCTTCCGGCCCCTCTTCCGTTTCCGGGTGCAGCACATCCACCGTCGAGACGGTCTTGGCGATGCGCAAGGCATCGGCGAAGGAGATCTGCTCCTCCTCCGGCATCGGCGCCCGGCGCATCATCCGGAACAGCGTGAACGCCGTCATCATCAGATAGATGACCGCGGTGTAGGCGAACAGGACCCTGACACCCAGAAACTCGATCGCCAGCGACGCCAGCAACGGCCCCAACGCAGCACCCAGACCGTACAGCAACAACAGGGCGCTTGCGGTCTGCACGTACTTATCCGGGTCGATGTGGTCGTTGGTATGGGCGACGCACAAGGCATAGACCGGAAAGCCGAAGGCCCCGAACAGGAAACCGATCCCGATCAGGGTGCGCGCATCGCCCGCGCCCATGGCGGTCAGCCCGCAGCCCGCCAGGGCGGCGGCGATACACGCCCCGGCTAGGATCCAGCGCCGGTCGACCCGGTCGGACAGCCAGCCGATCGGCCACTGCGACACCGCGCCGCCGATGACCGCCGCACTCATGAAGAAGGCGACGGTTTTCGCGCCGCCGCCGCCGCTTTGCGCGAACAGCGGCCCCAGCGCCCAGAACGAGCCGATCGCAAAGCCCGTGGTCAGACAGCCCAGCACGCCGACCGGCGAACTGCCGAACAGGCCGCGGAGGTCGATCTTGACCACCTCCACCGGCTCCGGCGCCGGCGACTTCGTGAAGGCGATGGGCACGGCGGCCAACGACACCAGGATCGAGGCCAGCGCGAACAACGCGAAGTCTGCCGGATCAGCCAGGATCAGCATCATCTGCCCAAGCGTCATGACGAACAGATTGATGATCACGTATATCGAAAACACGAAGCCACGGTTCTCGTTACTGGCCCGGGCGTTCAGCCAGCTTTCGATCACCATGTAGAGAACGGCCAGGCACATGCCGGTCGCCGCCCGCATGATCCACCAGACCGCTGGGTGCAGAAACAGCGCATGCACCAGGCACACCGACGACGCGATGCCGACCATGGCCAGGAAGGTGCGGATGTGTCCGGCACGGCGCACGAACAAGGGCCCCGCCACGCAGCCGAACACGAAACCGACAAAGTAGGACGAACCCAGAACGCTGATGTCGAAGGGGGTATAAGCCTCCAACCCCGCGCGCACCGGCAGCAACGTGCCCTGCAACCCATGCCCGGTCAGCAGCAACGCGGCACTGAGAAGAAGCGCGGCGATCGGCGCCACGACGGCGGTCATGGATCAGCGCCTCCGACCCGGGTTGAACTCGCCGCACTGTGATGCGGATTCCCGAAAACGGCAAGCGTAATGCCCCTCTCCCTGGAGGGAGAGGGGTTGGGGTGAGGGTGTTACCGTTGCCGGCATCGTAACCCCCTCATCCGGCCCTTCGGGCCACCTTCTCCCCGCGGGGAGAAGGGCTCTTTAACGCAGAGGTTCCAGGATCGAGCAGTAGTTGGCCACGCCGGCGCCGCCCATGTTGAAGACGCCGCCCAGCGTTGCGCCGTCGACCTGCATGCCGCCGGCCTCGCCGCGCAGCTGCATCGCCGACATCACGTGCATCGAGACGCCGGTCGCGCCGATCGGGTGGCCCTTGGACTTCAGCCCGCCCGAGGGATTGACCGGCAGGCGGCCGTCCTTGGCGGTCGCGCCGTCCAGCGCCAGGGCCGCGGCCTCGCCGGGGGCGGCCAGACCCATCGCCTCGTACTGCATCAGCTCGGCAATGGTGAAACAGTCGTGCGTCTCCACGAAGCTGAGATCGTCGACGCCGACGCCGGCCCGGTCGAAGGCGCCGTTCCAGGCCCGGGCGCAGCCGTCCAGGAAGGTCATGTCGCGCTTGGACACGGGGAGAAAATCGTTCACGTGGTTGACGCCCCTGAACACCACGGCCTTGTCGCAGGCCAGGGCGGTCTCGACATCGGCCAGCACCAGGGCCGCGGCCCCGTCCGAGACCAGCGAGCAGTCGGTCCGGCGCAGCGGCCCCGCCACGATCGGGTTCTTGTCAGACACGGTGCGGCAGAACTCGTAGCCCAGGTCCTTCTGCAGTTGCGCCATCGGGTTGGCGCAGCCGTTGGCGTGGTTCTTCGCCGCGATTTTGGCAAGCGCGTCGGATTGGTCGCCGTACTTCTGGAAATAACCGTTGGCGATCTGCGCGAAGACGCCGGCAAAGCCGCCTTCGATGCCTTCTTCCTCTTTCAGGTATGACGCCTTCAACAGGATGCCGCCGATCTCGGGGCCCGCGGTGTCGGTCATCTTCTCGACGCCAACCACCAGTACGACCCGGCCCTTCTTGGCCTCGATGAAGTTGAGGCCCTGGTGGATCGCCGCGGATCCCGTGGCGCAGGCGTTCTCCACCCGGGTGGCGGGGGTGAACCGGAAGCCATCGTCGGCCTGCAGCACCAGCGAGGCGCCGAAGTCCTGCTTCGAGAAACCGCCGTTGTAGAAGCCCAGATAAATCGCGTCCACGTCCGCGGCCTCGACGCCCGCGTCGCCCAGCGCCTCGCGGGCAACCCGGGTGATCAGCGATTCGACGTCTTCGCCTTCCAGCTTGCCGAACTTGGTATGGGCCCAGCCGACGATGCAGGCGGTCATGGCACGCTCCTTGTCGATGAACTGTCGGAATGCCGGGCGTCCGCACGTCCGGTCTTCGGGTTAGATAGCAGTCCGGCGGGCCCGGGAAAAGGGGCGCCTCACCAGTTGACGCGGAACAGGGCCAGCGGCTCTTCGACGCCGGCGATCTGGAATGTGCCGGACTGTTCGAAACGGAACATCTCGCCCTTCATCAGATCCGGCACCGGCGGCGCAACAAGAACGTCGTTCAGATCGGCCCTGGCCATCAGCGCCGCGGCGATGCGGACCGGGGTCAGGCGCGGATCGCTGGTCTTCTGGATCGGCGCGCCGGCCGCGACCACGATTGAAACCGTCGGCGCGACCTCCGGTGTGGTGTCGCGCAGGCGCCGGAACATCTGCTGCATCGAAGACGCGCCCTCGACGGCGCTGGCCGCGTTTGGGAAGGAAACCAGCATGCCTTCGCCGGTGCGTTTGATCTCACGCCCGCCATAGCGGCCCAGCGTGTCGCGAACGATCTCGTCATGCACGCGGACGAACTCCGCGCGGACCGGCGCTTGACCGCGCCCGTCGGGGTGGATGGCCATTACCCGCGTCAGCATGACCGTGGCCAGACCGCTCTCGGAGGCGGCCTTATTCGCCGCCGCGGTGGTTGGCGGCCGGGACCAGTCCTGCATGGCATCGACGATGCCCGACGGCGTCTCGTCGTCGTACTGGCGGTGGACCGCCGACGAGCGGCCGGCGGCGTACATTTCGTGGAAACGGGGATCGAGAAGATATTCGTCGACGTGATAGGCGAATCCGGCCGCGTTCTCGGCCGATGCGCCCAGGCTCTCGACGATGGCGGCGACCGCCTTGGCCACCCTGCGCTGCGTCACGCTGTGCCAGCGCCCGAGCGTTTCGCCAGCACCGGCCAGAAACAAGGTCATCCCGAAACTGCGATACGGATCCAGCGGGCCGTTCTGCACCTGGATCGCCTCGCGCGCCTCATCGGCCAGGGATTTGAGGCCCTCCTTTACGGCGGCGACGTCTTCGGGCTGGTTCCGAAGCACCGGCGCCGGAGCCGCCGCTGCCACTTCGGGTGGCGGTGCCTCAGGGTCGTTCGGGGCGGCGGCTTCCGGGGGCGGGGCGGCGGCCGGCGCCCCGGCAGGCTGGCCCGCGCCAAGGCCCAGGGCGGCGGCGGTGTCGGCCAGCGCCTCGGGACTGTCGAACCCGGCCACGCGCGCCGGCGGTGGCGGTGGCGGCGGTTGCTGGCGCAAGCCCGCGCCCGTGCCCGCGCCGGCGGGGACGCCGGCAAATGCCGGGTTTTGCTGACCCATGCCGGGCAGCATGACGTCCGCGGCGGCAACGACGCCACGGCCCGCCCCACCCTCGCCCCTTGACAGGGTCATGTCCGGCAACAGGAACCGCAACAGCGGAAAGAACGCGGCCAAAGCGCCAAACAGCCCCGCCGATAGGATGATCGTCCGGGCCTGGTCGGTGGTCAGCGAAAGCCCGAAGGAGGGCGCCGACTTCAGCACGAAGAAGATGACGGCACCGAACAGGGTGCCGCCCAGAAGGCTGAGGAACAGGACAGCGAAGAAGCGCAGGATCGCCTCGAAGATTGAGAATTCCACTATGGCGTCGGCAGCGTCGTCTTCCGTAAAGGCCGGCTGCGGCGCGACCTCCGGCGGCTCCAGATCAGGATCGGGGTCCTCCTCGGGCGCCGCCGCGACGGGTTCTTGGGACGCCGGCGCGGTGCGCTGGACGGCGCCGGGCGTGGCAAGCGCGGCGGGGCGCCGAGCCGGGGCTTTTGGCGCGGCGGGCGCCACAGCGACTGGCGTTTCCGGCACCCCCTCGGCTACCGTGGCGGGGCCGGACGGTGCATTGGGCTCGGCGACCTGCTCGCGTGTCACCGCCCGCACCGACGGCGGCTCCGGCAGATTTGGGCTGTGATAGACGACGGATTCCATCGCCGCGTTGTCGGCCACGCGGTAGGTTTCCTTGATGATGCAGCTTGCCGTGACGTTGGACAGCTTTTCCTGCGCATACGCTTCGTTGTACGCCGCGTCGCGCTCGTCGTCGCCGAAACGGGCACGCATGGTCCACCTGCCGCGGACCAGTTTGTAGACTTCGTAGGATACCGACTCGCCGGCGCTCATGGCCCGGGTTTCGCTCCCAACGACAACACCGTTGCCGCCGGCCAATGATCAGGAGAATTGCCGTCTCCTGTCGGTGAACAGGATCTTGCTCCGTCACCGGCCCTGCAGGCATAGTGGGCGGAATTCTAGGGGGAATTGTTACCAACAAGACGTTAACCGACGCTTACTCCAGCCGGGGCAGGTATGGCGGAACATGGGCGAATCCAGGGAGTCGGCGCTGCGCGACGCATCCCGGCGCATTCAAGAGGCGCTGGACGGGTTCGGCGTGGGCCCGGCGGTTAAGGAATTTCCCGCCTCCACCCGAACCGCCGCCGATGCGGCCGCAACCATCGGCTGTACGGTGGCGCAGATCGCAAAATCTCTGATCTTCCGGGGCAAGGCCAGCGGCCAACCGGTCCTGGTCATCGCCAGCGGCGCAAACCGGGTGGACGAGAAGAAGGTCAAGGCCGTGCTGGGCGAGGCAATCGGCAAGGCCGACGCCGATTTCGTGCGCGAGAAGACCGGCTTTGCCATCGGCGGCGTGCCGCCGGTAGGCCATGCGGTGCCGCCCAAGGTGCTGATCGACCAGGACCTGATGGCGCTGGACGAGATCTGGGCCGCGGCCGGGACGCCCTTCGCCGTGTTCCGGCTGGAGCCGGGAATCCTGGTTCAAATCACCGAAGGCACGGTGGCGGACCTGCGCAAGGACTAGGCGCGCACGCCGTGTACACCCCTATCCGACCATCCACTCCGGCCGGTGGGGCTCCAGCACCGTCTTGCCTGCCATCAGGGGCGTGCCTGTCTCCGCCGCCTTCGCCACCTGGTCCAGGCGCAACAGCGCCAGCCCCTGCCCGTCCGACGACGAGCGCATCTCGCCGGCGTCCTTGCCGTCCAGCGTCACCTGCGTGCCGGGCGCCGGCGCGTCGCCGTCGAAACGAACCGGCATCAGCCGTTTCTTGACCAGGCTGCGGTACTTGGTCCGCGCGGTCAGCTCCTGGCCCATGTAGCAGCCCTTGTCCCAGTCGACGCCGCCCAGTTCGTCGAAGCCGTTTTCCAGCAGGATCGATTTCTCCACGATCATATCGCGGCTGCCGTCGGCGAGGCCCAGCGCCAGCCGTACGGAATCGACATCAGCGCGGTCGCCCGCCGTGAGGCCGCGGGCGCCAAGCGCCGCCTCGATGCCTTCTTTCGGCGCGATCACCCGCGCGCCCATGGCGGCCAGGCGCGGATCGGTCCAGGCGACGCCGCCGGCGAACGCCGTCGCCGCCCCAGGCGCGTCCGGCAGGCCCAGGGCGGCCGGCCCGGCCGGGCCGGGGACCGCGGCGACCGCCAGATCCTCGCCGATGCCCAGCTCTACCGTCGCACGCAGCTTGAACTTGTGCAGCGTCTGGCCAAGCTGCATCAGCCGGTCCGCTTCGCAGTCCAGCAGGAACCGCCCGTCCAGCTCGACGACGAAGAAGTCGTGCAGATACTTGCCCTGCGGGGTCAGCAAGGTGGCCCAGACGACGCGGTCCGGCGCGACCTTGTCCATGTCGTTGGAGACCAGGCCCTGCAGGAAGGCGCGGCGGTCCGCGCCCGCGATCGTGATCACGCCGCGGTCGGGCAACATCGCATAGCTGGATCCCGTCATTCGGTCAGGTTCCCATGGCCGTTCGCGCTTCATAGATGGCCCCGACCGCGCCGCTTGGCAAGCCGCCACGGCGCAGGTATACCGCGACGGTAGCCCACCGCGCGTATTCTAGAGAAATCCCAGCCCGCACAAGGCAGGTCATGAAGCTGTTGTTTGTAACCTCCAACAGGATCGGCGATGCCGTCCTGTCCACCGGCATCCTGGGCCACCTGGTCGACCGGCACCCGGGCCTCGCCGTGACCGTGGCATGCGGTCCGGAATCGGCGCCGCTGTTCGAGGAAGTGCCCGGTCTGGAACGATTGATCCCGCTGCCCAAGCGCACCTGGAAACGGCACTGGCTGGGCCTGTGGGCAAGCTGCGTCGGCACCTATTGGGACCTGGTGGTGGACATCAGGCGTTCGATCATCGGCTGGTCGGTGCTGCATCGCCGGTCGATGACAGTTCCCCGCGACGGCCGCAACCTGCACCGGGTGCGCCTGCTTGGATCGATGCTGGGGCTTGGCGACGCGCCGCCGGCCCCGCGCCTGTGGACCGGACCGGCGCACCGGGCCCGCGCCGCCGAACTGATCCCCGATTCGGGCGCCCTGGCCCTGGGGCCGACGGCAAACTGGCGGGGCAAAATCTGGCCCGCCGACCGTTTCGTCGACCTGGCCCGGCGGCTGACCGGCACGGGCGGTCCCCTGGAAGGCCGGCCGGTTGCGGTCTTCGCCGCCCCGCACGAGGCCAGCGACGTGCAAGACGTCGTCCGCGGGCTGAACGACCGCACGGTCATCGACCTGACCGGCAGGACCGGGCTGCTGGACGCGGCGGCATGCCTCAACCGCTGTGTCTTATACGTGGGAAACGATTCCGGCCTGATGCACCTGGCAGCCGCAGCCGGCACGCCGACGCTGGGCCTGTTCGGGCCGTCCCGGCCCGAGCTCTATGCCCCCTGGGGCGACAGAACCGCCGTGGTGCGCACCGAAGAGAGCTACGAGTCCCTGATGGCCCGGGCCGGTTCCGACGGCGCCGTCCGGGACACGCTGATGCGGGGCCTGACCGTCAGCCGGACCGCCGGCGCCGCCAGCGACCTTTTGCGCCGGATCGCCGAAACCGGAGAACGCCATGCGCACGACGGCTGAACGCAGGGTCGCGCCCGCATGACGCGCGTTCTGCAGCTGATGGCAGGCGCCGAGGTGGGTGGCGCCGAGGCCTTCTTCGAAAGGCTGGTCGGCGGCCTGGCCCGCAGCGGCCTACCGCAGGCGGCCGTCATTCGCCGGCACGCGGCCCGGGCAGCACGCCTGAGCGAGGCCGGGCTGCCGGTCCAGCAGATCCGGTTCGGCGGGCCGCTGGAGCTGCTGTCACGTCTGCAGATCCGCGCCGCTGCGAAGCGGTTCGCGCCCGACCTGGTCCTGGCCTGGATGAGCCGCGCCGCGTCTATGGCGCCGCGCGGCCGCTGGACGGTGGTGGGCCGTCTGGGAGGCTATTACGATCTCAAATATTACCGCCGTTGCGACCACCTGGTGGGAAACACGCTGGGCCTGCGCGACTATCTGGTCGCGCGCGGCTGGCCGTCCGAACGGGCGTGGTATCTGCCCAACTTCGTCGACGCGACGCCGCAGCCGGCCGCAGACCGGTCGGCGCTGTCCACCCGGGCCGATGCGACGGTTGTTCTGCTGGCAGGACGGCTGCACCCCAACAAGGCGGTCGACGTGGCCATCGCCGCCATGGCGATGCTGCCGGACGCGCACCTGTGGATCGCGGGCACCGGTCCGCTGGAAGCCAGCCTGCGGCGACAGGCGGCGGACGCGAACCTGACCGCGCGCGTGCATTTCCTTGGCTGGCGTGACGACCTGCCGGCCCTGTTGGCCGCGGCGGATTGCCTGTTGTGCGCGTCGCGCCACGAACCGCTGGGCAATGTGGTCCTGGAAGGCTGGGCACACCGCACACCGGTTGTGGCGGCCGCGTCCAAGGGACCGTCCGAACTGATCGAACATGAACGGACCGGTCTATTGGTGCCGTTGGACAATCCCGCAGCAGTGGCGGAAGCAGTGACACGGCTTGCCGGCGACCGGGCGCTGGGGGCGTCACTTGCCGCCGCCGCGCATGAAACCTTCGCCGCGCAGTTCTCCGAGGCGGCCGTTGTCGCGCAGTATCGTGCGTTCTTCGAGGAGGTGACGCGCTGATGTGCGGGATCGCCGGCATCATGACCCGGGACGGGCGGCCACCCGATCCGCGCGTGCTGGACCGCCTGATCGAAGCCCTGGGACATCGCGGACCGGACGGCGAAGGCAAGCACCTGTCCTACGGCGTCGGCATGGTGCAGACCCGTCCTGCAATCATCGACCTGGAAACCGGCGACCAGCCGCTGTACGAGCCCGGCGGTGCGGCGCTGGTCGCCAACGGCGAGATCTACAACTACCGGGAACTGCGCGCCGAGTTGGACGATGTCAGGTTCGCGACCAGGTCGGACTGCGAGCCGCCCCTGCACCTTTATCGCAGGGAGGGGCCGCAATTCAGTCATCGCCTGCGCGGCATGTACGCGATCGCCATCCACGACCCGGCGGAAAGCCGGCTGGTGCTGACCCGCGATCCGTTCGGGATCAAGCCGCTGTATTATGTCGAGACGCCGACCGCCTTCGCCTTTGCGTCCGAGCCGCAGGCGCTGCTTGCGGCGGGGCTGGCGGAGCCTGAGGTCCATCCGGGACATCGTGACGAATTGCTGCAGACACAGTTCACCTGCGGCGCGGAGACGATCTATCGCGGCATCCAGCGGGTCCTGCCCGGCGAGACCCTGGTGGTGCGCAGCGCGCGGGTCGTCGATCGCCACCGGCGCGACGCGCTGACGGCCGGACCGCCGGCATTCCTGTCCGAAGACAGCGCCTTGAAGGAACTGGACCGGGTGCTGGAGGACAGCGTTTCAATGCACCAGCGTTCCGACGTTCCTTATGGCCTGTTCTTTTCCGGCGGCATCGATTCCACCGCCGTGCTGGCGATGATGGCGCGGCTGAACGACAACCCGGTGAACGCCTTTACCGCCAGTTTCCCCGAGACGGCGGAACCCGACCAGCGAGCCCTGGTCCGAACGCTGGCCGACCACTGCAACGCGAAGCTGACCGAGGTCGAATTCACCGAGCAGGATTTCTGGAGCCTGTTGCCTCGTGTCGCCGCCGACATCGACGACCCGGCGGCGGACTACGCCGTCCTGCCGACCTGGAAACTGGCGCAGACCGCGGCCCAGGATCTGAAGGTGGTGCTGTCGGGCGAAGGCGGAGACGAACTGTTCGCCGGCTACGGCCGCTACCGCAGCGTGCTGAGACCCTGGTGGATGGGCGGTCGGACGATCCGTTCGAAAGGCGCCTTCGACGGGCTGGGCGTGCTGCACGACACCGGAACCGCCTGGCGCGACGGCATCGCCAGCGCCGAGGCCCGGGTCGCGGAGTTCGGCTGGACGGCGCTGCAGCGGGCACAGGCCACCGACTGCACCGACTGGCTGCCCAACGACCTGTTGACCAAGCTGGACCGCTGTTTGATGGCGCACGGGTTGGAAGGCCGCACGCCGTTCCTGGATCCCGTCGTCGCCAATTTCGCCTTCAGCCTGCCCGACGGCTTGAAAGTCCGCAAGCACCGCGGCAAGTGGCTGCTGCGACGCTGGCTGGACAAGACCGTACCCGAGGCCAACGCCTTCGACCGCAAACGCGGCTTCACGGTCCCGGTCGCGGAATGGATCCGGCGCCACGGGACCCGGCTGGGCGAACTAGTCGCCGACCAACCCGCGGTGCAGGAGGTCTGCCGCCCGGACCGGGTGCGCCGGCTGTTCCTGGGCACCGGCAAGCGCGAAGGGTTCGCCGCGTGGACGCTGTTGTTCTATGCCCTGTGGCACAGGAATCATCTGGAGAATGCCGGCACGGACGGCGACGTCTTCGAGGTACTGGCGGACCGCGCCTGAGGCGCGGCCGGATGGTCAGGTGCCGGTCCGCTTGGCCGGTGCGGACTCGAGCTTTTCCTGGTAGCGCTAGATCGCGGAAGAAATCTCGGTGGAGATGTTGGCCGCATCCTCGTCGGGATTGAAGCCGACCAGGATGGCATGCGACAGCGGCCGCAGCAGTTCCACGTCCTTGGCGTCCGGTTTCTCGATGCTGTCGCGGATGGCGTTGACCACCTGCAGCAGAGACTGGCACAGCTCGCTCACATGTTCGTACGGCGTGTCGACCATGCGCTCGCTGACATCCTCGACGACCACCGACAGGTCGCCCATGCGGACCGCGGTCATGTCGGTCACATTGCGGGCTTCCAGATCCGGCAGGACCAGCCCGACCAGAAACGAAACCTGGTAGACGTTGCGCTTGAGGCGCTGTTCGTTGATGTCACGCTGGGCGTGCGCGATCAGCGACGACAGCTCGACCTCCGAATAGGGTTCGCCCAGCGCCTTGCACCGCAGGGTGTTGGGCACCAGGACGGTCGGCGCGCTGTTGCCGTCGCGGTCCAACTTGCGGCGGTCGGGACCGATATAGTTGCTGGTCACGACAAAGGGCTTGCGCCGGCTGACCAGCATGTTCATCCGCTCGAACAGCGCACCCGGAGACAGGGGTTTCAACAGAAGGTCGTCGGTCCCGCAGTCGACGATCCGCCGAACCAAGTCGCGGTTTGGTTCCCACGCCGTCATGATCACCGGAATGAACGGGTTCTCGCCCACCCGGTGATAACGGATGTCCTGGATGAGCTTGCAGGCATCGCCCTTCTCGAAATTAACGTCGACGATGATCAGGTCGGGACGGCGGCGCGAGACGTATTCGCGCAGATCGATCAGGCTTTCGAAATCCTCCATGCCGGTGAAGCCTTCGCGCTGGAAGGCGGTCCGCAACTGACGCCTCAGATGGCGCTGCGGTTCCGCATAGACGATTTCGAGCTTTTCGCGGTTGTTCTGTTCGATCGGCATCTGAAGCGGGTCGGTTCCCTAAAGCCCGCGACGGCGCCAATGGACCGGTGAGGCGCGACCCGACCATGGATCTGGACGGTCCCCGTTTCCGGAGCTCCGCGGCGGATTTCCGCGGGCGGCGCGCTTCCCTGATGGTGGCGACTTGCCTTGTGACTGACGGGCGAACGGTAACCGGCCCAACGTAAACAAAAGGTTGCTAAAGTGCGCCACACCGGCACCACCTCACCGGAAATTGCTCCCGGCGGTACTGGGATGCCGCAACCGTTAAGGACCGAGCCTCGCGCCCGCGCCGCCGGAAGTTGCAGCCGGCAGGCCAAAGGGTCGCCCGGGCCTCCTTCAGGCGGGCCGGGCGATAGCAGAAACGCCGCCGGCTATTTGGCGTCGCGGGCCGCCAGCGCGGCCTGTGCGGCGGCCAGGCGGGCGATCGGAACCCGGTAGGCGGAGCAGGACACATAATCCAGCCCCACCTCCTCGCAGAACGCGATCGAGGCAGGGTCGCCGCCGTGCTCGCCGCAGATGCCCAGCTTGATGTTGGGACGGGTCCGGCGGCCGCGCTCGGCGGCGATCGCAACAAGTTCGCCGACGCCGGTCCGGTCCAGGGTGGCGAAGGGATCGTTGTCCAGGATCTTCCGCTTTTCGTAGGTGTTGAGGAACTGGGCCGCATCGTCCCGGCTTAGACCGAATGTCGTCTGGGTCAGGTCGTTGGTCCCGAAGCTGAAAAATTCGGCGGCTTCCGCGATCTTGTCGGCGGTCAGAGCGGCCCGCGGCAGTTCGATCATGGTACCGACATGGTAGTCGGGCCGCGTTCCGGTCGCCTCGGCCACCTCCGCGGCGACGCGGTCGATGACCTCCTTCAGGATTATCAGTTCGTCCGCCAGCGCCACCAGCGGCACCATGACCTCGCACTTGACCGACTCGCCCGTCTCCTTCTGCGCCTCCACGGCGGCTTCGAAGATGGCGCGCGCCTGCATCTCGCAGATTTCGGGATACGACAACAGCAGGCGGCAGCCGCGATGGCCCAGCATCGGGTTCAGCTCGTGCAGCTGCGCCGCACGCTGCCGCACCCGATCCTCGGTGACGCCGGCCGCGGCGGCAACGTCTTCGAACTCCTCGTGCGAGTGCGGCAGGAACTCGTGCAGCGGCGGATCCAGCAGCCGGATCGTCACCGGCAGTCCCTTCATGATCCGGAACAGCTCGACGAAGTCCGACCGTTGCATGGGCAGGATCTTGGCCAGCGCAGCGCGGCGCCCGGCCTCGTTTTCGGCCAGGATCATCTCGCGGACCGCGATGATCCGGTCGCCCTCGAAGAACATATGCTCGGTCCGGCACAGGCCGATGCCCTGGGCGCCGAAGCGGCGCGCCGTGCCGGCATCTTCCGGTGTCTCGGCATTGGCGCGCACCTCCAGCCGCTGGACCCGGTCGGCCCAGGTCATGACCTTCTCGAAGTCGCCGGAAAGGTTGGGCTGGACCGTGGCGACCTGCCCCAGCATCACCTCGCCGCTGGCCCCGTCCAGGGTGATACAGTCGCCGGCATTCACGGTATTCCCTCCGATCCGGAACAGCCCGTCCGCATAGATCACGTCGATCGAACCGGCGCCAGCGACGCAGGGCCGGCCCATGCCACGGGCCACGACCGCCGCGTGGCTGGTCATGCCGCCGCGTGTCGTCAGAATGCCCTGGGCGGCGTTCATGCCATGGATGTCCTCCGGGCTGGTCTCGACCCGCACCAGGATCACCTTGGCGCCTTCCGCAGCGCGCGCCTCGGCCTCGTCGGCGCTGAACACCACCATGCCGGCCACCGCGCCAGGCGATGCGGGCAGGCCCTTGGCGATCACGTTGCGCTCGGCATCGGGGTCCAGCATCGGGTGCAGCAACTGGTCCAATGCCTGCGGCTCCAGCCGCCGCACCGCGGTTTCGGGATCGATCAGCCCTTCTTCGACCATGTCGACCGCTATCTTCAGCGCCGCCTTGGCGGTGCGTTTGCCGGTCCGGGTCTGCAGCATGTAGAGCTTGTTGCGCTGGATCGTAAACTCGACGTCCTGCATTTCCTTGTAGTGGGCTTCCAGCTTGTGCCGGATCTCGTCCAGTTCGCCGAACAGGCCGGGCATGACCTCCTCCATCGCCGGAAGAGCCGAGCCCTGCATATCTTTCGCCTTGACGGTCAGATTCTGGGGCGTGCGGATGCCGGCGACCACGTCCTCGCCCTGGGCGTTGACCAGATACTCGCCGTAGAAATAGTTCTCGCCCGTCGCCGGATCGCGGGTGAAGGCGACGCCGGTGGCGCAGTCCTCGCCCATGTTGCCGAACACCATCACCTGCACATTGACGGCGGTACCCCAGTCGCCGGGATAGCCGTGCAGCCTGCGGTAGGTGACCGCGCGCGGCGTCATCCAGCTTCCGAACACGGCGCCGATTCCGCCCCACAGCTGTTCCTTCGGATCGTCGGGGAACGGCGCGCCCAGCCCGTCCTTGACCAGCTTCTTGTATTCCAGCACCAGCTCCTGCAGGGACTCCGCGGTCAGCTCCATGTCCAGGGTGGCGCCGTTGTCCTGCTTTTTGTATTCCAACAGCTCTTCGAACAGGCTGTGGTCGACGCCCATCACCACGTCGCCGTACATCTGGATGAACCGGCGATAGCTGTCAAAGGCGAAGCGGCGGTCGCCCGAAAGCTTCGCCAGCCCCTCCACCGTCTCGTCGTTCAGGCCCAGGTTCAGCACCGTGTCCATCATGCCCGGCATCGACACGCGCGCGCCCGATCGCACCGACAACAGCATCGGGTTCGCGGGGTCGCCGAAGGTCGCGCCCAGATCCTGCTCCAGCTTGGCCACGGCGGCATCCACCTGTGCCTCCAAGCTCGCCGGGTATTGCTGGTCGTTCTCGTAATAGGCGGTGCAGACTTCCGTGGTGATCGTGAAGCCCGGCGGCACGGGCAGGCCGATGCTGCTCATCTCCGCAAGGTTCGCGCCCTTCCCGCCCAGAAGGTTGCGCAACGTGGCGTCGCCGTCGGCGCCGCCGTCGCCGAAACTGTAGACCCACTTGTGATCGCTGTGTGCCTGAGCCATTGCCCCTGTCCCCTTTTGCCGCTGCCGGGGGCCCTTGCCCCCGCGTTCAAGCTCTGAACGGTACTTCAGCCTTCGATCTGGGAAAAATCAGCCAAACTGCCCATCGCGTCTCTGATCTGGGACAATAGTCTAAGCCGATTTGCCCTGAGCGCGTCTTCTTCGGCATTGACGGTGACATCGTCGAAAAAGGCATCGACCGGCGACCGCAGGGCCGCAAGCGCGCCCATCGCCCCTTCGAAATCCTCATTGCCGACAAGGCCTTGCGTCGATGCGACCGCGGACTGCAGGGCGTCATGCAGGGTGCTTTCCTCGTCCAGGGCGAACAAGCCCGGATCCGGCGCCGCCCGATAGCTGGCATCGTCCCGCTTTTCCTCGATCCGCAGAATATTGGCCGCGCGCTTGTAGGCGGTCAGCAGATTGGCGCCGTCATCGCTGTCCAGGAACGCGGTCAGCGCATCGACCCGCGCCAGCAGGCGCACCAGGTCGTCCTCGTCCTCCAGCGCAAACACCGCCCGGATCAGGTCGTGGCGGATGCCCTGGTCGCGCAGCGCCACGCGCAGACGGTCGCCGAAAAACTCGTACAGATCGGGGATCTGGAACTGCAGATAGGCGTCTTCGATCTGGCCGCGCGGCATCTGTTTGCCGTCCATGCGGGCCTCGAAAGCCTCGCGCAGGCCGGGAACCGAGTCCGAGTAGAGCCGGGCTGCCAGAAAGAACTTCTTGCCCAGCTTCATCCGCACGCCGTTCTCGACGATCAGGCGGATCACACCCAGCGCAGCGCGGCGCAGGGCGTAAGGGTCCTTCGATCCCGTCGGCTTCTCGTCGATCAGCCAGAAACCCATCAGCGTGTCGATCTTGTCGGCCAGCGCCACGGCGACCGCGGTGGGATCGGACGGACAGGCGTCGGACGGGCCCAGCGGCGAATAGTGCTGCCGGATCGCGCCGGCCACGTCGGCATGCTCGCCGTCGTTCAGGGCGTAGTGCGCGCCCATCACGCCCTGCAGTTCGGGGAATTCGCCGACCATGCCGGTCACCAGGTCGGCCTTGCACAGCCGCGCCGCGGACCGGACACGGTCGCGGTCGGCGTCGGGGATGCGTTTGGAGATCTGAACGGCCAGCGCCTCGATCCGGTCCACCTTCTGGTCCAGGGTGCCCAGCCGGGCGTGGAAGACGATCTCGCGCAGCGCCGGCACGCGGTCGGCCAGCGGCACGGTGCGGTCCTGGTCCCAGAAGAACTTGGCGTCCGCCAGCCGGGCCCGCAGCACGCGCTCGTTGCCGTTGACGATGTTGCGGTCCCGGGCGCCCCCGTCGGCGGGCATGTTTGCGACCAGCGCGAAATGCGGCGCAAGCCGGCCGTCCGCTGTTTCCAGGGCGAAATACTTCTGGTGCATGCGCATCGACGCGGTCAGCACCTCCGGCGGTACTTCCATAAAAGCCTCGTCGATGGCGCCGACCAGGACGTTCGGCCATTCCACCAGCCCGACGACCTCGTCCACCAGGGCCGGATCGTCACGCACCGCAAGGCCCAGCGCGCCGGCCTGCCGCTCCAGGCCGGCGACGATCCGTTCCCGGCGCACGGCCGGGTCCAGGATCACGTACCGTTCCTTCAGCGCGCGGCGGTATTCGTCCAGGTCGCTGAAACGGAACGGCTCCGGCGCCAAAAACCGGTGCCCGACGGTGGTGTCGGTGAAGTCCAGCCTGTCGCCGCCGCCCAGGTCCAGCGTGCCGTCAAGCGGCGCGCCCTCGAAGACCGCGACGATGCCGCTCAACGGCCGGACCCAGCGGAACTGCTGCCGGGCGAACCGCATGGACTTGGGCCAGCTCAACCCGCGGATCGCCTCCAGGATCACCTCGGGAAGCACCTCGGCCGTGGCGCGTCCCTTGACCGCCCGCACCGCGAACCAGACCGCCCCCTTGGGCGTGTCGCGCTTTTCGCACTGGTCCAGGCTTTCCAGGCCCGCGGCGCGCAGGAACCCGTCGATCGCCTTGTCCGGCGCGTCGACGCGCGGCCCCTTGCGTTCCTCGGTCCGGTCGGGCTGGGCCACGGGCAGCCCCGACACCACCAGCGCAACCCGGCGCGGGGTGGCGAAGGCCTCCACCGCGGCGAATTCCAGGTTCGCCGCCTTCAGCCCGGATTCCAGCAGCCGCGTCAGGTTCTCCGCGGCGCGCGGCTGCATGCGCGCAGGGATCTCCTCGGACCGCAGTTCCAGCAACAGCTTAGCCATTGCCGACGCCCCCTCCGGTCTCCTGCAGCCACGCCTCGGCGCATTGCTTGGTCAGGGTGCGGACGCGCAGGATATAGGCCTGCCGCTCGGTCACCGAGATCACGCCGCGCGCGTCCAGCAGATTGAACAGGTGGCTTGCCTTCAGGCACTGGTCGTAGGCTGGCAGCGTCACGCCCTCTGCGATCAGGGCGCTGCATTCCCGCTCGGCGTCTTCGAAATGCCTGAGCAGCATTTCGGTGTCGACCAGCTCGAAATTGTGCTTGGAATACTGCACCTCGGCGCGGTGGAAGACGTCGCCGTACTTGACCCCGGCGCCGTTGAAATCCAGGTCGTAGACGTTCTCCACGCCCTGCACGTACATCGCCAGCCGTTCCAGCCCGTAGGTCAGTTCGGTGGAGACCGGGTCGCAGTCGATGCCGCCGACCTGCTGGAAATAGGTGTACTGGCTGACCTCCATGCCGTCGCACCAGACCTCCCAGCCCAGGCCCCAGGCGCCCAGCGTCGGGCTTTCCCAGTCGTCCTCGACGAACCTGATGTCGTGCTCAAGGGGATCGATGCCGATCGCCCGCAGGCTGTCCAGGTAAAGATCCTGGCTGTTCGCCGGCGAGGGCTTCATCAGCACCTGGTATTGATAGTAGTGCTGCAGCCGGTTCGGGTTGTCGCCGTAGCGCCCGTCGGTCGGCCGCCGCGACGGCTGCACGTAGGCCACGTTCCAGTCATCGGGGCCCAGCGACTTCAGCGTGGTCGCCCAATGGAACGTCCCGGCGCCGACCTCCAGGTCGTAGGGCTGGAGAATCACGCAGCCCTGCGCCGACCAGTACTGGTGGAGCTTCAGGATGATCGACTGAAAGCTGCTGTCTGCCGTCATCGGCCCGGGAGATCGCAAAGGGGTGAGAGTTTCGAGATTTATTGTGCGGCGCAAGGTAGCCCTGGGCCTGCGCGGAATCAACAGGCCAGCGGAGTGTCGGCCTGCATCGGAATCCCCTCTCCCTGGAGGGAGAGGGTGGACCGCGGCGCATGCCGCGGGCCGGGTGAGGGTGTTCGGGTGCCGGCCGACATCGTAACCCCCTCATCCGGCCCTTCGGGCCACCTCCTGCCTTCGCCGAAGCAAAGCTCCGGCTTCGCGCAGGCAGGTCTCCCCACGGGGAGAAGGGAACAAACGGGCCGAAAGAGAATTATCGCTGTCTTGCTATGCGCCCGCGTCGCAGGCGTGCTCCGTACCGCTGGGATAGTAGGCGCCGCACTTGGCGCACTGGGTCATGTCTTCGACCGGCGGGCGCTTGGCGCGCCGCCCGCTCGTGGCGCGGCGGACTTTCTCGGCGAGATCGTCCAACGGCCGCGCCGGTTTGCCGTCGCCGGCGCCCTGCACCCTGGCCAGGAACTTGAACCCGAACCAGACGATACAGATCACCGCCACCAGCAAAAGGATCTTGGCGAAGGAAAAACCGAACATGGGAGGTGTTTATGCGCGGGCCCGCCCGCGGTCAAGGCGGACCGACGGGGCCACTAAAGTCCCAGGCGCGCCCACCAGGCCTGTTCGTGCACCGCCGCGATCAGACCGTGCGACAGTCCGGCGCCGATTTCGCCGGCATCGCCGCCCGCGACCCCCAGGCCCAGCCGCCGCTGCAGCAGGCCCATGGGTTTTTCCACCAGCCGCAAGCGCACGTTTTCGCCGTAGGTTTCGCGCATGACCGAGCGGATGTCGCCCAGCCCGTCGACCAGGCCCATATCCAGGGCCTTGGCGCCGGTCCAGAACGCCCCCTCGAACAGCTCCGGCGCGTCCTCGTGCAGGCGCTCGCCCCGGCGCAAACGCACCCAGTCCTTGAACTGGCCGTGGATGTCGTCCTGCAGGGCATGCAGGCGTTTGATGTCTTCCAGTTTTTCGGGCTGGAACGGATCCAGCTGCGCCTTCACGTCACCGGCCGTATAGACACGTCTGTCCACGCCCAGCTTTTTGATCGCCTCGTCGAAGCCGAAGCCGGCGGAGATCACACCGATCGAACCGATGACCGACGCCGGCTGGGCATAGATCGTGTCTGCCGCGCAGGCCAGCCAGTAGCCGCCCGACGCCGCGGCGTCCTCGCAGAATGCGTAGACGGGGATCTCGTTCTCGTCGGCAAGCTGTCGGATCCGGCCGGCGATCAGGGCCGACTGCACCGCCGAGCCGCCCGGCGAGTTGACCGCCAGCGCCACCGCCTTCAGCCGCTTCAGCTTGAAGGCCGCTCGGATCGGTCCCGCCATGTCGGCAAGGTTGAGGCCGGCGCCCGGCCGCGCGAAGCGGGCGGCGCCGATCACGCCGGCCAGCCGCAGCACCGCCACGGTCGGCGCGCGTTCCATCTTGTCGGCCAGGCGCTCGCCCACCAGGGGAACGCTGCGCAGCCAGCCGCGCGAGGGCTGTTTCTTATGATCATCCATGCCAGCCTAGATAGGCCGGGCGCAGGGCGGCTTCAAGCGGGATTTGGAGGCCGGCGGGACCGGCGCCTCAACTGAACTGGACGCGCAGGTCGGAGAGATCGACGGTCGGATAGTTGTTGATCTTGACCCGGAGCACCACGCCATCACGGGCAAGATTGGACCCGAAGCTGCCAACAAGCTTGTTGCCTGCCGAATCCGCATCGACGACCGTGGCCAGGTTGTTCGGGTTGCCGGCCTCGTACATCGTTATTTCGATATCGAGGGCATCGAGATCGCCCATAAAGCTGTTGGCGGGGTCGGCTGGATCTTCCTTATTGGCGAACGTGCCCTGGAAGTCGACGGTAAAGCGGGTGAAGAAGGCGTCCCGCTCGGTCAGGAAGTCGAACTCGTAGACCTTCTGTTCGTTGATGATGCGGTGTTCGACGAACTCGTTGATGCTCAGCGCCGTGGTGACCATCTAGCCGCGTTCGCTGGCCGTGTCGTCGACGCCGATCACGCTCAGATAGTCCAGTTCGCCCTTGCCGCCGGCCACGTAGTTGAGCTGCTGGTACTCCGCGTAGGTCAGTTCGTGCACCGTGTTGCCGGCCAGCGTGGTCCCGTTCAGGTCCAGGTGGCCCGACGGCGTCGTCAGCGCGTTGTTGCCACCTTCGCTGGAATCGCGGCTGCCGTTGTCCAGGCGGACCAGCACCTTCTCCGGCGTCGCGTTCATCGTCGACGTGGCAAGTTCCGTGGCAGCCAGGGTTTCGCCCGGCGTGACGCCGAGGCGCGGCATGTTCGTGAAACTCAGCCCGCCGTTGATCGCATAGCTGGGCCGCGTGTTCGGGAATATTTCGACTTCGGTCGGGCGGGCGTCGGCCGACGGATTGCGGTTGGCAAACACCGCGCCGGCATCGTCGGGCTGGAACTTGGCGTTCAGTTCCTCGATCAGGTCGCGCGCACGCTGTTTCAGGTCGCGTCGGGGTTGGTCGTTGTCGTCCAGACGGCGGGTCGCGCGGGCCCAGGCGGGCAACCGGTCCTGGCCTTCTTTTTCCTGGCGTTCCAGGAAGCCGCGCACGGTCTGCTGCTCGATCAGCAGGCTGTTCTGCGCGATCACGTTTTCCATCGGCGCGAACAGGTTCAGCGCCGTGTCCGTTGAGAACCCGGGGACCTTGGTTTCCAAGCCCGTGATGGGATTGACGATGCCCCTCGGCGAGACAACGCTTGAAAGCGTGTTCGCAAGGGTGACGAGACCGATATTGCCGCTGCCGGCGATGCGCGTCATCGTTTCAGCCTTTCTGGCCGTCAAGGCCGTCGTTTCTGCGACGGCATGCATGTTCCATGCCCCTTTTCGAGGCCATGAAAGGGTAACCCATGACGCTTAATTATTCAACACAATCAATTGGTTAATAAAATATTACCGGCATCGCGCAAGACCCGTTGCGCGGCCTCGGTATAGGCACCGTCTGCCGCATGCAGAACCAGGCCGGGCAGAATCGCCGTGCCGCCCTTCGCACCCTTGCGGGCCCCGACGATCACCCGCTTCGCCGGCCGGCCCGCCTTGGGCCACAACGGAAACACGGCGGTGTCGCCTGCCCGCCCGTGAAGCAGGGCCAGGATCTCGGCAAGCCGGTCGGCCCGGTGGACCAAGATCAGCCGGCCCCGGGGCTCCAGCCGGCTCAGCGCAAAGCCAATCCAGGCGGCCAGGTCCGCCGACCCCTCCACCGTCGCCGTCGCCTTTTCCGCCTGGGGCGCGGGGTCGGCGGCTTCCTGGGCCAGGTAGGGCGGGTTGGCCATCACCCGGGCGAACCCGTTGCCGGGCACGTCGGCCGGCGGGTCCATGAGGTCGCCGGTGACGATGCGGATCCAGCCGTCCATGCCGTTCGCCGCCGCATTCGCCCGGGCGAGCTCCGCCAGGGCGGGCAGCAGTTCCAGGCCGGTCACGGCGCCGTCGGGCACCCGGGCGGCGTAACACAGGGCCGCGGTGCCGACGCCGCAGCCCAGATCCAGGACGGTTTCGCCCTCGCCCGCCGGAACCACCGCCGCAGCCATCAGCACCGGGTCGATCGCGGCGCGGTAGCCCTGGGCCGGCTGGCGCAGCGTGACGCGGCCGCCCAGCACCCGGTTTTCCTCGGTTTGGGCTGCCGGTCCGCTCACCAGTGTTCCCCCGCCCCCTTCAGGATGCGGGTTGCGCGGGCCTCGTCGTCCGGGTGCACCATCAGCCGGCGCGGCAGGGCGCCGATCGAGCCCTCCAGCACGCTGGTATGGGTGTCCAGCACGACCGCCTCGATCCCTGCATCCGCCAGCAGCGCCGACAGAAAGGACAGACGGACCGGGTCGTTGGTTCGGATCAGCTCTTTCATCGCTTCGCCCGCCCCGCCCGGGCCGCCCATGCCCGGAAACGCGGCCTTTTGACCTGCTTGATAATAAGGACCGATCTTCTATGCTTTTCGCGGTGAGGGCACGTCAAGGGGATCAGGAAATCGTGGCGGTAATTGTCAGTTTGGATAGAAAACGGCCGCAACAGCCGTCGCTGGACCGGCTGCTGGCGCTGGTTCAGGATGATTTGACCCGGGTTAACCAGTTGATCCTGGACAACATGCACAGCCCCGTGGCGCTGATTCCGCAGCTTGCCGGGCATCTGATCGCCGCCGGCGGGAAACGATTGCGGCCGATGCTGACCCTGGCCTCGGCGCGGATGTGCGGCTATGGCGGGTCCCGGCACCTGGCGCTGTCGGCCTGCGTGGAATTCATCCACACCGCGACGCTGCTGCACGACGACGTGGTCGACGAATCCGATCTCAGGCGCGGCAAGCAAAGCGCCAATGCGGTCTGGGGCAACCAGCCGTCGGTCCTGGTGGGGGATTTCCTGTTCAGCCGGGCGTTCCAGCTGATGGTCGCCGACGGGTCGCTGCAGGTCCTGAAGATCCTGTCCGACGCCTCGGCCGTGATCGCCGAGGGCGAAGTGCTGCAGCTCACCACCGCCAACAATCCGCAGACCTCCGAGGGGGCCTATCTGGAGGTGATCCGGTCGAAGACCGCGACCCTGTTCGCCGCGGCCAGCCAGATCGGCGCCGTGGTCGCCGAACGGCCGCACGCGGAAGAGGGGGCGCTGGAAAGCTTCGGCATGAACCTGGGGATCGCGTTCCAGCTGATCGACGACGTGCTGGACTATTCCGCCCGGCAGGCCGAGCTGGGCAAGGCGATCGGCGACGATTTCAAGGAAGGAAAGGTCACGCTGCCGGTGGTGCTGGCCTGGCGTCGCGGCACCCAGAAGGAACGGTCGTTCTGGACAAGGACGATTGCCGAACTGGACCAGAACGACGGCGACCTGCTGCGCGCGATCGAGCTGATGCACGAGCACAGGGCGCTGGAAGACACCGTCGAACGCGCCCGCCACTACGGCGCCATCGCCCGCGACGCGTTGGGGATCTTTCCGGAATCCGAGATCAAAGGCGCGATGATCGAGCTGATCGATTTCTGCATCGACCGGGCTTACTAGGTACCGTAACCCCCTCACCCCAACCCCTCTCCCCACGGGGAGAGGGGCTTTTGGTTCCTTCTCCCCCGGGGGGAGACCTGCCTGCGCGAAGCCGGAGCTTCGCTTCGGCGAAGGCAGGAGGTGGCCCGAAGGGCCGGATGAGGGGGTTCGGGTTTCTCAATACCCGGAAATATACTGCTTCAGCGTGCTCGCTTCGTATTCCAGCTCGCCAAGGCGGCTCTTCACCAGGTCGCCGATGCTGACGACCGCCTTGAGCTGACCGCCTTCCATCACCGGGAAATGGCGGAACCGGCCGGCGGTCATGCGCTGCATCAGCTCCTCGACGGAATCGTCGGATCCGCAGGTCTCGACCTCCGTGGTCATCAGCGTCGAGACCGGGGAGTCCAGCAGCGCCGCGCCCTGCTGGGCCAGACCGCGGACGATGTCGCGCTCGGAGATGATTCCCACCAGCGCCCCGTCCGGGCCGGTGACCAGGGCGGCGCCGACCTTCTTTTCGGTCAGCAGTTTGGTCGCATCGGCGATGCTGGCATCGGCGCCGGTGCTGATGATATCGGCTGCTTTGTTCTTCAGAACCTCGGCAACATTCATGGGCGCTCTTCCTCCTCGATCGAGTGCCGGAGCCCTTCGCGCGAAGGTTGCGCAGCGGGCTGCCGTTTGCCACGCCTTTGTCGAAAGTATCGCCTGTCCGGGCCGATCTGGCAATTGCCCTTGTCGGGGTGCGGGAATATTCAGAACGAGGAGCCGGGTTGGTTAAGGAAAGCCTCCTCCTCCGCCGTCGACGGCCGGCCCAGAACGGCGTTGCGGTGCGGAAACCGGCCGAACCGCGCGACGATACCCCGGTGACGGACGGCAAAATCGTGGGCCTCGTCCAGGCCGGCCTCGCGCATCAGGGCGACGCAGCGGTCCTGGTCGGCCAGTTCTTCGGAATGCATCAGCGGCATATAGAGGAACTTGCGCTGCTGAGGCGTCATGTCCCGGTCGAACCCTGCCTCCAGCGCCCGGGCCACCAGCGCGCAGGCCCGCGCATTCTGGTCGAAGGCGTCGGGCGAGTCCCGGTTGAGGTTGCGGGAGAACTGGTCGATCAGCACGATCAGGGCCAGTGCGCCCAACGGCGTCGCGGTCCAGTGGTCCAGCGCACCGGCGCAGGCCTGGCCGTACAGTTCCCCGAACCGTTTGGCGATCGTTGCGTCCAGCGCCGCGTCCTTTTTGAACCATTGCTCGGGTCCGCATTCCGCGAACCAGAAATCGAGGACGGCGCGTGCGTCCGCCGGCGTGTCGGGTTGTGCCTGCATGCCGGCAGATTAGGGCAGTCCGAACGACGGTGCAAAAGGCCGGGACCGGAACCAACACACGCTTGCGCAGGCCTGCGGGGGGGGGTATAAGCCCGGCCTTATCCGGATCAACGGAGTGTAGCTCAGCCTGGTAGAGCACCGTCTTCGGGAGGCGGGGGCCGCAAGTTCGAATCTTGCCACTCCGACCAACACAACGAACAAGAAAACAGAAGGCAAATTGGGGGACCCAGCGGGTCCCTTTTTTCTGTCGAGACCATACCTATCGGACCCATGCGGGGGGCTGTGATGGACACCGATGTCCTGATTGTCGGCGGCGGGCTGAGTGGTCTGGCGCTGGCGCACGCGTTACAGCAGGCGGGGCGCGACTATCTGCTGATAGAAGCGCGCGATCGCTTCGGGGGCCGCGTGACGTCACTCGCCGGCACCGCGCCCACGACAACGGCGCATCGATACGACATGGGCCCGGCCTGGTTCTGGCCGGGACACGACCGCATGGCCCGACTTGTCGAGGCGCTCGGCCTGCAGGTGTTCGAGCAGTATTCCAGCGGAAATCTGGTGTTCCAGGACGAACGCGGCGCGGTGCGGCGGGATTTGGCCTTCGCCACGATGGCCGGCGCGTTGCGTCTCGCCGACGGCATCGCGAGCCTGACCAACGCTGCGGCAGCCAAACTGCCGGCGGGCCGAACCAGACTGCGGCACACCGTACGGTCCGTCGCCCGCACCGACAGCGGGGTGGAGGTCCGGATCGACGGCACGGACGGCGCCATCCGGGCAGGACGCCTCGTCTGCGCCTTTCCGCCGCGCATCATCGCCGATACCGTCGCGTTCGAGCCGGCTCTGACGCCGTCGCAGCTGCACGAAATGCGTACCATTCCGACCTGGATGGCCGGACATGCCAAACTCGTCGCCGTTTACGACCGGCCGTTCTGGCGTGAGGCCGGGCTGTCCGGCGACGGCATCAGCCGGCGCGGCCCGCTTGCCGAGATCCACGATGCCTCACCGCCCGACGGCCCCCAAGGCGCCCTGTTCGGCTTCGTGGGCTTGCCCGCCGAGACGCGCATGAAACCGGGCTTCGACCTGGAGCACCGTGCGGTCGCGCAACTGGCGGCGATGTATGGACCCGGCGCGGCCGCGCCGCGCACCGTCCTGATCAAGGACTGGGCCATGGACCCTTTGACCGCGACGCCCGCCGATTTCATCAACGCCGCCGCGCATCCGGCTTACGGTCTGCCGGGCGCATTGCGCAATATGTGGGACGGTCGGCTGATGCTTGCCTCCACCGAAACGGCGCCGCAGTTCGGCGGTTTCCTCGAAGGCGCGCTGGAGGCGGCGGCTGCGACGTTCGCCGGTTTGCAGGCGAACTAGGCAACGCACGGTGGCGGCCGTCGCACCGGCCGTCGTGGCGACACGCCGTTGACCCGCGACGACGCGACACCTTGCGGGCCGCGTGCCACCCTGATCGAATGCCACACCATGCGTTTGACCGTCCTGATCATCGCGGCGCTTGCCGCGCTTGCATCCGCCCCTGATGCCTCGGCGCAGAGCGGGACGCGCCCGCTGGACAGCATCTACGGACCGGCCCGGCCTGGTGACGCGCAACCGGCGCGCCCGCCGATGTCGTCTTCGCCGGCAACCCGCAGCACTATGACCCCGCGCACCTACGATCCGGGCTCGCGGCCGCTGGACCGGATCTACGGCCCCGGCAGCGGTGGTCGCAGCGGCGGCGGCCTGGGCACGGCCGGCCGTGGCGGCGGCGTCGGCGGCGGAACCGCCGTAGGCCGCCCCCAGGGCGGCACCGGCCTGGGCGCCGGAACGACGCGCCCGTCCGTCGGCGCCACCCGCAAGCCGGCCGGCCCCGCCTATCGCGGCGGCAGCGTCGGAACCCGCCCCCGCTTCAGCCGCAGCCCGAGTTTGAGCGCGCCGCGGCGTTAGTCCCCGGATCCGGTTGATCCTTCGGGCCGTCCCGGCCGTACGTCACGGCATGACGACGCACACCCTCGATGCCAGGACTAGAAAGTACAGCCATGAAGAAACTGCCCTACCGCGTGCGGACCGCCGCCGGCGACACCTTCGACGTCGTCTTTCCCCTGCATGACGAGACCGGCGATGCGGTCAGGGTCGATCAGCTGGTGACTGCCCTGCTGGACGCCATCGACCGCGACATTGCGGTTGCAGGCGAGACCAGCAACGGCGACGTGCTGCAGGCTGCCGCCATGGCGCTCGCCATCCGCGCCCGCATGATCCACGCGCCGCGGGAGGTGACCGAACGGCTGACCGCGCAACTGGTCGCGTCGGCTTTGAAGGTGGTATCGGCGACCGAGCGGGAGAGCCCGCCCCTCGGCCATGCCTGACAGCTTCCGCATGCACGCCGCCGCGCGGGCCAGCGCCGGGCGCCACCAGCACGGCCGCTTCATCTTTTGCCGCCGGACCGCAGCGCCTGCAGAGCGGTTGCCTTCGCCTCTTTGATCTTGGTTTCGACCTCGACCATGGAACGCGGATCCAGGGAGACGTCTTCAAAGATGCCGGCGACGATATTGCGGAATTTGGCCGCCGCGCGCCGGATGTGATCGGCTTCGTCCTTCGGATAGGTCATGTCTTGCCTCTTGCCTGTTTGTCGATACAGACGGCCTCATCGGCCGTCATCCGGGTGATCGGCCGCTGCGGCCCTGTTCAAGTGGATGATCCCGGCCGGACGCTGCCACCGCCGCCGCGCGCACAGCTCCAGCTTCAGCACGTAGTTCGCGGCGCTGCGATGCGCCTTCAGGCGCTGGCCCGGAAGGGCCGTCACGAAGGCCAGGGCGGGACGCCACCAGGGTGCGTTTTCGATCAGCCGGCCGTCCGTGGCGATGTAATAGAGGTCGCCCGTGTGGCGGTAGCCCATCGACCAGAAGGGCAGCCAGGGGACGATGTCGGGCCCGTGGACAAGCCGGTAGTGCGGGCATCCGAGGTCCGCGCCCAGATCCGCGTCGCCGACGCGGGGGCTGCCGTAGCTGTAGCAGCCGAGCAGCCGGTCACCGGGCAGGCGAAAGGCGGCAGTCTGGGCCAGCGCCCCGCCCAGGCTGTGGCCCGCCACATGGACGCCCCTGAACCGTGTGTCTCCAACACACTCGGCGATCTGCCGGTGGACCCACCGGTAGGCCCGGTAGAAGCCGTTGTGGATGCGCGTCCTGCCGTCCGCGGCCCGGTAAAAGCGCGCGTCGATGTCCGTCAAAATATCCCGGCGGTCCTTCTGGGTGCCCCGGAAGACGATCGCCAGCGTGTCGTCCCGGCCGGCCGCGACGAAGGCCTGGGTCCCGCCCTCGTCCAGGAAGGCCAGGAGTTCGTGATCGTGGGTGGAGAGAACCCGGTCGATGACGTCCGGCGTGCGGTAGGCCAGGTCGGAGAAGCGGGCGAGCAGCGCGGCGCGCCGGAGGTCGAAGCCCGTCACCGGACGAATTCCCGCACGATCGCAACCAGTTCCTTCAGCGCCGCGGGCGTCAGGATCTGGCGGACGGTCTCGCCCTGCTCGTTCGCCTGCACCTCCGCGGCCCGGGCGGCAAACGCGATGGCGTCGAAGGCGCGCACGTCCGACGCGGCGATCTCCACCGTGCAGTCGTTCCTGCGCGTCACGGTGAGGCTGCCCACCTCCCGGCCGCTGGTATAGGTCGCGCGCGCGACCGGCACGCCGCAGGCATAGACGGCGTCGGGCACGCCGGCCTCATTCAGGTCAGTGGGGTCGTGGGCCTCCACCGTCACATGGGTGCGCCCGGCGGTGCCCAGGTCGGCGACGCCGCCGCCGCAGGCCGACAGCAGGAACGCCGCCAGGACGAGAACGGGACTGCGCATCTCGTTTCTCCTTGTCTCAGGTCCGTTTCAGGAATGCGTGGCCGCCGATGCGGCAGGTCTCGCGCATGGTTGCGGCCCAGCGCGGGCGCGCGATGGCGCGGAAGGCGTAGTAGTGGGTGGCGCCGTCGGTGGGATCGGCGACGCGGCCGGACAGAACCCGCGTCACCGCGAAGAGCGCGTTGAGCGCGCTGGGCTTGCCGATGCCGACCCCGGCCGCTTTCGCGCTGTTGGGGTCGTCGGCGTTCCAGCAGGAGAACTGCCGGCGCTTGTGACAGACGGCGTAGGGCGTGCGGCCCATCCAGCCCTGCAGCGCCGCCCGGTTGAGGATCACGTGCGCTACCGTGACCTTGCCCAGGTGCGGCTCGCCCCGGGCCTCGCCCCAGACCGTGCGCCACATCGCCTCCAGGTCCTGCGCGCGGATCCTCACGTGGCCTTCTCCGGCGCCCGGGGCCTTCTCACCGGCTGCCACCCTTCGCCCACCGCCATCAGGCAGGCAAGCCCGTCGGGCCGGGTCACCACCAGGCTGAAGCTGCCGGTCTCGGACGTGTAGAGTTCGATCAGCGCGCCGGTGCCGGTGACGCCGGCGGCGACCGGCGCCTCGTCGTAGCCGACCGCCAGGCGCCGAGCGATCGCCTCGCGCGGGCCGCAGACCGGCCCGGCCAAGGCGGCGCCGGCCAGACACGAAAAAGCCGCCACGAGGGCGGCCGTCAAAAAGGGACGCATGGGGTGCCTCCTATTTCTGGCGTTTCTTTTCACGCAATTCGATCACCGCCAGGCGGATGCGCAGGCCCACCAGCACCAGGCCGCTGCCCAGCGCCAGGATCTCCAACCCGTCGTGCAGGAACTGCGCCCAGAAGGGATAGCTGATCACCGTGCCCGCGACGCCGGTGTCCACCGCGCCCTGGGCGATCTGCGACCGGGTCACGCTTACAGCTCCGCATCCAGCGTGTAGTGGAATTTGACCCATTGGCCGACCGCGGCGACGTTAACGTCCTGGTAGAAACTGACACCGTTTGCGCCCAGGCCCCGGGTTTTGACGGCAATATCTCCGCCGCCAGACGCCCTTCCGGTTCCGCTTGTCCCATTGGCCGGGTTGTAGAGCGTCAAATCGGGCGTTTTTCGCATTTCTTCCCAGCTTTCCTGACTCCCGCCGTAGTCGAGGTTGCCGCCGTCTTCGTGCAGGAAGAAGAAGGATCGCGATCCCACATCGGTGACGGCCCCAGGCGGCGCGTCGGCATTGTAGGACTTGCGGAAGAACCACCGGCACATCGCAAATTCGACCCCGAACGGCCGGCGTTCGAAGGGCGTCGCGACACCGCCCGCCTCCAGCTGCACATCCGCAAGATCGTAGATTACCGCGCCGTTGGCCGGGGCGATGTTGACCTGAACGTAGCTTCCGGCGCCGATGGTCTTGCCCGCGATCGATGGCAGGGTCGCCGTGGCCGTGTACCTGGCCCATCCGGTTCCCACCGCGGTCGATGACAGTGTCACGCCCACCGCAACCTGGGACGAACCGCCCGCCCCGAAATTCTGGTTGATCGTCATGCTCTGCGTGGCGGCCGCCCCCGCCTTGGCGTAGAAGGAAACAACGATCGGCTTGCCCGCCAGGGTGCGCACGTCCTCGACGTTCTGCGTGAAGAACGCGGAGTTGTCCGCCTTGTCGATCCGCGCGAAATAGGTCGGCTCGCCCGGGACGTCAGTTTGACCGGGCGCGAAGCTCTGACGCGAGATCGTGATCGACGTTGGGGCGTTTGACGTGCCGACGCGCCACCTGTCGGGGGCGAACAGGTTCGCAGCCGTGAAGCTCGTTCCGCGCTGCCAGATATCGAAACCGCCGTTGATGATCCGGTTCCTGAAGCCGATCTCGGAGGCGACGGTTTCGAAGGCGGTTCCCGCCGCGTTCATCTGCAGCCCCTTGCCGAAGTCCGCGGCCGCCAGGGACGCTGCCAGCCCGGTGCCGCCGTTGGCGGCGCTGACCGGCACGATGACCGCGCCGAGCCCGGTCAGGTCCTTGCTGACGAACCCGTCGTTGGTGCTGTTTCCGACGATCGCCTTGTCGTTCTCGGGCGCCGGGAACGCCACGTCGGTCAGCGCGGACGCGGTCGGCAGCAGCATCGAGCGGGCCACCTGCTCCACGATCTGCTGGATCAGCATGGTGAGCCGGTCGAAACCCCGCTCCAGCGTCTCGGCCGGCAGGTCGGCGTTCTCCTCGAAGTCGGTCTCCTGGGTCGGCGCGATGTCGCGCAGGATCACGATCTGCTGGCTTGCCACCGGGGCCGTGGCGAGGGTGACGCTGCCGCCGGCCGGGTCGCCGGCGCCCGTGACGTCATAGTCGACACCGGGCACCAGCACCGTCTCGCTTCCGTCCGCCTCGGTGCGGACCAGCTTCAGGTCGCCCGGCTCCAGGAAATAGAACGGCACCGCAAAGACGGTGCTGGCGCCGTCGCCGTCGTAGCGCGCCCGGTTGGTGGCGCTGGCGACCGTCATCGGCCGCGCCCCGCGCCCGGCCAGGTGCCGGTCACCGGGAACCCGCCCAGCAGGCGCGCCGGCGCGGCGCCCAGCAGCGTGGTGCGCGCGCCGCCGTTCCGCCCGCGCCCGGTCGCGGATCGCGTCCGCCCGGCTCTGCCCGCGCCCGATCAGGTCGCGCGCCTCGGCCTCACCGTCGGTTTCGATCGCCTTCAGGACCGCCGTCGGCGTGCCGCCGGGCTTGACGCCCGCCTTGGCGAAACGCGCCCGCCGGCTGCCCCGCTCGGCCTTCGCCCGGCGCCGGGCGTCGTCGGCCCGGTCCCGCGCCGCGGCCTCTTCGCCTGCCGCGGCCCGCCTCGCCCGTTTTTCGGCCTTGCGCGCGTCGGACAGCCGCGCCAGGCCCGAAAGCCCCTGCCCAGCCAGGCCCAGCGCACCCGCCGTGGTCATCACGTCGCACATGGTGCTCACTCCTCCGTGTTGTCGAACCGAATCCCGGCCGGCGCCGCTGGCGCTCGCCGGGTAGATGTGATGGATTGCGTGGTTCCGGTTCCCGCATCGCAAGGTACGTGTCGGATGAACGCCGAGGTCGCAACGCAAAACAACAACCCGGTGCGGGGTATCCTGTTCGTCGTCGTCGGCATGTCCTGCATTTCCGTCAACGACATGTTGATCAAGCTCCTGTCCGGCGGCTATCCGCTGCACCAGATGGTGTTCTTCCGCTCGATCATCGGCATCGTCTTCACTCTCATCCTGTTGCAGGCCGAAGGCGGATTCCGGCTGCTGCGCACCGACAGGCCGTTTCTGCACCTGGCGCGCGGCCTGCTGATCGTCGTCTCGAACATGGCGTTCTTCGCCGCACTGGCGGTGATCCCGCTGGCGAACGCCACGGCATTGTTTTTCGTGGCGCCACTGTTCATCACTCTGCTGTCGGTCCCGATCCTGGGCGAGGTGGTGGGCCCCCGGCGGCTGGGCGCCGTTCTCGTGGGGTTCGCGGGCGTGCTGGTGATGCTGAGCCCGTGGAGCACGGCGGCGGACGCCGCCGATGCCGGCCTGATCCTGTTGTTGCCCTTGCTCAGCGCCTTCACCTACGCGCTGATGCAGATCCTGACGGGCCGCCTGGGCGTCGCCGCCAAGGCGTCGGCCATGGCGGTCTATATCCAGGGCACATTTCTCGTCGTCAGCGCCGCCTTCTGGGCCATTGCCGGCGACGGACGTTTCGAACACGCGGTGGAGCACCCAAGTCTGCAGTTCTTCCTGCGCGCCTGGCGCTGGCCCGACGGCGGCGACATCTGGCCGTTCCTGTGCCTGGGCCTGATGTCGGGCATCATCGGCTACGCCCTCTCCCAGGCCTACCGCTCGGCGCCGGCGGCGACGGTGGCGCCCTTCGAATATGTCGCCATGCCGCTCAGCATCATGTGGGGCTGGCTGTTCTGGAGCGAGTTCCCAGACAGCCGGGCCTTTGCGGGTATCGCGCTGATCGTCGGCGCGGGGATCTATGTGTTTCTGCGCGAGGGCAAGCGGCGCAGACCGGTCGCAACCCAGCGGCCGATCAGGCGGTATTGAAGAAACCCAGGAGCATCCTCACCCCTCCGTCGTTTCCATCCGTGGGATGATCGCCTGGATCTCGGCTGGCAGCGGCTGGTCCTGGACGCAGACAACCTGGGCGTCCGGGCCCCAGCCCTGGTCCAGCGCGACCGCGAGGTCGCCGGTAAAAAGCGGCGGCGCGGCGTCCATCGGCTGGCCCGCCTTGCGGAACACCACCGTGTCCAGACTGTCGAGATCGCGCCCGAATCTGAGGCCCAGGGTGTTGCGCACGCGCACGATCAGCTTGTGGATGCGCTTCAGCCTTCCCTGGGCGGTGCCGTCCGCCGCGCCCGCCTCGGGCCTCAGCGTCCGCAGCACCGACCGGTAGCCGAGGCCCGCCTGGATCAGCGCCGCCGTGGTGTCGCCGGGCAGCGCGATGCCGCCCGCCGTCACCGTGCGCGGCGGCACCACCGCGCCGTCTGCCAGCACCGCCACCGTCTCGCCCTCCAGATGTCCCAGCCCGCCCAGCGTCTGCGCCTCCAGCGTCCAGCCGACCAGCGCCGTATCCTCGAACGGCACTTCTACGTCGGCGGTGGCGGCGGTCGGGCCGGCAACCGCGGTGATCCGGGCGCGCCCGCCGGTGCCGGCAATGCGGTCGCCCACATGGCCGGCGGTGAAGAAATCCGCCGCCGCGGTCACCGTGACGCCCGCGCCCGCGAGTGCCGACAGGGTCAGCGCCACCGGCTGGTTGCGCCCGTCATAGGTCAGCCCCGCATGCACGAAGAACAGCCCTTCCCGGTCGGTGGCGTCGGCGGGCTCGGGCACCGCCTCCAGGAACTCCACATAGCGGCGCACCTGGCCGCCGATCATGCGCCGCACCACCAGCCACAGCTCCTCCCGGTCGGCGCCGGGGATCGCGGTCAGGCTTTCCACCGCGCCCCATTGGTCGGCCTTGCCGCCGGCGAGCGCATGGCGGTGCCAGGCGGCGACCTCCTGGTCGCGCTCGTAGGTCAGGCCCAAGAGCTGCCCGTCGGCGCGGGCCAGCCAGATGACGGAGTCCGGATCCTGGGCATAGGCCATGCCGGTGACGCCGCCCCGGGTGATGTGCTGGGACAGCAGGGTCAGGTCGGGCGAGACATAGCGGTCGCGCTCGAAGGAAAACACGAACTCGCGCAGCCGCCGGCGGAACCGGCCCACATAGATCGTCACCTCGCCGGTCTGCACCGGCTGCAGCGGCGCGGCGCCGAAAGTGGTGTGGCGCTTGCCCTTGACCGAATTCGGCGTCAGCGGCGCGTCGACGCCGGCGCCGGCCAGCGTCCGCGTCGCGCCGGTGGTGCCGATCTGCAGCTGCTGGTCCTCGGCCAGCCACTGGATCGCGTTCACCTGGCCGGCGCTGATGGTGAACTTCATCGCGTCGGCGTCGGTGGGACTGGCCGGCAGGGTCAGCGTCTCCAGGCTGTCGCTGGAGGAAAGCCAGATCGTCTGCGGATCGCTGGCCGGCGCCGCCCAGCACAGCCGGTCCTCGAAGAAGCCGACCCGTCGGGGCCAGTTACCGTCGATCCATTCGCCAGGCAGGCCGGTGAGCGCGACGGCCTCCAGCGACCAGGAGGCATGGCCCAGCCGCGACAGGCGGTGCGGCCGGACAGCGCCCACGGCCAGGTACATCACGTCGGCCGACTGGGTGTGGTGGATCTCGAACAGCGTGCCGCCGTCGTACGGACTGGCGATCTCCACCGGCGCGGCCGACAGGAACGCCGCGGTCTCCAGCCGCGGCGTGCCCGTCTTGTGCCGGAACTGCACGTGGAAGGTCGCATTGCCGGCCCCGGGCGTGAACTGGCGGCTGTGGAAACCGGTCCGGCAGGCGGTGTCCCCCAGAATCTCGGCGCCGCCCGGCGTGGTGCCGACACGCAGGTCGACACCGTCGCCGGGCGCGCCGGCCAGGGTAAACCGAAGCACGTGTTCCACCGTCGGGTCGGTGACGGTCACCGCCTGGGTCAGCGTGCCGCCCGCCGCGAAGCTGGCCGCGCCCGCGTTCCAGGTGACGTTGGACGCGGTCCAGCCGGCCAGGTCTGTGTCGAACCCGCCGTTGGCAAGCGTTGCATCCGTGGCCTCGACATAGACCACGCCGCGGTCCTTGAAGAAGCGGAAGGATCTTTGTCCCGCCTCGATTACGTAGGTCTGCTCGGTCGAGAAGGCGAAGGGCAGCAGGCGCGCCTGCGCGGCGCTGTCCTTGACCTCCGCAACGAACCGCGTGCCAGGCAGCCGGGTCGCGCCGCCGTGCGGCAGCACGATGAAGTTCTCGCACAGCTCCAGCCCCAGCCGGTAGAACGACAGGTCCACCCGCGACCACAGGCGGGGCGAAATCTCGCCGCGCGCGAAGCTGGGCTGGATCGGCGAAGCCCGGCTCATGCGTCGCGCGCCGTCAGCCAGGCAGACGCGGTCTGCGGCTCGGGCGTTCCTTCCATGCCGTCGACGCGCCGCGCCTGCCGGAGAATGTCGCGATAGACCTGGCCCAGCTCGGCCTGCTTGGTGCGGCTGCCGGTCAGGTTGTAGGCGATCTGCCAGGCCAGCCGGGCGGCGATCGCCTGGACCAGGGCCGCGTCGAAATCGGCGGCATCGGCGACCCGGCGCACATAGATCACCGGCAGCGGCGCGCCCGCGTCGGTGAGCAGCTTGCGCCCCTCGATCCGGTGCGCGACCGGCGCGCCGCCGAAGGCGCCGTCCGCGGTCAGCGGTCAGCGGCAGCAGCCGCAGGCAGTCGGCCGGCAGGGTGTACTGATGCAGGAACCCGAAGGCCGGCGCATCGGCTTCCTTCGGCAGCGTGGCGCGTTGCAGCGCGCAGTTCCAGGGATGCGCCCTTAAGACCGCGTCGCGCATCGGCGCATAGTTGCGCTTGCACAGCCGCGCCTGCTTCGACCCCTCCGACAGGTCGCTCAGCGCATAGTCCCCGATCAGGTCCAGCGCCATGCGGCAGATTTCGACTTCTGAGGACATGTTGGCCGTCTCCCAGACTTCCCCTCAGGGTGAGGTGATTGGTGGTTTTGCGGTGTTTGTCCCCTTCTCCCCGAGGGGAGAAGGGGGCCCGAAGGGCCGGATGAGGGGATTACCGGCCCCGGTTGTCCAGCACCGGAACCCCCTCACCCCAACCCCTCTCCCCGCCGGGGAGAGGGGCTTTTGCAGTCGCCCCTGTTGGAGCACCCGTCAGGGTGGGGTGTTCGGTTTTGCAGCTTTTGTTCCCTTCTCCCCCCTGGGAGAGTTCTGCGAAACGGCTGGAGAATTCTCGGCCGTCGTGATTCTCTGTCAGGTGTTATCTGACGGAGGCATGGATGGGCGAGAAGCGAATTGGGCAAGGTGGATTTGTCGATG
>Ga0209783_1000073_pt1 | contig 52473 bp, 41 predicted proteins | sample WorMetfiPIANOSA1_FD_187395 | JGI IMG/M metagenome (GOLD analysis project Ga0209783, IMG submission 187395) | Marine gutless worms symbiont microbial communities from Max Planck institute for Marine Microbiology, Germany - Olavius filocauda... | ecosystem: Host-associated > Annelida > Digestive... | reverse complement strand
GTCTTGCCCAAATCAATCCCGAGTGTGACGATCGTCATCGGTTCGCTCCCTTTGGGTTTGGGGTTTCGCAAACCGGTATCCTACCGGCTAAACCGATAGGGGGCGGACCATCCCATAACCATATGGCCGCAGCCGCTCCGGTGGTTCGACCTGAATTGACCCTGCGCTAGCCGCGGTTCCACCAGCCGCGGCGTTTCGGCCGCTCTTCAACGGGCATGCTCTCTTCCTCCCGCGGCGGCGCCAGCTCGGCTGCGGCGGGTTCCGGCCCGCCCAGCAATGCCGGTTCGGGGACCGCCGGTTCGGGTTCCGCGGCGGGCATCTCGGGCTCCGGCATCGTCTCCGGGGTTTCCGGCGCGATCGTCTCGGCCGGACGCTCTGCCTCTTCCGCGGCCGGTTCGCTCGCAGTCGGCGGCATGTCCGGCTCGCTTGCCGCAGGCACCGCGGTTTCCCGCTCCGCCGCCGCCTCCGCTGCCGCGCCTTCGTCCTCGGCCGCCGCGCGGGTCGTCTTGCGCCGGCGCGTCCGGCGCGGTTTGGCAGGGGCCTCCTCCGCCGCCTCGTCGGTATCGGCTGCCTTCTTCGGCCGGCGGGTACGCCGCGCGGCCGGTTTCTTCGCCGCCGCTGCGGCTTCCGCAGGCGCCTCGGCCGCTTCGGCGTCCGGTTCCGCCTCGGCGGTCACGGCAAGATCCTCGCCCGCTTCCGCATCGGCGTCATCGGCCGTGCCGGTGGTGTCGACGGCATCGCGGCGCGCGCGACGGCCGCGCCGCCGGCGTTTGCGGGGCGGCTCCTGTCCGTCCTCTGCGGCGGCTTCCGCGTCCGGCTCCTCGCGGTCCGATACGTCCTCCTCGGAGGTCTCAGCGGCCTGCTCAAGCGATGCGTCCTCGGCCGTGTCGCCCCGCTTGCGGCGGCGCCCACGCTTGCGTTTACGCTTGCGCTCGCCGGCGCCGGCTTCCTCGGTCCTCTTCTCGGCGGCTTCTGCGGCCCCGGCCTTGTCCTCGCGGGTCTTTGTTCGGGTGACGTCGAAACCGCTGGGACCGATGTGCTCGTCGTCGGTTTCAATGATGATCCGGAACTCGTAACGGCCTTCGATCTCGGCCATCGTTTCGCGCTTGTTGTTCAGAATATAAAGCGCGACCGCGGCGGGCACCCGGACCGTGACCTCCAGCGCACGGCGCCGCAGGCTTTCTTCTTCGACGGCCCGCAGCACGCGCAGCGCCTGGGTCTCGGTCGACAGGATATAGCCTGTCCCGCCGCAATGGACGCAGACCTGGCTGGTCGCTTCCTGCAGGCTGGGGCGCAGCCGCTGTCTGGACATCTCCAGCAGGCCGAACGGACTGATCCGGCCAAGCTGGATGCGCGCCCGGTCGCGGCGCATCGCATCCTTCAGCTTGCGCTCGACCTGGTTGTTGTTGCGCTGGTCTTCCATGTCGATGAAGTCGATCACGATCAGACCGGCCAGGTCGCGCAGCCGAAGCTGCCGGGCGACCTCCTCGGCCGCCTCGCTGTTCGTCTTCAGCGCCGTCTCTTCGATGTTGCGTTCCCGGGTCGACCGGCCGGAGTTAACGTCGATCGCCACCAGCGCCTCGGTCTGGTGCAGGACGATGTAGCCGCCCGACCGAAGCTGCACCACCGGGTCGTGGATCGCCGCAAGCTGGCTTTCCATCTGAAAGCGCTGCAGCAGCGGGATGTCTTCCTTATAGCGCTTGACCTTCTTCGCATGGCTGGGGATCAGGTTGGTCATGAAGGTCCGCGCCGTTTTGTAGGCCTCCTCGCCGGAAACCAGGACCTCGTCGATGTCCTTGGCGTACAGATCGCGGATCGACCGCTTGATCAGGTTGGCTTCCTCGTGGATCAGCGCCGGCGCCGTGGATTCCAGCGTCTTTGCCCTGATGTGGTCCCACAGGCGCATCAGATACTCGAAGTCGCGCTTGATCTCGGCCCGCGAGCGTTCCGAGCCGGCGGTGCGCAGGATGACCGCCATGTCCGAGGGCGTCTTAAGGTCGGAGATAATCGACTTCAGGCGCTTGCGGTCCGTGGAGTTGGTGATCTTGCGGCTGATTCCGCCGCCACGTGACGTGTTCGGCATCAGGACGCAGTAGCGGCCGGCCAGGGACAGGTAAGTGGTCAGCGCCGCGCCCTTGTTGCCGCGCTCTTCCTTGACGACCTGCACCAGCAGAATTTGCCGGCGCTTGATGACTTCCTGGATCTTGTAGTGACGCCGCAGCTTGGGACGGCGGCGCGTGGCTTCGGCGATCTCGTCGTCGTCGCCGCCACCGACCTCTTCCAGCGAGCCGCTGTCGTCTTCGCTGTCGGAATCCTCGCCATTCTCGTCGTCGACGAGATCCTCGCGATCCTCAACCGGGATCCGGTAGTAGTCGGGATGGATTTCGCTGAAGGCCAGGAAGCCGTGGCGGTTGCCGCCATAGTCCACGAACGCCGCCTGCAGCGACGGTTCGACGCGCGTCACCTTCGCGAGATAGATGTTGCCTTTGAGTTGTGCCTTGTGGCTGGTGTCGTAGTCGGTTTCCTCAAGTCGGTTGCCACTGGCAACCACGACCCGGGTCTCTTCCGGGTGGGTTGCATCGATCAGCATACGTCGTGTCATTCAAACTCTCTCCGGCACGCGCCCGCCCGGCCAAGCGCCTCTGCAGGCGGGTCGGCGTGCTGTTTTTGCTGTTATAAGCCGGAACGCCCCGGGCGAAGCCGTTCGCCCGATCAAACGGCCGCGCACCGCGCGGACCAGGATCGGGCAGAACGATTTCCGCCAGACGACGCGCCCAAACCATTTGTGCGGAGTCGTCTTTGTGGGTGTTCCGGACCAGGGTCATGGATTCACTTTGCGCTTCATGGAATAGCGGCCGCATGTCCCCTTTACCGTAATCCAGCCGGTTTCGGCTGTGGACACGGTGGTCGGAGATTTGATGCAGATCCGCCCCACGGTCGCCCTGTGATCGCACGGAAGTGCGGGCCAGTTTGCTGTCGTGGATAAACTTGCACTCGGCTAACATAGGCGTAATTGCCCTCACAGGACAATCTGTTTGTTGATAGATTTGGATGCGTTGCGACTATTGCTAGTGTCCTGTTAAGGAAATCGCATTGATACTTGCGGGCTTCGCGGTCAATATATGGTAGCCTTCGTCCAAGAGGGATACGAAATGTACCTGAATTGTGCGGTTAGGGTCGCCCGTGGCGGGTTTGCCGCGGTCTTGCTTTTGCTGGCGGCCGCACTTTGGACCGGGCCCGGGGCGGCGCCTGCCATGGCCCTGGAGGTCAAGGTCGCCCGGATCGGCGTTCATCCCGGCGTGACCCGTTTCGTGCTGGAGTTCGACCAGCGGGTCGCTTACCGCCTGTTCCTGCTGGATTCGCCTTATCGCGTGGTCATCGACACGCCCGAAAGCACCTGGGCGGCGGGACCTCCCCCGCGTGCCCGCACCACGGGCGTGATCGCGAGCTACCGGCACGGGCTGTTTCAATCCGGCGTCACCAGGGTGGTGATCGACACCAATGTGCCGGTCCGCGTCAAAAGCCACTTCCGCCTGTTGCCGACCGGGAAGGCCAACCACCGGGTCGTGCTGGATCTGGAGGAGGTGGACGCCGCCACCTTCGCCGCGCAGCAGCGCAGGGCACTGTCGCCGGATTGGGAGAAGTACCAGGCCGGCCTGGCGGCACCGGACAAGCCGCGTCCGCGGCCGCCGCGGCGGACCGACGACCCGCGCAAGATTGTCGTTCTGGACCCGGGCCATGGCGGCCCGGACCCCGGAGGGATCGGCGCGACCGGCACCTATGAAAAGACGGTGGTCCTGCAGGTGGCGCGCGCGGTCAAGCGCCAGCTGGAAGCCAGCGGCCGGTATCTGGTTCAGCTCACCCGGAACCGGGACATCTTTCTGTCTCTGCGCGACCGCTACAAGGTCGCCCACGAACTGGGCGCGGACCTTCTTGTCTCGCTCCATGCCGACAAGATCGGCCGCCGCGACGTGCGTGGGCTTTCGGTCTACACGCTGTCGAACAAGGCGTCGGATAAAGAAGCCGCGGCCCTTGCCAAGAAGGAAAACAAGGCCGACATCATCGCGGGCACCGATCTCAGCATCTACGAACCGGACGTCTCGTCGATCCTCATCGATCTCGCTCAGGAATCGACGGTCAGATACAGCCGCGACGTGGCCGAAACGATGGTCAAGGAACTGGCCAGGGACGTGCGGGTGCTGCGCAACACGCACCGCTATGCCGGGTTTGCGGTCCTGAAATCGCCGAATGTGCCGTCGGTGCTGGTCGAGCTTGGTTACCTGTCCAACCGCAAGGATGAAAAGTTGCTGAAGCAGGAATCTTATCACGCTAAGGTTGCGGATGGGATTCTTCGGGCACTGGATGCCTATTTCCTGCGCCTGGCCCGGCTCAGCCGCACCTAGCGCCGGCGCTGGGAACATAAACTCGCCATATTCCGTTCGTATCACCGGGTTGTCCGCACGCCGCTGGAATCGCCTGATATGCGCATTGTGTTGAAATCGATCGTTGCCCTGCTGTCGCTTGGCCTGCTTGGCGCCGCGGTTGTCGCTGGCGGCACGATCTATGGGCTGTGGCACTACGGTCGCGATCTGCCCGATTACAAGCAATTGGCCGACTATCGCCCGCCGACCGCGACACGCGTTCATGCCGGCGATGGCCGCCTGATCGCCGAATACGCGCGCGAGCGGCGCGTTTTCGTGCCGATTCAGGCTTTCCCCCGGCGCGTTATCCACGCTTTCATCGCGGCGGAGGACAAGAACTTCTTCAGTCATCCCGGGGTTGATTTCATGGCCCTGGTCCGGGCCGTGGTAACCAATCTCAAGAGCCTGGGGACCGACCGTCGGCCGGTCGGCGCCTCGACCCTGACCCAGCAGGTGGCCAAGAACTTCCTGCTGACCAACGAGGTGTCGATCGAGCGCAAGATCAAGGAGGCCATCCTCGCATTTCGCATCGAGCGGGCGCTGTCGAAGGAACGCATTCTCGAGCTCTATCTGAACGAGATCTACCTGGGCTACGGGTCCTACGGCGTGGCTGCTGCGGCGCTGAATTACTTCAACAAGTCCATGGACGAACTCACCACGGCCGAGGCCGCCTATCTGGCCGGTTTGCCCAAGGCCCCCAACAACTACCACCCGATCCGCAAGGCCGAGGCTGCCAGGGCACGGCGCAACTACGTCATTGGCCGCATGTTCGAGGACGGCTTCATCGACCGGCCGACCGCGGTGGCGGCGCGCGCCGCGCCCCTGGTGGTGGTCCCGCCGGACGAAACCCAATTTGTCGATGCCGCCTATTTCTCCGAGGAGGTCCGCCGCGAGTTGGTCGACCGGTTCGGCGAGAACGCGCTCTACGAAGGCGGCCTGTCGGTTCGGACCACGGTCGATCCGCGCCTGCAGACCATCGCCGAACACACCTTGCGCCAGGGTTTGCTGGCCTATGACCGGCGGCACGGTTGGCGTGGGCCGGTTTCGCAGATCGAGCTGGCTGCCGACTGGCCGGGCCGGCTGGCGGCGGTTCCGCCACCGCCGGGCATCGGCGCCTGGCGGCTGGCCCTGGTCCTGGACGTCACGGCCGAGACGGCGGATATCGGTTTCGCGGACGGGTCCGGCGGGCGCATCCCGTTTGCCGAGCTGACCTGGGCCCGGGAGTGGAAGGACGACCAGAAACGCGGTGCAAAGGTCGAACGGCCCGCCGACGTGCTGGCGCCGGGCGACGTGGTGATGGTGGAGCCGGTCACCCACATGCCGGCCAAGGAGGGCGAGGAGCCCGTACCGTATCCGCCCGGCAGTTTCGGTCTTCGCCAGATCCCGGAGATCAACGGCGGGCTGGTGGCGCTGGACCCCCATACCGGCCGGGTGCTGGCCATGGCGGGCGGCTGGAGCTACGAGCACAGCGAGTTCAATCGCGTCAGCCAGGCGGTGCGCCAGCCGGGTTCGGCCTTCAAGCCGTTCGTCTATCTGACGGCGCTGGACCAGGGTTACACGCCGGCCACCCTGATCCTGGACGCCCCGTTTGTGCTGGACCAGGGCCCGGGGCAGGGGAAGTGGAAACCGGCCAACTTCACCCGCAAGTTCTACGGCCCCAGCCCGATGCGGGTCGGCATCGAGAAGTCGCGCAACCTGATGACCGTGCGTCTGGCCCAGGCGATCGGCATGGACCTGGTGTCGCGGCAGGCGGCGCGTTTCGGCATCATGGACCGCATGCCCGAGCAGCTTTCGATGGCGCTGGGCGCCGGCGAGACGTCGCTGCTGAGGCTGACGTCGGCCTATGCGATGCTGGTCAACGGCGGACGGGAGATCACCCCGACCCTGATCGACCGGGTGCAGGACCGCAACGGGCGCACCATCTTCCGCCACGACACGCGAGACTGTCCCGGCTGTGAAGACAACGCGAACGACCCGTCCTTGGTCGTGCCCACGCTGCCCGACCCGCGGCAGCGCCTGACCGACCCCGCCAGCGCCTTCCAGATCGTGCATATGCTGGAAGGCGTGGTGCTGCGCGGGACGGGGCGGCGGATCCGGGCGGTCGGCAAACCGTTGGCCGGTAAGACCGGCACCACCAATGACAGCCGCGATACCTGGTTCGTGGGTTTTTCGCCCGACCTGGCGGTGGGCGTCTTTATGGGGCTGGACACGCCACGGCCGCTTGGCCGCATGCCGAACGGCGTCCAGGAGACGGGCTCGACAGTTGCGGCGCCGGTGTTCAAGGACTTCATGCAGACGGCTCTGGAGAACGAACCGGCCATTCCCTTCCGCATCCCGGCCGGCCTCAGGATGGTGCGCATCGATGCCAATACCGGCCTCGCCGCGCGCGCCGGGACCAAGGGGTCAATCGTCGAGGCGTTCAAGGCCGGAACCGAGCCCGACTATGTGGGCGAGGCCGTCCTGATCGGCGACGGTCTGCCAAACGGACCCGGCGGCACCGTTCCGGCGAGCGGCGAAAGCACGACGCGCGGCCTCTATTGAGCCGACGGGCGCGGGGCTTGTCAGCTTCGGCCGCATCCCTTACATCGGCTTTGCAAACGACATTGAAGAGGGACAATCGACGTGCGTGCGGAAATCGAGGCGATCGTCAACGACATCAAGCAGTCTTTGGCGCTGCTGAGGAGGCATCTTTGACTGGGACGCGGCACTCAAGCGCCTCGCCGCCCTGAACGCCCGGGCGGAGGATCCCGACCTGTGGAACGACCCCCCGGACGCGCAAAAGGTGATGCGCGAGCGCACGCACCTGGACTCCCAGATCAACGGGTACCGCGACCTCGAACAAAGCCTGACCGATACGATCGACCTGATCGAGCTGGCCGAGGAGGAAGGTGACGAGGAGGTCCTTAAGGAAGCCGAAGCGGCGCTGGCCAAACTGAAGAACAACACCGACAAGCAACAGCTTGAAAGCCTGCTGTCCGGCGAGGCGGACGCCAACAACTGCTTCCTCGAAGTGCATGCCGGCGCCGGCGGAACGGAGTCCCAGGACTGGGCCGCGATGCTGCTTAGGATGTATGCCCGTTGGGCCGACACGCACGGCTACAAGACCCAGCTTCTGGAGGAATCGCCCGGCGAAGAGGCGGGCATCAAATCGACCACGCTGAAGGTTTCGGGCACCAATGCCTATGGCTGGCTGAAGACCGAGAACGGGGTTCACCGGCTGGTCCGGATATCGCCGTTCGACAGCCAGTCCAGGCGGCACACCAGTTTTTCATCGGTCACCGTCTATCCCGAGATCGACGACAACATCGAGCTTGATGTCCAGGACAAGGACCTGCGCGTCGACACCTACCGCGCGTCTGGGGCGGGAGGGCAGCACGTCAATACGACAGACAGTGCGGTCCGTATAACGCATGTTCCGACGGGTGTCGTTGTGCAGTGCCAGAATGACCGTTCACAGCACAGGAACCGGGCCCAGGCGATGAAGATGCTGCAGGCCAAGCTGTACGAGCTGGAGCTTCAAAAGCGCGAGGCCGATGCCCGCGCCGAGCACGAGGCCAAGACCGAGATCGGTTGGGGCCATCAGATCCGCTCCTACGTGCTGCAGCCGTACCAGATGGTCAAGGATCTGCGCACCGGGGTCGAAAAGGGCAACGCCCAGGGCGTGCTGGACGGTGATATCGACGCCTACCTGGAGGCGGCGCTTGCGCAGCGCGTGCTTGGCGGAAAGACCGAGGCGGTGGCCGACATCGATTGACGCGGCGCGGTCGTCAGCCGCGTACCCCCGGTCCGGCCCATTGGATGCCGGCCAGTTCCGCGACCTCCTTCTTCCAGCTTGTGACGTCCTTGCGGTTGAAGGCCGACAGGCTGTCATGGGCGCAGGCCCGGGCGAGGACCTTCATCAGTTCCACGGACGCCGAGAAGAAGCGTTCCAGGCGCTGGGCCGCGATTTCCACATTCAGCCGCGCCCGCAGTTCGGGCCGTTGCGTGGCGATGCCAGACGGGCAGTTGTTGGAATTGCACATGCGTGCGCCGACGCAGCCGATCGCCTGGATTGCCGCGTTCGACAGCGCGACACCGTCGGCACCGACGGCAAGGGCCTTCACGAAATCCCCAGGCGAACGTAGGCCGCCGGTTGCGATCAGTGTGACCTCGCCGCGACCCAGCAGGTCCAGATGGCGGCGCGCCCGCGCCAGCGCCGGAAGCGTCGGCACCGAGATGTTGTCACGGAAGATCAGCGGCGCCGCCCCGGTCCCGCCGCCGCGGCCGTCGAGGATGATGTAGTCGGCGCTCGCCTCCAACGCGAATTCGATATCGGCCTCGATATGATTGGCGGAAAGCTTGAAGCCGATCGGGATGCCGCCCGACACCTCGCGCACGCGGTCGGCGAACTTTTTGTAGTCGGCCACCGTCGCAAGATCGGAAAAGGTCGGCGGCGATACGGCGGCGGTCCCTTCCGGCAGCTCGCGCACTTGCGCGATCTTGCCGACCACTTTGTTGGCTGGCAGATGACCGCCAGTGCCGGTCTTCGCGCCCTGGCCGCCCTTGAAGTGAAACGCCTGCACCTTTGTCAGGTGCTCTTCGCGGAATCCGAACTTCGCCGACGCGAGTTCGTAGAAATAACGGCTGTTAGCCTCCTGTTCTTCCGGCAGCATGCCACCCTCGCCGGAGCAGATGCCGGTGCCGGCGCGTTCGGCGCCCTTGGCAAGGGCAACCTTCGCCTCCTCTGACAGGGCGCCAAAGCTCATGTCCGAGACGAAGAGGGGGATGTCCAGTTCAAGCGGCTTCTTGGCGCCGGGCCCGACAACCAGCCGGGTGTCGACCGGTACGTCTTCCATCAGCGGTCTTCTGGCGAACTGCGCGGTGAGAATCTGGATATCGTCCCAGCTCGGCAGGTCGGTGCGCGGAACGCCCATGGCCCCCATCGGCCCGTGATGCCCGGCCTTGTCCAGGCCGTTGCGCGCCAGTTCGTGGATATAGGCGACCCACGGTTCCTCCGGCGTCGGCACGGGTTCGGGCATGGCGTCGTCGGCCCCGCGCGGCGGTTCGACCACCTGACCGACTTCAAACGCGGCATGCGACCCGTCGCAATGGGGCCGGTTCTTGGTGCCCTTGCACTGGCACAGGAAAGCCTCGCCGTCGCTTTCCGCGACGAAGCTCACCGGCGTGAGCCCGGTCCCCCGATGCGAGCCGTCGCAGAACGGCTGCTTTTTCGAGCGGCCGCAACTGCACCAGTAATACTCTTTGCCCGCTTCCAACGAAACGGCAGCCGGCTTGGTATCGGCAGCAATCGGGTTCGTCATGTCGTGCTCCGGGGTTCAGTGAGGATGGGGTTGTGGGCAGCGAACGCACTGCGGCTGGCGGGAACGATATAGGGCGCTTGGCGGACATCTCTACCCGTCGCTGGCAATGACGCGCCGAGGATCGATCCGGGTTGACGCCACCGGACAGGATGTGTTGACGCCGCCGCGACTCGTGGTAGTTTCTGATGCGGTGCAATAGCCCGGTCTTCTCGGAAAATTCAATAATTACAAGGTTCTGAGACGTTGAATGCGGCCGGGCTGCCGCGCTGCGGCACAGGGGTTTCGGGTACGTTGCCGCGTGCGAAAAGGAGAGCGCCGAACATGCTGTATCACACCTACGAGCTGACCCGCGCGGCCATGGCGCCGCTGCGGGTCCAGACGGACAATCTGCAGTTCATGCTGCGAAGCGGCCTCAACCCGCTGGCCTATACGCCGGCCGGGCGGTTGGTGGCGGCCGGGTGCGACGTGTTCGAAAGCGTGACCCGGCGCTATGGCAAGCCAGAATGGGACATCCCTGAAACCGTGGTCGACGGTATCCCCGTTTCGGTCAGGGAGGAGACCCTGTTGTCGGTGCCGTTTTGCGACATCGTCCAAATCGCGCGCGACGAAGCCGTTTGCGGCGGCCGCGACGACCCGAAGGTGCTGGTCGTCGCGCCGATGTCGGGACATTACGCAACGCTGTTGCGCGGCACCGTGCGGGCGATGCTGCCCGAGCACGATGTCTATGTGACCGACTGGCGCGATGCCCGCCTGGTTCCGCTGTCAGCCAGGACATTCGACCTGAACGACTTCATCGACCATGTGATCCGGTTTCTGCGCCATCTCGGACCCGACATCCACGTGATTGCCGTCTGCCAGCCGTCGGTCCCCGTGTTGGCCGCCACCGCCGTGATGGCCGAAGTCGGCGACCACTGTCAGCCCGCATCGATCACGCTGATGGGCGGGCCGATCGACACACGGTGCAGCCCGACGGAGGTCAACCAGCATGCGCTGTCCAAGTCGGTGCGCTGGTTCAAACGCAACGTCATCACCCGGGTTCCGTACCCGCATGCCGGCGTGTTTCGGCGCGTCTATCCCGGTTTCGTCCAATTGTCGGGTTTCATGGCCATGAACCTGGACCGGCACATGGGCGCGCACCTGGATTACTTCATGCATCTGGTCGAAGGAGATTGCGATTCCGCGGAGGGCCACGAGGCGTTCTATGACGAGTACCTGTCGGTGATGGACCTGCCGGCCGAGTTTTTCCTGCAGACCGTGCGCGCCGTGTTCCAGGATCACGATCTGCCCGAAGGCCGGCTGATGCATCGCGGCCGCCGGGTCGATTGCAGCAAGATCGTCGAAACGGCCGTCATGACGGTCGAAGGCGAAAAGGACGATATCTGCGGCCTTGGACAGACCGCCGCGGCACACGATTTGTGCCCCAACGTGCCGTCCACCGCCCGCTGGCATCATGTGCAGCAAGGCGTGGGCCACTTACGGCGTCTTCAACGGCAGGCGCTGGCGCACCGAAATCCAGCCCCGGATCGCCGAGATGATCCGGGAAACCCAGGCCAGACGCCGCCGCGAGGGTCTGCGCGCCGCCTGAGCGGGCCCGCCTGTTCCGCAAGTTCAAAGGTCCGTTGCCGCCTGGGGCACCACGGGGGGGGGGCTGGCCTGCGGCGGCCTGCCGCACTAGATAGCCTTCAGGAACCGAGGGAAGGATTGCACGCGATGATCGAGCTTTATTACTGGACCACGCCGAACGGCCACAAGGTCACCATGTTCCTGGAAGAGGCGGGGGTTCCCTACACCATTCATCCGATCGACATCGGCAAGGGCGACCAGTTCGACCCGGGATTTCTGGAGATCGCGCCCAACAACCGCATTCCGGCCATCGTCGACACCGATCCAGCCGGCGGCGGGGCGCCGGTGTCGGTGTTCGAATCCGGCGCCATCCTTCATTATCTGGGCGAGAAGACGGGCCAGTTCCTGCCGACCGAGCTGCGCGCGCGCACCGAGGTCATGCAGTGGCTGTTCTGGCAGATGGGCGGCCTGGGGCCGATGGCGGGGCAGAACCATCATTTCGTGGTCTATGCGCCCGAGCGCCTGCCTTACGCGATGGACCGCTATGTCAACGAGACCGCGCGCCTCTATGCTGTCCTGGACAAGCGGCTGGCCAACCGGGAGTTCGTCGCCGGCGATTTCTATTCGATCGCCGACATGGCCAGTTATCCCTGGATCGTGCCCCACGAGCGCCAGAAACAGGACTTGGCCGACTTCCCGAACCTCAAGCGCTGGTTCGAGGCGATCAGGGCCCGGCCCGGAACGATCGCGGCCTACGACAAGGCCAAGGAGGTCAATGCCGAGCCGTCGGTCCGGGACGAAGAAGCAAAAAAGATCCTGTTCGGCCAGACCGCTGCAACGGTGCGCCGATAGGACGTCCGCCGGGGACCGGGCCGATTGATCCCTGCAAGTGACATCCCTGGGAACACACACTAATGTCCGCGGCATGAGGTGGTTTGATATTCGGCTGCGCGCGGGACTTGTTTCGGCGCTGGGGGCTGTGGCTTTTTCCCTGGCCGCCGGTTTTGCGTTGGCGCAGAACGCGCCGTCCGACCCGGTCGCCAAATCGCCTGCGGACGCCCTGCCCGCTGAGGCGACGATTGAAGGTGCCGACGCTCCTGCCGACGCGCCTGCCGCCCGCGAGCCCGAAGGCGCGAAGGTTGAAGGTACCGATTCACCTGCGGCCTCCAGCGCGCCCGCGGCGGCCCTTCCCACGGAGGCAAAGGTCGAGGGGGCGGACGCCGGGGCCGCGGCGCCCGCCGAACCCGATCTTACCGCGATCAGCCTGGAAGACCTGGAGGCGCTGGCCGCTACCCTGGAAAGCGAACAGGACCGCACCGCCTTTCTCACGACTCTGAAAAGCCTGATCGAGGTCAAAAAAAGCCTGATCGCCGAAGAGCCCGAGCCCCTGGACGTTGGCACGCAGGTCATCGAGGCGATTGCCGGGAAGGCGGCGACGGTCAGCCAGGATCTGGCAAAGACGGCCCAGATCGTGGCCCAGGTGCCGGAAGCCATCGGCGTTGCGGTCGAAAGCCTGCAGGAACCGGAAGAGCAGACCCGCTGGATCGAGATCCTCAGCAAACTCCTGATCGTCCTTGTCGCCGGTCTGGTGGCCGAATGGATCGTGAAGTGGATCTTGCGCCGCCCGCGCACCGCCCTGGAGGCCCGCCAGGGCGGTCCCTTGATGCTGGTCGCATACGCCATTCTGCGGTTTGTGATGCTGGTGGTTCCGATTGCGGCTTTCGCGGCGGCGGCCTACGGCGCCCTTTCATTCGTCGAACCACGATTCGTTACGCGGATTGTTGCTGTGACGGTGATCAATGCGAACATCATCGCACGCGTCGTCACGATGGCCGCGCGGGTCACGCTGGCGCCTACGGCCCCCAATCTGCGTGTGATCAGGTTGGGCGACCAGGCGGCGGCGTACTGGTTCGTGTGGGTGCGCCGCCTGACGATCCTCGTCGTGTACGGCTACTTCATTATCGAGGCCGCCTACATTCTTGGCCTGCCCTACACGGCCTATCGCGAGGTGCTGGAGCTTTGGGGGCTGGTCGTGCTCGGCGTCGTGATCGTTCTGTTGATGCAGATCCGCGGCGACGTGGCGAAAATGATCAGGGGCAACATCGAGACCGGTCACCTCGCCATATTCCGCCGTCGCTTTGGCGAGATCTGGCATGTGATTGCCATTGTCCTGGCGATTGCCTGCTATGGCGTCTGGTCGCTGGAAGTCCCCGGCGGTTTCGAGTTTCTGGCGCGCGCGATTGCGCTGACGATCGTTGTCTTCGTCGCTGTGCGGCTTCTGAATATCGGTGTTCGCCGCGGTTTGAATCGCTTGTTCGCGCTGAGCCACGAATTGCACCGCACATACCCGTTGTTGGAGAAACGCGTCAATCGCTACCTGCCGGCCTTGAAAAACGCCGCGCAATTCATCGTCATTGTGGTCGGCGTCTTCGTCCTGCTCGACGTCTGGGGCCTCGGTGTCGGAGCCGTGCTGAGCAGTCCCGAAGGCAAAGCCCTGATATCGGGGCTGGTCAAGATAGTCCTGGTTCTGCTGATTGCCGTGCTGGCCTGGGAAGGCGTTTCAGCGATGATCGAACGGTCCCTGCAGAAATCGAACGTACCCACCCGGCGCGCCAGCCGGCGGATCCGCTTCCAGACCCTGCTGCCGTTGCTGCGCAACGTCGTGTTCGTGACGATCGCCGTGATCACGACGATCACGGTGTTGTCCGAACTGGGCGTCAATGTGGGTCCGTTGATCGCCGGCGCCGGCGTGATCGGGCTGGCGGTCGGGTTCGGCGCCCAGACCCTGGTCCAGGACATCATCACCGGCATCTTCATCCTTCTGGAGGACGCCATCGCGGTCGGCGATGTCGTGGACGTCGGCGGGCACGGCGGCGTGGTCGAGGGGATGACCATTCGCAGCGTGCGTCTGCGCGACGTTGGCGGGGATGTGCACATCGTCCCGTTCAGCCAGGTCGCCGCAGTCCTGAACAGGACCAAGGAATTCTCCTATGCCCTCTTGGAGATCGGCGTCGCCTATCGCGAGAACGTGGACGATGTCATCGAGCTTTTGAGGGAGGTTTCCGAAGGCCTGCGCGAGGACGAGGAATACGGCCAGGACATCCTGGAGCCGCTGGAGGTCCTGGGGCTGGAGCGTTTCGGCGCGTCGTCGGTCGACATCCGGGTGCGGTTGAAGACCGTACCGCTGCGCCAGTGGGCGGTGCGTCGCGAGTTCAACCGGCGCATCAAGCAGGTGTTCGACGAGCGCGGCATCGAGATCCCGTTCCCGCATCAGACCCTCTATTTCGGCGAGGACCGCGAGGGCAAGGCGCCGGCGGCGCACATCGCGGTCGAGCAGGTGACGCGTCGCCGCGGCGAAACGCCGGCCGCGGCGCAAAAGCCGCAGCCCGAACCGGAACAGCCGCAGGAGCCGCAAGAGGAGGAAATCGAACACGGCTCCATCGAAGCGACCAAGGCGCCGGGCTAGGGCGGGGCTAGCGGCCCGCGGCCCGGCGGCGAAACCCCCTCATCCGGCCCTTCGGGCCACCTTCTCCCCCCTGGGGAGAAGGGAACCATAAGCCCCTCTCCCCGGCGGGGTGAGGGGTTGGGGTGAGGGGGTTCCGGTATCGGACAGCATGAACGTTTTGTAATCTCCCGGTAAGGACACCGTCATCTTCGGGCCCCATCTCCGGTTCGACACGCATCGTGATGCAATCGAATGGGAGATCTTCCAATGAATGTCGTTTCAACCGCTCTCCGCAACGGGATGGGCCGCCGGGTTGCCGTCTGCGGGATGGCCGGTGCGCTGGCCCTGTCGCCGGTCGTCGGCCCGACCGCAGCCTTCGCCGGCCCAATGCCCGAGAGCTTTGCCGCGCTTGTGGAAACGGTCAGCCCGGCTGTGGTCCAGATCGCGGTCAAGCATGATCCCGCGGCCATGGCGGCCCAGCAGGGTCAGGTCCCGGACATCCCCGAGGAGTTCCGCGAAGGCCCGTTCAAGGATTTCTTCGACCGTTTCTTCCAGGACCGAGAGGGCGGCGCATCCCCGCACCGGCCGGCGCCGCGCCAGCGGACGGCAGTGGGCTCGGGCTTCCTGATCGATGCCCAGGGCCATGTGGTGACCAACAATCATGTGATCCGGGACGCCTCCGAGATCGAAGTGACCCTGAAGGACGGACGGGCGTTCGATGCCGAACTGCTGGGCGCCGACAAGAAGACCGATCTTGCGGTCCTGAAACTCGATACCGACGAGGACCTGCCCTTCGTGTCCTGTGGCGATTCCGACGCAACCCGGGTCGGCGACTGGGTGCTTGCGGTCGGCAATCCGTTCGGACTTGGTGGCACGGTGACCGCCGGCATCGTGTCGGCACGTGGCTGGGACATCGGCTCGGGCCCCTATGACGACTACATCCAGGTCGACGCGCCGATCAACCGGGGCAATTCCGGCGGGCCGCTGTTCGACGGCGGCGGCAGGGTGGTCGGTGTCAACACCGCGATCTTCTCGCCGAACGGCGGCAATGTGGGAATCGGGTTCGCCATTCCCGCCAACCTGGCGCGCGACGTCGTTGCGCAGCTCCGCGAAACCGGCATTGTCGAGCGCGGCTGGCTGGGCGTGACGATCCAGCCGGTCACGCCGGACGTTGCCGAAAGCCTGGGCCTGGACCACGCCAAGGGCGCGCTGGTGGCGTCCGTAACAGAGGACAGCCCGGCCGAAAAGGCCGGCCTGCGCCAAGGCGACGTGATCCTCAGCTATGCCGGCGAAGTGATCGCGACCATCCGCGATCTGACCCGCGCCGTTGCCGATACCCGGCACGGCGCCCGTGAAGATCTCCAGGTTTGGCGGGGCGAGCAGCTCGTCGCCATGGACGTCACCATCGGCGAGGCCCCGACCGAGATGGCGGCCGTTGCCCGCCAGGCTGAAGACGGCGTCGAGCTTGCCGGGCTCGGTCTGACCCTGGCGCCGCTGGACGAGAAGACCCGCGACCGGTTCGGACTGGGCGAAGAGGCTGACGGCGTCCTGATCACCCGTGTGGCCGTCGGGTCGCCGGCCGCCGACAAGGGTCTGAAGCCGGGCGACCTGATCGTCAGCGTCAACCAGGAAACCGTTGCCGGGCCCGACACGGTGGAGCAGGCGATCGCCAAGGCCACTTCCCGGGACCGGTCGTCGGCGCTGTTCCTGATCGAACGCGGCGGCGAACGGCGGTTCGTCGCCCTGAAGCTGTCCACGCCGGATAACAACGTCGGCTGAGGCTGCCCCCTCTGACCGATCGGTGTGGCAGGACGGGGCGTGTCGCGGCCAGTGGGTTGCCGTGGCACGCCCCGCGCCTTTGTGGGGTGCCGGCTACGACGCATGTATGGCAGCCATACCCTTCGAGACGGCCGTCTTCGACGGCCTCCTCAGGGTGAGGGGAGCGGTGGCTGCGTCTGGCAATCACCTCATGGCTCGAGGAGCGCCCGAAGGGCGCGTCTCGAAGCACGTGGCGGCCATCCCCCAGATCTTATGGAGGCAAACCGATATGAACCTTCCGCAACTCATCCCGCTCGCGATATCCTCGCCTATGCGCCTGTTGATCATTGAAGACGACCCCCAGGCGGCGGGTTTTATCGTCAAGGGCCTGTCCCAGGCCGGGCACGTGATCGATGATGCGGGCACCGGGCCGCAGGGGCTCGCGATGGCCCTGGAGGGGACGTACGATGCCCTGGTGGTGGACCGGATGCTGCCGGCCATGGACGGCCTGTCCGTGATCGAGGCCTTGCGCAGCGAAGGCAGGACCGTTCCCGTCCTGACCCTCAGCGCCCTGTCGCAGGTGGACGACCGGGTGCGCGGCCTAAAAGCCGGCGGCGACGACTACCTGACCAAGCCGTTCGCCTTCAGCGAACTGGAGGCGCGCCTGGAGGCCCTGTTGCGCCGGGGACGTGGCGACGAGGCGCCGAAGACCAGGTTCAGCGTCGGCGACCTCGAGCTGGATATCCTGGAACGCCGGGTGACCCGCCAGGGCAAGACGATCCCGTTGCAGCCGCGGGAGTTCAAGCTGCTGGAGTTCCTGATGCGCCATGCCGGCCAGGTGGTGACCCGGACCATGCTACTGGAGGGTGTGTGGGACTATCATTTCGACCCCCAGACCAACGTCATCGACGTCCATATCAGCCGTCTGCGCGGCAAGATCGACAAGGGCTTCGATCCGCCCCTGCTGCACACGGTCCGCGGCGCCGGTTATTCGATCCGTGCGCCGCGCTAACGTCTTCCTGACCTCGGCCTTCCGGCTGACGCTGCTGTACGTCGCGCTGTTCTGCGTGTCGGTGTTGGCGTTGCTGGCCTTCATCTACTGGTCCACGGTCGGAGTGATTGAACGCCAGACCGAACAGACCATTCAATCCGAAATTCGCGGCTTGGCCGAGCAGTATCGCCTGCAGGGGCTGCCGCGTCTTCTGGCGATCGACCGCGAACGCAGCGGCCTGTCCGGAGACCCTGCCAATGTCTATCTCCTGGCCGGTCCCGACCTCACTCCGATGGCCGGAAACCTTGATGGCTGGCCGCGCCAGGCCACGGCCGGGTCCGGCGACGAGGAATGGATCGATCTTCCGGTCGGCCGGGAGGACGATCCCGACGAGGCCCTGCATGTGATCCGGGCGCGCACCTTCACCCTTTCAGGCGGCTTTCGCCTTCTTGTCGGCCGCGACACGCGGCAGCGGCAGGCATTTCGGCGAACGGTCGTGCAGGCGCTCGGTTGGTCCGTCGCCGGCATGGTGCTGCTTGGGTTGGTCGGCGGCCTCCTGATCAGCCGCGGCATGCTGACCCGGGTGGACGGCATCGCCCGGACCGCGAACCAGATCGTCTCCGGCGATCTTTCCCGGCGTCTGGCCGTGCGCGGCAGCGGCGACGAGTTCGACCGGCTGGCCGAGAGCCTGAACGTCATGCTGGACCGCATCGACCGGCTGATGACCGGCATGCGGCTGGCGACCGACAGCCTGGCCCACGATCTGCGCGGCCCGCTGACGCGCCTGAAGAGCCGGATTGAACTGGCGCTCAGAGACGCCGCAACGGGGGATGGCGACCGCGCGGTTCTGGAAGGCATCCTGGAAGACACCGACGCCGCGCTCGCCATGTTCGACAGCCTGTTGCGCATTGCCCTTGCCGAAGGCGGCGCGAAGGCCGGCGAGATGGGCCCCGTAGACCTTTGCGAACTGGTCCGGGACGGAGCGGAGCTTTACGAGCCCCTGGCCGAGCAGAAGGGTGTCACGCTGAGAATCTCCGCGCCCGCGGCGGCGCCGATCCGCGGCCATGCGGAATTGTTGTCCCAGGCGGTGGCGGACCTCTTGGACAATGCGGTCAAATACACGCCCGCTGGCGGGGCGGTGACCTTGACCGTCGTCGGCGACGATGACCGGGTAGGGCTTACGGTCGCCGATACCGGCCCCGGCGTTCCCGCCGCTGACCGGTCGCGGGTGCTGGAACGTTTCGTGCGGCTGGATGCCAGCCGGGGCGGGCCCGGCGCGGGCCTCGGCCTCAGCCTCGTGGCCGCGGTCGCCCGATTGCACGGGGCAACCCTGGTGCTGGACGACAACCGGCCCGGCCTTTGCGTCGCGTTGTCATTCCCGTTGGCGAAAGGTGTCGCAGGCACCTGACATCAGGGGCGGCGGGTCGCCAGATAGATACCCGGCAGGACCAGCGCGGCGCCGGCCAGGTGGTAGGTCTCGAAACGCTCGCCCAACAGGACGAAAGCCAGCACGCTGTTGTAAAGCGGGATCAGATACATCAGCAGGCTGGTCCGCGCCGCGCCCAGGCTTTCCTGGATCCGGCCATAGACCTGATAGGCGCCGAACGAAGGCACCAGGGCCAGGAACAGGACGATGCCGGCGGTCCGCGGCGACAGTTCCGGAACCTCGCCGGACAGGGCCTCCCAGGCATGGAACGGCAGCAGGACCAGAACCCCGAACAGCACGATGGCGCCGAATCGCGTCATCGCGCCCATCTCGCTGGGCCGGTATTTCAGCAGGATGGCATAGACGGCCCAGGCCGCCATGGCGGCCACGATCCACAGGTCGCCGGCGGTGAACCTGAAGCCCAGAAGCACGGCAAGGTCGCCGTGGCAGACGATGACCAGCACCCCGGCCAGCGACAGGGCGACGCCCAGGCCCTGGCCGGCCGACATGGCTTCGCCGTAGAAGAAACGCGCGATCAGGATGATCAGCACGGGCGAGGCGGCGTAGATCAGGCCGATATTGGTCGCCGTCGTGGTGTCCGCCCCGATATAGACGAAGGCGCCGCAGGCCCCCATGCCCAGGGCGCCCAAGACCAGCAGGTCGCGCCACTCGCGCCGGATCGCATGGCGCCGGACCCACAGGCGCGGGCCGACGAACACGCCCAGGATCGCCAGCGTCACGGTCCAGCGCCAGAAGGCCAGTGCCACCGGCGGGAAGCTGTCGGCGGTCCAGCGCGCCATCAGCATGTTCGACGCGAACAGCGCCGGGCCGATCGTCAGCAGGACATAGGCCGTGCGTTCGTCCTCCCACAGGGACCGCGCGGATCCGGCAGGCGCGCCTGTTTCGCTGTTCTGGGACATCAATCCACGAGACATTGTCGTTGGCGCCGCACTCTAGGCGGACACAGGGGCACGGACCAGCACGCTTTGGTCAAGACTGTCTTGCCCGGCGGGACATGATGGCAGGCTGAATGTTGCAGGTCAGCCGGCGGCCAGCGGCTCGTAATAGCCGGGCGGGAAACCGGCCCGGTCCCGGCTGTCCCGGTTGAAGGGCGGCTTGACCTGGCCCTTGAAGTGCTCCCGCACCAGCCGCTGAAACGTGGATGCGGGGTCCAGGCCACGCTGGCCACAGACATGCTGGAACCAGCGCCGCCCGACCGCGACGTGGCCGATCTCGTCGTCGTGGATCGTCCGCAGGATCGCGGCCGACTCCCGGTCGCCGACCGCCTCCAGCTTCGCCACCATGGCCGGGGTCACGTCCAGCCCGCGCGCCTCCAGCACCATCGGGACGACCGCCAGCCGCGCCAGCAGGTCGTGCGCCGTGCCGGCCGCGGACTGCCACAGCCCGTCATGCGCCGGCAGATCGCCATAGGCCGCGCCCAGGTCGGCCAGGCGTCCGGCCAGCAGCAGAAAGTGCCGCGCCTCGTCGCCGGCGACGCCGACCCAGTCGTCGCAGAAGACATCCGGCAGGCCCGCACCGGCAAAGCGGGCGACGATGTCCCATGCAAGGTCGATGGCGTTGAGCTCGATATGTGCCAAGGCGTGCAACAGGGCGATCCGGCCTTTCGGGCCGGCTGAGATCGTGCGGCGCGGCACGTCGCGCGGGGGTCGCAGTTCCGGCCGGGCTGGCCGAGCCGGCCGTTGCGGTGGGGCACGCGGCCGATCTCCGGCGTGCCGCCCGCCCGCCAGGCGGCGGCCAATGCCCGGGTCGCGTGGGCCTTGTCCGCGGCGCCGGCCGTTTCCAGGACGCGTACGGCACCGGCGCTGAGGGATCGATCCGTCATCGGGGGTGGGTAGCGCGGCCGCGACGGCCAGGCAAGCATGGAACGTGCCGCAGGGCACGCACGGATGTCGATTTTGGGGCGATGCCGGCCTGCGGCCGGGCCGGGCAGGGGTCAGGTGATGCCGAACCTGTCCAGGGCTTCGCTCAGCCCCTGGCCGAACGTGGAGCCCTTCTGGATCACCATGGCGCCGTCCGGCAGGTTCTTCAGGCGCGAGTCGTCCTTGTCGAAGCTGGTCAACAGGGCGACGGGCATGGATCTGGTCGACGGCATGGCCGAGAAGGCGCAGGCCAGGTCGATACCCGACAGCTCGTCCAGGGTCGCGCTGGCGATCACCATGTCGGGGCGGGTGCGCACGGCCAGGGCGATGGCGTCCAAGGCGCTGTGCACATTGACCACCCTGTAGCCGCAGTTCTGCAGCTCCCTTTCGATGATGTGGGCGGTGGCACGCTGGGGTTCGACCACCATGATCTCGATGTCCAGGTGCTCGACATCCTCCACATCGAAGGGGCGGCGCACCGGCAGCGAGCGCACGAATTCGCTGAGGTCGCTGGCGTCGTGGGAGATCTCGCCGTCCAGGATGCCGTTCAGCACGTCCGCGAAGGTGAGGACGTCCTGCACCTCTTCCGGCGACGGGACGTCCAGCCCGGCCAGGTAGTCGTAGAGGCGATGGACGGTGACGGCCAGCAGGGGAAAGCCCGAATAGCGGCCGGCGCCCCGCAGGCCGCCCAGGTCCCGCAACAGCTTCTTGAAGCGGCGTTTGCCTTCGTCGCTGCCGTTCGAAAGCTGGCCGATGACCACGTCCAGTTCGCTGAGGATGTCGCGGGTTTCCTCCACGAACTCCTGCTCGACCTGCTCCTCGAAGGCATCGCCGTGCGGCATGTCTGGTCCTTTCCCGGGGGTTCGGATTCAACCGAAAACGGGGGCCGCAAGGGGCCCCGTCCAGAGTAGACGCCGTAAACCTTGATAATTCCTAAAGTGCCTTGGCCGCCTCCAGAACCGCGTCCACATGGCCCGGCACCTTTACCTTGCGCCAGACATTGCGGACCGTGCCGTCCTTGTCGATCAGGAAGGTCGACCGTTCGATGCCCATGTATTTCCGGCCGTACATGCTCTTTTCCACCCAGGTGCCGTAGGCCTCGCAGACGCCGGTTTCCTCGTCCGAGCCCAGGGTGAAGTTCAGCCCGTACTTGTCCCTGAACTTGTCGTGTTTCTTCACGCTGTCCTTGGACACGCCGACGATCTTCGCCCCCAGGCCCTCGAAGTCGCGCAAGGCCTCGTTGAAGCCGATCGCCTCCTTGGTGCAGCCCGACGTGTCGTCCTTGGGATAGAAATAGAGCACCACGGGGCTGCCCTTGAGGTCCTTCAGCGAGACCTCGCCGCCCCCGTCGGTGGGCATCGTGAAATCGGGTGCCTTGTCGCCTTCCTTGACCATGCTTGTCTCCTGCTTTGTGCGTCTTGAGTCCTGGATCGCTCGCAATCCGTTCTGATCGTTGAATATGGTCCATTTGTGCACGTTGACCAGACGATGGCTGAGGCTGCCGGTCGGTGCACAAGAAGGCGAAATTGACCCTACGCTGCCGCCAACAGCTTTATCAGCGTTATCTCCGACGGAGCGCCGAAGCGTTTCGGCGGTCCCCAGTATCCGGTGCCCCGGCTGGTATAGACCCACAGATCGCCCAATTGGCGAAGACCGGCGGTGAAGGGCTGCTGCATGCGCACGAAATGGTTCCAGGGCCAGAACTGCCCGCCATGGGTATGCCCCGAGAGCTGCAGGTCAAAGCCCGCTTCCGCGGCTGCGTGCGCCGACCGCGGCTGATGGGCCAGCAGGACCTTGGGGAGACCGTCCGGGCTTCCCTGGAGCGCGGCTTCGGGGTCGCTTCCGTGCGACGGCTCGACCCGGTTCGCGCTGTAGTCGTTCACGCCCGCGATGACCAGTTCCCCGCCATTGTGCCCAATGACGACATGCTCGTTCATCAGCGGTCGCAGACCCAAACGCCGGAACTCCGCGATCCATTCGTCGGCGCCGGAGTAATACTCGTGGTTTCCGGTGACCACGTAGGATCCGTAGCGCGATCGAAGGTCGCCCAATGGAGCCGTGTCGTTGGAAAGCTGGTGCACCCTTCCATCCACCACATCGCCGGTGATGGCGACCAGATCGGCGTCCAGGGCATTGACCCGGTCGACGATGCCGCGCACATAGTCGCCCTTGATCGTCGGGCCCACGTGAATGTCTGTGATCTGGGCGATCGTGAACCCGTCCAGCGACGGCGGCAGCTTTGCGAGCGGAACCGTGACCTGTACCACCTTCGCCAATCGCCGGGCGTTGAAGAATCCGATCAGTGTCACCAGCACCGATGCGGCCACCACGATCAGCGCGCTTCTCTCTGCCCAGCCCTGCAGGCCCGAAGCCAGGAGGACGAGATCGCGCAGAGCCGTGAAGATCAGCAGGGACGAGAACAAGCCCATTGTCAGGGAACCGGCCCAAACCAGACGGTCGATGACGGTCTGGTTCTTGAAGAAGATCAAAGCCAGGGTCCCGTAGGGAATGAGGAAGGTGGAGACGACCAGGGCGCAGCCGCCCAGGACCTTAACCGCCGTGCTGACCGGAAGGTCCGGCAGCAGGCTCCAGCCCACATAGAGGTGCACGGGCGCAAAAATGAGCAGTACCCTGAACGCGAACTTGCGAATGCGCGCTCGTTTCCGCTCGACGACTGGTTCTTCCGTCTGTCGGTCCACGCTTTCCTGCCTGCAATCGGCCCAGTCTTGCCCCGGCGCCAGGCGCGGGACGTTTCTTAGAAAGATATGGTGCCCCGATCCGCCGCCGCCAGATGCCAGCTGCTCACGCCACGTCCCCTTGCGCGGAGTACAATCCCGCGGCCATAGTGTTTTGAACTTGGGGGCACGCCACATGGGCTTCGAAGCAGAAGAACTGGAACGCGCCACCCTGGCGAACCTGCACGCCGCCGCGCCGCCGGCACTGGCTGCAGAGCTGCGGCTGGACGCCGGGCCGATGGGCGGCGCGCTGGTCTCCGTGGCAGGCGCGCTGCCGGCATCGGCCATCGTCATCAACCGGACGATCGGCCTGGGGCTGACAGGGCCCGAGACCGAAGCCACGGTGCGCGACATCGTGGCGGCCTATCGCGACGCGGGTGTGGAGCGGTATTTCGTGCATCGTCACCCCGCGGCCCAGCCCGCTTCGATGCCGGATTGGTTCGCCGCCGCGGGTTTGGAAAAGGCCCGCGGCTGGCAGAAGTTCAGCCGTGGCCGCGATGCCGCGCCGGTGATCGAAACCGACCTTGCGATCGTGCTGGTCGGGCCCGAGCATGGCCAGGCGTTCGGCCGGATCGTCTGCGATGCCTTCGACCTGGGCGAACAGGCGGTGCCCTGGCTGGCATTGCTGCCCGGCCGGCCGGGATGGCACGTGTTCATGAGCTTTGACGGCGATACGCCGGCGGGCGCGGGAACGCTTTTCGTCAAGGACGGCCTTGGATGGCTGGATTTCGGCGCGACCGCGCCGGCCTTTCGCAGGCGCGGCAGCCAGGGCGCGGTGCTGGCCAGGCGCATTGCCCACGCGTTGGACCTCGGCTGCCGTACGCTGTTCACCTGCACCGGCAAGGCGGTCCCCGGCGACCCGCAGCATTCCTACCGGAACATTCTGAAGGCCGGATTCCGCGAGGATTACGTGCGAGAGAATTACGCCCCGCCGAGGGCGTGAGAAGGCATCGGGACATGAACCTGGCCAAGCGAAGAGGCCGCCCCGTTTGAGGGCGGCCTCCATGCCGGGTCGTATGACCGCTCAGTAACGGTAGGGCGGATCCGCCTTCCGCATGACTTCGTTATATTCGCGCAGGATCGCAACGACCTTGGCGCTGCGCGGGCTTTCCGCGGCGATCTCGTCCCAGAATTTGATCGCCTCGTCTTCCACGGTCTTCCATTCCTCGTCGGGGATGGAGGTGAGCTGCAGCTTCGTCCCTTGCGTGCGCAGATGCGCCTCGCCGCCCCAGTACCAGTGCTGACGGTAGTAGTGCGAGCTGTCCATGCACAGCCGGAACAGTTCCTGCAGATGCGCCGGCAAGGCCTCCCACTTTTCGGTGTTGGCGAAGTAGGATCCGCACCAGGCGCCCGAGATGTTGTTGGTCAGGAAATAGTTGGTCACGTCGGCCCATCCGACGGTGTAGTCCTCGGTGATGCCCGACCAGGCGATGCCGTCCAGCTCGCCGGTCTGGACCGCCACTTCGATGTCCTCCCACGGCAGGCTGACGGGCACCACGCCGAATCGCGACAGGAACCGGCCGGCGGTGGGGAAGGTGAAGACCCGTTTGCCCTTGAGGTCGTCCAGGCTCTTGATCGGGTCGACCGTGTTGAAATGGCAGGGGTCCCAGGCGCCGGCGCTCAGCCAGGTGACGTTTTCCACCTCGCCATAGGCCTCCTCCCAGATCTCCTTCAGGCCGTACTGGTTGAACAGCACCGGCACGTCCAGCGAATAGCGGGTCGCGAACGGGAAGTAGCCGCCGAAGACGGAGACGTCCACGGGCGCCGCGATGGAATCGTCGTCGCTCTGGACCGCGTCGATCGTGCCGCGCTGCATCGCGCGGAACAGCTCGCCCGTCGGCACCAACTGATCGGCAAAATAAAGTTCGATCTCCATCTCGCCGTTGGCGACCTTGTTGAAAGCGTCGATCGACGGCTTGATGACATGCTCCGCCAGTGCCGGACCGGCATAGGTCTGCAGCCGCCATTTGATCTTGGTCTGCGCCTTGACGTAGGGCGCGCTGAGGGTCGATGCCCCGACAGCGGCCGTGGTCGCAACGCCTGCTTTTTTGAGGAATTCACGTCTGTTCTTCGTTATTCGGCACTCCCTCTTCTGGTTCTTCTGCGGAATTCCGCCCGCCGGCACAGGGCCGGCGAGGGTCGGTGCGCCCCGGCATGCTCACTTGCCATAGTAGAGTTCTGGCAGCCAAAGGGCGATTTCGGGAAACAGCATGACGATGGCCAGGCCGACGATCATCACCGCCACGAACGGAATGATCGAGCGGTAGATGTCCGCCAACGAAACTTCCGGCGGTGCCATTGCGCGCATCAGGAGCAGGTTGTAGCCGAAGGGCGGCGTCATGTAGGCAACCTGGCAGGTGATCGTATAGAGCACCCCGTACCAGATCAGGTCGAAGCCCAGCGCGCCGACCAGCGGCACATACAAGGGCGCGACGATCACCAGCATGGCCGTGTCGTCCAGGAAGGTCCCCATAAACAGGTAGGAGAGCTGCATCATGATCAGGATCTGCCACGGACCCAGCCCCAGCCGGTCGACGAAGAAGCCTTCGATCGCCTTGACCGCGCCCAGTCCGTCGAAGACCGCGCCGAAACACAGTGCCGCCAGGATGATCCACATGAACATGCAGCTCACCGCCAGAGTCTTACGGACCGTGTCCTCCAGCACCTGCTTTGTCAGGCGCCGTTTGATCAGGGCGGCCAGTGTCGCCGAGACCGCGCCCACGGCGGAGCTTTCCACCAGGCTGGTGTAGCCCATCAGGAACAGCCCGGTCATCGCGAAGAAGATGAGGAACGGCAGGATCCCGGCCCGCAGCAGCCTGATCTTCTCGCCCCACGGGACGCTCCTTTCGTCCTTCGACAGCGCCGGGCCCAGTTGCGGCTGCATTCGGCAGCGGACCACGATATAGGCGACGAACAGGCCGGCCATCAGAAGTCCGGGGAACACGCCGGCCAGCCAAAGCTGCCCCACCGGCTGGCGGGCGATCATTCCGTACAGCACCAGGACAACGCTTGGCGGCACCAGGATGCCCAGCGAGCTGCCGGCCTGGATGACGCCGGTGACCATGATCTTGTCGTAACCCCGCCGCAGCAGTTCCGGCAGGGCGATGCTGGCGCCGATCGCCATGCCGGCGACACTGAGCCCGTTCATGGCCGAGATGACGACCATCAGGCCGATGGTGCCGATCGCCAAGCCGCCGTTCAACGGACCGAACCAGACATGGAACATGCGGTAGAGATCGTCGGCAATGCCCGATTCCGACAGCATGTAGCCCATGTAAATGAACATCGGCAACGTCAGCAGCGGGTACCATTTCATCAGTTTGATGGCGGCGCTGAACGCCATTTCCGAACCGCCATCGCCCCACAACAGGAGGGCCGACAGCACGGCAACAAAGCCGATGGCGGCGAAGACCCGCTGCCCCGTCAGCAGCATCACCATCATCGACGAGAACATCAGCAGGGCGATGAGCTCGTAGCTCATGTGAGCTCGACCCCGCGCAGCTTGGCGATGTCCCTGAACAAGGCGGCAACGGCCTGCAGCAGGATGAGGACGACACCGATGCACATCACGATCTTGATGGGCGCCATGTAGGGCCGCCAGGCCGAGTAGCTTCTCTCACCGTATTCCAGAGCGTATTGCGTGCTGGACAGGCCGCCATACAGAAGGAAGACCAGATAGAAGATCAGGAACAAGATCGTGAACGCATCGATCCATGCCTTGGTCCGGTCGGACCAGCGGCCATACAGGAGGTCCATGCGGACATGGCCATCCAATTGCATCGAATAGCCGCCGCCCAGCAGGTAGTAGGCGACCATCACGAACTGCGCCATTTCAAGGGTCCAAAGCGAAGGCAGGAAGAACGTCTTCGAAACCGAGGAGTAGAACAGGATGCCCATCATCACGAAGACCAGGTACATGGCGAAGCGCCCGACCTGCCTGTTCATGCGATCCACGAAACGCACATAGGCTCTTATGGCATTCGGCACGTCGCTTTCCCCGTTTTGGCCAAACCCACCAAACCCCCTCCAAACGGTCGTCCGGTGGCGCGCACCGTGCGACCGATCTCTATCGGATGTCTTGGGAGACTGCAGCGCAGCGAGACAGCAGAGTTCGGACCCCTTTTTTTGCGAGCAACGTTAGCCGCAAACGGACGGCTGGTCGAGTGCCAAGCGATGCGCCGTTTCCGGATGGCCGCGCGCGGTGCCCCGTGCCACGAGGCCTTACGCAACGCCGAATTCCTGCAAGGTGGCTGTAGTCGCCGGAAGCGGCTAGGATATTGCCAGCGAAGGGGACATCCGGTCACCCTGACCCAATTCCGCCCGGTTTTGTGCGGTTCGTGAGGGAAGGGCGCCGCGGTGCGAAGGGTAACAAGAAGATGAAACCAACGATGTTCGACCGCTATGGCGGATTCGCGTCGGTCCACAAGCTTGTCTTCAGTTTCTACGACAAGATGCTCGATTCCGACATCGTCGCCCCGTATTTCGAGAACACCGACATGGCCCGGCTGGTGGATCACCAGACCAAGTTCGTGTCGCAGGTGATGGGCGGCCCCGTCACCTACACCAACGAAGTCCTGGACCAGGTGCATCGGCGGCTCAACATCGACCAGAAGGCGCTCAACGAAATGGCGCGCCTCCTGGAAGAGACGCTGCTTGAAGACGGGGTGGAGAGCGGCGATGTGAGGAAGATTATGGCCGATATCAAAAGCCGGCAGCCCTACATCGTGACGGTATCCTAATCCGTACATTCGCCAGACCATGATCATCGACGAATTCAACAAGAAGCTTCTGGAAACCGTCGGTGTCGGTCTGGTGATCGTCAGTTATCCGGACCTGACGGTCATCTTCCGGAACCACCATGTTGCCGAGTGGTTCCCCGGTCTTCCCAACCAGGCGGGCCGGCTCGACGAGACGTTGCCCGGGCTGGACAGCAAGGCGCTGCTGGACACGCTGAACGCGGGCGAGGCCTACACCGACAGCCTCGAAACAAAGGTCAGGCGCCGCACGGTCTCGCTGAACGTTGCTGCGACGCGGACCGGGCACGGCGATTCCAGCTGGATCATCATCGAGCTTCAGAACGTCACCAAGATGAAAGAGCTCGAATACATGATCTCGTCCTACTCCCAGATGGTCGAGCGGCAGAACCGCTCGCTGGAAAAGGAGAAAGAACGGGCTGAAAAGCTGTTGCTGAACATCATGCCCGAATCCGTTTACAAGGAACTGAAGACCTTCGGCGTGACCACGCCGCAGCGCTACGACGATGCGTCGATTCTGATGCTGGATTTCGTCGGTTTTATACAGCTTTCCATGACCCAGGATCCCGTAAGCCTGATCACCGAGCTGAACGACATCTTCACGGCGTTCGACAGGATCGCGGAGCAGCAGGGGTGCGAGCGCATCAAGACCATTGGCGATGCCTACGTGGCGGTCGCCGGGCTGCCGGATCCGGCCCCGGATCACGCCATTTCGATCGCGCGGGTCGCCCTGATGTTCGTGCGCTACCTCAAGCGCCGCAACCAGACGCATCGCCCGCAATGGCATTGCCGGGTGGGAATCGCGCCCGGTCCGGTGATCGGCTCCGTCGTCGGCATCCAGAAATACGTCTACGACATCTTCGGCCCCGGCATTAACCTTGCCTCGCGGCTGGAAGCCCTGTGCAATCCCATGGAAATCGTGCTCAGCGAGGAGATGTACGGTCTGTTGCACGATTCCTTTGCCATGGAACCGATGGGCGAAGCGGAAATCCGCGGCTTCGGGACCAAGCAAGTCTATCGCCTGCTGGGCGACGACGAACTCTCCGCCAGTCTGGCGGCGCCGCGCTGATGCATGGCGCGTCTTACGGCCACTGAGCGCCGCGGCGGTTCAGGAAAACCGAATACAGAGACGTCGTTCCGCATATGAACAGACGGTTCTTTTTGATCCCGCCGAAGGTGACGTTCGCGACGACCTCTGGAATCAGGATTTTTCCGGCAAGCGTGCCGTCGTTCAGGTAGCAATGCACGCCGTCGCCTGCGCTGGTCCAGACGTGGCCGTCGGTGTCACAGCGAAATCCGTCGAACAGGCCGACATCGCATTCCGCGAACACGCGGCTGGCGGACAGCGTGCGGCCGTCGTCGCCCACGTCGAAGGCGCGGATGTGGCGCGGCCCGTATTCGCCATGTGAGTATCCGCTGTCGGCCACATAGAACGTCTTTTCGTCGGGCGAGAAGGCCAGTCCGTTCGGTTTGTCGAAATCGTCGGCGGCGATCGTGATCTCCCCGGTGTCGGGATCGCAGCGGTAGACATTGTTGGCGCCGATCTCGCTTTCGGCCCGGGCGCCTTCGTATTCGGACAGGATCCCGTAGGGCGGGTCGGTGAACCAGATCGAACCGTCGGACTTCACGACCACGTCGTTGGGCGAATTGAGACGCTTGCCCTCGAACCGGTCGGCAAGCACCGTAATCCGGCCGTCCGGTTCGGTCCGCGTGACCCGGCGCCCGCGGTGTTCGCACGAGACCAGCCGGCCCTGCCGATCCAGCGTGTGCCCGTTGGTGTTGTTCGAGGGCTCGCGGAAGACGCTGACGCTGCCGTCGGTTTCGTCCCAGCGCATCATCCGGTTATTGGGGATGTCGCTCCACAGCAGGTAACGGCCGGCGCCGAAATAGACCGGCCCCTCGGACCAGCGCATGCCGGTGGCCAGTTGTTCCACATGCACGTTGCCCAGGATGAACCCCCTGAAGTGCGGATCGATGACCTGGAACCAGTCGGTCAACATGCCGTTCGCCCCCCTTTCTGATCAATCCGACGACCGAGACCGTGCAGCATCGGCGACGTCGTCGATCAGGTCATTGTATATTTGTTGCACCGATCGTGCCGTTGCTTCGATCCGTGCCGGCAGGTCGTCGAATGTTGAGACCTCGCCGACCTCGGCCAATGTTCGTTTAAGGCCGACCGGTGCGGCCTCGGCGTCGAACCGGCCTTCGATGGTCAGACGCATAAAGGCCTGCAGCCGGTGCCAGAACCGCAGAGCATCCTGAAGCACGCGGCCGGTTTCGGCGTCCAGGATTCCGGCCGCGGCAAGATTGTCCAACGTTGCCGCGGTGTTTGCGGCGGCCAGGCCGGGATGGCGATGGCTGTGCTCCAGGGTCAGTGTCTGGGCGATGAAGTCCAGATCGAACAGACCGCCGCGGCGGTGTTTTATGTTCCAAGGGTCCGATCCCGGATGTTCCTTCTCGATGCGCCGGCGCATGTCGGCGATGTCAACATAGAGCCTGTCGTGATCCCGCCCGCATTCAAGCACCGTTTCGATGATGGTTTCGATCTGCCGTCGCATTGCCGGTGGCCCGCAAACCGTTCGCGCGCGCGTCAGCGCCATATGTTCCCAGGTCCAGGCGTCTTCCTCGTAGTATTTGAGAAAGCCTTCCAGCGGCACCGCAACCGGGCCTGCATTGCCGGCCGGCCTGAGCCGCGTGTCGACCTCGTAAAGGGCGCCTTCCGGGGTCAGGGTCGTCAGCGCGGTGATGATTCGCTGGACCAGGCGATTGTAGTAGACGCTTGAGCCCAGCGGCTTCTCGCCGTCGGATTGGTCCTCGCCCGTTCCGCGCTGGTAGAGGAGCACCAGGTCCAGGTCGGACTCCGGCAACAACTCCCTGCCGCCCAGATTGCCGAAAGCGACCACCGTCAGCCCGCCGCCCGCGACCTGCCCGTGCACGGCGGCGAAGCTGCGTTCGACTTCTTCGACCAGGACCGCGATGGCGGTGTCCGCGATGTTGGACAGCCACCGCTCCACCGCGGCGATGTCGAACCGGCCGTGCAGGACCTGCAGGCCGATCCGGAACTTGTGATCGCCGACCCAGCGCCGCGTGATGTCCAGGCAGTCCTGGTAGTCGACGGCCTGTTTCAGCGCCTCGTCCAGTTCCGCGCGCAGTTCCGCGGGATCCGTCCAGGTTTCGGTCAGCGGTTCGGTCAGCACGGCTTCCAGCAGCGACGGCTTGCGGCTCAGCCACTGGGCCATGCGCGGCGCGTTGCCCATGATCTCCGCAACCAGGTCAAGCAACGGCGGATTGGCGAGGAACAGCGAGAACAGCTGCACGCCGGACGGCAGTCCGCTGAGGAAACGGTCGAACCTGACCAGCGCCTCGTCGGGTTTTGTCGTGCGGGCGAAGGCGCCCAGCAGACGGGGCATCAGCTCCGTCAGGATCTGGCGCGACCGCTCCGACCGGGTGGCGCGATAGCGTGCGGCGTGCCAGGCCCGGATCAGCGCGGAAACCCGGGCCGCATCCTCGAACCCCATTTCCTGCAACGTCTGAACCGTGTCGGGATGGTCGTCGGTGCCGGTGAAGACCAGGGCACGATCGCCACCAAGCGGGCGTTCATCGGCGAACAGGACGGCAAACCGGCGGTCGACGGTCTGCATCACCCGGATCAGCGTGTTGCGGAAGTCCTCCGTATCGGAATGCGCCAGGAAGGCGGCCAGGTGATCGACTCCCTCGGCGGTATTGGGGATGCGCTGGGTCTGCTTGTCCTCCGTCATCTGCAGACGATGCTCGACGCGGCGCAGGTAGTCGTAGGCTTTCGACAGGTCGTCGGCGGCGTCCGGTTCGACATGGCCAAGGACCGTCAATTCCTTCAGCGCCGCCAACGTCCCCCGCAGCCGCAACGATGGTTGCCGCCCCCCCCAGATCAGTTGCTGGGTCTGGGTGAACAGTTCGATCTCGCGGATGCCGCCGCGGCCGACCTTGACGTCGTGGTCCTCCACCGAGATCTTCGTTCCGCCGCGGTGCGCCGCGATCTGCCGCTTGATCGAATGGATGTCCTGGATCGCGGCGAAATCCAGGCTCTTTCGCCACATGAACGGGCGAATCATTTCCAGGAATTCCTGGCCCAACGCGATATCGCCGGCGACCGGCCGCGCCTTGATCATGGCGGCCCGTTCCCAGTTCTGTCCCATGCTTTCGTAGTAGGACAAGGCAGCCGGCAGGGCGACCGCAGGCGGCGTTGCGCCGGGATCGGGACGCAGGCGCAGGTCCATGCGAAAGACGTAACCGTCCACGGTGCGCTGTTCCAGGATGCGGATCAACTGGCGGGTGGCGCGAACGCAGGCTTCGCGCAGCCCGTCCCTGTCCGATGCACGCATGCCGTCCGGATCGTAGAGTACGATGATGTCGATATCGCTGGAGTAGTTGAGCTCCATGGCACCCAGTTTTCCCATCCCCAGGACGGTGAGGCCGGCGTTCTGGCAGGGCCGTTCCAGGTCGGCCAGCGCGATATGACCGGCGGCCGCCATTTCGCGCAGGATAGCCTCCACCGCCAGATCCAGCGCCAGATCGGCAAACCGCGACAGAGCCCCCGTGACCTTGCCCAGGTCCCAGAAATCGGCGATATCGGCAATTGCGATGGCCAGGGCGATCCGCTGCTTGGCCTTGCGCAGGCCGGCCATCAGCGCGTCCGTGCCGATTTCGCCGGACAGCGCGGTGCGCGCTTCGGTGACAACGTCTTCGAATACCTGATCCGGGCCGCGCATAATAATGTTGCGAAAGATGTGCGGCTCGCGCAGAACGCTCTGTGTTAGGTAAGGGCTGTTAGCGAACAGAGCCTTTGTGAGCGCCAGAACCGACTCCTCTTGCTGCATGAACTGGTCGAATTCGGCCAATTCGGGGTCGCTTTGGGCAAGCCGTTGCCAGCGCTCCATCCCCCGATCCAGCCGATCGGCGTCAAAGGGAGATGGAAGCTGAGCCTGGTTTAGAGAATGAACGAGATTCGCCATCAGGAGGGACCTACCTCTTCCCGCAACGTGACGCAGCCGCAGGAAGAGGTCAAGGCGAAGCCAGAGCGACGCAAGACGTCGGTCCGCGGGCACGCGCTCGTCCTGGCGTTGGAGCTTGTCGCCGGCCTGCTGGTCGGGCTTGCCATCCTTGCCGGCGCGGCGGTTTGGCGCCTGAGCAGCGGCCCCGTCTCGCTGGAATTCATGACGCCGCTGCTGGAACAGGCAGTAAACGACGAGGTTGAGGACTATCGTCTCAAAATCGGCGAGACCGTCCTGACCTGGGCGGGCTGGGAGAGGGCGGTCGACATTCTGACAAAGGATGTCCAGATCTTTGGCGACGCGTCGACGCCGATCGTAGTCCTGCCGGAAGCATCCATCACACTGTCGCTGCGGGCACTGCTGAATGGAGAGATTGCGGCAACCTCGGTTGACGTGATGTCGCCGGCGGTCGTGTTGTCGCGCGACACCGATGGGACCTTCTCGTTCGGATTCGGCGGCGCCGAGGATGGCGGCGGCGACGGCGAGACGCCCAGCTTTTCCCTGATCGAGTTCTTTGACCTTCTGGATCCGGCGAGCCGCACCGGCGAACTGGCGTTCCTTCAAAGGCTGTCGGTCCTGGGGGCCAGAGTCGCCATAAACGATCGTATGACCGACACGCGCCTTGTCGCGCGTAACACCGATCTGGTGCTGATCAGCGACAGTATCGGCACCCGCGGCACGCTGTCCTCGGCTCTGGGCCTGCCGGACGGGCAGACCCGCCTAAGCGGCGGATTGAACTATGTCGAAGGCGACGACGCATTCTCGATAACCGTGCGGTTTGCCGACCTGGCGCCCGAAATCGTGGCGCGTGCCATTCCGCAGCTGGAAATGGTCGCGCGTTTCAAGGAACGGCTGTCCGGCGCCATGGGCGGGCGCATCGGCCTCGACGGCGAGGCCGAGTCGGCGACCTTCGATCTGCGTGCGGCGCCCGGGCGGGTCGCCGGCAGCTTCAAGGTTGGCGAGGACGACTCCCTGATTGCGCAATTGACCTTCGACCGCCTCGACCTTCCCGAACTGGCCCAGGCCATACCCGAACTGGCGGATCTGAGCGGGGTCGGGATGCCGATCAACGGCGCCGCGACACTTGTCGGAACGACCGATGGCACCCTGCAAAGCCTGGACTTTGCGATCAACGGCGGTGCGGGGACACTCACCCTGCCGGTATTCTATCAAGAGCCATTCGCCGTTCAGAGGTTGGCGGCAAAGGGGACCGTCAGTGGCCATTTTGAGACTTTGCGTCTGGAGGCCGCTGAAATCGTCCTGGACGAATCCCGGCTTGAGCTGTCGGGCGTGGCCGAAAGGCTGGGTGATCAGGTTGCAGTGGCATTCAACGGCAAGGTAGCCGATCTGCCCTGGGAGCGGGTCGACCGGTACTGGTTGCCCCATTTCGGCGCTGATGCGCGCGGTTGGGTTCTCGCCAACGTCAATGGCGGGGTGGTCGCCGAGGCGGAAGCGCGCGGAACGGCGACTGTACCAATCGACAATACCGAGGCGTTTGAAATCGTCGATCTGGATGGGCGGATCGTATTTGAAGGAACGTCGGTCCGCGTTCTGGACACGCTGCCGGTGGTGCGGCAGGTCGATGCCATCGGCACATTCGGAACGGACTGGTTCGATATTCAGGTCGAACGCGGTGTGGTGGAGGACATCAAGGTGACCTCCGGCACCGTGCAGCTGCGGCATCTCGACAAGGACGCCACAGGCCAGGCCAGCATTGCGGTCGAGGGGGACCTGCGCAAGTCACTGCAGCTTTTGGGCAAGGAGCCCTTTGGCTTTATTTCGCAGATGGGATTCTCGCCGGATCAGTTCAGCGGTTGGGTGGCTGCGAGAGCCGACCTGGACTTCCCGTTGCGCGCGGATCTCAAACCGACGGAAATCAAGGCTAAGGTCCAGGCGCGGACCACCGATGTGATCCTGGCGGGGGCATTCCTGGATTTCGACCTCACCGACGGGGTTCTGGATGTGGCCGCCGACGACATGTCGGTGGGGATCGCCGGCGTCGTCCGCCTGGTGAACCAGCCCGTCACGATCAGCTTGCGCCAGGGTATTTCGGAAAGCGGCGACGACGAGGTCGAACTTGTGGCCTCCGCGACGGCGGACGCGGCGGGACTGGCCGCTCTTGACTTGCCCACGCGCGGCCTGTTCGACGGAACCGTCGATATCGAGGCGGACGTCCAGCGCCAGGAGGGCGGGAAGTTCAGGATCGACCTGGACGCGGATCTCAACGGCTCGGCCTTTCGGATCGCGGCGCTGGATTGGGAAAAGACGCTGGACATGTCCGGGACGGCGGAAGTCCGGATCGAGGTGGACAAGGACGGGACGCCGCATCTCAACACCTTCCGGTTGGAATCGGGCGACCTGGTCGCGGCGGGAGGCGCCGATGTGGACTGGAAGGCACAGAAACTGAAGCGTGTCGATATCGACGCGCTCAGGTACCAGGACAACGACATCAATGGCTCGGTGATCATCACCGACGACGGCGTCTACGAGTTTGACGTGGTGGGTCGCCGGTTGGACGTTGCCCGCCTGATCGATATCGAATCGACCGACAAGGTGACGGTTCCGGTCAGCCTGACCGGCCAGGTCGAGATATTGACGGCCGGCCCTGACCGGCGGCTGGACAACGTGGCGTTGACCCTGCGCTACGACGGCCAGGACATCCAGGCCTTCATGCTGGATTCGATCGTCGAAGGCGGCGGCTCGTTGGAGATCCGGTATCTGCCGGACTCGTTCGGCTACGCGCTGTCGGTCAAGGCCCAGGATGCCGGCCGGGCGCTAAGGTCGTTCGACTGGTTCGATTCGATCGAAGGGGGCACGCTCCTGATTACCGGGCATCGGCCGACGCTGGGCCAGCCGATAGAGGGCGAGGTCCTGGTCGACAACTTCCGACTGGTCAGAGCGCCGATCATGGCGCGCATCCTACAGCTCGTTTCACTTGGCTTGCCGGAGATGGGAGACGAGGGACTGGCCTTCAACCGGCTGCAGGGCCGGTATTGCTATCTGGACGGCCTGCTGACGGTCAAGCGGGCGCTGGCGGCGGGCGGATCGATCAGGGTGTCGGCGGAGGGCAGTTACGACGTCAATAGCAACCGGCTCGGCTTTCGCGGCACCGTCGGCGGCGCCTCCGGCGTGACCGATGTGATCGAGGATATTCCGTTGCTGGGGAACCTGCTGGGAGGCGACGAGGGGATCTTTGCCGCAACTTATACCGTGAAGGGTCCGGCCGACGAACCCGAGATCGAGGTCAACGAAGGCACCATGTTGATTCCTGGCGCGGCGCGGAACTGGGCAAGGGCGTCGCTGGAGGATGTGCCGCACGCCTGCGGCGTGTTCGACGAGGACCGCAGCTACGAGGTGGCGGATCCGCCCGACTAAGGCGCCTGGCATCACTCGGGCCGGATCAGGGCGTGGCGCTTCTTTCCGATGGACAGCTTGATGTAGCCCTGATCGGTGATGTCGGCCAGGTTCGCCACCGCGGAGACATCGGCAATCCGTTCGTCATTCATGCGGGCACCGCCGCCCTGGATAAAGCGCCTCGCCTCGCCCTTGCTGGCGGTCAGGCCCGCCAGCACGAACAGGTCGACCAGCGCGATGCCCGCTTCCAACGAACTGCGCGCCACCAGCGCGACCGGAAGGTCGTCGCCGACGCCGCCTTCGTCGAACGTCCGCCGGGCGGTCTCCGCGGCCGATACCGCTGCCTCCGGGCTGTGGCACAGGGCCGTCGCGGCATTTGCCAAGGCGACTTTGGCGTCGTTGATCTCTGCCCCTTCCAGCGCCTCCAGCCGGGCGATCTCGTTCAACGGCATGTCCGTGAACAGGCGCAGGAACCGCCCGACGTCCGCGTCCTCTGTGTTTCTCCAGTATTGCCAATAGTCGTAGGCCGCCAGTTTCTCGGCATTCAGCCAGACGGCGCCGTCTGCCGTCTTGCCCATCTTCGCGCCAGAAGCGGTGGTCAGCAAGGGCGTGGTCAGACCGAACAGTTCCGTCGCGTCGACGCGCCGACCCAGCTCGATTCCGTTGATGATATTGCCCCATTGGTCCGAACCGCCCATCTGCAGTCGGCACCCGATCCGCCGCGACAGTTCCACGAAGTCATAGGCCTGCAGGACCATGTAGTTGAACTCCAGGAAGGTCAGCGGCTGTTCGCGCTCCAACCGCAGCTTGACGGAATCGAACGTGAGCATGCGGTTGATCGTGAAGTGCGGGCCGAAATCCCGCAGGAAGTCGATGTAATTCAGCCGGTCCAGCCAGTCCGCATTGTTGATCATCACCGCGTCGGTCGGGCCGTCGCCGAATGTCAGGAACTTCTCGAAAACTCCTTTGATGCCCTGGATGTTCGCGTCGATCTGCTCAGCCGACAGCATCCGCCGGGATTCGTCCTTGCCGGACGGATCGCCCACCCGGGACGTGCCACCGCCCATCAATACGACCGGCCGGTGGCCCGACCGCTGCAGCAGGCGCAACAGCATGATCGACACCAGCGACCCCGCATGCAGGGAGTCCGCCGTCGCATCGAAGCCGATGTAGGCGGTCACGGGCCCCTGCGTCGCCAGCGCGTCGAGGCCGGCGAGGTTGGTGCACTGGTGGACGAAACCGCGCTCGGCCGCGGTGCGCAGGAAGTCGGACTTGGGTTCGGACATGGCGAAGCAATCGGCGCTTGGGTTCAGCCTGCGGCGGGCGGCGAGGTATAGCACCGGACTTTGGTGCGGACAATCGGTGGCGGGCAGGGGACGGCCGTTCCGGCCGTCAACCCGGCCCGGCTATTCCTCTTCAGCTCCCGCCGTCAGCGCGCCAGCCAGCAGCCGGGACGATTTTGGGCATCGCGGTGTCGAGATAGTCGTGCACATGATTCTCGATATCGCGCAAGTGCCGCGGAAAGAAGTGATCGGCGCCAGGCAGGATCCGGCAATCGATCTCGATCCCACGCTGCTGGCTTAGCTTCGCGATCAGTTTCTGGACGGATTCCGCGGGCACGATCTCATCAGCCTCGCCCTGCAGCACCATGCCGGAGGAGGGGCAGGGCGCCAGAAAACTGAAATCGTACATGTTGGCCGGCGGGGCGATGCTTATGAACCCGCTGATCTCCGGGCGGCGCATCAAAAGCTGCATGCCGATCCATGCCCCGAAGGAGAAGCCCGCAATCCAGCACTGCCGAGCGTTCTGGTTGTATGTCTGCAGCCAGTCCAGCGCGGAGGCGGCATCCGACAGCTCGCCTTCGCCACGCGCGAAGGTGCCCTGACTGCGCCCCACGCCTCTGAAGTTGAACCGGAGGCAGGAGAGCCCGCGGTTCGCGAATGCGTGGTAGAGCGTATACACCACCTTGTTGTTCATGGTGCCGCCGTGCTGTGGGTGCGGATGCAGGAACAGGGCAATGGGCGCGTTCGGCTCCTTCCCTTGCGTATAGCGGCCCTCCAGCCTGCCTTCCGGGCCGTTAATGATGACTTCGGGCATTGTTTTTCTGCCTCATTCTCGCTGTCTGGTTTTGGGGAGCGCCAGCCTTGCCGCCGATGAAACTCATCAAATTATTGATAGGAAAGCACAAAACCTCGGTCTTGCTGTTGAGGCTGCCGATATTGGGCCTTTAATCTCCACGATTCGGGGCCATATGGCGTAGATAAGCCTGAGGCCGCCCTATGGCAAGCAGGCCACGGGTGCCCCGGTGGTCGCACCTTCCGGGGCGACGGGACAGACGAGGACATAGCATAGGTCGGGCGCGAATGCTCAAGAGGTTGCTAGAAGAAATCGATGGGATGATTGCCCGCGACCCGGCTGCGCGGTCCCGCGTGGAAGTCGTGCTGTTCTATCCGGCCTTCCACGCCATCTGGCTCTATCGGGTCGGCCACTGGCTGTGGACCAAGCGGCGCTACTTGCTGGCCCGCTTTGTCTCTCAGTTTGCCCGGTTGATGACCGGCATCGAGATCCATCCGGCCGCCAAGATCGGGCGCCGCTTCTTTATCGACCACGGCATGGGCGTGGTAATCGGCGAAACGGCCGAGATCGGCGACGATGTGACCCTCTACCACGATGTGACGCTGGGCGGCGTGGCGCCGTCCGTTAACTCCAGCGGCCAGCGCTGCACCAAGCGCCACCCGACGCTGGAGGACAATGTCATTGTCGGATCGGGCGCCCAGATCCTGGGTCCGATCACGGTTGGCCGCTGCGCCAGGGTTGGCGCCAACGCGGTCGTCATCAAGGACGTGCCTTCGGAGGTCACGGTCGTCGGGATCCCGGCGCGCGTGGCCTTGCCACGCGGCAGGTCCGGGGATGAATTCTCGCCCTACGGGACCCCGCTGGGCGATCTGCCCGATCCGGTCGCGCGCGCAATCGACGGGCTGATGGAGCAGGTGACCTCGCTGAAGGCGCAGGTTCAGGATCTGGAAAGCCGCGTCCAGCAGGGCCGCGGGGTGGCGCCGGGCGTCGCCTATGAGGCCGACGACGAGGTCGGCCGCCGGTCACCCACCGACGTCTGACGCGCGTCAAATCCCACAGACGCGATACCCACGGTAGAGCGAACGCGCTATAGCGGGCGCGTGTCGCCGTCCTACCTGCATGTGAAACGGCTCCTGCGGCGTGTGCAGGTGCCTGTCACTTAGGGATTGAGTCACATGCGTCTCAGCACCAAGGGGCGGTATGCGGTTACTGCGATGGTCGACATTGCGCAGCGTAGCCGGGGCAACCCGGTTGCCTTGAACGAAATCGCGCAGCGCCAGGAGATCTCTCTTTCCTATCTCGAACAGCTGTTTTCCAAGCTGCGCCGGGCCGGACTGGTCACCAGCGTGCGCGGCCCCGGCGGCGGCTACATGTTGAGCCGGGAGGGCGATCAGATCAGGATTTCCGAGATCGTCCTTGCCGTCGACACGGTGTTCGGCTCGGTGGCCGACCCCAACGGCGCAGGATCCGAAAGCCGAAACGACACCCCTGACTCCGTCGCCCACGACCTGTGGGCGGAACTGGATGGCGTGATCGCCCGATTCCTGGAATCGATCACCGTCGGCGACGTCTGTTCGGGCAGGGTTCGGAGCTTCGGCGACCGCTTCGCCAATGGCGACACCTACAGGGCGGTGGCCGAATAGGGCACATCCGCTGCCTGCGAAAGCGCTTCGCAGGATCGACCGGATTGGGATATAGCTTCGCGGTGGCAAGGAGCCGTCGATGCCGAAGCTTGCGTATCTTGATCATAATGCAACCGCACCGGTTCGCCCCGAGGCGATCGAGGCCGCGGCGGCCGCCATGCGCCAGGGTGGAAACCCGTCATCGGTTCATGGGCCAGGGCGGGCCACGCGGCGTTTGGTGGAAAACGCGCGCGCCCAGGTGGCGGCGCTGGTCGGGGCGGCGCCGGAAGGGGTTGTGTTCACCAGCGGCGGCACCGAGGCCAACAACCTGGCGCTTCGGGGATGCGGCCGGCGGACGCTCCTGGTCTCCGCGATCGAGCATGAGTCGGTTCTCAACGCCGCTGCCGCCCCCGTTATGGTTGCCGTGACTCCGGCCGGTCAGGTCGACCTGGCCGATCTGGAACGCCGCCTCGGGACCGTCGAGGGCGCGGACACCGTGGTCTCGATCATGGCCGCGAACAACGAAACGGGCGTGATCCAACCTGTGCTCGAGGCCGCGGAAATGGCGCGCGCACACGGCGCCCTGGTGCACTGCGACGCCGTCCAGGCCGCGGGCAAGCTTGGTCTGGAGGCGCTGAGTGACGCGGTCGACATGCTTTCCCTTTCCGCTCACAAGATCGGCGGCCCGCCGGGCGTCGGAGCGCTCGTTGTCCGCGAGGGCGTCGGGCTGGCGGCCCGAAACCGGGACGGGGGGCAGGAGCGCGGGCGCCGCGCCGGCACCGAGAACATCCCGGGCATCGTCGGTTTTGGCGTTGCGGCACAGCTTGCCGGCGGCGAGATCGAGCGCTTCGCCGCCTTGGTGGCGTTACGCGACCGGCTGGAGACGGAGGCCCTGGCCGCAAAACCCGGCGCGGTCATATTCGGCCGGGACCGGCCGCGACTTGCCAATACGGCATGTTTGGCGATCCCGGCCGTTCGGTCCGAAACCCAGATCATGGCGCTAGACCTGGCCGGCATTGCAGTCAGCGCCGGTGCGGCCTGCTCCAGCGGAAAGGTCTCGCGCAGCCATGTATTGACGGCGATGGGCGTGCCGCCGGAGCTTGGCGAATGCGCGATCCGCGTCAGCCTGGGCCTTGGGACGACCGGCGAGGAGGTGGATCGTTTCCTTGCGGCCTGGACCGGACTGTCTGGCCGGATCGGTGCGGCGGCATGAACCGGCCGGACGCCCCGATCTATCTTGACTACCAGGCGACGACGCCGACCGACCCGCGCGTGCTGGAACGCATGCTGCCCTGGTTCACTGAGAGGTTCGGAAACCCGCATTCGTCGGAACATCGGTACGGCTGGGAGGCCGCCGACGCCGCCGACACCGCGCGCCGCAAGATCGCCGCTCTGATCGGCGCATCGGCCAAGGAGATTACCTTCACGTCGGGCGCGACCGAAGCCAACAATTTGGCGATAATCGGCACAGCACGGGCGCGTGCGGCGCGCGACGGCCGCCGCCGGGTGATCACGGCGGCAACCGAGCACGCTTGCGTGCTCGAAAGCGCGCGGTCGCTGCGGCAGGAAGGTTTCGAGGTCGTCGAACTGCCGGTGGATGAGGCCGGCATGCTCCATCCCGACGTGTTGCGGGACGCGCTGGACGACAACACCGCCGTGGTTTCGGTCATGGCGGTCAACAACGAGATCGGCGTGATCCAGCCGTTGGCGGAGATCGGCCGCCTCTGCCAGGAGGCGGGCGCCCTGTTTCACACGGACGCCGCCCAGGCGGTGGGCAAGATCGCGCTGGACGTGCGGGAAATCAGCGCCGCTTTGATGAGTATTTCGGGCCACAAGATCTACGGTCCCAAAGGAGTGGGGGCGTTGTTCGTGCGGCGGTGGCCGCGCGTCCCGATCAAGCCGCTGGTCCACGGCGGTGGCCAGGAGCGTGGACTGCGGTCCGGCACACTGGCGCCGGCGCTTTGCGTTGGGTTGGGTGCGGCCTGCGAGATCGCAAGCCGCGAAATGGAGGCGGAAGCGTCCCGGCTGGCGGCGTTCAGGGATGTCTTCCTCGCCCGGTTGCGCGAAGGCGTGCCCGACCTTGTCGTCAACGGCTCGCTGGAGAACCGCATTCCGGGCAACCTTAATGTCACTTTTCCCGGCATCGAAGCGAACGAACTGATGACGGCGCTGGACGGCGTGTCGGTGTCCAGCGGTTCGGCCTGCTCGTCCGGCTCCGGCAAGCCGAGCCACGTGTTGCGGGCGATCGGCCTCGATCCGGCGCGGGTCCAGGCGTCGATCCGGATCGGCTTCGGCCGCTTCACAACCGCCGAAGAGGTGGACGCGGCCTCTGCCCATGTGGTCGAGACCGCGCGCCGGCTGGGCAAGCGGTTCCGGGCGGCCTCTTAGGCGCTGCGACAAGGGCCCGAACCGCCGCTTTGACATTTGCGATCCTGCTTCACATTTACTGGCTGATCGCCGCCGGTCGCGGTGGCGCGAAAGGAGAGTTCCGCCTCAACCATGCCCAAGGTCACCTTCATTCTTCGGGACGGCAGCGAGAAGGCGATCGATGCCTCGGTCGGCGAGTCCCTGCTGGATCTGGCCCGCGATCATGATCTGGATGTGGAGGGGACCTGCGAAGGATCGATGGCCTGCGCGACCTGCCATGTGATCGTCGACCCGCAGTGGTACGCCAAGCTGGCGCCGCCCTGCGAGGAAGAACAGGACATGCTGGATCTGGCTTACGGCCTGACCCGCACCTCTCGTCTTGGCTGCCAGATCGTCATGTCCGAGGAGCTGGACGGGCTGACGGTGACCCTGGGACCCGAGGACTGAGCCGGCCCGCCAGGGCCGCGGAATTCCACGATTTTGGCCTTGAAAACCCTGGAATTGCGGGTATATCTCCAATCAGGACTTGTTTAGTCTTCTTTAAATCGTACAATTCCGGTACGGAATAAAGGACGGAAGCGGGCGGATGATCAAGCTCAGTCGTTTGGCCGATTACGGGGTGGTCGTGCTCGGCCGCCTGGCAACCATGCGGGAGCGTGGAGCCGGGCCCACCACGGCCGCGGAAATCGCCGAGGCGACCCTGCTGCCGGCGCCCACGGTCGCCAAGATCCTGAAGCTGTTGGCGCGGGGCGAGGTGGTTTGCTCCCACCGCGGTCATCAGGGCGGCTACAGCCTCGCCCGCGATCCCGAGGCGATCACGGTGGCGGACCTGGTGACGGCACTGGACGGTCACGTTGCGTTGACGGCCTGCGTGGACGGGCACGAAGGCGACTGTTCGGTCGAGAGCATGTGCGCCATCCGGGGCCACTGGGACGCGGTCAATACCGCGGTTCGAACGGCGCTGGAATCGGTGACGCTGGCAGACATGATCGTTCCGGGCGTGCCGCCGATGTTTCAGGCGGTGGCCGACCGGGCCGGCGATGAAGAAGACAGGGCGCGCTGAAGCGGCGCGGCCGAACGACGCGGGGAACGAAAGGGTACAGGATGGCGGCGACTCCGGACACCATGCAGCAGGTCAGCGACCTCTCGGACGGCGGGTACAAGTACGGCTTCTCGACCGACATCGAGATGGACCAGGCCCCGAAGGGTCTGAACGAGGACACGGTCCGCCTGATCTCGCACAAGAAGAACGAGCCGGCCTGGCTGCTGGAGTGGCGGCTCAAGGCATTCAAGATCTGGCAGACCATGGAGGAGCCGAACTGGGCGAAGGTCGGCTATCCCAAGATCGACTATCAGGACGCTTACTACTACGCCGCGCCCAAGCTGCAGAAAGACCGGCCGAAGTCGCTGGACGAGGTCGATCCGAAGCTTTTGGAGACCTACGAGAAGCTGGGCATCCCGCTGAAAGAGCAGGAGATGCTGGCCGGTGTGGCGGTGGACGCGGTGTTCGATTCCGTCTCGGTTGCGACGACCTACAAGGAAAGGCTGGAGAAGGAAGGCATCATCTTCTGCTCCATCTCCGAGGCCGTGCAGGAACACCCCGACCTGGTCCGCAAGTATCTGGGCTCGGTCGTGCCCTATACCGACAATTTCTTCGCCACGCTCAACTCGGCCGTCTTTACCGACGGCTCGTTTGTCTACGTGCCGAAGGGCGTGCGTTGTCCCATGGAACTCAGCACCTACTTCCGCATCAACGCCGAAAACACCGGCCAGTTCGAGCGCACCCTGATTGTCGCCGAGGAGGGATCTTACGTCTCCTATCTGGAAGGCTGTACGGCGCCCCAGCGCGACGAACACCAGTTGCATGCGGCCGTGGTCGAACTGGTCACCCTGGACGACGCGGAGATCAAGTACTCCACGGTGCAAAACTGGTATCCCGGCGACGAGGAGGGACGCGGCGGCATCTACAACTTCGTGACCAAGCGCGGCGCGTGCCGGGGACGGAACTCCAAGATCATGTGGACGCAGGTGGAGACGGGCTCCGCAATCACCTGGAAGTACCCGAGCTGCATTCTGCAGGGCGACAACTCGGTCGGCGAATTCTACTCGGTCGCGATCACCAACAATGCCCAGCAGGCCGACACCGGAACCAAGATGATCCATATCGGCCGCAACACCTCCAGCCGGATCATCTCGAAGGGCATTTCGGCCGGCCGGGCGGACAACACCTATCGCGGCCTGGTGCGGATGCTGCCGAAGGCGGAGGGCGCGCGGAACTACACCCAGTGCGACTCGCTGCTGATCGGCGAGCGCTGCGGCGCCCACACCATGCCCTATATCGAATCGCGCAATCCGACCGCCATGGTCGAGCACGAGGCGACCACCAGCAAGATCTCCGAAGACCAGCTGTTCTACTGCCAGCAGCGCGGCATGGACGAGGAAGAGGCGGTCGCCCTGATCGTCAACGGGTTCTGCAAGGAGGTCATGCAGACCCTGCCGATGGAGTTTGCGGTCGAAGCGCAGAAGCTGATCGGCATCAGTCTTGAAGGCAGTGTCGGCTGACGCCGCACCACCGGAACGCAAAAGGGAAACACACGAGATATGGCACTGCTTGAAATCAAGGACCTGCATGTGAAGGTCGACGGCAAGGAAATCCTGAAAGGCATCGACCTGTCGCTGGATGCCGGTCAGGTCCATGCGATCATGGGTCCCAACGGATCGGGCAAAAGCACGCTGTCCTACGTCCTTGCCGGGCGCGACGGCTACGAGGTGACCGGCGGATCGGTCTCCTACGACGGTCACGACCTCCTGGAGATGGAGATCGAGGACAGGGCACGGGAGGGCATCTTCCTGGCTTTCCAGTACCCGGTCGAAATCCCCGGCGTCGCCGGCACGACGTTTCTGCGCCATGCGGTGAACGCCCAGCGTAAGCATCGCGGCGAGGAAGACCTGGACGCACTGCAGTTCGTCAAATACGTCAAGGCCAAGGCCCGGGAACTCGGCGTCCCCGACGACATGCTGAAGCGGCCGGTCAATGTGGGCTTTTCCGGCGGCGAGAAGAAACGCAACGAAATGCTGCAGATGGCGGCGTTGGAACCGCGCCTGGCGGTCCTTGACGAGACCGACTCCGGCCTCGACATCGACGCCCTGAAGGTGGTTGCCGACGGCATCAACAAGCTGCGCGATCCGGCCCGGGCGATGCTGGTGATCACCCATTACCAGCGCCTGCTGGACCATGTGGTCCCCGACCGGGTGCACGTCCTGGCGTGCGGCCGCATCGTGACGTCGGGCGGCAAGGAGCTGGCGCAGGAACTCGAACGCAAGGGCTACGCCGACATTGTCGGCGCTGCGGCCTGACGGCGGGGCAAGGCAAATGAGCGCGACGGACACTTCGGCATTGCTGGACGGCCTGTTGGCCCAGCCGGCCTCCCAGGCGCCTTGGCTCGACGCCCTGCGCGGCGAAGCGCGCCGCGCATTCGATGCCGAGGGATTGCCCGGCCGGCGGACCGAGGCATGGAAATACACGCGCCTGTCGCGGCTGACGGATACCGTGTTCTTGCCGGGCGACGCCATCGCACCTTCGCCGGCACTGCCGGGCTCGATCGACGATATCGACGCCCATAAATTGGTGCTGCTCAACGGCCGTTTCGCTCCCGAACTGTCGGATCTGGAGGGTCTCCCCGACGGTATTTTCGTCGACGGACTGGCGGCAGTGCTGGAGGACACGCCGGACCGGGGAAAGCCATGGCTGGGCGGGGCGCTGACGTTGAAGGACATGCCTCTGGCCGCGATCAACACCGTTGGGTTCAGGGACGGCGCCTTCATTCAACTGGCTGACGGCGTCGAACTTAACAGACCGATCCATATAATCTCATGGACCGATGGGTCGGTGCAGTCCGTCGCCAGCAGCCCCCGGATGATCGTCGTGGTCGGCGCAGGCGCATCCGTTGACATTGTCGAAAGCCATTCGGGCGCGGGCGGGTATCTCTTAAACGCCGTCTCGGAGGTCTTCGTGGCGCCGGGCGGGCGGCTTGGCCACTACAAGCGGCAGGACGAGGGGCCGCAGGGGTTTCATGTCGCGGCAACGGCCGCGACCGTCGAGGAAGGCGGGCTTTACGACAGCTTCGTTCTGCAGACCGGCGCAAGCCTCGCCCGCAACGAGATCAGGGTGTTGTTGAACGGAGAGATCGCAGGGTGCCTGTTGAACGGCGCCTATGCCGGTCTGGCCGACCAGCATTTGGACAATACCACCTTCATCGACCATGCCGCGCCCGGCTGCGAAAGCCGCGAGGTCTATAAAGGCGTGCTGGCCGACACCGCGCGCGGCGTGTTCCAGGGTAAGATCCTGGTCCGGCGCGGGGCGCAGCGGACGGACGGTCATCAGCTTAACCGGGCGCTGCTGCTGTCTCGGGGAGCGGAGGTCGATTCCAAGCCCGAGCTGGAGATCTATGCAGACGACGTCAAGTGCAGCCACGGCGCGACGGCAGGCGAACTGGACCAGGCGCAGCTTTTCTATCTGCGCGCGCGTGGGATCGGCGAGGCGACCGCGCGCCGGATCCTGGTCGAGGCGTTCCTGATGGAAGTCCTGGACTCGGTTGGCAACGAAAGCGTCCGGCAGGCATTTGCCGGCACGCTGGGATGCAAGCTTGGCGCCCTGGCGACGGCGGCGGGCGAGGGAGCGACGGTATGAGTGCGGCGGTGGAACTGGAGCGGACCGTGTCCGATTACGATGTCGAAACCATCAGGGCGGATTTCCCGATCTTCCGGCAGAAGATCCACGGCAAGCCGCTGTCGTTTCTGGACAGCGCCGCATCGGCGCAGAAGCCGCAGGCGGCTCTCGACCAGCTGATGCGGACCTATACGACGCGCTACGCCAACGTGCACCGGGGCGCCTATTTCCTCAGCGAGGCCGCCACGTCGGACTACGAGGCCGCGCGCGAAAAGGTGCGCGCCTTCATCAACGCGGCCCGGCCCGGCGAGGTGGTCTTCACGCGTAATGCGACCGAGGCGTTGAGCCTGGTGGCGCAAAGCTGGGGGCGCGCAAACATGGGGCCCGGCGATGCGGTGATCATTTCGGACATGGAGCACCATTCCAACATCGTGCCCTGGCAGTTGTTGCGCGATCAGGTCGGGATCGAGCTCCGGGTCTGTCCCATCACCGACGCCGGCGAGCTGCGCATGGACGCCTTGCGCGACCTGCTGGACGAGCGGGTGAAGCTGGTTTCGATCACCCATGTCTCCAACGTGCTGGGGACCGTGACGCCGGTCGAGGAGATCGTCTCCCTGGCCCACGGTGCCGGCGCACGCGTGATGCTGGACGGATGTCAGGCAATCCAGCACATGGCCGTGGACGTCCAGGCCCTGGACGTGGATTTCTACGCCTTCTCCAGCCACAAGCTGTACGGGCCGACCGGAATCGGCGTGCTCTACGGCAAGGAGGCCCTGCTGGATGCGATGCCGCCGTTCCTGGGCGGCGGCGACATGATCTCGTCGGTGACCTATGCGCGCAGCACCTGGGCGGCGCTGCCGGCCAAGTTCGAGGCCGGGACGCCGACCATTGCCGAGGCAATCGGGTTCGGCGCGGCGATCGACTACGTGTCGGGCATCGGCGTCGAACGGATCGCGGCGCACGAACGGGACCTGCTGAACTATGCGACCCAAAAGCTGGCCTCTGTCGACGGCCTCAAGGTCTATGGCACCGCGCCCGGCAAGGTCAGCGTGGTCTCGTTCACGCTGGAGGGCACCCATCCGCACGATGTGGCGACGATCCTTGACCGCGGCGGCGTGGCGGTGCGGGCCGGCCATCACTGTGCCCAACCCTTGATGGAGCGGCTGGGCGTTCAGTCCACCACACGCGCTTCGTTCGGCATGTATTCCACCCGGAACGAGATCGATGCCCTTGTCGACGGGCTTGAGAAAGTGAAGGAGATCTTCGGCTGATGGAGATCGAAGCCGCAGAACTGCGCGATCTCTACCAGGAGGTGATCCTGGACCATGGGCGCCGCCCGCGGAACCGGCGTGCCATGGAGGGTGCGTCGGTCTCGGCACACGGCGACAATCCCATGTGCGGCGACCGCGTGACGGTTTTCCTGCGGCTGGACGACGACGAGCGGGTGGCGGATATCTCCTTCGAGGGCCGCGGCTGCGCGATTTCGATGGCCAGCGCATCCTTGATGACCGAACTGGTGAAAGGGAAGTCCCGCGGCGAGGCCGAGGCCCTGTTCCAGGATCTCCGCGCCATGTGCACGGGCGCCGAGCTACCAAACGCGTCGCCTGAGGAAGCGCTGGAGCGGCTGGCTGTGCTGTCGGGCGTGAAGGATTTTCCCTCGCGGGTAAAGTGCGCGACCCTGGCCTGGCATACGATGGACGCGGCGCTTGCCGGCCATACTGATACAGTGACGACGGAGTAGCCGATGTCGGACGAGACCAACCATCCCCCTGCGGGGCCCTATTTCAATCCTTACGGCGTCTATCACGGCGCCGAGCCGGCAGTGCCGGAGGAGCTGGAGGCCCATGCCGGCGCGCCCTTGGCCGACGGCGTCGAGCCTGCCGGCGAGCCCGCCGTCGTCGAGGCGCTGCAGGACGTCTACGATCCGGAGATCCCGGTGAATATCTACGACCTGGGCCTGATCTACGAGATCGCGATCAAGCCCCGGGGCGACGTGGACATCCTGATGACGTTGACCGCGCCCGCTTGTCCGGTTGCCGGAGAGATGCCGGGCATGGTGGCCGACCGGGTCGCCCAGGCGGACGGCGTCGGCGAGGTCAGCGTCAAGCTGACCTGGGATCCGCCCTGGGGCATGGACCGGATGTCGGAAGACGCACGGTTGGCGCTGGATTTTTAGCTGCAGGACGGCAGGCCGCGGCGCGGCCCGCCAGCAAGACGGAGGACGAAGGGCAGACATGCCACCGCTGATTACTCTTACGGACGCGGCAGCCGAGCGCGTCAAGCACCTGATGGCGAAGGCGGACCAGGAGGAATCGATCCTGGGGCTGCGGGTCGGGGTCAACTCCAAAGGCTGTTCCGGCCTCAGCTATTTCGTCGAATATGCCTCGGAACAGAAGCACTTCGAGGACGTGGTCGAGGACAAGGGAGTCAAGATCTTCATCGACCCTGCATCGGTGATGTTTCTGATCGGGGCCCGTATGGACTATCAGGAGAGCAAGCTTTCCTCCGGGTTCGTTTTCTCAAATCCCAACGAAACCGCCCGCTGCGGCTGCGGCGAGAGCTTCTCGGTCTCCTGACGGAGGATCGGCGAAGGCCGCGGCGGCGCAAGGTGAATTGACCTGCGGATCAGGCGGCCGTAGGCTGACGGACAAGAACAGCAGGGCACAATCTGTTCGCAAATCCCATGGTCAGACAGGCGCAAGGGGGGTCCGAGAAACTCGGCGGCCGGTTGGCACGTCGGGGGTCTTATTGGGAGGACCACCATGCTCACGTTCGACGATTGCGTGGGTTTCTGTGATCTTTCGCCAGAGGAAATCGCTGCCATTGTGGAACATGAGCGGGTCTCGCAGCTCGTTGCGTTGGAGCTGGGCACGTGTCTGATGAAGACCGGCCCGGGTCGGGCGCAAATCCGCGGCTTCATCGAGGACGACATCGTCGTGGCGCGGCGGCTTGGCCAGCGCCGGCGCGCCGGCGCGCTAACGAAGGTCCTGGAGCGGTTCGCGGCCCGCTGCGAGAAGCTGGCCCGGCAATAGAAGCCTGTCGCTCCGGCGCCCTGCGTTCGGGTGGCGGCCGGTGAGCCGGAAGCCAACCGACCCCGGCGACGAGCTCGATCCCGCCGCCCATGTCAAGGCCTGGATCGGCCTGGTCGAGCGGCTGCAGCGCGCCACGATGGGGGCGGTCGGCGACGACGGCCAGCCCAACAGTTTCACGGTGCCGGATCCCAGTGTGATCTTCGGCGCCTTTGCCCGCTGGGGCGGATTTGTCGCCGAAGAGCCCGACAAGCTCTTCGCCGCCCAGATGAAGCTGTGGCAGGACAGCTTCACCCTGTGGCAGCACGGCTGGAACCGCATGCTGGGTCAGGAGGCGGCCCCGCTGTTTCAGCCCGAGCGCGCCGATCGCCGTTTCAAGGACGAAACCTGGGACGAATCGCCGGCATTCGACCTGATCAAGCAGTCCTACCTGATGTATGCGCGCTGGCTGCACGAAACCGTCGACGAGCTTGGCGGGCCCGACGCGCACACCCATCACATGGTCCGCTTCTATACCCAGGAATTCATCGACGCGCTGTCGCCCACTAATTTCGCCGCCACCAACCCGGCGGTGCTGAAGACCACCGCCGACAGCAAGGGCAAGAACCTGCTGAAGGGTTTGGAACATCTGGTCGAGGATGTGGAGCGCGGGCACGGCCAGCTTGCGATCCGGATGACCGACGAGAACGCCTTCGAGGTGGGGGAGAATGTGGCGGTCACGCCGGGCAAGATCGTCTATCAGAACCGGCTGATGCAGCTGATCCAGTACGCGCCCAGCACCGATACCGTTTACCGCCGCCCCCTGTTGATCGTGCCGCCGTGGATCAACAAGTACTACATCCTCGACCTGGGGCCGCGGAACAGCGCCATCAAATGGCTTGTAGATCAAGGCCTTACACTGTTCGTGGTCTCCTGGATCAATCCCGACGAAAACTACGCGGAGACCCGGTTCGAGGACTATATGCTGTCCGGCGCGCTGGAGGCGATGTGCCAGATCGAAAAGGAAACCGGCGAGGACACGGTCAACATCGTCGGTTATTGCATCGGCGGCACCCTGACCGCGGCGCTGCTGGCCTATCTCGCGGCCAAGGGGCAGTCCCCGGTGACGTCCGCCACCTTCCTGACCTCGATGCTGGATTTCGAGGAACCAGGCGATCTGGGCGTGTTTATCGACCAGGAGCAGCTGGATCTGATCGAGAGCCATATGGACGAGCGGGGGTTCCTGGAGGGGCGGCACATGTCCCGCGTGTTCAATCTGCTCAGGGCGAACGATCTGATCTGGAGCTTCGTGGTCAACAACTACCTGTTGGGACGCGAGCCGTTTCCGTTCGACCTGCTTTACTGGAATGCCGATTCCACCCGCATGCCCGCGGAAATGCACAAGTTCTATCTGCGCACCATGTACCAGCACAATCTCCTGCGCGAGCCGGGCGCGATCGAGCTGGACGGCATTCCCATCGATCTCGGCCTTGTCACGGTGCCGTCCTATTTCCTCTCGACGCGGGAGGATCATATCGCGCCCTGGAAGTCGACCTATCGGGGAACCCAGTTGCTGGGCGGCTCCTGCCGTTTCGTGCTGGCGGCCTCGGGCCACATCGCCGGCGTCATCAACCCGCCCGTGGCGAACAAGTACTGCTATTGGACCCGGCAGGGCTGCCCGGCCGACCCGGACCGGTGGCTGGCGAATGCGACCGAGACGGCCGGCAGCTGGTGGCCTCACTGGGCGCGCTGGCTGGCGCGCCACAGCGGCGGCAAGGTGCCCGCGCGCCAACCCGGGGCAGGGGGGCTGACGCCTCTGGAGGACGCGCCGGGGTCGTACGTAAAGGTCAGGCTGGCCGACTAGGGCGATTCTTTGTTGATGCGTCTTTGCGGTGGCAGCCATGCCCTTCGAGACGCGTCGCTTCGCGCCGCTCCTCAGGGTGAGGAGTTCCCCGTGAAAGACGCCCAAGCGGCTGATCGATAATCCCTTTCGAGGACGCCGAAGTAATCGTTTTTGCAGGTTTGGGCCGTTTTGCCCCGCGTTTCCTTGCGGTATTGAAACTGATTTTGGGGA
>Ga0209783_1000072_pt1 | contig 53140 bp, 47 predicted proteins | sample WorMetfiPIANOSA1_FD_187395 | JGI IMG/M metagenome (GOLD analysis project Ga0209783, IMG submission 187395) | Marine gutless worms symbiont microbial communities from Max Planck institute for Marine Microbiology, Germany - Olavius filocauda... | ecosystem: Host-associated > Annelida > Digestive... | reverse complement strand
CTACATCGGCTTCTACAATGCGATGCGGCTACATTCGACGCTGGGATATCTCAGCCCGATTAATTATGAAAAAGAACAATTAAACAATGCTGCTTAAAACCGTGTCCGTTTTTACTGGACCACTACAGATGTTAGCTGATAGTCCATAAATCCTCTCCTTTATTAGGGCCTGTTTCTAAATTAGGATTTTGGTTCAAGGTCCCGTCTACGCCTTCCAGGCTACGCCGGATCAGTCTACGCTAAAAGCTACGCCTGACAGGCAGGGCAGACGGCAGCAGAGTTTATCAGCCATAGCTTCAGCGAAGGCTGAAGATTGGGCCATTCAGTCTTCGCTCTGGGAGCTTCCGTCTTCGCTTTCCAAGCTACGCCGGACAGGACGCCCGACATGAAGACAATTTAGAAACAGCCCCTAATTGTCGTCCTAAAATACCAATGCGATTTCAGTCGATACCGTTACAGATAGATGCAATCCGCTGACCGAATGCTGATTTTAATGATACTATTTTTCTATATCACGTCTGAAAATTGTATAAATCCATAAATTTTGGTAGGTTTAAGTAATGAGATGACATAAAGCTGTTATAGGCTTTGATTCAGGCTTAATTTGGAGGTGAAGCAATAATGCCGGTAAATAATTTATTGGAACAGGTGACCTTTTCGCTAGACGGTCCTGTGAAAACCCCGATTTTGCAACAGACACATTTTGCACTGATGCGCATCGCCCTTGGCAAAGGGGTGACCATTCCGCCCCACCAGGGCGGGCATGCCGTCTTTTTCCTGGTCGTAAAGGGAAAAGGAATTTTTACGCATGGAGAAAAGGAAATTGAACTGGGAACGCATGAATACATCCAAATTAATGCAGATGAAACCCGCGGGATACAGGCCCTGGATGATCTTGTAGTTCTGGTGGTGAAGAGCTGATATGGCTGATGAAGGGCGCAAAAGGCCCCGTTCGAAACATGGCTATTTCATTCCACATTGAAAAAGAAAAGGCTTTGACTGTTTTCAAGGCCACCGGCGCCCTCCGTTTTGACGAGGTTATGCCCGCCGTACAATCCTTTTACGCCGACAATCCAACTAAACACGTGCTTTGGGATTTACTGAAAATCACCGATATCCAGTTATCATCTGAAGAAGTGGAGGCAATTGTATCCTACCGACCGCGTTATCACGGTAAAAGAGAAGCCGGCAAAACAGCCTTTGTTGCCCAAAAAGATGTCCTGTTCGGGTTGTCACGGATGTTTGAAATGGAAAGTGAAGTCCGGAATGCACCTTACCCGATCATGGTGTTTCGCAGTTTGAAAGAGGCCCTGCAGTGGTTCGCAGAAGATTGATCTTGGCTAAATGCATACGCCCCAAATTAAATCATCCCGGCCTGCTACGCATTAAAAAGTAAGTTCATAGCGCTCTCTTTACCCGTGATCTCATATCATGAGCGAATACCACATCCTGATGGCGGCGAAAGCGATTAGAACGGCCAGCAGTTTGCGCAGCCACCTGACCGGGACCCGGCGGCTGACATGCGAACCCAGAAAAGCGGCCGGGATTACCGTCAGTAATATCGGAATGGATAAAAGCCATTCGATTTGGCCGGTAAAAGCCTTGCCGATAAAGGCCGCCAGCGATGACAAAAATACGATAGCAAGATTACTGCCGATTGCGATCCGGGTTGGAATTTTGACGTAGTTTGTCATCAGGGGGATCAATATAAATGACCCCCCCTGGCCGACCAGGCCGCCTAGAAGCCCCACCCCGGTGGCTGCCGTTACGGCCCTGGATCTGCAAAACAACAGGCCGTTCGCGTCCGGACTTTCCACATCATGCTTGATCGGGGCAAACATCAAAACCGCAGCCGCAAAGGCCATGCAGGCAAAAATAAACAGAAGTAGGTCGTTGGGGACAAACCGTGTAGCGGTCCCGCCTACGAACGCGGCCATGAAAATACTGACCCCCATAATAGTGGAAAGGCTGGAAGACACGTAGTCGAACTTGCGGTGCGTCAACCCCCCGGAGAGGCAGCCCAATAGTCCCATCACGATGGTAAGCCCGGCGACGATTCGCATTGAGTAAGGTTCCAGGCCGAATAGTGGCGGTAAAAACAGAAGCAGGGGGGCCATGACGATCCCTCCACCAATGCCGAGCAGGCCCGATATAAAGCCGGTGAAAACGCTTATGCAGCCAATCAATAAGTAAGTTTCCATTTTACGTGCTGGTAATTGGAGTCGCCGGCAGCTTACATTCATGCCGTGGCCAGCGTAATTGCCTGAATGAATCAAAAATGCCCTGACGGCTTTCAGCGGGTTATCTGAGCGGGACTTTTAATGCTCACCATAACATCCATCCATAGTTATATTCTATATAAAACAACTTATATATAGATTTTATCAATGGAAGTATCCAGTGAATTTTGCTTGAACACACCGGCAAATGGTTGTTTGGAAATTTGATGTGGGGTCGATTGTTCAATTAAGTTGAATACAGTCAGGCGGTTAGATGAAGACCTGCCCGTCTGGGGCGCCAGGGCCCACAACCGGTTGGACCGATTTGAGGGGCCCTGCCTTGACATGCCATAAAGGGGTATAACTCTATTTCTATGATGTTGCGCCCTATCTGCCCGTGATTAATGGTTTTCCCGGGGCCGAAATAAGTATCCCGGAATACTTTCCGGGTTCTTCTGTATTATCTTCATCGCCAATCTCTGTAAGGGTGCCGCTGAACTTATCCGGGGAAAGTGAGCTGAAAATGAAATATCATCCCGTATCTCTAATCTTAATAATCGTCAGTGTTTCTATTTTATCGCTGCCTGCGGGCGTATACGCAGTCGAGGATTCTCTTCTTATTGAACCGGCGACGCTGAAAACCATGCTCAATCAACAGGATCTCACGGTGATTGATGCCCGCATCTTTTCGGATTGGCGCAATAGCGACCGCAAGATTACCGGCGCGGTGCGCAAGGACCCGCACAACGTCAGTGCCTGGGCTGCCAACTCGCCGAAACAGAATACCTATGTCATCTACTGCGCCTGACCCAGCGAGTATACGAGCGCCAGTGTGGCGCTCCGGCTGAAAGAACTGGGATTTGAACGGGTCTTTGCGCTTAAAGGCGGCTGGGATGCCTGGGTGCAGGGCGGGTATCCAACTGAAAAGAAATAGATTTTTGTGCCAAGGAGTTGCCATGCAATACTATCGAAAAATAGCCTTGCGGATAAGCCTCCTGCTTGTCCTGGTTTTCGTTTCAGGCTGTCACCACCGTATCAAGTCCATCAAGCAGGTGGAGCACATGCCCAGGATAACCAAAGAAGAACTCAAGCAAAAACTGGGCGATCCGGCTGTCAGCATTATTGATGTCCGGTACAGCCCAAACTGGAAAAAGAGTGATCGCCTGATAACCGGCGCGGTTCGTGAAGAGCCGATGGAAGTCGGCTCCTGGATCCATAAGTACCCCAAGGGCCAGATGATCGTACTATACTGTGACTGACCCAGCGAACAGACGAGCGCCAGTGTGGCGTTCAGTTTAGTCGAGCAGGGTTACACCAGGGTCTACGCCCTCAAAGGTGGTTGGGATGAATGGAACGCGGCGGATTACCCTACTCAGGCCAAATAAGCGCAATGCAAGTGGATAAGGTCTCCTGTTGAGTTGTTTGAGATCGCCGCATCATCCTGGCCGCTGGCCGGCGCGAGGATGAATACCGTCCGCCTGCATTCACCAACTTTTCCCCGGCGCCTCAATCCTGCAGATTCTCTGCCAACGATGAAAATACATCAAATATACTGAAATTTTAGTGTATTTGTGTATAATATCCCCGAGTAGGTCATAAAGTGGTCTTTCAGCGGGTCACCAGACATATCAGAGCCAGAGGATTTTACTGGCCGCAAGTGTTCCTTTTCGAAACATAGTGCCCAACGAAAGCATCTTTGAAACCTGGCAAAAGGGAGATGGATCCACATGAAAGCGATCTCATCCTGGGCGGTATGTATAGCCGTCCTGGGCATGTTGCTTGGAAACGCTGCCCCCTATGCGTGGCCGAAAAGGAACCTATCCGGATTGGGGCAACCGTGTCGCTGGAGGGCCCTTATAAGGAACCGTCCCTGATGATCCGAAATGGCTATCAGATCTGGGCCCATGAAGTGAATCAGCAGGGTGGCTTGCTTGGCCGTCAGGTAAAACTGATCCTGTATGACGATAAAAGTCAAAAGCAGCGCGTGAAAAAGCTGTACCGCCGCCTGATAGAAGATGAGCAGGTAGACCTGGTGCTGTCGCCATACGGGACGCCCCTCACCCTGGCCGCCTCGGAAATCAGCGAAAAGCACAAACTGCTGATGCTGGCCTGTGCTGCCTCCGGTGAAGTTATCTGGAAAAGAGACTTCCAGTACATTTTCGGTGTTTATGCGCTGGCGAATAGATACTTTATCGGGCTGCTTGACCTGATGGCGCGCCAGGGGATCAATACCGTGTCGCTGGTCTATAATCAGGCTTCCCCATTTAATGTCGACGTGGCTGCCGGTGCCAAAAAGTGGGCCCGTCGATTCAAGATTGACATGGCCCACGATAAACCTTACCGGGATGGGGAAAAAGAGTTGCCCGCAATCTTAGCGGATTTGAAAACGGCCGGGGCGGACTAGGTTATCGTTTCCGCCTATCCGCCGGATTGTTACCGGGTGTTGGATCTGATGCAGCAGTTGGACTACCATCCCCGGGTTCTGGGAATGACCATTGCACCGATTCATCCCGACTTTGCGAAAAACGCCGGCCCCATGGCGGATCGCGTTTTCGGCCCGTCCCAGTGGGAACCCAACGAACGGATTCCCTTTCCGGGTACCAAGGAATTTGTGAATGCGTTCAGTCGTTTTTCCGGAAAAATTCCATCATATCATGCTGGGTCCGCCTATGCCGCCTGCCAGTTGATCTCCGACGCCGTCCGGTACACCGGGTCGCTGGACAACTACAAGCTGCGCAACTACGTCGCGGCCCTGGATACGGTGACCGTGATCGGCCGTTTCAAGGTAGACCCCGCCGGCCGGCAGGTCGGACACAACCCGATCATCATTCAATGGCAGCACGGCAAGAAAGAGATCGTCTGGCCTTACAAAATGCAAACCGCACCGGCGCTTTTTTAGTCGTTATGTCCTCCTCTACCGGATTACACAAACTGCCTTTTTACCGGCGCATCATTTTCGCTCTGGTTTTACCGGTCATTGTCGTCGGTATTCTGATTGCCGGTTTGTTGATCGCGTACCTCATTCCCCAGATGGAAGACTATTTGAACCGGCACTTTGAAGCCAACTTGAGGCTTGCCTCCAGCCTGGGGGTTGGAATTTGCGAGACCCATTTCAACCAGCTTCTGGATATGCGTCTGGAAGACAATGCGGACATGAACGATGCCTTGCAAAAAGAGGCCCTGGTAGCCGTAAAAGCCATCGGGGCTCAGGTGCCCGGTGTGCATATACTGGTCCTGGAAAATAAGCAAGCTATTAAGGCCATATCAGTCGACTATCCGCTGGATGTCTGGAAATTACCTGCCATGGAGGGGCGGGAAGGCGAACTTAAAGATGTCCGCCTGGGGGCGGAGCCGATCCACGCACAAGTCCGGTATTTCCCTTTCTGGGACTGGCATATCATCAGCTTCGTGTACCTAAAAGATATACAGGCGCCCATGGTGACAGCCAGCCGCAGCGTCGTCATCAGCACCATTGTGCTGCTGACTGCCGTATATCTCGTGATGCTGCTGATGTTCCGGCACGTCCTCACGAAACCGCTCAACCGCCTGATTCTGGCAACCCAGGATGTTGCCGCGGGGAAGCTGCTGCCGGTCGATCCGATCCACGACAATGAAATCGGCAAGCTGATAGCCTTTTTCAATACCATGGTCGCCAGTCTTAAATTGAAAACCCAGGAAGTCCAGAACCTCATCGATCGGCTGAGTGAATCGGAAGGGCGCTATAAAAGCCTTGTGGAGCTGTCTCCCGAGGCTGTTTTTGTGCACCAGGACGGCATCATCAAGTATATCAATCAAAGTGGTGTGAAAATGTTTGGGGCTGCCGATGCCCAGGCACTCATCGGCCAGGCGGTGATGGATTTTATTCACCCCAGGTATCATGAGCAGATAAAAGCCCGGATCGATAAAGTGTACACTGAACACATGACTATGCATCCTGCAGAATTTCAATATGTAACGCTTAGCGGTCAGACCTTCAGTGCTGAAGGTACGGCTACTTACATAGAATACGGCGGGGTGCCGGCGGTGCTCAGTGTGGTTAGAGACGTCAGCGAACGTAAACGGGCGGAACTGGCCCTGCAAGAGCGTGAGGAGCAGTTGACGAGTGTGTTCCGTATTGCACCGACCGGCATCGGCGTGGTTACCAATCGCGTGTTGAGGCAAGTCAACACGCGCATCTGTGAAATGACGGGTTACACCAGGGAGGAGCTGGTAGATCAGGATGCCCGCATACTATATCCCAGTCAAGAAGACTATGAATATGTCGGCCGCGAAAAATATCGGCAGATAAGCGAACACGGCACCGGGACGGTCGAGACGCGCTGGCAGACCAGGGATGGCCGTATACTCGATGTGCTGCTCAGTTCCACACCCCTGGACCTGGATAATCTCTCCAAGGGTGTGACCTTCACGGCGCTGGATATCACGGAGCGCAAGAAAAACCGCGAGGCCTTGCGCATATCGCATGAAAGATTCCTCACGGTAATGGATAGTATCGACGCCACTATTTATGTAGCCGACATGGATTCCCATGAAATCCTGTTCATGAACAAGAACATGATCGAGAGTTTCGGCGGTGACATGACCGGTCAACTGTGCTGGGAAGCATTCCGGGGAACGCCCGGTCCCTGCCCGCATTGCACCAGTGATCAATTGGTGGATGACGCCGGCCAGCCAAAAGATGTATGCATCTGGCAGGGCAAGAACCCGTTGACCGGGAAATGGTACATCAATCATGACCGCGCTATTCAGTGGACGGACGGCCGGCTGGTCAGGCTGCAGATTGCGACCGATATTACCGATCTTAAAAGAATGGAGCAACAGATCCAGCAAACACAGAAATTCGAGGCGATCGGCACACTGGCCGGCGGGATTGCGCACGATTTCAATAACCTGCTGATGGGCGTCCAGGGCCGGGCCTCTCTACTGGCCGTGGACCTCGAGTCTTCCCCCGAGTACCTGGACCACATCAAGGCAATCGAAACCTATATCCGCAACGCCACCGATTTGACCAGACAGCTCCTGGGCTTGGCCAAGGGGGGGAAATACGAAGTCAAACCCACCGAAATCAATGACCTGGTGGGCAGTAGTGCCAGGATGTTCGGCCGGACCAAGAAAGAAGTCCGCATACACACCCGTTTCCAGGACCCATCCCCGGTGGTGGCCGTGGACCGTGGTCAAATCGAACAGGTGTTGCTGAATTTATATATCAATGCCTGGCAAGCCATGGCCGAGGGCGGCGAGCTATATCTGGCGACCCAGGTCGTATACCTGGACGAGGCCTATTGCCAACCATATGACATTTTGCCCGGCAAGTACGTGAAGGTGTCCGTGACCGATACCGGCATCGGCATGGATGAGGCTACCAAACAGCGCATATTCGACCCATTTTTCACCACCAAGAAAAAGGGGCGCGGCACGGGCCTGGGACTGGCTTCGGTTTATGGCATCATTAACAACCACGACGGCTTTATTGTGGTGAACAGTGAACTCGGCCTCGGTACTACCTTCAATATTCATTTACCGTTGAGTCTTGAAAGCGCCCTGCCCGAGGTTTCCGCCAGAGGTGAACTGGTCAATGGCACCGAAACAGTTCTCCTGGTAGATGACGAAGAGATGATCCGTGATGTGGGCGAGGCGATGCTGTCCAAGTTGGGGTACAGTATCCTGGTTGCCGATAGCGGCGAACAGGCACTGGATCTGATCAAGCACAATGGCAATGCCATAGACTTGGTGCTCCTGGATCTCATTATGCCGGGTATGGACGGCGGCAGGACTTACGACCTGATTAAAAAGATCAGGCCGAATATGCCGGTTATCCTGGCCAGCGGCTACGCCATCGATGGCCAGGCGAACGAGATCATGAAAAAAGGCTGCAACGGCTTTATCCAGAAACCGTACGATATTGCCGAGCTTTCACAGAAAGTCCGCGAGATTCTGGATGCAAACAATCAGTGAGGCAATGGATGTAACGTGACTGCCTGCAGGTAACATTGAGCTTTAGCGGCACACTCAAGCAATGGTATTCACCGGATGCAACTTTATAAAAACAGGATAGTCCTGCCCGGCCTGCGTATCCACATCCACCGTCATCAATATTGCGCTCCCCCAGGGAAAGCAAACCCTGCACCTGGAGCAGGAACTCTTTCAAAGCCAGACACTGGGTGTGCAGATGGGCTCTTTAGGCATCGCCGGCGGTGTGCGTAAATCCTATCAATTTGATTTCAGCTTGAAAGATACCCGGCGGATCCGGTACGCCTACCTGAGCATCGATACCCTCGACGTAGATCATCCTGAAAATCCGCTGTTTTTAAACGGCCATCCTATTGGATTCTTGAAGCGGGCAGGCTATGGCGTCAACCAGGACAAGTGGTACGCCGGGCAGGCCGGGCCCCAAAAAAGAAAAAAACAGGCCCGGACTCAGCGCTACCTGCCGGCTTCCTATTTTCGATCCGGGCAGAACACCATTGAGTTCGGCCACCAGAAAATACGCTAGGCCAGCAAGGGTGGCCGTTTTTTTTTATGAGCGCTATACAATAAAAAGGATAAATCTGGCTATTATCAGGACCCATACCTCCCCAAGTTCACCACTAAGGGCAGCCAGTGAGAAACAAGCGCGTCGCTTCCCGGATCAATTTTCGTTTTTTGAAGGTCTCAACGATGAAGAACTCTATATCGCCCTGGTGAAATTGCCATATCTGCTGGCGGAAATCAGTGATTCCGGGAGCCTGGCCAGTGACAGCCTGAGTTACGTCTACGCCCGAATCGGCGATTACTACCGCTGGAGCGGCTTGTACAATAAGAGCCTGGACTACCATCGTAGAGCCAGCCGGCTGCAGGCGGAACAACCCCTGACCCTGCTGACCCCCAAAGTTCGCTCCGGCCTTGCGTTGGCGTATAATTTCGTGGGGGACTATCACAGCTCGGTGGCCGAATGTGAGCAAGCCCTGGAGGAAATCGAGCAGTTAAGAGTAAAACAGCCGCATCCGGAGCCCAAACACTTCACCGGCAAAGCAGATCACCTGGAATTTCTTTTGAACGCTTACCTGGCGATTAACCACTACCATCTAAAGGATGCCACGGAGGCCGAATACTATGCCTACCGGGTCATAAACAATTTTGACGACACCTGGGCGCATTACAACACGCGCACGACGGAGATCGGGAAATTTGTCCCCCTGTCTCTCGCCTACCAAACCATGGGCGATGCAGCCCTGCGCAGCGGTGATTATGACGCGGCGCTGCAGTTTTATCGTGATGCTGAAAAGTATCTTGGCTACGAGGTCCGGCCCGCCATATACCATGACCAGATGATCACCATTCAAATCGGGATCGCCAAAACACTCTACCACCAGGGGCAATACGACCAGGCGCGCAAGATTCTGTATAAGGTTAAATCCCCGACCAACGCTTTTTTGTGGCGGTCTTACCAACTCCAGGGGATGATCGCCGAATCCGAAAACAATCTGGAGCAGGCCGTGGAGCTTTACCAGCAGGCAATCGATGCCATTGAGTTTTCCCGGGCCCGGCTAACTTCGCACGGCCTGAAAATCAACTTCATGTCGGACAAGCAGGAACCTTACGCCCGCATGGTAAGGTGCCTGGTACAGCTTAAACGCACAAGCGCAGCGTATGACTATGTGGAAAAATCGAAAGCGCGTGCTTTTCTCGATTTGATCGCCAGAGCGGATAAAATCATCGGCCAGAAGAACGACGCCCTCAAGGAGATAACAGAAGAAGAAAAAAGGCTGCACGAAAACCTGCTGAGTGTTGAGTACCGGGCCGAGATGAACGCCCGCATATTTCAGGAGCGCAGTGCGGCAATAGATAACAGCCGGGAAATAGCGGCGGCCCGGGGTGCCCTCGGTGAATTTTTTTCGCGTTGGTTTCGGCGGAATAAAGATTTTGCGTCCCTGCGGTCAGCGGACACCCTGCCGATTAATAAGGTCCAGGCGCTGCTGCCGGCGGATGCCCACCTGGTGGAATACTATTTCCGGGATAAGCACCTGTACGCCTGGATCATCGGACCGCAATCCTTCCGGTTTATTCAAAAACAGGTAAATGAGAGCGAGTTGCTTGAGCTTGTCAGGGCCTACCGCAAAATAATCAGTCAGCCGGATAAAGTTCGCGGGCTGCAAGTTGCTGAACAGGAAGCACCGCCTCAGGTCCCGAGCCAGGTAAGCCTGGCGGCCATCAGCAAGCAGTTGGAGGACTTGCTGGTAAATGATATCCTGTCGCGAATTCCATCCGGTAAAATATACATCATACCGCACGGGATCCTGCACTACCTGCCTTTTCAGGCCCTGACCCTGGAGGGTCGCTACTTAGTTGAAAGATTCGAAATTGGCTATTCACCCAGCGCTTCGGTTCTCAGGCATGTCTTTGATAAAAAGAAAACCGCTAAAAAGGCGGCCCTGGCACTTGGAAACCCCGATCTGGGGGCACCCCAAATGGCGCTGCCCTATGCAGAGGTTGAAGTCCGGGATATCAGGCAGTTTTTCAAGCAGACGAAAGTTCTGACGCAGGACCAGGCTTCCGAGTCGGCCTTCAAACAAAGCGCCGGTGACTACGATATTCTGCATATCGCCTCACACGGAGAATTCAATCAAGCCACGCCCCTGCTGTCCTGCTTGCGTTTGGCCCCGGGAGATGACGAGGACGGCCGGCTGGAAACCGCCGAAATATTCGATCTCAACTTGAATGCCTATCTGGTGACACTCAGTGCCTGCAATACCGCCATGGGCAAAATGGCCAGCGGCGACGAACTTATGGGGTTGACCCGGGCCTTCATGTTTGCCGGGACACCCTCGATCATGAGTACCTTTTGGAGTGTGAACGATAAATCCACCAGCGTGTTGATGAAGCACTTTTACGCGAACCTGAAATCCATGAACAAGTTTGCCGCCATGCGGCAGGCCCAGATCGAAATGCTCGGTCAGCCGGAATACCGGCATCCTTATTATTGGGCGGCATTTCAGATTATTGGCGACTACCGATAGGCGCTTGAGTTAGCAAGGAGGATAGAATTTCAATGGATTGGTCTACAACGTTGCGCGCAATTCCTTTTCTCGAAAAATTGCCGGTCAATGACCTTGCTCAACTGAGCGCAAAAGCCCGCCAGCATGAGTTTGATAGCGGAGATGTGATTATTCAGGAAGGTGAACGCGGGGACCGGCTGTTTATCGTAATCGAGGGTCAGGTTAAAATATATACGGGCTATGGGCGAAAGCACCAGAAATTCATCCAGGCCTTCGGGCCCAAGAGCTACTTTGGAGAGATGTCCCTTATTGACCGGCAAAGCCGTTCCGCCACCGTGGTGGCCGACACTTATGTGAATGTAGTCTGTATCGAACGGGAAGACTTCCAAAACCAGATCCGGAAAAACCCGGAATTGGCTCTGGACCTGCTGGAGAGCATGAGCCTGCGGGTGCGCGCCATGAACAAGTTGATATTAGGTGCGCTGGGAGAAATAGCGCCGATTTGTATTCGCTGCAACAAGGTCCGCGAGACCGACAACCATTGGGTGACGGTTGAACAATACATCCGGGACTATTCCGACATCGAGGTCCCGCACTCCATGTGCCCGGAATGTTCCCAGGAAAATTATCCCAGATTCTACAAAAGCAGGTAGCTGCTGCCACATTTACTACCAAAACGCCTGCCCGCGGCAAGCCTTTCCCAAAGGGGCTTATAGCCGGCCGGATAGCAATAAGCAGATGGATAAAGACCTGGCTGGATCTTTGCCACTAGGTACAAAGCGCCCCTCCGGGCAGCAGGAGACGGTCATCGCTTATTGCCGGGCTTGCAAGCTGGCCTACCCGGTGGGTGCTGGAATCCCGATCGATTGCATAATGCAGCGATCTAAAAAATGTCTTCCTGTTGAGCGTAGCCGGATAGCGGTGGCGCTGTATAACCTTTAATCGATCAGAGAGGGACCGCCGGCGATCCGCCTATATAATTACAGCATTGACGATTCAGTTGAATATGCTATTTTAGACATTGATGTCATTTTGGGCAAAAATGAGTGAGTCTTAAATTTTATACTGATCAGGTTCCAATCTTGTTCTGGAATTTTCTCAATTGCCTATTTGGAGCAGTCGATGCGCAAAGTGATTCTATGGGTAGGGGTATTCCTGTTTTTCAGCACCAGCAGCCATGGCCAGGAAATAACGCTTTACACCGAGGATTACAAACCATTCCAGTATCGAAATGCAGACGGTGGATTGACCGGTTTTGGCGTGGAACTGGTCAGGCAGATTTTCAAGGGTGCAGGGGTAACGATTCAGGGGGATCAAATCCGCCTGTATCCCTGGGCCAGGGCCTACGCCAATGTTCTGAAGGAAAAAAACTCGGCCGTCTTCATGACCGTCCGAACCAGTAAAAGAGAACAATTGTTCAAATGGGTCGGCCCGCTGGCCCCCAGAAAGATGTGGCTTTACAAACTCAAGCAGCGCACGGACATCCAGCTGCGCAATCTGGAGGATGCCAAACGCTACAAAATAGGGGGATACAACCAGTCCGCCGATACCAATTACATGCTGGAACTGGGATTCAAGGTAAATATCGTCCCCACCCAGCGCCACATTACCAAAATGCTGGTCAAGGAACGCTTTGGATTGATGTCTTCCCTGGAACTTACCATGGCCGATAGACTCCGCGACCTGGGTTTCGACCAATCTGTGGTTGAAAAAACGATCCTGCTCGATGATCGCTACGACTACTACCTGGCTGTCAACTCCCAGACTGCGGACGCCCTGGTGATCAGACTCCAGTATTCGCTGGACCATATAATGCAAAGCGGGAACTATGAGCGCTTGTGGAACAAGTATACCAAATAATGAGACACCGAGAACCGCGCTGCATTTCAGGCGCCGTTACTTTCAATCACCCCACCACTTAAAAGAAAGTTGTCTTAAAGGGGATTTGACATTTCAAGCCGGCGTTCCCATTTTCTAGCAGATCTTTCAAATCCCTGAATATCGACAAGGTTCGTCCCTGTACCACCAAGCGAATCCCCGTAATAGCCCTACATGTTCCACACTCACGTTTCAGAAACCAAGTCACGAAAGATCTTAGCGAAGCCCGGCAGTTCGGTCACAAGATAGCCATGCGGGCATGACACCTTTAGAAGCGAATTCTCAAAAAGCCGGCTACCCGGGCGAACCTTTGGAGCATATATACAACCTGCGGGAGGTGAACATGGGAGCAAATGTCACCCAAAAACTGATAGCTGCCCATCTGGTTCATGGCAGCATGGATACAGGAACGGAAATAGGGTTGCAGATCGATCAGACCCTGGCCCAGGACGCTACGGGGACGATGGTGATGTTGGAATTCGACAGCCTCGGGATCGACAATGTAAAAACCGAAGTTTCGGTCCAATATGTCGATCACAATTTGATCCAGACGGACTATAAAAATGCCGACGACCACCTCTTTTTACGCAGTGCCTGCGAAAAATTCGGCGTCTGGTACAGTCGCCCAGGCAACGGTATCAGCCATCCCGTGCACATGGAGCGCTTTGGAATGCCGGGGCGGACCCTGCTTGGCTCGGACAGCCACACACCGGCCGCCGGCGCCCTGGGCATGTTCGCGATGGGGGCCGGCGGCCTGGAAGTGGCCATGGCCATGGCCGGGGAACCAATCTACATCCCCATGCCGGCGGTAATGGGCGTGCGCCTGGAGGGCAAACTGCCCGATTGGGTAGGTGCCAAGGACGTCATCCTGGAGATGCTCAGGCGGCATGGTGTCGACGGCGGCGTCGGCAAAGTCATCGAGTACTACGGTCCGGGGTTGGACGGCTTAACAGTGATGGATCGCCACGTCATTGCCAACATGGGCGCGGAACTGGGAGCGACCTCGACGGTGTTTCCATCCGATCAAATGGTCAAAAAGTTTTTAGCCAGCCAGGAACGCGAGGCTGATTGGAGCCGCCTGGCCGCCGACGATGATGCCGATTATGACCATACCGATGTTATCAATCTGGCAGCTCTTGAGCCCCTGATTGCACTGCCCAGCAGCCCGGGAAACGTGGTGCCGGTGCGCGAAGTGGCCGGCCGGGAGATATTCCAGGCCTATATAGGCTCCTCGGCCAACCCGGGACAGCGCGACTTCACCATTCCAGCTCTGATGGTGGACGGTATACAGATTCCTGAACGCGTTTCTTTCGATATCAACCCTACCTCCCGGCAGATGCTTGAGAACCTCATAAGCGCCGGTATGGTGGAAAAGCTGCTCCATTCCGGGGCGCGCTTTCACCAGGCCGGGTGCAACGGCTGCATCGGCATGGGCCAGGCCCCGGCCACCGGGAAAATCAGCCTGCGCACGGTCCCGCGTAATTTCCCGGGGCGTTCCGGCACCAAGGAAGACCAGGTTTACCTGTGCAGCCCGGAGACGGCGGCCGCATCCGCCATTAACGGGGTTATCACTGATCCGCGTACGCTCGAAATGCCCTACCCGCCTTACAAGGAACCCGAAAAGTTACGCATCAATACCAAGATGCTGACACCGCCCCCGGGTAATGGAAATGGTGCCGTGGAACTGGAACTGGGGCCCAATATCAAACCCCTGCCGACTTTCGAGGCCCTGCCGGAATCAATATCCGGTCCGATCCTTCTCAAAGTGGGCGATGATGTGTCTACGGATGAAATCATGCCGGCCGGGGCTGCGATTTTACCCTTGCGCAGCAATATTATGGAGATCAGCAAATTTGTATTCAGCCGGGTCGATGAAACCCTGTATGAACGATCCCAGGCCTATCAGGAAGGCGGTTTTCTATGGATCGGCGGGGACAACTACGGCCAGGGGTCGAGTCGCGAGCATGCCGCCCTGGCTCCCCGCTACCTCGGTCTGCGCGCAGTCGTGGCCAAAAGCTTTGCCCGCATCCACCGGCAGAATTTAATCAATTTCGGAATATTGCCGCTGACCTTTGCCGAGACGACCGACTACGATGCCGTTCAGCCGGGCGATAAGATCGACATAGCGGGCTTGCATGCAGCGCTGCAGCCAGGCACGGGTTTGACGGTAACCAACCAGACCCGGGGGGAAACCTACCAGGTTGCCCACCACCTCAACCAGCGGCAGGTGGATATCGTACTGGCCGGCGGCATGCTGAACCTGGTCAAAGCCCGCCTGAAAGGCAATCGATAGTTGCGCAGATTCGATTGACTTTGGCCGCCGCGCGTTTAGCTTAAGAAGAGACCCTCGGCCGGATCGTTGGTGAGGGCGTGATTGACATCCACCAGGGGTAACCCTGACATTCCATAGGGGGTAGCGTCTATGAAATCCTCTGCAAACAAGAGTGCCAAGTGCTGCAGCATGGAAAAAAAGCGTCTGGTTGAAGAACTGCGCAGGTGTGACATGAGTTCAACGAGCTATGCCGAATTTCACCGGTGTTCTCGCGAGGTGGCTCGTGAAAGCGGGAAAAGCTCACGAACTTGCATGCTGTCTTGATCACCATCCAAAATCGTTTTTCTGAAAGTCCGCGGCCGCCGGCCGCGGACTTTGTTTTGGATGGGGGCCTCAATACTCCCCCTGACATTTTGCCATATAATATATATTGCCACATTGTGATAATTCTGTTATAGAAAACTTATAGTGCTAACAATTAGCGACACTTATACCACCACCAATCTTCTCCCGGCATAACTCTTTTCTCACATCTTACTCTTGTCTTTCCCGCATCCAAACCACCCAGGTTTCACCTAATTGCCCATATGCGCCTGTATATTCATGTACAGGGGCGCATAGAATATACATAGACGTTGCCAGTCACAAAAACGTTTTAACCTCAATAGGGTAATCAGGAGGAAACTATGCGGTGTCTAATTGTTAAGGCGGTGGTCATCGTATGTGCGGTATCCCTGCTGGCAGCCTGCGGTGCGGAACAGCCGGTCAATATGCAGGCTGTCCTCAAACAGCCCAAGGCTTTCGTCGGGTCGGATACCTGCAAACAATGTCATCTGGAACATTATGATTCCTGGAAGATGACCATGCACAGTCGCATGACGCAGGACGCCCAGAAAAACAGGGATGTGATCATCACCCCAATTGATGAAAAGCGCATCCGGGCGGATCTGGCCAAGCTGGAAAAGAAGCTGAAGGTGCCGGCGGACGAGATCTGGGTGCCCAAGGTGGAGGATATCAAATACACCATTGGGAGCCAGTGGAAGCAACGTTTCATTGTCGAGCAGGATGGCGAACTCTATATTTCACCCATTCAGTACAATGCGGATACGGACCGCTGGGTGAACTATCACGAGCACGATTGGAAAAAGCGCCCCTGGTTGAAAAAATGCGGTGGTTGTCATGCTACGGGCGTGGATCTAGAGAAAAAGAATTTCGCAGAGCTGGGGGTTTCGTGTGAGGCCTGCCACGGCAAGGGTTCCTGGCACGCAGCGCTGCCAAAGACGGCTGTATTCGAAAAGCGGCAGACGATCATCAACCCGGCCAAGCTGACCATGGGTGTGGCCGTCCAGATCTGCGGCGCCTGCCACAACCGCGGTAAAGCTACCCAGCACAAAGGCGCCGGCTGGCCCGTAGGCTATGAACCCGGCAAGGCCCTCGAGGCTTACTATCGGTCGGTGTCTTTCGAGGCCGGTAATGTGAAACATGTGTATGCCAACGAGTTCGCCAAGGGGCATCACCAGCAGTACCTTGACTGGAAACAGTCCAAGCATGCCAAAGAGGGGGTGACGTGCACTTCGTGCCACTATGTGCACCAGGTCGGAGTTCCCCCTACCCGTTCCCAGACCTTGTCGGCCGGGTCCAAGCAGTGCTTTGCATGCCACGTGCAGACCAATCAGAACCTGGCCCATTCGATTCACTCTTTTGCCGACTGTGTCGGGTGCCATATGCCCCGCAGCGCCAAGAGCGCCGAATCGGGTGATATCCACAGCCATGTATTTGTGACCCTCCTGCCGGAGGATACTTTAAGCAATCCCAAGGTTCCCAATTCGTGTCAGACCTGCCACCATCACAAGAAGCAGGATTTGAAGGAGTTGCAGGCCCACTGGGAGGCTTTGGCCAGGTTGCCGAAACCCAAGGGAATGCCGATTGAGCCCATTGGTTACGAGTATACCCGGTAATTAACAGGGAGGCCGAGATGCATGTTCGCGTAACCACGCTCTGTCTGGCTTTGGCAGTGCTGGCGGCGGCAGCGCTTTATATAGCACCCCCGCAGGCCCTGGCACAGGAAGAGGTTGCCTCAGCGCTGCGTCGCTACAAAGATAAAGAGGTCAGTACGGGCTACTACGAGGAGTACGAAGTCCGACCACGTCGGCAGCGGCCGTTCGTGGAGATTCCCGGAGTCCAGCAGGGTGTCTTTGCGTATAGCCCCACCGCAGCACAAGTGCGCATCCGCACCCGACTGGCCGATTCCCACCGGGGCATCGCGTTCTATCAGCGGCGACGCTGCGAAGATTGTCATCCCCAGCAGAATAGAGGAATCCATACGGTCCGCGCCAACCTGACCTGCCGGCAGTGCCATGGTGGTGAACCGATCGCCAGCCTCGAACACTACTATTCGCCCATGAATCCGATTCGCCGCCACGCCTATGTGTGTGCCAAATGTCACCAGGGTGCCAATGCATCCTATGCCAGCTACCGGGTCCACGAACCCAATCCTGTCCTGGCCCACACATTCAAGGAATTCCCGGTCCTGGCTTATGCATTCTGGATCATGATCGCCATTGCCGTGGGTACCTTTGCCGTGTTTTTACCCCATACCGCCTTGTGGGGCTTGAGAGAGCTGCTTAAGAAAAAGGAGACGCATGATCGTGACAGCGATACCTAAAATGAGGATAGCCCGGTTTACGCCTGTCCAGCGGGTCTTTCATGCCTTACTGATGGTGGCCTTTTTAATCCAGGCCGCGACCGGGCTGGCGCGAATGTATATGGAAACCGGCTGGGGGCAAAGTCTGGGAGCCATGTTCGGCGTATATGAAGCCGCCCGGGCAACGCATATCTATGTGGGCATTTTCATGCTTATCGGTATTGCCGTGCATGCGGGATACATCCTTATGCGGATAAATTGGCGCGGTTTTCCGGCGAGTTTATGGGGGCCGGACTCCCTGACGCCGGGGGCCGTTGATGTCAGGCAGTTCTTCCAGCACATCGGCTGGTTTTTAGGCATTCGCAGGCCTCCTGATTTTGACCGCTGGGGCTATTGGGAAAAGTTCGACTACTGGGCCGTTTTCTGGGGAATGACCATCATCGGCGTTACCGGCTTGATGATGGCCTACCCGTTTTTCACAACTCGATACATACCGGGATGGGGTCTGAATGTCGCTTTTTGGGTCCATCGTATCGAGGCCCTGCTCGCCATGGGGCACATCTTTATCATCCACTTCTTTATTGCCCATCTGCGGCGGCACAATTTCCCCATGGACCGCGCCATGTTTGAAGGGAGCACTGTGCAGTCTGTGTCCGAAGAGGAGAAGCCGGCCTGGGTAAAGCGGCTTAAGGAGAGCGGTGCCTGGGGCCAGGTACTGGTGGCTGAAGTGGAGGGCGGCCGCCGGGTGGCGTTTTATCTGTTTGGCTATGCGGCCCTATTTTGCGGCGTGTTTCTACTGATCGGTGCAATTTTAAATCTGACGGGTGTCAGCTGGTATTAGCAATTCTCCTGCAGGCCTTTCCGGCCAATATGTAAAATACTTATATTGCATAGGTATTTCATATAAATAGATAGGGCGTTTCTTTGCTTGTCTTCCGTTTAAATTTCCTATAAAATAATCAATATGATTGGTAGGTTGGAGCAAAGAAGGTTGCTCCGCGGCAATTTTTCTGCTTTCCAGTGGACCTCACCACATCGCAATTGCGGGCAGAAAGATTTCATCCTCATAAGGGCTCATTATGCCTCGTAAGCCGCCCCACCCCGACTTGGCCGCCAAAGTCCAGGATCTGGACCCGGAATCCCATTACCTGAAAAAGGAATTGTACCAGCTCATCAAGTCCGACCCCTCCATTTTCGATTTTCTGCAGAATGGGTCCCTGGATGGCATCTGGTACTGGGACCTGGAAAAGCCGGAAGTAGAGTGGATGAGTGATCGGTTCTGGACGCTGCTCGGCCATGATCCCCGCCAGAAGAAACGACTGGCCGCAAAATGGCAGGACCTCATTCACCCGGACGACCTGCAGGTAGCCCTTGAGAATTTCAACCAGCATTGTGCGGATCCTGCGCATCCCTATGATCAGGTCGTGCGGTATCGACACAGAGACGGATCGACGATCTGGGTGCGCTGCCGGGGGATCGTCATCCGGGATGAGACCGGCAAGCCGATGCGCATGCTGGGCGCCCACACCGATTTGACGCTGCAGAAAGAAACCGAGGCGGCTCTGCGCGAGAACGAGCAGAAATATCGTCAGCTTTTTGAAACGGCGCTGGTGGGGATTTACCGTACCAGGGTTGCAGATGGCAAGTTTCTGGCTGCCAATGAAGCGCTGGCCAGGATGATGGGGTATGATTCTGTCGATGAATTCATCTCCGAATTCATCACATCGGAACATTATGTTGATCCCAAGCGCCGTGCAGAACTCGTTGAACAGTTGGAAAGGCATGGATTCGTTGACGGCTATGAGATAGAGGTGACCCGGAAGGATGGTACGCCCATACATATCGCCCTGAGCTCGGTCTTCTATCCCGCCCAGGGTTATTCGGAAGGGGTCATCATCGACATCACCGCCCGCAAACAGATGGAACAGCAGTTGACCGAATCCGAAAAGTACTACCGGGAAATCTTTGGCGCGACCAGTGATGCAATTTTTATACATGACATGCAGGGCCGGATTCTGGATGTGAACCGGACAGTAACGCAGATGTTTGGGTTGACCAGGGAAGAAGCCCTGAACAGCACCGTCGAAGATTTGTCCCAGGGAGAGCCGCCCTACACCCAAAAGGATGCCGCCCGGTATATCGTGAAGCGGATCGAAGAGGGGCCGCAGTTATTCGAATGGCTATCTAAAAGAAAGAACGGTGAGCTGTTCTGGACGGAGGTCAAACTGGAACACACCGTCATCAATGATCAGGAACGTATTGTTGTGGTTGCCCGGGAAATTACCCACCGCAAAGAAGCACAGCAGGCCCTGGCCGATTCTGAACAACGGCTGGCAGATATCATTGAGTTTCTGCCGGATCCTACCTGGGTGATAGACACGCAGGGACGGGTCGTTGCCTGGAACCGGGCCATAGAGCGACTTTCCGGTGTAAGTAAACAGGATATGCTTGGCAAGGGCAACTATGCGCATGCCGTCCCTTTCTATGGCATCCCGCGTCCGGTGCTTATCGATCTGGTGCTGGAACGTGACCCCAAATGGGAAAGCGCTTATCTGGAGTTTAAAGATGAAGTAGACGGCTATATGGCCAGTGAAGCCTTCCACCCCTTGATGGATGACGGCGGCCGGTATCTGGCCGGAACGGCGACCAGGCTGTACAATACCCGCGGCCAGGTGATTGGCGCAATTGAATCTTTGCGGGATATCACGGCCGCTAAAAAATCGGAAAAAGAGCGCGAAAAATTAATCGTTGAATTACAAGAGGCGCTTGGTGAGGTACGCGCTTTGAGCGGTTTGCTGCCCATCTGCTCCTCTTGCAAAAAGATACGCGATGACAAGGGTTACTGGAACCAGATCGAGTCTTATATCCGCGACCATTCGGAGGCCCAGTTCAGCCACAGCATCTGTCCGGAATGTGCCCGGGAATTATACCCCGATCTGGAATACCCTGAATAGGTTTTACAGATTTAAAAAGGAGCGTCGCCATTGAACCCTGATCTGGAAGCATCCCACAATATCCTTTTAACGGTTCTGGATAGCCTGGATGCCATCGTATATGTGGCTGACCTTGAGACGTATGAGCTCCTGTTTTTAAACAAGTACGCCCGCAATATATTTGGAGATGGGGCTGGGAAACCCTGCTGGCAGGTTCTCCAGAGCGACCAGGCCGCGCCGTGCGATTTTTGCAGCAACGATAAACTGGTCGCGCCGGATGGCACCTTGAAAGGGCTGTATACCTGGGAGTTTCAAAATACTGTAAGTCGTCGCTGGTATGACATTCGGGACAGGGCCATCACCTGGATCGATGGCCGCATTGTCAGGCTCGAAATTGCTACCGACATCACCGACCGTAAATTGGCCGAAGAGAAGCTATTTCAGGAAAAACAGTTTACCGAAAGGATCATTGCCAGCAGTGTGGAGGGGATCCTGGCTTTTGATTTGGAATGCCGCTATACACTCTGGAACCAGGGTATGGAAAGCATCTCGGGGGTGGCCGAATCCCATGTACTTGGTAAGAATGCCTTCGAAGTCTTCCCCTTTCTAAAAGAGACCGGTGAAGATCGCTTTTTTCTGGATGCCCTGGCCGGCAAATCAGTGATTTCCAAGGACAGGCCCTACCATGTACCGGCCACCGGCCAACAGGGATTTTTCGAAGGGATTTATTCTCCATTAAGAAACGAATCCGGTGAGGTCGTCGGCGGGCTGGCCATCATCCGTGATACGACCGAGCGTAAAAGGGCCGAGGAAGAACGGGAAAACCTGATTGCGCAACTCCAGGAAGCCTTGAACGAAATCAAAACGTTGAAAGGTATCCTGCCGGTATGTTCCTATTGCATGAAAATAAGAGATGACCAAGGGAACTGGAACAAAATCGAAGCTTATATCCAGAGGCGTTCCGAAGCCAAATTCAGTCACGGCATCTGTCCGGATTGTGCGGCCGAGCGGTTCCCCGATGACGATATCTATCCAGATTCATAACCGATAAATCAAAATCCGAGCATATTCACTTACCGCTGAAATGGCTATGCGTGCACCTAAACGACACGGTGTGTTTACCCTTTTTCTGGCCTTCCTGTTGTTTGCCGGCAGCGCGTGTCGCGACGTTTCCAAAAGTGGTCTCCTTCAAGATATCGATGCATACCGGGATATCGTCGATCAGATTCATGCCGATCCATACCGCCTGATAACGCCAGTGCAATTTGCTGATAAAGTCGCGGACATCAAGCGCGAGGTGCAATTGGTTGGATACGAGCGATTCTCGTCCGGCGATTGTTTTTTTATCTGCAAATACTGGCCGCCAGCATACAGGACGGCCATACCCGTATCCGTTTTCCCGTTGCGCAACTGGCAAGGAACAAGCCTGCCTTCCCGTTAAGGCTGAAGGTCCTTAACGGGGCTTATTATGTAATTGAAAACCTGGGGTCCAATGACATACCGGAAAATTGCACCCTGGTCGCGATCAACGATATCCCCATGCATACACTGTTTGAAAAATGCATGCCGTTGCTCTCTACTTCTTCAGTTCATGGCAGGCGCTTTTTGTTCGAACAATATTTCCACTCGCTCATAACAATTTACCTGAAGATGGAGCCTCCCTGGCGGGTGCGATACAAATTCGATTCCCAAGAGGGCGAGTCAGACCTGTCGGCTATATCGCAGTGGGAATTCGTTAAAAGAATGAAGAAAGCGAGTGACCGGTATCGCTCCTACTTGGTATTCACCGAAGGTGCTGAAGTCCCGGTCCTGGAACTGCCGAATTTCAGCTACGGGGATGCAGACACGTACAAGCAGTTCGTGGATCGGTTCTTTTATAAATATCAGGATTCCCCATATCTAATCATAGACGTAAGACATAATCGCGGTGGTAGTGGGTACTGGGGCTTTTATTTGCTCGACTATTTACACGAGACCGAGTACCGGATTGCAGATCGATTCACATTCAGAGTCAGCGAGAAGATGCGCAACAGCAGGTATGCCCTCAAGGCCGGCGATCGATTGAAATATGCGCAAACGGGTGACTATGTAGATGCCATCGATCACCGCATCCGAACGCCACACAAAAGCCCAAACAAATTCAAAGGTAAAACATTTTTACTGATTTCAGCCAAAACCTTTTCAGCCGGAGCTGTTTTTGCGGCCGTGTTCAAAGCCAACAACATGGGCCTGGTCTTGGGACAGGAGACTTCCGGTCGGATACAGCTTTGCAGTGATCCGATTAGCCTGACTTTGCCGAATTCCGGATTGGAAGTAACAATTCCACTTGCCATTTACACCTTACCGGGAGATAATCCGGACCGTGGGGTAAGACCCGATGTCAAGGTGATCAAAACCCTTGAAACCTACCAGCTTAATCAAGATCCTGAGATAGAAAAAGTCAAAGAACTGATATGGTCTGATTTGAAAAAAAGTCTGTAGCCGGGGTTCTGATAATTTGGACCCGAAACTCAAAAAGAGATTTGATGGTGATTCATTGCGGTCACTCTATAACGGCTTAATTGTCATTGGGCTATTGCTTCTCGCTGTTACGGGCTGCAAGAAAATCCCCTGTTATACCGCGGAACATTATGCCACCCCAACTGGTGCCCCCTACCTGGCCGAAGACGTTCGCCTGCCCACCCTGAAAGGGCATACCCTGGCCGGCACCCTTACACTGCCCACCGATGCCAGGCCCCCTTTCCCGGCCGTTTTGCTGATTACCGGCTCCAGTCCCCAGGAGCGCGATCACATGGGTAATCCCAGTGAACCGGTCAGCCATTATAAACCCTTTCGTCAGATAGCAGATAGCTTGTCGCGCAGCAAGATAGCCGTGTTGCGCATTGATGATCAGGGCGTAGGTTGTTCCGGGGGCGGCCCGCTTGAAGACATTACCATTCAGGAAAGGGCTGACGACAGCCGTGCCGGGATTAAGTACCTCCGCAGCCGGAAAGAAATTGACACCTCGCAGATCGGGTTGCTCGGCCTGAGTGAAGGCGCCAATATCGCCCCCCTGATTGCCGCCACTGATCCTTCCATACATGCCTTGGTGATGCTGGCCGGGTCAGCCACCAACGGATACAAGATTCTCGAATACCAGCGTCGATTGAAATATAGTGAGCGGACGGATCTGAATGCCGCTGAAAAGGAATTGCGGCTGAAGCAATCAATGGCGGGCTTGCGCAAGGCATTGAAGGCAGGCGAGGGCAGTCCCTGGTTCCGTTCTTTCATCAAGTACCTCCCTTTGCCAGCCGCCGGTAAGGTCAAGTGCCCGGCGCTTATCCTGCACGGCGACAAGGATGCCCACGTACCGGTGGAGCATGCCCGGCTATTGGCCAGGGCCATGCGCAGGGGCGGCAATGACGACGTGACGGTTAAAATATTCAAAGATCACAATCATCTCTTTTTGAATGATCCGAACGGGAATATCTCCGGGTACCTGGATCTATTGCAGCACACCAATAAAGTGTCTACCGTGGTATTGGGCACAATCACGGTCTGGCTTTCCGAACAATTCACAGTGGAATGATATAATGAGAAACATCATCAGCAGGGGATTTTCAGCCGGCCTATTTATAGGGCTATGGCTGATCTTGTTCAGCACCCCGGCTTTGGCGGTGGACCCCGGGAAGACATCCGGGACAGCCGAAGCCACCTGTGCTTTTCGTACCATCGGGGCTATCGATCCGGACCCTAAAACCAGGAACCCGGATTATCTGGCAAAGCATTTTGTAAATCCGGAGTGGGAACAGCGTTTTCCCGGCCTGGGTCTGGACTGGGAGGCGGCCAAGATTGCCATGGACCAGATGAAAAGCGGGGCCTTCTATTACGTCAATGCCCGCACCCTGCACATGGATGCTTTACTTGTACAAGCTCTCAAGGAAGGCTGCCGGCAGGTGGTGGTCCTGGGCGCCGGCTTCGACAGCCGGGCCTACCGTTTTCACGAAGCCTATCCGCAGGTACGCTTTTTCGAGGTTGATCTGCCGGCAACTTCAGCAGATAAGCAAGTCCGCGTCGAAAAATTTCTCGGCCGGCGACCCGACTGGGTAAGTTATGTGCCGATTGACTTCAATACCCAAACCCTGGCGGATGTGCTGGCTGCTGCAAACTTCCAGACCGATCAAAAGACTTTTTATGTATGGGAAGGCGTCACCTATTACATTTCACAGGCGGGCGTAGACAATACGCTGCGGTTTATCGCTGAACACTCGGCGCCTGGCAGCACGGTCGTATTCGACTACTTGCTTGCAGACGTGGCTCTGGGCCTGGATTACGCGGCTTACGGCGCCCGGCGGGTCACCTTCTATGTCGCCTCACGGGGCGAGCCCTATGTCTTTGGTGTAGATCCCCGACACGCAGAGACATTCGTAAACCTGCGCGGATTGGAAGTGCTCGCGGATCTGGACCCGGCGCAGTTAACCCAACGCTACCTGATTCGCAGTGACGGTACCGTGAGCGGCAAGATAAGCGGCTTTTTCCATATCGTGCTTGCGCGGGTGCCACCCGAGCCCAGAAGGCGACAGGTGCTGGCGGCGGCCAAACAACGGCAGAAAGATATGCATGCGGGACAGGCCGGAGACCTGGACTCCCACCGGGTAGACGTCCCCAAAGATGTGCAGGCCTTTTTAACTGCCTATTCCAAGGCGCTGCAAGGTAAGGACTTTGAAAGTTTGGAGGATTTTTTCTCGCCGGATTTCCTTTCCCGGGGAATGTTCAACCGGCAGCAGGTCATGGGATTCATCCGGCGTGTTTATCAGCATCGCGCTATTGACCACCACGAAGTTATCCTGACGCGTTTTGATCCCGAAGGCAGCCAGGTTCGAATAGATGGTTACGTCCAGCGCAAGGGGTATCGGACGCCCTTGATGATTTCCCACCTCGCCAGAGAGGCCGACGGCCGTTGGCGCTGGTATAAGTTTGAGCCTGAGAACTGAAAATCAGGTAGAATCCTTCTATGTTGGAAAAAATATAGACGTAGTTCCCACCATTTCTTAGGAACCAGGTAAGAACTTTGTCACAAGTTCTGATTACTGCTGATTTTTTGCCTTCTTCAGGAATAATTTTCTATGAAAAATTGATAATTACCCGGGTTTTTGGTATAAGAGGACAACCCTTTTCAGAACACACCTTTGGTACCTCCGCAGCGTTCGGATAGGTATCAACAAATCCCAATCATCAGCTTTTAATGAGAGAGGATGTGACATGCATACGACTTCTGCGCGGCTGCTCAAGATCCTTGTGTTCGTGACTTTGGTTGGAATTACCACCGGCTGTAAGACCAACACCATGTCAGTCCAGGAGGCCCAGAATGTTGCCGTTAAGTTCCAGGAAACATACAAGACTGTTCCTCCGCGAGGGTTAGGAACAGCGATCGAAAGGACTATAGAATACTATAAGGATCCGCCGAATGTGCCTGCGGAATTTTTAGTGCCACGCAAAAAGTTTACAGATGAGGAGCTCAATAATCTTTATAGAGGTGTCAAGAAGCAAAATGTTTGGGGTGAGCCGCGGTTTTACGCCACGCGCGCATATGATGAATTCCTGTTGGGCAACCTCAGCCTGTCAATCCGGCTGGTAAATCTAATATATCCCAAATCAACTTATGTAGTAGACAAGGCCGATGCATTTGCCTACAAAGCTTTGTTTTTAGCTGAAGCTGGGGATTATAAGGGTGCCGACAAGGCGCTTTCTACAGCCAATCGCTTCTTTGGAGAATATAGATCCGTAACTAAACAAACCTCTTTTCACCAGCGATACCTTTTGGCGCAAGCTGTCATCACCCGGGCCCGCGCTGCTACATATTTTGCTCGTGGTGATATCCAGGCGGCAGAAAATGAGTTCCGGCAATTAATACGTGATATCGATAAAGCGCGCCAGCATCAGAAACACGTTATCATGGGCAATAAATTCGAGCCTGAAGCCAGAATGTACTTGGCCCGGGTACTCATAGTCCAGGGTCGCCTGTCCGAGGCCGAGGTATATATCCGCGAAGCCATTCGGTTTAATCACATTCGCCTCCAACCGTATTGTTATCTCGTCCTCAGCAACATTTTCTTTGAACAGGGTCGCTTTCAAGATGCCAGTGTGTGTGCCCGGACCGGCTTGCACATCGCCATGTCCCAGCGAACGCCGATCGACGCATTTATCCGCGCCAGAGCCCGCCAGGTGTACGGACGCGCCCTATTCGCTTTGGGCCAATACAACCAGTCACTGGAACAATTCAACCTGATCAAACAGGAGTTAAAGACCGACGCGGAGACCTTTGAACGTCGGTTCAGAGGCAGCGCGGAATGGGGACTTGCCTTGTTGATGAACGGTGACGCGCAGGCGGCTGTCGAAAAATTTGAGTTCGCTGCGCGGCAGAGTGAAAAAATATCTGGATCGGACACCTATGCCCTGGCTGAACTGCGTGCTCTGCAAGCAATCGCGTTGGTGCAAGCCGGGCGCACAAGGTCGGCCCGCAAAGCATTTGATAAACATGTGCCCCTATTGTTGAAAAAGTGGGAGTCTAAAGAGGAAGGGCGCAACTCGCAAAACGCCCAATCCTTCAAGTTCAAGCTAATCCTTGAAGCCTACCTGACACTACTGGCTGATAGCGGAGAGCCTGCAGACATTGAAAAAAGCTTTCAATACGCCAGCGCTCTGCAGGACAAGGTGATTGGCAGAGCAGTGGCAAAGAGTGCGGCCCGGGCCACAGTAAACGACCCTGAACTTGCTGCCCTGATTCGGCAGCAGCAGGATTTAGAACTAAAACTTTCCGCTTTTAAAAACCGCCTGGCAAATGCACTTTACGCACCACCGGAGCTAATCAACACTGAAGTCATTGCTGAACTGCAGAACCAGGTCGAGACCCTCAATCTGGCAACGGAAACTCTCGAAGAGGAGATTAAAAAGCGGTTCCCCGAATATGCCAACATCATCAATCCAGATAGCGCCGATGTGACTAACATTCGCAATACGCTGGAAGAGGGCGAAGCCCTGGTTTTTATTTTTTCGGGGAACACATATACATTTACCTGGGCCATCCCCAAAACCGGACCGGTTGCTCTGGCTAAGGTCCCTATCGGAAAAGCCAAGATGACCGGTAAGGTGGGCAAACTGAGAAAAGCGCTCAACCCTGGGGATGTCTATGGCATTTTAGAACTCCCGCATTTTGATCTCGAGTTGGCTCATGACCTTTATGCACATACCCTGAAGCCGGTCCAAACCGCATGGAAAGATGCCAAACACCTGATGGTGATTACCCAGGGGCCGATCGGACAGATCCCCCTGTCTATCCTGCCGACCAGGGCTGAATTCAAAGCCGAAGCAGCACCCGATAAACCGGCCTTTACCAATTACCAGGATGTCGACTGGTTAATCAGAACCCACTCAGTGACCGTCCTGCCATCCGTATCCGCCCTGGTCAACCTGCGGCGTACTGTACCCCAGATGACCCAGCGGGCTGCCTATGCCGGTTTTGGCGATCCCTGCTTCAATCAGCAGCAGCTGGCCGAAGCTGAAAACGAGGCCCAACAGGGCCAAGAGTTACTGGCCATGCGTAGCGCCCCAATCCAGATGCGCGGCATCCGGGTGACCGAAGCCGGCCGGATCGATAAAAAGAAGATTGCTTCCATTGATATCAGCATGCTCAATCGTTTGCCGGACACCCGCGAGGAGGTCATCACTATTGCAACTACTCTCAAAGCAGATGCCCAACATGATGTCTTCATCGGCAGACAGGCCAGCGAGCAGACCGTTAAATCCCTGGACCTGAGCAACCGCAAGGTGGTGGTCTTTGCCACCCACGGCCTGGTGCCGGGCGATCTGGATGGGCTGGACCAGCCGGCCCTGGCGTTGAGCGCGCCGGATGTCACCGGTAACCCGGATGAGGACGGACTGCTGACCATGGGCGAGATCATGGGCCTGCGGCTAAATGCCGACTGGGTGGTTCTGTCGGCCTGCAATACCGGGGCGGCCGAAGGTGAAGGCGCCGAGGCTGTCTCGGGCCTGGGACAGGCCTTTTTCTATGCCGGTGCCCGGTCGCTGCTGGTAACCGGCTGGCCGATGGAAACGGTGAGTGCGAAACTTTTAACCACCGATCTGTTCAAAAGGCAGTTGGAAAACCCGGGGATCAATCGCGCCGAGGCATTGCGCCAGACCATGAATGCCATGATTGCCAGGAACCATAAGCAGGGGTTTTCATATGCCCATCCTATATTCTGGGCACCCTATGCGATCGTCGGTGATGGTCGCCGCTAAAAATAGAGCAGGGGATCAATCTCACTTGCTGGTTATATATTCTGCGCGGATACGCTGGATCTGCCGGTGATGAGTCTCAAAATGGGACAGGGCGAGTTCCAGGGTCCTGACCGGATCCAATGGCCCGGTAACTGCATGGCTGGCCACTGCTTTGTCGATATCCGCTGTGGTAACGGTTTCCAGGAGGCTGCCGAGTTTTTCACGTTCAGCAGCCCACAGGCTCAGGAGCACCGGCAGGGCTTTGTCACCGACCGGCTCGATGGCAGGGTCCGGGACATCCACGGGCACGTCTGTGTCCAGGATCTCGATGACCATTTTGAACGACGCGTCGGCCTGCGGGTCGATATCTATCTGTTGGCCGAGGATTTCGGCCCCTTTCAAGCGTACCCCTCTTTCACCCATGACAATGTGTTCCAGGACCATCAGTATCGACCAGCGATCCGGCCCGGGCTGAAATCGGATTTCTGCATCCGGGCAGGCCGCGAGTTCTTTGGTCAGGGTATGGTGTCTGCTTTCCAGGATGCCATATAGATCACGTAGTTCAGCTATCATTTACAATTACCTCGCGTACCAGGCGAAACCCCACCCGACCGCTGCGGCGGTCCGGAGAACTGAGACTGCGGGAGGCACACCGGCAATACCAGTCCGCACTGCTCCAGTCACCGCCCCGCAACACCCGGGCCAGGCCTGTATCCGGGCCGATTGGATCTACGGACGGGCTTTGGGCGTAATGGTGCCTGTCAAACCAGTCCTGGCACCACTCGTGGACATTGCCGTGCATGTCATACAAACCCCAGGCGTTCGGTTTCAGTTGACCGACCGGCCGGGTTGCATTGGGGGCATTCTTTTTATACCAGGCATATTCGTCCAATGAGCTCGTTTCACTGCCAAAAGTATAAGCTGTCGTTGCGCCGGCCCGGGCCGCGTACTCCCATTCCGCTTCGGTCGGCAGGCGGTAGGCACGGGTATCTTCCATGGTGTTCAGGGCCGCGACGAATGCTTGGACGTCGTGCCAGGAGACACACTCCACCGGCCGTTGGTCGCCGGTAAATTCGCTGGGCCGGGTATCCATCACCCGGGCCCACTGTTCTTGGGTGACCGTGAAGCGACCCATCAAGAAGGCCTTGCTGATAGTAACCTTATGTACAGGGTTTTCATGGTCCTCAGCCTGTTCGCGGATTTTGTCTCCGCCCATCTGAAAAGTGCCTGGTGGAATCGAAATGAATTCAATGCCAAGGCTGTTGGTAGTCACGGCGGTCATGTCAAACATCCTATTCTTTTGAGATAGCCTCTGGTTAACTGTCTAATACTACAGCAATCTCAACAGATATCAAATTTCAGGGAGATTTTTCAGGGACACGTCGCTCAAGTTTTGGGTCTGGGGGTCGATAATATAAAAGATGGGCTGGCCCCAAGTGGACCCGGCCGGCGACCACCCAAATCGTCCGCTGAACATTACACCAAGGATACACACCCATGGCCGTCAATTATGATAAATATCTCGGTTTACTGTCCGAATCCTGCAAACAGGTATACGCGGATATGGCCAGGAAACAGACCGATATTTACGTTGTCAAGGCCAGCAAGGCAACCCAGCGCCTTGATTATGCCACAGGCATTGCCGTGCCCTATGAAGATCGGAAGGAAAAAATGGCCGGGCAATTCTTTCTCGGCCTGACGGATCCTCAAAAAGCCCTCCGATTGGCCGCCGTGCTCGATACGCATGTTAAAAGCCCGGTTTCACCTGAATTAGACGATAGCGCCGCGAATATTCTCAACCAGTTCATGTGTTCCGTGGTCGGGCGATCAGCGGCCGTCTGGGATGAATTGGGGCTGACCACCCAATTTGCCCCCCCTTTAACGCTGAAGTCCAAAAAAATCCTGAAAGTACTACCCTCCCACCGGGAAACCCATATGGTCACATTGCGTGTTGCCGGTGATTCAATCGCCATGATTGTAACCTTTGAGGAGTTTGCGGAAACCGTGCTGAACGGAAAAAAGGTGCTCGTCGTTGATGATTCCCGGACAATCCGCAAAGTGCTGGTCAAGGCGCTCGAAAACCAGGGCTGCACAATTGTAGAGGCTGTGGATGGCGTCGACGCCGTTTCAAAGTTCGAAGCGGAGCGGCCCGCATTGACCATAACGGATATGGTGATGCCGAACATGGACGGTCTTGAGGCCATCAGTAAAATCAGAAAGATTGCGCCGCAGGCTAAAGTGCTTGTGCTCACTTCCACAGCAGACAAGAAAGAGGTCATGGCCGCGGCATCTTTGGGGATTCGCGGGTATGTGAAAAAGCCGGTCAAGCCGGAAAAGGTGATTGAGGCGGCCATTGGCTGTTTCGATTGATCTGTCCTATGCCTTGGTTAGGCTTTTTGATAGGGCCGGCAGTATGGGGAGGGGCTTCAGACTGGTGCTTCGTGGAGTGTCGGGGTCAGGTCCTTGACTTTTTCGAGAAGCGCGTGAATCGACATCGGCTTTTCAAAGACAGCGTTAAAATCATTCCGGTCAAGCAACCAGGCTGTCGCTGAGATGCCGATGATGGGCGTTTCGGGTCTATTGGACCTGCGAATCTGGCGCGCTACGCTGTTGCCGTTGACCCCGGGCATCATCATATCCGTTATCACCAGATCAAAAGATTCCTGATTGAAGCAATCCAACCCTTCACGCCCATTGGTCGCTATTTTCGCTTCGATGCCATTTCGCGAAAGCGCGTAAAGAAGCATGTTGCAGATGGCTTCTTCGTCGTCGATGATCAGAACGCGGCACATAGGTTATAGTACGTATCAATGGTTAGGCAGATATAGTGCAGGGACACTAGTCGAGTAGATCATTGTATATCTAAAATTATGCTATAATATTGTATAATTGAATATAAAAGTCAACAATATATTGTCATTTTCCCCATTTTAAGGTCTTATCTGCCACTTGGTGATCGCTTGCCTGCGTATTAAACCGGTGGCCATCCCCGTCAAGACGCATTATACTAAACAAAAGGTTCTAACACTCCCCCCAAAGGTATGCCCGATGACACCGCAGAATGCAGAAATGGCCAAAATCCAGTTCAGGACGCATGCCGACTACCTGTATGCCGCCGTTTCCGGTCAGCAGGACAGCCTGGAAATTTCTATCGAGTTCTGGCGACGCTGTATTGACGAGTGCAAGATGCGCGGGCTGGAGAAACTGCTGGTCGTGGAGAACTTTCCCAACCAACTTTCTACCCATGAAACATATGCCCTGATTGGGGATATTCGACGCATGCTGACATCACCGCTGAAAATTGCCTTTGTAGATTCAAAATCCGACCAGGCTGAACTGAACATGTTTGGTGAGACCGTTGCGACGAACAGGGGCATTGCCGGCAAGGTATTCAAGCGGTTGGAAGATGCCGAGAAATGGCTGCAGGCGGCACCGCCGAAGCTCGACTGGCAGCTATAAATCCTATGTGAATTGGTATTGCCAGGAATCGAGAAAAGACGCCGGTGGTCTGTGCAAGGCGTGCGGATAGCCTCGACGAGGGCCTTGGTTTGACAAAACCCAAAGATCTTCCCATATTGTACCTATTTAGACCTGTCCGCTGCTTTAAATAGACATTCCCGTCTGCCTGTCTGTGCCGGTACCTGCGGGTCTGGTCTTTTGACAGGTCTAAAACACATGCAAATTCCAAAGACTTGTGATAAAAAAACTGTTTCCGCGTTCGACCTCTAAGGGCGACTGCATGTGCCTGGTCGAACAAATTCCGGCTGACAGTTAGGACGCCATGGACCACCCTACCTTGATACTAACCTGTTGAAAGAGGATGGAGAAGATGCACGCAAAAATTAATTACCTGGTCAACTCGCTTGCCTTTGCTCTCTGGATAAATTTGATCATTGTGATCAATGCCACCCTAATCGGTATTGAGACATATTATACCAGCACGCTGATCATATATACGCAGAGGGTAATACTCGGCATCTTTACACTCGAAATCGCCTTGCGATTTATCGGCCGGACTTCCACCAAGGACTACTTTTCGGATGGTTGGAACCTGTTCGATATTGTGATTGTGAGTGTTTCCTATATCCCCGATTCGCTTTTCGAAAACAGCGCCGCCTTGAGTGTTTTCCGGATCATGCGTGTTTTCCGTGTCCTGCGGCTTGTCAAGACGCTTCCGGAATTGAAGGTGATAGTCAGTGTGCTGCTGAAATCACTCAAGTCTCTCGGTTATACCTTCATCCTGCTGTTCATATTCATGTACATGTACGCCATCATGGGCGTCATACTCTTCAAGGGCGGGCCGGTGGCCGCAAACGGGCCGGCGATTGGACCGACCAGTCCCGACCCATACGGGACGATCACCGAATCCTTTTTTACCCTTTTTCGGATTATGACCGGCGAGGATTGGACCGACCTGCGTTATAACCTGCTGGGTGGACAGGTCGTTGGTGCTACGGACTGGCTGATCACAGCCTACCATGTTTCCTGGCTGGGGCTTTCGGCTTTCCTGCTGATCAACCTTGTCGTGGGTGCCGTGGTCAACAACTATGACCAGGTCATGGAGGAATACCATGCCGATGAGAACGCCGCACAGGAAAGTGCCCGGGCCCACGAGATATCTGAATTGCACCGCAAGATGGATGACCTGAGCGGTCAGGTAAGCCAATTGATTGCCAAGGTAGACCAAAAGCAGGAACGGGCACCCGGATAGCCTTGTCGCCACCAGATAATTTTCAAGATGTCCGGTTGCCGTTGGTGAAGCCGGATGGCAACCGGACGCTATAGATACCGGGTTTGCACTTTTACCTCATCAACTTGGTCGCCGGATTTTCCTGCACCCACTTGTTGAACTTGGTGTCGGTCGATTCCAATCCTGGTAGCCGTCGCTTGAAATACTTGCCCTGAATGCCCATCAGATCACCCTTGTCCGGATACCAGAGCGTGCCGGTCTCCCTATCGTAAAGCACGAACGTGCGGCGGTAGGTCCACCCCGAGGGCACCAGGGTAAGTTCCTGCCCATCGATTTCACGGCTGTACACAGCCGCCAGATTGACGAGCGGTCAGTAGCCGGCAACGATCGGCTGGGAGCCCAGATAGGTGTTGGCGGTTTCGTGCGACCAGAGTTTCGCTATCGAATAGGCGTGCGCCTCACCGTTGCCGGTGATACCGATAACCCGCATCTGTGAGTATTCGTCCACCGGCGTTGCCTGCCAGTTGTCCTCATCCAGGGGCGTGAATGCGTTGCGTCCGATGCCGAACTCAAAATAGCGCGGATTGAATCCCAGGGAAACCGCCTGGGTAATGTCCCAGCGCTCGCCGGTCTGATCGACGATATATATTTTTTCACCTTCTTTGAGGGCAGCCGTGTCAGTTGACTGGGACACCAGCAGCAAACCTGTAAAGGCAAACAGGATCAAAAACAAGATCCATCTATTTTTCAGTTTGTTTTTCATGGAACCCCCGTTTCCGGGAGCCGCTGCAGAAATCGACCGCGGGTCCCGAGATGAGATAGCAGCTTCTATTCATTTGGTCAGTTACGCGCTGAAATCCTTACAGGGAAATCGGCAGGCCGGCATTGAACAGGGCCGGTACAAATGAGAATCAGGAGAAAGCCGGGGAGGGGATTTATTCAATACTTGAAAACCTGGTCCTCAGGACCAGGTCAGCGATATTTTGCTGTGCCTTAAGAGCATTATTCTCGCGCAGAGACGCAGAGGCGCAGAGAACATCAAAACCAGAATTTGGTCGCACTATCGTGCGAAAAGCACTGCAAGACCTTTTGGGTTTTCATCCCGCGAAGCGGGAAAAATTAGTGGTCTTCTCTGCGTCTTTGCGTCTCTGCGCGATGCATGGTTTTGCCTTTGTGTTTTCGTGGCGAAGCCCCTTTTAGGGGCGGCCCAAAGCCAGGCCCTCTACTCCAGGATTCTTTACGTGTGGCTGCGCAGGGCCTGCTTGATGCGGTTTTTGCATTCCTCGGAAAGGTGTTCGGTGGGCTCACATCCGGGCAGGTCGGTGTCGATCTGGCCGCTCACTGCGCGCAGCTGTTGCAGCTGTTTGCGAAAGCGGGCGCAGTAGCGGCACATCACCAGGTGAAACTCAACCGCCAGGCGCTCGTGGAAAGGCAAACCGGCATCCATGCCCAGGGATACCTTCCGGGAAATGTCCTTGCATCGAAACATCCAATGGTTCATCATCTTTTTCTATCCTAAACCAGGGTTTCCCCTTATTTCGCAGCCTCGCTCGGACCGAGCCCGGCCAGCTCGAGGCATTTACGCAACAGCATTCTGGCCCGGTATAAAATTACCCAACAATTGCTGGCAGTGATATTCTGGCGTTTGCAGATTTCCTTGGTACTCAAGCCGTCAATTTCCCGAGAAGCGAATACATCCGCAGTTCTCCGGCATGGTCTGCCAGGCACCCTTGGCGTTGAAAAATGCATCCAGGTCCTCTGTACCCTCACTTAGGTCCTGTTCATAGATGACCGCCTTGTTCTTGCGGTAGTGGTCGATTACCTTGTGCTTCAGGATGCCGAACAACCAGGTCTTTTCCGTGGATTTTCCTTTGAAGCGGTCTTGGGCTTTTACAGCCGCCAGAAAGGTTTCCTGGACAAGATCTTCGGCGATCTCTCTGTCCTTGACACGCGCCAGGGCAAAATGAAACAGCGCATCGCCGTAACTGTCCACCCAGGACTCAGGATCTATTTGCGGGCCATCTTTCATGCAGGCGCGTACCCTTGTTGAGAAGTAGTATGATTGCAGTAAGGGTACCAAACTGGCGATGGAATGCAAGCTGGAAAATCAGGTGGGTTCCCCCGGGTTTATTTGCGTGCCTACTCAGCGACCATTGAGCGACCAGTCATAGTCCAGGTATTTCACTTTCATTTCTGACCGGTTGGCCGTGATAGCTCCTTTTAGTTCGCCCTCCGCATATTTTTCAACGAAAGCGATGATATCCTCGTCGAAGTCTTCGCTGAACCATTTGAAAATCCGGCTGACATAGAGTGTGTTGCCCTCCAGCCGGTTGAATTCCGGATTGTTGATGAAGTTGCGGGTTGCCGCGTTCAACTGGTCATCTAAGCGGCTGCCCGTAAAGGGCTCGTTCCAGAGGGACGGACAGCTTTTCGAAGCGCAGTTGACCGCCATGTGCACCCGTGGATCCCTGAACTGGGGCCGCAGGATATCATGTTCGATATGGTCCAGGGTGATGACTTTGCCGTCCAGCTTGACAAACTTCTTCTTCCAGGGGCTTTTGAAAAGGCTGCCCAGATCCTTTATGGATTCAACCCCGGGATATTCGGTCAAGATAAGCTTGATGGTCCAGGCATTGTAAGCGTTCGCGTAAAACGCGAATCTTTCATCGCGTGACAGTGCTTCCGGATCGATTTTGGCCAACTGTTCCAGATAGGCATCCAGTTGAGCTTCGTCTTTCTTGAACCCCGCATAATCCACGTGCCCATTGCGATTGTACTTGTGCAGCAGCTCAGCGTATTGCGTGTGGTTCACGGCATAGGCCATCGAAATACACAGCCATAGCGTGGCCAAGCCAATCGGCAGGATAATCTTAGAAAGATGCTTTTTCATCAGGATGCCTCGCAATGCGATTGAGTTTAGCTCTTTGTCGATTGATGGAGCAATGCCTTACAGTCTCCATGCATTTTAATATTTCGACGGTCCCTTTTGCCTAACGGCTTAATCTCATTCAACTCCCAATCTGTAAGGTTGGTTCATAAGATGCGACCAAAAGTCAAGGGCTTGTATTAAAAAAGGAGCCGATCCATGCACGCCACCCGCTATGAAAAATTGGACACCGCCTTCGATACCGATCACATGAATTTCTGGAGCAATCTGAGCCGGGTCAACAACCTGCTGGTCATCATGAATATCAGTATGTTTTTCCTCACCGGTTTGGTTGCCCGAGGATACTATTTTACCTTCTATTCTCTGATTTGCCTCGGGATTGTGGCTATGGGGAGTCTTGTCCCAACCAGGCTGATCCGCAAGCTCTGGTACTACTGGATGTTTCTGGTCGTTGAATTGATCGGCCTCTATTTCCTGGTGGCCAGCGTACTGTACTTTATCAGGAATGGATCGGGATAGACATTAAGGCTCCTGAAGCAGTATGACTGACCCGATTCATGATTAGCGTCATGCCGGGCTCCGACCCGGTATCCAGGCTGGTTTCTGGATCCCGGCCTTCACCGGGATAACCACCGTAAGGAAAGTATTAATTTTGTTACGGAAAGAGGAAGTGATGCCAATAGATCAAGATAGCCACTTCAGCAAGTTCCTAAAAAAAATCGGCCGGGCCCTGCTCCGGCGCCTGGAAAAGCCCATTCCGAACTACGAGCAACGTTTTATCAACAACATGGACAACCTGTACCGTGAAATCCGGCCGGGTGATGTCCTGCTGGTTGAAGGCAACTCCCGGGTCAGCCGCGTCATTCAATTGCTGACCAAGAGTTCCTGGAGTCATTCCGCGCTTTATGTGGGCGACCAGTCGGAGGTAATGAGCAGTGGTCATGTTCACAGTGTTTCCAATGGTACCAATTTGATTGATCTTCAACATTTGCTGATCGAAGCCGATGGCGGCAACGGGGTCATCGCCGTACCGCTGGCCAAGTATCGGGATTTCAATATCCGCATCTGCCGGCCCTTCGGCATCTCTCCCGACGACCTGTCCAAGGTCCTCGCTGATGCCATTGCGAACCTGGGCAAACACTATGATCACGAGAACCTGCTGGATCTGGCCCTGTTGGCCTTGCCGCCGACGCTGAAACCCTTTCGAAAGCGGACCATCCAGGCTTGCCTGGGTGGCTGTACGGAATACAAGGTGATCTGCTCGGGGATGATTGCCAGCGCTTTCCAGAAGGTGGGCTATCCCATCGTACCTGCCTTGCTGCAGGACACCGATATTAATATGCGCGAGATCAACGATCCATATGGTTCGAAATTGCTCATGCGCCACTTTTCCCAGATCGTCCCTCGGGACTTCGATATCAGTCCTGATTTCGAGGTCATCAAATACAACATCATTTGCTCAGGGCAATTCAATTACAAGTCCATTTGGGACAGAACCTAAGGGGGCAAGGAGTTAGGCAGGCGTTACCCAAACTATTCCAGCCCTACGTTCACAGGATTTTCCCCACTTTAAAAATATTCGTTAGTAAAATTGACTTTAAAAGCCAATCGTAATATAAACCATTAGAATTCCATGAAAAGATAACTATTAGAAAGTCGACTCCATAAGCGTTTTGGTATGATATGCAATCTCAAGTTGTCAGGAAACAGACATGACAGCATCCGAACCAGGGGTATCGAATTTATCTCTTTTGCTGGTACCCTTAAATATTAAGATACGACTATATTACATGGACCAACATGAGTGAAACAGGAAACACACAAGCGTCAAAGCTACCGTATGGTGAAAAAGAGAAGTTGGAACTGATCATATCTGCGCTCAATACTGGCTTGGCGCTTATAAATCCGGATATGGAATTGGTCTGGGCTAATGACATAATCAAGAGTTTGTTTCCCGATGCAAATCTTCCCGGCCAGAAATGTTTTGCTGTGGCTGAAAACAGGGATACACCCTGCGAGGGTTGCCAGGCGGTTCTTGCCTTCAAAGATGGTGAAATTCATGAGCGGGAATTTCAGAACCAACAGAACAAACGCTGGTATAAAGTAGTTGCCCTGCCGGTAAAGGACAAGGAGGGGCGTGTGATCTACGTGCTGGAAGCCTCCTCGGATATCAATAGCCGGAAAAATGCAGAAATTACACGCGATAAGGCATTAAGGGAGCTTGAAGCACTAAAAGAAAAACTGGAAGAAGAGAATGTCTATCTCAAATCAGAGATCAGTGAAGCCCGTCATTTCACGGACATGGTCGGTACGAGTAATGCGCTCCGATATGTTAAGACACAGGTGACCCAGGTGGCTTCAACTACTTCCACTGTGTTGATTCAGGGTGATACCGGGGTCGGTAAGGAATTGGTGGCGCGTGCGATCCATAATGACTCTAAAAGCAGATCGGGCAAACCCTTTATAAAAGTGAATTGTGCCGCCATACCTTCTAACCTGGTTGAAAGCGAACTTTTCGGCCATGAGCGCGGTGCCTTTACCGATGCCCGGGAACAGAGAAAGGGCCGTTTTGAATTGGCTGACACCGGCACGTTGTTCCTCGATGAAATAAGTGAGCTGGCGGCTGAGACGCAGGCCAAACTCCTGCGCGTTCTTCAGGATGGAAAGTTTCAAAGGGTCGGTGGCAACCAGACCTTAAATTCAGATGTCCGGATCATTGCAGCCACCAACCGGGACCTAAACGCTGAAGTAGCTGCCGGCCGCTTCCGTGCTGATCTATTCTACCGCATAAATGTATATCCCATTACGGTGCCTCCCCTGCGCAAACGGCGGGAAGATATCCCCCTCTTGGTTGAGCATTTTGTAACGCAGATAGGTGCGGACATGGGGAAAAAAATCGATAAGATACCAAAGACGGTGATGGGGCAGCTCAAGGCTTACGACTGGCCGGGGAATATACGCGAACTGCGGAATGTGGTCGAACGCTCGCTTATCACAAGCCAGAGTTCAACATTGCAACTTGCCGGCGCTTTAATTGAAATGAAAAAATCTTTTTCTCCCCCTTCCAATCCAATGGATAGTCTTGACAAGATCCAGCGACAGCATATCCTGCATATCCTCAGTGAAACCGGGTGGAAAATTAATGGGGTCGGAGGTGCCGCTGAAATCCTGCAGATGAAACCCAGCACCCTCAGAAACCGGATGAAGAAATTGGGAATTAAGCGATAGCAGCTGAGCTGCAAGTATTCATACCGATTTTTAAAACTACGTTCCGTTATTTTGTCACTCATAGCGGAGCGAAGAGTCCCCCACATGACAAGGTTATCTTTCATCGTAAGGGATTCTTCGTCGTTTCACTCCTCAGAATGACAGGTGCGCTGAATCGGAACATATTTTTGGAAATTGCTCAAGCTGACAGCAATTGGCTAAATACATTCGCAAAAGAACCCTTCCAGAATTTATCCAGCTACCGACCTTTTGCAGTAACCTGACACTTTTAATTTCTCTCTCCAACCAAATATGGCGACACTCACCAAATATGGAGAGTAGATAGACTTTCCTCGTTGGCTGGCTCCCATGCCACATCTAACTATAAAGCCCTGTAATTTAGAATGATAGAAACTATTCTGTTGGTTTTTCAGTTTCTGGCATCAACTATGCTGATACTGCATGTATCTTTGTCCACACCTAACTTAATGCGGGAGAAGGCTTATGCAGGTTGGTATCCAAGTCCTTTCAAAATTCCCACCAGAAAACCGACGAGAGTTTATCCGCTCTTTTAATATCTTGCCACAATTTGATGGTTGCCGGAAAAACTGCAGCTTTTATCGACTGTTTGAAGACGTGGGAGAACTCAACAGCTTTTTGTGGGTGGAGGTTTGGCGCAATGAAAACGCCATGGAAAAATACCTACAGTCGAACCGTTTCAAGACCCTTATGGGGGCTGTCGAAACGTTGGGAGAACTTATTCATTTTAGCAAGGTAAAATTTCAGAATATTCAACAATGAAACAACCCAAGGAGTACCTAATGCAAAACTGTTTAAAAATAGTGCTTTGTTTAATTTGTTCCATCGCAATTTTGACAGAGGTGCAGGCCCAAGAGGATACATTCCCGAACAAGGTGAAAACCCACATCGGTAAACTGAAGTTTGACCACGGCATCCCCACGGAGAAGACGTCAGCGAAGCTCTATTACGAGCTGGACTACCAGCGTGCCGTGCAGGTCTACCTTTGGTCGCTGCCCATCGTGGGGCAGGCCCAGTGGCGACAGTCTTATCTCGACCTCTACGACATGAAACCGAACCAGATGGTCTACCTGACCCAGTTCAACGATCGCTCGCTCATACTCACCGCCAATGAGTCGACCCCTTACCTGATGGGCTGGACCAACGTGAAAGACAAGGCGGCGGTTATTGAGATCCCGCCTGCAAAATTCATCGGCCTGGCCATCGACTTCTGGCAGCGGGGATTGGCGGATTTCGGCATGTTCGGTCCTTTCGCAGGCAACGGCGGTACGTGGGTGATCAGCGGGCCCGGTACGCCCCAATCTGAGATTCCCTACATCGAAGGCGCCAAATATATCGAGTCTAAAACCAACAACGTCTGGTTTCTGGTGCGGGCCTCCATGCCGCCGGAAGAACGCGACAAGGCCATCAGCGGGATAAAGGCCTATTACAACGGCGAGGCGCCCAAAGCGGTCGCCGTCATCCCGGCCGACAACAAGCCGGGACGCAACTACCAACCGCGGGGTATGCAATACTGGAAGATGCTCCACGCCATTTTGCAAGAAGAGCCGGTTGAAGAGCGTGATCGCTTCTTCATGTACTTCCTCAAGGAAATGGGCATCGAAAAGGGTAAACCCTTCAATCCGAGCAAGCGCCAAAAAGACATCATGGCGGATGCGGTTGTCGTCGGTGAAGCGATGGCCAAGAATATGGTTTTCCGCGAGCGTTTGCCGGGTGTGCTGCGCAAAGATGGCTGGCGCCTGATCCTGGGGCGTGTTGAGGGCTCTGAACCCGGCGATGCCATGGAGAACACACAACGGACAAACCATTACGACCGATTCGATCCGCGGGCCCGCTACACCTATGAGGCGTGCACCACCTCCGAACGAATGTCCTTTCCCAAGCCGGGATTTGGCATGGGGTACGCCGGACTGTTCCTCGACACCAAGGGCCGCGCATTCGCGGGTAACCGTTCTTACGTCATCAACGTACCGGCAAATCCGCCGGTCAAGCTGTTCTGGGCGGTCACCATCTACGATGTGGACACGCGTGGCCTGATTACCAGCGACCAGCAGCGGGCTGAACGCGGTTCCGCGCATAAAGGCGTCAAGACCAATCCGGATGGTTCCACGCCCATCTTTATTGGCCCTAAAGCCCCAAAGGGCTGGGAGAACAACTGGATTAAATCGGTTCCGGGCCGCGCCTGGTTCCCCTATTTTCGTTTCTATGGACCGACGGAACCCTTCTTTGATCAAAGCTGGAAGCTTCCGCAAATCGAGGAAACCGATTTCAAAAAAATCGCCGGGTAGTGCCGCCATGGTTGCAATTTGCGCAATGGCGGCAGGCTAAGTGGATAATCTCGGTAGATTTCTAATTTGAGTTAATAAAGAGTATTCCAAAACTATAGGTATTGAGAAAATTCAAACAGATTTACTGAAAGGAGAAGCGAACATGACAAAACCAGAGGCCAACACGATTGTGACGGTTCCAAAACCTCACACTGTCGAAATGGTCAAGCGACCCTACCCGCGCGTAAAACCGGGTTCGGTTCTTGTAAAGACGGAAATCGCCGCGGTCTGCGTTGATGACCGCATGTACACGGATCACATCCACGAATGGTTCGATTCACCGCTTTACGGGATGGGGCATGAGGGGGTCGGCACGGTGCTCGAGGCGCCCGAATCACACACTTTCAAGCCCGGCGATCGGGTTCTGATATCGCATGGGGCCTATTGCGGTCGCTGTTTTGCCTGTCAAAACGGGTTGTCTCAGGCACATTGTGCGAGCCTGTCCGATGGTGTCCGGGCCGGTTTGAGTACGGCGGCCCCGGAATTCTTTGTTGATGGTTTGGCCCCGGTGGAAATCAAGAACGAATCCGAATCGGGCTGGGCAGCTTTTGGGCAGTACCGGTTGGCCGACGAGGGCATCTGCACCTTGCTGCCCGATGATCTGGATTTTCGATACGCTATTGCCGCAGAATGTTCTGTTGGGATGGCTCACTGTGCCCAGGAATTTATGGACGTCAAAGCAGGCGAGCGTGTATTGCTCGTCGGCAGTGGGCAACGGCAATTCTCGCTGTCACACGTCATTACAGGACTCTTCCGAGGTGCCAGGGTGATATCGGCAGTGGACGATGATTTTCAACTGGATAAGGTTCGCAGGATTGGCGAGGCCAGGGGGGGCACACCGGATTTGCACATCGTTGATATGCGCGACCCGGCCTGGACCGACAAAGTCTTTGAATTGACAGACGGTATTGGGCCGGACAAGGTTGCGGATTTCACGAGCCAGGAAGAGATCCTGAACACCGCAATTGATCTCATCCGCCATGATGGCGTGCTTTATATCCAGGAAAATCTTTATAACAAAAACCGTATTCTCAAAGTTGATCCCTATGCCGCCATTGCGGAGAAAAACCTCAAAATCATGGGCACCATTGACTCGCGGCGAATGGACCGGCCCGGTATCATCCGCATGTTGCGCAGCAAGGAGGTTCAGCGGATGTGGGATGTGGTGGTGACGCATGAATTCCCCATGTCCGATGCGGAGGAAGCCTTCAAGGTTTCAATCAGTAAACAATGCGGCAAGATCCTGCTCTATCCGCATGGTCTTCCAAACGCATAAGCGTAGTCTTTAATTTTGTCCACAGCACGGAGGACCGCAGAGAATGTCATCTTCACTGATTCGCGGTAAATACATTATTGGCCGGGCCATTGATAATGACCGGGCAGAGGTCATCGAGGATGGCGCAATCTTCCAGCGCGACGGCAAGATCATCGAAATTGGCATTGAGGAAGATCTCTCCGTCCGCCACCAGCCGGATGAGGTCATAGGTGACGGCAGGCATGTCGTCGTGCCCGGTTTCGTCAATGGCCACCATCATGTCGGGGTGACGCCCTTTCAGCTCGGCTGCCCCGACCTGCCGCTCGAGCTCTGGATTCCCTGGCGACTGGCCTCACGTAGCGTGGACCCCTATTTAGACACGCTCCACTCGGCGTTCGAGTTAATCGAATCAGGCGTTACGACAGTCCAGCACATCAACTCGCTGTTCTTCGGACCGGTTGAGCCATGCGCACAAGTCGCGGAGGCGGTTTTGCGCGCCTATCGCGACATCGGCATGCGGGTTTCGTACTCGTTCATGATGCACGACCAGAACCACCTCGTGTATGAGGCCGATGACAAGTTCGTGAGTCGTCTGCCGGGAAAGCTGGGGCAGCGCATGACCGAATTCTTCGGTGCACTGGAACTCCCGGCGGCAGATCAGTTTCAGCTCTTCGAGGATCTGCATGGCCGCCACAACGGTGAGCCGCTTACCCGCATCCAGCTCGCGCCGGGCAATCTCCACTGGAGCTCCGACCAGCTGCTCGAAAGGTTCGCCGATTACAGCGCGCGCTTCGGCGCGCCGATGCATATGCACCTCGTCGAGACCCCCTACCAGAAGGAGTACGCCCGGCGGCGAACAGGTTCGACTGCGGTGCAGTTTTTGCACCGGTTCGGATTGCTCGGCGACAAGATGACGCTGGGTCACGGCGTGTGGCTGACGGACACCGATATCGATCTGCTTGCTGAAACGGGTACGCACGTATGCCACTGCCCTAGTTCGAATCTGCGTCTGCGCAGTGGAATTGCGCCGGTCAATCAATTGGCCGAACGCGGAATCGGGGTGGCAATCGGTATCGACGAAGCGGGCATCAACGACGATCGCGACATGCTTCAGGAGATGCGCCTGGCGCTCAACCTGCATCGCGTAAATCACAAACCGGGAATTGACGACACCGTACCGACGTCTTGTCAACTCCTCCGCATGGCAACCGAAGACAGTGCGCTGACCACCCCCTTCGGTGCCGAGATCGGTGTCCTGGAACCAGGCCGGGCGGCCGACCTGACCTTGATGCGTTGGGAACAGATCGCCGCGCCCTATCTCGAACCCGAAGTCCCGGTGGTCAATGCCATGTTGCACCGGGCCAAAACATCTTGTGTCGACACCGTGATTGTCGGTGGCGAGCCCGTTTATCGGGACGGTCGGTTTACACGAGTCGACAAGGAAGCGGTTCTCGAGGAGCTTGCGGCTTCCTTGAGCGGTCCCCGTACATCGGCCGAGGAACAGCGCCGCCAGATCGCACGGGATGTCTACGGTCACGTCGAAGCTTTCTACCGCGGCTATCTGGGATAAAGAGGGCAGTCGTTACGCAGCGATAAGATTCTACGGATGTTGAATGTGGCTGTGAGGCACGCGTTTTCGATGTCGGCGGCGAAGGAAGCCTTCAAGATCTCAGCCAATCAACGGTGCGGTAAGAGACTGCTGTATCATCAACGCCACTAAACTTCATATGGAGTAATGATATGAGTGAACATGCAAATCAATTGGAAAAACCAGCCGCAGGCTGGCGCATAAAATTAGGAGCTGTGCTATTTGGGATAAGCATTCTATTGCCGGTTGCAGGTATTCCACTGGCGACGATGCTCGGCCTATCAAAAACAATGATCGCCTCAGTATCCGGCGTCCTCCTGGTGGGTGCAGAGGTTCTCGGCGTCTGTGCGGTAGCCATCATGGGAAAAAGTGGCTACGCCTTTATTAAAAGTAAGGTTTTCGGCTGGCTCAAGCACTATGGCCCGCCGAACAAAGTCAGCCGGTTGCGCTACCGGATCGGGCTGGTGATGTTCTGCGCGCCGCTTTTATTTGGCTGGCTATCGCTCTATCTCGCCGGGGTCACTCCAGGCTTTGTCCAGAGTCCGCTACCCTATGCCCTGGGCGGCGACCTGCTGTTGCTGACCAGTCTGTTCGTGCTTGGGGGTGACTTCTGGGACAAGATCCGTTCGTTATTCATTCATAACGCGGAAGTGCTTTTTTAAACAGACATCCACCTAAGGTGATGCTGGCGATCCTTTTACATAACGCAAGATGAGAGGAAAAACACATGCCGCAAAGCAAGTTCCTATCTAATATTGCTTCTAAATTCTTCCTGGCGGACTGGAGGGTGACGGCGACAGTAACTGGAGCCCTGCCCTACCAGCCGGTTTCCGGGGAAGCCTCCCATTCTGGCTTTCACCCCACCTTCGACGCCCAGCGCCATACGGGGTACTACATCTCCAAAATTATTGTGCCCCTGGGGTTCGGGGCGCTGCCGGAGCTTCATTCCTGATGGAGGTTTCAAGATGAAAAATCGATGGTGTCTTGCATATTTCGGTCTGCTTTACCTGACTTTTTCGGTTACTGGTTGCGCATCCGTCAAGGACTATTCGAAAAAGTTTTCTCCACAGGTACACGCCAATATCGGGGTGTTTGCCGACACCACCATCACACTCGTCACGGATTCGGAACTGGACCTTACTCAGAACCAGACAATCTTTATACGAGACTTTTTCGATCCGAAGAGAGAAGAAGAAAAGGCGCTTCTGGCAGCAAAAGCAAATGTGTCGCAGGCATTAAGAAGAGTTGTTCGATATTCGGTGGACCTGGTAGTCATCACGGAGACCAATGATTCCGAAGCAAGAATGATCGCCGCCTATGGAGATTATATTGCCGGTTTTAATCATCAAACCCTGGAAAATTTTGGTTATAAAAAAGACCATTATGATGAACTGGTGCAAAAAATTCGCTCTCAGGAAACTTTCCTGGAAGCCCTACAAATGGCTCAGCCGATTATCAATGCCGCATCACAGTACATGAATGTGCTTCTTGACGAATATGGTACAAAATTGGATGCGCTTTCTTTAAAACTCGACAGCGACATTGACCAGCGCTACCAGGATGTAATCCTGTACCAGCGAGCGCTTGAATCAGAAAAATATGAAATTCTGAAAGCCCTGGGGATTGTATACCTAATCTTTAGGGGCGATAATACATCATACAAGCGGCTTGTGGATAGTCGTGTCATTCGACAGAAAAAATTGTTGCCTGAGGGCAAGCCGAGTGACGATAACCTAATGGCCATTGCTGAGCATCTCAGTAACCGGTTGAAGGCAACTCACTTGATCGGTACGGAGATTAAGCCGGACTGGGATAACTACCGGAATGCGCACAGGGAGCTAAACGAACTCCATAGATTAGGCAAGGGCAAGATTAGCAAGGCACGCATGATATTACTGGCCTGGTTGAGGGCACACCAGAAAATGGCTGCTGGAGTAGCAAGTCCTGCCGAGTGGTTTAGTGTAGATGATCTCCCCTCGCAGCTTTTTAAACTCAGCACAGGTGCGATATTCTAATTTTTTTAAACTTAAATGTTATTTTTCCATATTCGTTCCGCGTATAGTGCCTTTAAAGCTCAGGCGCCTCCCACTGAAAATCACAAAGAAATAATGGGCATCTATACGTATTCCATCTCATCGGCCTTTAGCATTGCAGCCGAATCCACTCCAGTCGGCTCACTTCTCGACATAGTGGCAATGGTGACGCTGGGACGATAATTTAGACTGTTTACGCGGTGGATTGATTTTTATATGGTTACAGTATCTATTGAACAAATCAAGGAGACAGCCCGTATGCGTTCGAACCTACGAGGAAACGTTTTCTTTGCCTATATGTTCCTGTCCGTTATTTTCAGTCCGATTTTTTTCAGCTGACTACTGAAGCCGCCGACTCGAAATCTACGCCGCCTGCAAATGCCAAAACCGAACCTATAACCGAAAAGAAGAAAACCCCGCCCGGTCCCGTGGACGAATACAACCGGGGAACGCCCCGATCCATGGTGCAAGGGTTCATCGAGACTACGCGGGATGGAAAATTTGAAAAAGCGACGGAATATCTAGACTTGAGATCGTTGTCGCCGGGTTCGCGCCATAGCCTGGGTCCGCAACTGGCCCGTCAGTTCATCATTGTATTGGATCGTTCCCTTTTGGTTGACCTGGAATTGCTGAGCGACGATCCAAAGGGAAACTTAGAAGACGGCCTGCACCCCTCACTTGAAATTCTGGGCAGCATCAAGACCCCGATTAAAACCGTTGAAATCCGCATGAAGCGCTTACCGCGAAAAGACGGGGTGCCCATCTGGAAATTCTCCCGTAAAACGGTAGCCCAGATACCGCATCTGAATGAACACTTTGGCTATCGGCAATTTGAAGAAGCGCTTTCGCATTTTTTCCCGGACGTGGTTTTTCTCGGCTGGCAGCTCTGGCAATGGGTGGCTTTAGCCATCGGCATCGGCCTGGCCTATCTGGCGGCTTATTTCCTCAGCCTGATTGTTCACTGGCTGGTCAAGCTTCGCAACAAGGAGATGGGCAGGCATATGCAAACGTTGGGCATCTGGCCGGTGCGTATCCTCCTGTGGTTTTTTCTGGTTGACAGGGTGATCTACTTGATTGGGCCATCGGTGTCCATCCGTACGGTTTTGCGATCCGATACCATTGGTGTCGTGGCCGTTACCTGGGCTGCCTGCCGCCTGGTTGAACTGGGACATATCTGGTGGACCAACCGGCTGCAACAGGTGGGTCAAGATTCAACGGTTCCTTTGCTAAAACAGGCCAGGGCATTCCTGAAAATTGTTATCGTCGCTATGGCTTTGTTGGTGTGGCTGGATAATCTCGGCTACAATGTTGGCACCCTCCTGGCCGGCCTCGGGGTCGGTGGGTTCGCGTTTGCCCTGGCCGCCCAGGATACCCTGAAAAATTTGATGGGCAACATCATTATCCTTTTGGACAAGCCGTATCAGATCGGCGAGCGCATTGTGGTGAAAGGTCACGACGGCGTGGTAGAGGAGATCGGCCTGCGATCCACAAAGCTACGGCTTCTATCCGGTCATCAGGCCACACTTCCCAATGAACAAATGGCCACCGCCGATATCGAGAACATCGGCCGGCGACCGCATATCAAGCGGCTTAACAATATTGCGATTCGCTATGATACGCCTCCGGAAAAGGTTGAAAAGGCGGTTGCTATCGTCACAGGCTTACTCGCAAACCACGAGGGCATGGACCCTGAGTTGCCTCCTAAGGTGTACTTTAACGAGTACAACCGCGATTCATTGAACATTATGATGCTATACTGGTATCACCCTCCGGACTACTGGGCTTTACTGGCCCTGAACCAGAGGATGAGCATCCAGATCATGCGGGAATTTAAAAAGGAAGGCATCCGGTTCGCGCTCCCGAGTACGACCGCTTATTTGACCCAGGATGATGAGCGGCCGCTGCAAAGGAAATAATAGCCGGGGTTTTCAATGTGGGTTTTATCTGGCTGGTTATTGGTCAATAAAGCGTAGTTTATCCCGGCATTCACCCCAAGTCCGCTGCTTTATGCCCTGGGCGGCAAGCTGAAGTTGCTGCCGAGCCTGTTCGCGCTCCGGGGGGAATTTATTGGACAAGATCCGTTCAGTATTTATCCATAACACGGAGGTCCGCTATGAAAGTCTATCAGATAGCGTCTAAAACCGTAGGGATAATCCTCACCCTGGTGCTCATGGCCGGGTGTGCCGGCATGGGTCCCAAGACCGTCTCGCGGGACCGTTTCGATTATATCGAGGCTATCTCCGGATCCTGGAAGAAACAGATGCTCCTCAACCTGGTCAAGGTCCGCTATGTGGACGCGCCGGTGTTTATGGAAGTGTCTGCCATTATCAGCCAGTACGAAATCGGCGGGAATGTCAATCTGGAGGCCACCCTCAATTCTCAATTCGGAAATAGTCAAATTGTCGGGGGCAGCGCTACATATTTCGATCGGCCGACCATCACCTACAACCCGCTCGTGGGGGAGAAGTTCACCCGCAGTTTGATGAGGCCCATCCCGATCCGGGCTTTTCTGGGGCTGATACAGTCCCAGTATCCGGTGGATTTCGTGTTTCGCATCTGTGTCCATACCATCAACGGCGTTTCAAACAGTTTTGGCGGCAAACTCATGCATTCGTCGGCGCACGCTGATTTTCCCAGATTGATTGAGGCCCTGCTACGCATCCAACAGGCCGGCGGGTTGGGTATGCGGGTCAGGTCTGATGGCGATCAAAGCTCCGTGGTCATGTTTTTCCGCGATGAGGGCCCGGTTGAAATTGAAGAAGATATCAACACCGTGGCAACCATCCTTGGCCTGGACAAGAATACCCGGGATTTTCGGGTGCTGTATGGCGCGTATACTGCTGATGATAAGGAAATCGCCGTGATCACGCGGTCCATGCTGCAAATTATAGCGGACCTGGCAGCGTATATAGAGGTGCCGCCCGGAGACGTGCAGGAAGGACGGGTGGCGGCCGGGCTCGCCGGTAAAAAGGTGTCCGGTATGCCGCCCTTGATCCGGGTCCACAATGATAACGCTTTCCCGGAAGACGCTTTTGTCGCGGTCCGGTACCGGGATTCCTGGTTTTACATCGATGATACGGACCTTGAATCAAAACGCATGTTTTCATTTCTGATGATGCTTTTTTCATTGACCGAAACCGGGCCGCAGGCCGGGTCGCCGCTTGTGACGGTGCCGACCTATTGAGCTTGAACAACCGTACAGGCCGCAACTGCTAAAGATACCGTTTGGGGTCCACAGGGTATGAAAACGGTGAAAAGCTACATCAATTATAAGGAGAACAAAATGGACAGAGGAAAGTTTTACAGAAACATCCGGATTGTTCTGATTGGTCTATGGCTGGTTGCTTGGGGCAGCACAGTGCAGGCGGCCGATAAAAAGGACGCCCCAAAGGACGGCCCGGCCGTGATGAACTAGGCAAAAGTGCAGGCCCAGGTCATGGCCTTTGCTGATCGTTATCTCAGCATTATCACGTCCGCGTTCAGCGTTTATGAAGCCCAGGAACCGTCGGCTGAAAATCACAAGGATATTTTGGGCGTCAGCACCTATTCCTTATCCGCGGCCCTGACCATCGCCGCCGAAGCCAATCCGGTCGGCGCGCTCCTCGACATGGTGGCCATGGTGACGCTGGGCCGCATCATCTTCGAAGAAAACATGCTTGAAAAGTACGGTCCCCAGATCGAGCCGATGATAGCCGGTTTTCGCGAGGCGGAAAGAGACATCTGGCAGGTGGCATCCAAAATACTTACCCCGGAACAGCAGCAAAAACTCAGGGCCCTGATACTGGACTGGCGCGAACAGCACCCGAGGATAGTGTTCTTCCCGTCTGTCCGGCTTAGCGATTTCTCGGCCAAACGGACTCAAGCGGGCAGGCAAGAGGCCGGGGGCCTTTTTAAATCGGTTGCGAACGCCACCCAGCAGGTGGAAGAAGCCCGTCTGCTGGCCGAGCGCGGGATGTTTCTGGCCACCCGCATGCCCATGCTGACGGGTCTTTTCAGTGGGGTTTGGTTCTCGCATTTTGTCAAACATCCCGACGCGGAAAGTATATTAAAGGACATCAACCGATTTTCCCAGGTGTCCGAGCGTTTGGCGGCCGTGGCCGAGCAATTGCCCGAGAAAATCGCGGCAGAGCGGGATGCGACCATCAAGCAGGCCATGGGCGACATCAATGCGCTGACAATGAAATCAATCGAAGAAACTGCCAAAAGGGTGTCCCGGGAACGGAAAGCCAGCATTGACCAGCTGGTGCAGGCGGTTGCCAGCGAGAGAAAACAAATTCTGGAAGATTTCATATCGGAAGAGCAGAAGGTGAGGGGCTTGTTGTCCGAACTGCGCACAACCCTGGCCGAGAGCAACAAGGTCATGGTGTCGGCCGACGCCCTGGTCAAAGGACTCAACCTTCAGCCGCCGGAGGGCCAGGCGGCCGCGCCGCCGGGCAAACCCTTTGACATCCTGGAGTATCAGGCCACGCTCAGGGAAGCCACCCAAACCATAGTGCAGGTCAATGAAGTAATGAAAACCCTGGATAAAATGGGTCTGAAAAGTATGCTGCCACAAATTATAGTGGCGCTTGAGAATCTCGAAAAGAAAGGGCAGGCCTGGGTGTATCTTGGTTTCTTCCTGGGGATTGCACTCATTCTGGTTTTCCTGGTCGGCTCGGTTATTGCCGCGCTGACGTACCGGCACTTTGCGGGGCGAATCTTCGGGTCAGGCACTCAGCCGGCCAACACCTGAAACGATTACGCCAATCAACACAAACTGGGCTGCAGAGCCTGTAAAAAGGGAACGACAGGGACCGCAAAGATGGAGATAGCTTTTTTAATGGACCCGCTGGCGTCGATCAACCCGGTCGACGATACCACCAGCCGCCTGATGCACGCGTGCAACCAACGGGGTCATACGGTCTATTTCCTCGAACCGCACGACGTGTATATCCGGGGGGACAAGGTGGTGGCCAGGATGCGCAACGTGACGGTGGCCCGCGACCTTTCAATGACAAAATACTGGCAGGCCATGATCAAGTGCCTGCAAAAGGAGGAACTGATATTCGAAACCGTCACCGATCTCGACGCCCTGTTTCTGAGGAAAAAGCCCCCGCTGAACTACCAGGTGATGGAATTTTTAGGCCCCGTCAGCGAGCAGGTATTTATCATCAACAGCGCCATCGGACAGATTCTGGGCAACAGCAAACTGTATACCCTGAATTTTCCGGACATCATCCCTGAGACCCATGTCTCCCGGGACCCGCAGCGGTTGAAAAAGATTATCGATGATTTTGGTGGCGCCATGGTGGTCAAGCCGCTGCAGCGGTATGGCGGGGAAGGGGTTATCAAAGTCAGTACCCTGGATCAGGAAAACCTGGCCTCTTTGATCGACTACTATGTCCAGGCCAACCGGGCCTACCCGAAACGTGAACCGATTATGGTCCAGGCCTATGTCAATGCTGAAAAATACGGTGGCCACGTCCGGATTCTGATGCTCAATGGCGAGGTTCTTGGGGCCCTGCGCAGAAAGTCACTGCCGGGAGCCTTTAAGGCCGGTCCCTGCGACGATGGGCTGGTCTGCCTCCACGACCTTACGTTCCGGCAGGCTTCCATCTGTGCCGCCGTCAAAGACCGCCTCTATTTTGTGAGCCTGGACCTGATCGGTGACCAGCTGGTCGCGATCAACTGCGCCTGTCCCGGCGGAATCCCCTGGATCAACAGGCTCAACAATGTCCAGCTTGAGTTCAAGATCGTCGATTTTATAGAGAACCATCTGAAATTTAAAGCCCCCCGGCCAGGGGGCATAAGGCGCTCGCGCCGGAAAACTGATGTGGTTTAAAAGAAACGGACACTTTGCTAAGAACGAAATATCAGAAAGCGAGGTGTCCAATGAGTACTCAAAAAACCAGACGGAGTTTCACCCAAGGGTTCAAGGATGATGCTATCAGCCTG